>ERZ1026854.30-NODE-30-length-118387-cov-8.399376_pt1 | contig 118387 bp, 82 predicted proteins | sample MGYA00380157_ERZ1026854 | MGnify/ENA primary metagenome ERZ1026854 (study PRJEB33269, sample SAMEA4719793) | human gut metagenome | biome: human-associated habitat; feature: organic feature; material: feces | place: Cameroon | collected 2013-10 ...
ATTACAGCGCTCTGGGGCCTTTATATCTTAAAATCAAAGTGTCAAAGACAGGAAGGTACGGCGATTTTTAATTAAAACAAATACTTAGGGGCACAAATATTTGAATTATAACTCGGCGAGAAGCTCGCGGTACTTCGGAAGTGGCCAGAGGTCGTCGTCGATAATCATCTCAAGCGCGTCGATGTGCGCCCGGATTTCCGTCATCTTGGCGCGGACGTCGTGCTCATATCCCTTCGCCCTCTCCGGGATGTCCGGGTTGCGGTTCAGCCGATGGCGGATTTCAGTCATCTCCGCAGAAGCCGCACGAATGGCATTGACGTGCCCTATGATTTCGCGAAGAGTACTTATTTCGTCCTTGGCGAGGGTATCAAGTTCGTCCGGAAAAACCTCGTGGATGCCCCGGATGTTCTCGATGAGGACGTTCTGGTAGCGGATGGCAGTCGGGATGATATGGTTCGCTGCAATGTCTGCAATCACACGGGACTCAATCTGAACCTTTTTGAGGAAAGTCTCGTTCTTGATTTCATAGCGTGCACCAAGTTCCACATCGTTGAACACCTTAAACCTCTTGAAGAGGGCAGTGCTCTCCGGACGCAGGTACTCGCCGAAAGCCTCAGTGACATTGTTTGCACTCCGCAATCCCCTCTTTGACGCCTCGGCAATCCACTCCTCGCTGTAGCCGTTGCCCTCGAAGCGGATGTTCTTTGACGCGATGATGAACTGCCGGATGACCTGCAGGATGGCCTCATCCTTCTTCACACCTTTCTCCACAAGCGCATCCACAGCCTCGCGGAACTCCGTAAGTTCCTCCGCCACTGCCGTATTAAGCACAATCATAGGCATGGAACAGTTGCTCGACGAGCCTGCAGCGCGAAACTCAAAACGATTTCCGGTGAAGGCGAAAGGCGAAGTCCTGTTGCGGTCGGTGTTGTCAACGAGAATTTCCGGAATTTTGCCTATATCCAGCTTTATCTCTGTCTTTTCGTCCGGAGAAAGCTTCCTTTCGTTGATTTTTTCCTCAATCGAGTCCAGCATCTTGTTCAGCGTCGCGCCGGTGAACACTGACATGATTGCTGGAGGAGCCTCGTTGCCGCCGAGACGGTGCGAGTTGGTTTCCGAAGCAATCGACGCCATAATCAGAGAGCCGTAGTCGGCAGCGGCCTTAAGCGTGCAGACGAAGAAGGCAAGGAACTGCATATTGCTCTTAGGAGTGTGCCCCGGCGCGAGAAGGTTCTGCCCGCCGTCGGTCGCCATGGACCAGTTGCAGTGCTTACCGCTGCCGTTGATGCCGGCAAAAGGCTTCTCGTGGAAGAGTACCTTCAGGTGATGCTTCACTGCTATCTTCCTCATCAGCGACATGAGCTGCAGATTGTGATCGACCGAAATGTTGGCCTCCTCGAACTGCGGCGCACACTCGAACTGATTGGGAGCCACCTCATTGTGACGGGTCTTTACCGGAATACCGAGTCTGTAGGCAGCATCCTCAAAGTCCTTCATAAACTCCTCGACCCTCTCCGGAATTGCACCCCAATAGTGGTCCTCCAGCTGCTGGTCCTTGGCCGCAGTGTGCCCCATAAGCGTGCGTCCTGCCTGCATCAGGTCCGGGCGAGCATCGAAAAGAGCCTCATCTACGAGGAAATATTCCTGTTCCCATCCGAGAGTCGGATAGACCTTGGCAACGTCCTTATCGAAAAGCTGGCAGACAGAGACGGCAGCGGAGTCGATTGCTGCCATGGATTTGAGAAGCGGTGTCTTGAAATCGAGCGCTTCGCCTGTGTAGGAAACGAATATGCTCGGAATACAGAGAGTTCCGTCCATTATGAAGGCCGGCGACGACGGGTCCCACGCGCTGTAGCCCCTCGCCTCGAAGGTGTTGCGCAGTCCCCCGCTCGGGAAAGAAGATGCGTCAGGCTCCTGTTGGGCGAGAAGATTGCCGCTGAAATACTCAAACGAGTCCCCTTCAAGGTCAGGCGAAAGAAATGCGTCGTGCTTCTCCGCAGTGGAATCGTTGAGAGGCTGGAACCAGTGCGTATAATGGGTCGCGCCGCGCTCCATCGCCCACACCTTCATGCCCTCGGCCACCTGGTCGGCGATGCTCCTGTCAATCCTTCGCCCGTTCTCGATTGCCTCGATGACGCTGTCATACACCGATCTGGACAGATAGCGCCGCATCTGTGAGCGCGTGAACACATCCTGCCCGAAGATTTCTGATTTGCGTTTCGATGTCTCCACCGGTTTCGCGCCAGGACGCGAATGCATGATGCCGAGAGCCTCAAATCTCTGATTTTTCATATCTTTTCTACAATTTAACCATAATGAGGTCAGTATAGTATTTGTTGTTCACCGAATAGCCGGAATAGCTTCCGTCGGAGAAGAGCATAAATTTGTAGCCGTTTATGATGATTTTAGTCTCCCCTTCCTCAAATGTGCGGTCCATCGCACGCCAATAGACATTGCCGTCGCTGCAGAAACCGAATTCGAGCGCCATTTTAGGATCCCAAATTGCAGTGTAGAGGTTGGAAACAAAACCGAAGACCACATTCATATAGTTATATACGCCGAGATTTTGGGTGTACAGCCTGATGCAGTTTTCCTCCGGAACAAAAGTTCCCACGAGTGCCGGGGAATATCCCTTCGAATTGCACAAGCCCTTGACAGACACGGTGTTTTCTCCCGTCTTCACGACATCCACCCTGAAGGCTTCACTCGTTGACTGACTGTCATCATCGTAGGAAGTGGCACTCATCAGGTAGGCACCCACAAAGTCGTCGATGGTCTTCGACTCAAACTTGTCTGCATGAGAATTGAGTCTTACGGAAACATCCGAATAGACCACGTCGCCGTATTGGTTCTTCGCCTCCATAATAAACTTATACTCAGCACCTTCAGCAGCATTCTGATAATAGAGTTTGAGTCCGGCTTCACTGTTCGCCTCTGCAATATTCTCTTCGGTGAGAGAAGAGCTGAGCTTGCTGTAGATGAGTTCAAGGTCGTATTTCTCAAGATAATAGTCGAGAACATCTTTGTTCATCATCACCACTCTGACAGAAGAGACATTTTTGGTCTTGAGCTTCCATTCGAGAGTTGTGTACGGGTCAGCATCTGACGGACGGAGTTCGCAACTAAGAATCTGAGGCAGAATCGTTCCGTCTTTGTCATAGGTGAAACGGACTGCCACAGCCTCGCCCGGAGTGCCCTTTTCGTCGAAAGGAACCGCAACGAGAGTGTTTGAAACGCTCTCCGGAGTCCAGACCTGAGTTTGCTCTGAGAAAGTTCTGACATCCTCGGCTGTTCCGAGACAAATCTCCTTGTAAACTTCCTTTATCTTCGCTTCATCTTCGCTGATATCGCCTGCAACCACCTTGGCACGGCAGGATTTAGCAAAGGCGTTATAGTTGAAATGGAATTCTCCCGCGCCTTTGTACTCCACTTCAATGACAGGGTCGCTGTCGTGATCTCCAGCAAAGACAATGCGCTCCTCACCCATTCCGAAGTAGCCGGTTTCGACATAGTAGATGACATTGACGGTGAACGTCTGCGCACCGTCCCAAGTGCACGGGTAATTGCTGTACATACCCTCGTTTCCGACATACTGCGCGAGGTCCGCAACATAGACATACTGCCCTTCGGAGTCCAGATAATAGCCGGTTGACTGTCCGGGCACCACAACCGTCTTGCTTTTCCAGTCAACCTTGAACATAAAGTTGGCTCCCGCAGCCCAATCGACAAGACGGAAGATGTTGTCCGTTCCCGTGGCAACCTCAACAGGGATTTCAGTCTGAACACCGTCGTAGAGGTAGCCTCCGAAATAGTAGGTGGCAAGTTGCTGGATTTCTTCACCGCCTTCAGTTTTTCTCATATACGGCTCCCACTCCAGGGCGAAAGACGCGCTGAGTTTGAGGAAGTCGCTGTATTGGCTGATATACGCAGGGTCCTTGCCAAGCTCCGCATCCCTTCCGACAATCGCAAGATTCACGTCAATCGTTGAACCCAGCACAACAGAGCTAAGGTCCACGCGCACAGGCACATCCACGCTATACTGTCCGTCAGGAACCACCACTGTGTCGCGGAGTGAAAACATATCCGCATCCTTTCCCTGTTTCTGGAGCACCACGCGGTAGGTTCCCCTGTTTCCCTGCCTTGCCAGAGTCACTGCAATCACACCCTCTTTCGTGTCTCTCGGAAACTCCTTCGCCATACTGCTCTGGATGAAATGGATTTCCCGATTGTCGTCACTGTTGGACGAAGCAATCACGCCGAGCTGTTCCTGGCTGCAGGAGCAAAGCGCAGCGAGAGCGAGTGAGGATAAAACTATTGTTCTAAATATTCTTTTCATTTTTTATTCATTTACCGTGTATTACGAGTCCCAAGGGCTGCTTATATAGGGTTCTGGTCCTCCTCATTGAGGTTAGGGTTATTGCTGATTTCGTCCTGAGGAATCGTGAGCACCCAGTCGTAATTGTCCGGGTTGCGGAGATTCTTGCGGTTGGACATCGTGATGCACTCGTCCGCAAAACCATCATCCTTCTTCCTGTCAATTCCCTGTCCCAGGCGCCTGATGTCAATCAGCCGGCCGAATTCGCCCCAAAGTTCAATCCTTTTCTCTATAAGGATTTCCTCAAGAAGGGAGCCTGTCCAAGAATTTGTCGTAGAACCGAGCAGTGTGCCGCTGCGTCTGGACGCGTCGTAGCCCGGACAACGGACTGACATCACATCCGTGAGATAGCCCCGCGCCTTGACATCGTCTCCGAGCCTCAGGGCAGCCTCTGCAGCATCGAAATACATTTCCTCCACCCTCATATAGATGTAGTCTCCGAGCCAGGCCGCCACGTTTGTGAAATGGAACTTCTTTGAGATGTATGGAGACTCCTTGTTTTCAGGATCCCACCATCCTCGACGTATGTCATTGGCAGCCATCTGCTTATAAAGCGAAGAACTGATAAGTTTCGGAGAGGCCTTTGCATAGTCGCCGTTTTCGTTGTCCATATGCGAGAAGAAACTTGCATAGCCTCCCGCCTGCTCTGTGGTCTCGATACCAGCGCCCCACATCACATTGGATGCTGAGAGGTCGTTCATTCCACCCATAAGTTCGGACTCGCCGCCAATCTTGAATTCTTTTGATTCGATGACAAGTTCCGCATATTTGAGAGCAGTCTCCCAATCCCCCGACGCAAGAGCCACACGGGTTTTGATAGCACGCGCAACATTAAGTTTGATGTGCGACTTGTTGCCGGCGAGAGCTGATTTTTCTCCTTTTTCGAGCAGTTCAATCGCAGCGTCAAGGTCGTCGTTGATTCTCTTGTAGACAACTTCGAGCGTTTCGCGTTTCTTGCCGATGAAACTCTTGTCTGTAGGCTCCGTGTAGACCGGCACGCAAGGGTCCTGCCACCTGTATTTGTCCTGAATGGCGCTGTACGGCGCTCTCGCAAACCAGTTCGCAAGGTTGAAATAGGCCAATCCCCTTATGGCATAGGCACTTCCAAGCACATAACTGCGGTCCGTTGTTGTTCCCGCCATAGTCTCCGATGCAGAAAGGACGGTGTTCACATTGGAAATCCAAGTATAGTTCGCATACCAGACATCGTAGGAACGGAAGGAATCGGACATATAAAAAGATTTCACATTGTAGCAGTGGTCATACCAGAACCATCCGTTTCCCATACTCTGCATAATGAAATCGTCTCCCATACATTCGTGGGCGATATTGTATGCCGAAATTCCGAAGCACTGGTGGGCGTTTCCACCGGTTGACCAGCCGGCAGTCCACATCGACCTGTAGACTCCGTCAATGATGGATATGGCACTCGACGCATTCTTCAAAAGGTCGTCTCCCGAGCCTGAATCCGTCGGAGCGAACTCGAGTTCACAGGAAACGGCGCAGAGTGCCGCTGTCAATATAGTGATGAATTTTCTTTTCATTTTCATACCTCCTAAAAGTTAATGTCCAGACCAAGTGCGAAAACCTTCGACGGCGAATAGCTGTAGGAAACCGTTCCCATGAAACTTGCCTGCGGGTCCATACCGTCAAGATGGCTGAACAGGGCGATGTTGTCGGCTGTGAAGAACAGACGGAACGACTTGATTTTTGCCTTTGAACTGATGGATGTCGGCAGTGTGTATCCGACAGTTATGTTCTTGATAGCAAAATAGGAAGCGTCAATCAGAGATTCACCGACAGAGGAGTAGTTTCCTCCGATTTCGACCATAGGGACGTCCGTGATGTCCCCACTTTTCCTCCAACGGCGAAGTTTGTTTTTGTGCCAGTTGTTTCCGGCATACATCACATTCATCGCTCCGTCGTAGAGTCCGTCCATAATCTTTCCGCCGACCGAATATGTCGTGAGGAATGAAATGTCGAAATTCTTGAAAATCGTAAAGTTGGAAGCGAAACTTCCGGAAAACAGAGCCTGACGGCTGCCATAGTAATATTTGCTCAGAGAAGCGAGTCCGACGTCGTCAGTCACATATTCGTCACATTTTTCCGTCGTCAGCGAACCGCTCTTTTCATCGACCACGTAGCGGTAGTAGGCGTAATAGAGCTGTTTTCCCGTCTGAGGGGACACTCCGGCGGATTTGGACATATAGAATGTATATATCGGCTTCCCTACCTCGATGACCATATTGCCGAGGTTAATCACATCCTGGGACGAAGTGATTGCGGTGACTTTGTTTCTGTTGAAAGAGAACATCGCTGTGGCGTCCCAATGGAAATTCTTGCTTTCGAAGATGACACCGCGGAAGGTCGCCTCAAGTCCCTGGTTGGTCATCGCTCCGACATTGTCGTCAAATCCGGTGAATCCCGAAGAAATTGCAAGCGGATTGTTAAGGAGCATATCCCTCGTGTGGCGGTTGTAGTACTCGATGGTCGTCGAAAGGCGCCCCCCGAACATCGAAGCCTCGATACCGGTGTTGAGGTTGCCGTTCTTCTCCCAGGTCACGAGTCTGTTTTCGATTGAAGTCGCAGCCGCTCCGGGACGGGTTCCGTTGGACCAACTGTAGTCGAAAAGACCCTGCCATGCATAGAAGGAACCGAGATTGTCGTTACCTTGCACACCATAGGAAATCTTTGCGGTGAGGTTGTTCAGCCAAGAGGATGTCGCTGACATAAAGTCTTCGTTTGTGACTCTCCACGAGGCTCCCACAGACCAGAAGTTACCCCAACGGTTGTCCTTGTAGAACCTTGAGGAGCCGTCGGTACGCCAGGATGCGTCGAAGTAATATTTGTCGGCATAGCCGTAGTTTGCTCTTGCGAGGACGGATTCGATTGCATAATCATTTGAATATGATGTATTTGCAACCGTGGTCACCGCAGAACCGAGTTCGTCGATGCCGGCAATGATGCCGCTTTTTGTGGCACCCGCATAGTTGTGGTTGTAGCGGTAGTATTCGTGACCGGCGAGAAGGTTTATGGAGTGGTCGCCGAAAGTCCTTTGCCAGGTGATGAGTTCGTTGAGAGTGTAACTCATTGTCCTGGTGTTGGTTTTTGAAACCGAACCGCCTTGCTTTGCCGCATTTCCGTGGTATTTGTCGCTGACCGAAGTCGCACCATAGTCGGTGAAGTCCAGGCCGAAATTCACCGTGAAATCAAGCCCGTAGAGCGGGGACGTTTTTCTGGTGGTTCCGAACTTTGCGAAAGTTCTGGCGGAAAGGGAATTGCGTTTGAAATATGCCTTATTGTTGAAAAGCTCCGCTTTGGAGTTGAAGCCCTGTGCCGTCACACGGTTCGCGTAGCCGTTGTCGTCAATCGAACCGTATTCGTACTGGAGATTTCCGTTTTCGTCAAGCACGTTGTTTCCTTCCATATCCTTGAGATAGACCGGATAGATTGGAGCCATAAATTGGGCGGTGTACCAGACATTGGAAACCTGTGAGCCGCTGGCGTTCTGGAAGTTGGACTTGGAGTGCGCGAGATTGGCGCTCATTCCGAGTTTGAACCAGTCGGTCGCCTGCACATCACCGCTGATACGAGCGGTGAAGCGGTCGAAGTCGGTGTTGCGCAGAGTACCGTTTTCCTTGTAGTAACCCATTGAGTAGAGGTAGCTTGTCTTCTCTGTTCCGCCGCTCACTGAAAGGATATGTTCGGTCCTGAAAGCCTTGTTGTTGCTGATTTCGTCCATCCAGTTCTCATCCCAGGCCGCCTTTGCATCGCCTTTGATTTTGCCGGTGCTGCGGTCGATGAGATTTTCCCAAGTATAGTTTTTATAAGGGTTGTAGTATTCCGGATTCTTCAGACCGCCTATGGTTTCGCCCAGATGCTCGGCAGCATAGTTTGCCGCGCCCTCATCGTCCAGAGCTCCGTTCTCTGCATAACGGACAGAGTTGCGGAGAGCCTCGTAGGTGAGTTCCACATAGTCCGACATTCCCACAAGGTCGTAGCGCGGAAGTGCACGGGAGGCGATTCCGAAATTGCCCTTGTAGTTGATGTTCACCCTGTCTGCGTTACCTTTCTTTGTGGTGATGACAATCACGCCATTTGCACCCCTCGCTCCGTAGAGAGCACCTGCAGAGGCATCCTTGAGGACAGTCATTGTCTCGATGTCGGCAGGGTTGATGGAACTGATAGCCCCGTCATAAGGAACCCCATCCACAACATAAAGAGGTGATGAAGAAGCATTTACAGAACCGATTCCACGCACCATAATCGCAGAACCTTCTCCAGGCTGTCCGCCACCGGATGTGACAGTGACACCGGCAACCGTTCCTTCAAATGATTTGGTGAGGTGACCCACCGGACGCTTGCCCAGTTCCTCACCCTTCACTACGCTGGCAGAACCGGTGAAGGACTCCTTCTTCGCTGTACCGTAAGCCACGACAATCACGTCGTCCAGCACGACCGCCTCATCCTGCAGGACGAAATCAACCACAGTTTTGCCGTCGACCGGACGCTCACTCTCCGCATATCCGAGATTGGAAGCAGTCAGGACCGCATCCACCGGCACTTGGTTCAAGACATAATTTCCGTCAAAATCGGTGACGGTTCCGTTTGTGGTGCCTTTCACAAAAACACCTGCGCTCATCACCGGCACTCCGTCCTTGTCAACGACACGGCCGGAGACCGTAATCTTCTGCTGTGCAAGAGCCGTAAAACTCAACAGAAGGGACAACACGATGATATATAATGATTTATTCTTCATATTTCTCTCTCTTTAGAATACATCCCCCACAACCGGACTGTAGATGTCTATCATCTCCGGAGTATTGAACTCAACTCTTGCACGAGGCTTGCCGAAGACGGCCTTTGTGCCTTCCTCTGCCTTGCCGGTCTTTGCTGTCGCAAATCTTGTGACGGAATCACCGGCGCTCTCTGTGAAGGTGGCGAGCAGGAAATAGTCGGTCTCAGGTTTGAGAGGAGCACCATCCTTACCGAAAGAAAGTTTAAGCGAACCCGTCATATTGATAATTTCCAATTCCGCCTCGGTGCAGTCAACGCCCTTAGCGGCAACCACTTCCGCAGCCTTGTCGGTGGAGATTCCGCTAAGTTCCGAACTCTCGCAGAAATAATACTTCAAGCCTTTAAGTTTCATAGCCATAGGAGCGACAACAGGCTCATTGTCAAACTTTAAGACGCCGACAAGTACATTCTTGTCCGACGCGTCGACTCCGAGAGTCACCTGCACCCAGTCGTAGTAGTTGGCGGAGGACTTGGTGGCGAGAGAATTGACCACGAAGGTCTTCTCCCCCGCGGCATTCTCTGCAAGTGTGCCGAGAGTGTAGGAAGTGGAAGAGGCAAGAGTGAATCTCGTGGTGAAGCCCTTCTCCGAATTGATGTGTCCAAGTGTCGCCTCGTCATCGTAGAGATTGCCCTTTTCCTCGATAAAAGCCTTGAAAAGTTCCGGGTCACTCTTGAAATAAAGTTGATAGGAAGTGGTTGAAGTCAGGACTTCCTTCACACTTGTCACATCTTTGCCGAGCCACTTGAGCCAGAGGCAGTTGGATGCATTGTACTGCCCAAGAATTGCGTGAAAGAGGCTCTGTTTGAACCAGTCCGCACCTTCAACCGGAGGGATTGGCGCAGTGGCCTCAGGCAAAGTCTTGGTCTTGTACTTATACAGTGGCGTGGTCGCCTGTCCGTCAGTATTCACTCCGAAAGCCACAATGTAGTATGTAGTCTCCGAATAGAGCGGGCTCTCGATATAACTTGAGGTTCCGTTCTTCGCATATTGGGAAATTCCCGTCGCGACGCTGATTCCGTTGTCCTCAAGAACTTTCAGATATGCAGCGAGATAGCGGTCACGGATTTCTTCGTCAGAGTAGCGCTCGAAATAGCTTGCCGGAATTCCGAAATAGATGTAGAGGAAATCCGGTAGCGCATAGACGTTGAACTTCGAATAGTCGGAACCGGTCTCGACATGGGCCATTATAATCTGAGGAATATCTTCCGACTCCGGGCGTGTAGTAAAACGAAGCTGCGCAGCGGGAGAATCATTTATGTATTTGTCGTCAGAATGTGCGGTGAGTTCGAACACATATTCCGTTGAGCCTTCGAGTCCTCCGATTTCAATGGAATTGGAAGAGGTTTTACCGCTGTATTTGTCGACTTTGTAGGAATATGAACTTGCCCCGTAGACTGAGTTCCAACGGATTATGGTTTTGGACTTGTATGAGGCCACCAGCACAGGCTCTGGAGCGGAAAGTTCGCTGTAGTCTTCGGTGACGACGCGAATATTCACGAATTTGGAATCCGTGTGGTCACCGTTGTTGCCCGCATTTGCCTTCACCGAGAATGAGTAGGACTGCTTTGGCTCCAATTTGTCGAAAACGAGACTGTTGTCGCGGGTTGTCTTTTCCTCAGAGCCGTTGAATATATATGTGTATGAACCGGCATCCGTCACGGCATCCCAAGAGACTTTGAAGGATGTACAGGAAATGTCGCTGACAACCACCTTCGGCTCCGGAAGCGGTCCGGAAAGCACATCCGGCTCAGCCTGCTCTTTCACACAACCAAAAGGTATGGCGGCAAAGAGGGCTGCAAGTATAACTGTTTCTATAATAGGCTTTCTCATCATCTGACAGTAATTTCGAATTTCTTATAAAGCGCACATCCGTCCGAGAGCGTCACAACTGAGTTTCCTGCTGATTTGCCGCTGAGAATGAGTTTATCTCCATCGAGTGCAACATCAACAACTGTTTCATCAGAAACGGTGTACGAGACAACCTGCAACGACGGGAAGTATTCTCCAAGTTCGATGGTGGCAGTCTCCCCCACTGCGAGAACACAATCCGGCATATCGGAGAGGAAGTCCATATATTTCAGAAGGTTCCAAGTGTCGAGTTTGCCAACTCCCATCTTTCCAACATAGGCAGGGGCAAGATAGGAATTAATCGGAGCAGCCGAGCTGAGAAGTGCGGAGCGGAGCTTGTCCGGGGTGAGCCCCATCTTTTTGTCCTTTCCGTAGTAGTATGAAACAGCAAGGGCGCAGGCTCCGCTCACGTGAGGGCAGGCCATTGAGGTTCCCTGCATATATCCGTAGTCGGATTGTCCGTCGGCACTGACAAGGGTGCTGTAGATTCCGCCATATTTGCTGTCGACCGAAACGTCTCCACCCGGAGCGGAAATGTCAATCCAAGTTCCGTAGTTGGAGTAGATTGCCGTGGTGCCGAGATAGGAATATGCCGCCACGCTGACAACGTTCTTGTCCGCAGCAGGATAGGAGTCGTAGCCCACAGCCTCGTTTCCGGCTGCAAAGATGATGAGTCCGCCCTTCATCGGACCGGACTGGTTGCCGTTTTCGTCCACTCCGGCGTATTTGATGAAATAGTCCATCGCACGTCTGAGCGCTCCGTAGGTTCCGCGTGTCCAGTTGTTCCAGCTGAGTTTGGTTGCATATCCCCAGCTGTTCTGGCAAATCACCGCACCGTTGTCGGCAGCATATTTCATCGCCCGCACTGTTCCTGCAAGTCCGGCTCCGGACTCGCCGCTCTCACCGCTGCTCAGACATTGGAGAGACATAATCTTCACTCCGTCTCCATTGCCCGAACCTCCGGCGATGCCGTTCACACCTATGCCATTGTTGTTGACCGCAGCGATAGTTCCGGCCACGTGTGTGCCGTGGGACTGCTTTTCGGAAGTGACGATTTCACCTTTATTGTCGTTGTAGTTGTATCCGTAGACGTCGTCAACATATCCGTTTCCGTCGTCGTCGATTCCGTTGCCGGGAATCTCTTCCTGGTTAATCCACATATTCGCGGCGAGATCTTCGTGATCATACTTCACGCCCTGGTCAATCACCGCAACAATCACATCGGGATTTCCTGTGGCCTTGGTCCAAGCCTGCCAAACATTTGCGTCAGCACCGACAAGACTGCTGTTTCCAAAGACGGAACCGCTGTTGTTGTAGTGCCACTGCCTTTGCTGCGCATCTTCGCTCTCATTGAAAGGGAAGGTGGCCGGGCGCGACACCATAGCCTTGGTCTGGTTCAACGGCTGAGCCACAGCTGAAAAAGGCGCAAGCAGGTCTTCGTCGCAAGAGCGTATTTCCATCGGACATTCGATACATTCCACTGTGGCACAGCGGCGAAGCTGACGCACCAATGTAGAAGTCTCAAGGGATTTGTCGAAACTTGCCACATACCAGCGGTCAAGCCCCTCTTCCCGGGTTCTTTGCTCAAATTTGCCACATTCCGGAAAAAGCCTTTCGAGACGGAATGTCCCGTTCGCTCCGAGAACTTCGGCAATTTCGCCGGTCCCCGCAGTAGCGTCAGCAATGTTTCCCGTAGATTTTGTCGAGACAGGTTTCACCTGAATCAGGAGTTCTCCCCTCACTGCTGCGCCAATGCCCTCGTTAATGACAATAGCCCCTCCCGTTTCGGGTGCATCCTCCTCCACATTCTGCTTTGAACAGGAGGCCGTCACGGCCAAGACTGTCAATAGAAGTGGATAAAACGTTCTTCTGGATACTGAATTCATAAAAATATCAATAAGTAAATTCTAAATATTTCACTTCAGTAGTGAGTCCACCGTCTTTTTCGCTATCGCGGTATCCCACCGCATAGGCGACGTATTTTCCCCCTTTGACCATATCCTTGTCTTGCGAGAGGTCGATGATGTGGGTTCCGGTGTAAGACTTATAATAACCGAGTTTCTTGGCATAGAGAATATACTGATGTGCCGCAAAATCAGGATTGTCGAGTTCTTCCCACGCGCTGAGTCCCATATAATCACAGATATATGTGTCGTTTGAACCGCTTGCTTTGACTGTGACAAAAGAACCGTTTTGGACTATGGAAAGTTTCATCGATGACGGAGATGCTGAAGCCGAAGTGAAAGGCTTGAGGTCGATGTCCCCGCTATAGCTGAAACTTCCGTCAGATGGGTTGAAACTCAGGTCAAATGCCGTGAGATAGAAATCCGTGCGGTCATAAAGATATGGCCGCTGCTCGGTCGGGAGTGTGTTTGTGTCGACTGAGCCGTAGGAGAGATAAAGGGCAGGCGACTGACCGTTCAGTGCGGCCATTTCCTTCACCTGCTTTATTCTGGACTCGATGTAGTTTTTTGCAGTTTCCTTGTCATATTCAGCCTTTCTCACCACAGCATAGACATAAGTCTTTGCGGCATCCACAGGTTTCACCTGAATGCGGCAGGTGGATGTCGTTATGTCGCTCACAGTGAGACTGAAATTCTTGAACACCAATTCTCCGCCCGTCGAACCGCTCTGGATTACACGCAAACGAAGAGATTCCGTGCCTTCACAGGCAAGTTGAATCTCCCCGATACGGTCTTTCCCGCTTTCATTTTTTGCGACGGAGAAGCAAAACTCCGAAGAATAGACATCCTTGATTCTTATCCAATCGCTCGCACTTGTCACAGAAGCGGTCCTGCCCTCTTTCGGGCCATCGATTCTGTATTTCTGCCAAAGGTCGCCACCCTCCAGACCGACTTTGACCACATTTGTACCCAATACAAAAGAAGAATCAGTCGTGATGGGCTGCTCCTGCGGCTCGCAAGAAACGGCTGTCGCGAGGACCGCCAGGGCGAGAGCTGATATTGCAAGAAAACGAAATTTCATAATATACGTTCCGTATGTTTAACTCGATACCTTTCGGCATCCAAATTATAAGTACCTATCTATTAAGGCTTTATGTAAGTAAACTCCAACCACGCTATTTCGGATATTTGGGAGTTGTTGTAGAGGAATGCGAACGCCACATAATCCGTGCCGTCAACTATGTCCGAATATTGCGAAACCGGCAATCCTCTGTAACCGTCGACGACATTATACAAATTCAGATCATACCCCATGCTTTCCACAAATTTGCTGACAAGTCCACGTGGAGACTTGCACTCCTCCAAAGATTCGGCAAGTGCAATACCCAGTCCGAATTTTCCTGAAGCAAATTCGGTCGGTTGGATGCCCACGATGCCCTTTTTCTGATCATAGTTGATGACAAAAGCCCCGGAAGACGGTGGAACATCAGAGGTTCTGAATTTTTTAGTCGAAACCCTTCCGCTATATCCCCAACCCGGAGTGAGGTCGAACGCCAGGAAATAGTAGTCGGTTGAAGGAATCAGACTCACCTGAGTTGTAGAACGATAGCCTTTGTAGAGGTAGTTCTTCAAATTGAATTTGAAGCCGTTCTTTTCCTCGAATTTTTCGGCATAAGCTTTCATATCAGCGACAGTGGATGCCACAAACTCAGCCGGCGTCGGGAAACGGTCAAACTCCGCAGTCGGGAAGAATCCGTAATAGTAGTACGAGTCCTCAATGTTCGGAGCCACAGTGAATTTCACGGTAGATTCCGTAATCTCGGTCACATCCAGAGAAAAGGACATCTGGTTGTTGACGATATAGTCTGGATTTGCCCTCTGAAGGACGGACAGCGACACGGTCTTCGCTCCCTTGAGCTTGAAAAAGACTTTTCCCGTGCGGGAAGAAGCCGAATCGTTCTCCTTTACATTCACTCTGACCTTCAGGATGTCGGCGCTGCTTATCACATTCTCTGCATCGGGGTTGGATCCGGTTTCCGCAAGTGCCGAAGCCTTGGCGTCTTCCTCAGAGTTTTCCGCAGCCGGCTCAATCCAGTCGCAGTCGAACTCCAGAGTGAGCGCAGCCCCCTCCGGTGCATCGCTGAGTTTGTAGGAAAGCTCCACATCTCCCCCGGCAGCATCGACCTGAACCACCTTCGCGCCGACAATGGAAATGATGTCCGCCTGTTCTTCGCCCAAATCCGAGACCGGTTCACAAGCGGAAATTGTGACCACAGTCAAAGCTGTGGCCACAATTGTCCTTAAAAAATTTTCAATAGAGTTTAATTTCATCTGTATCAACCAACAATAAACACAGCTTCAAAACCGGTGAAGACTTGAGTACCAAATGCATTAGTGTTAATCTGGAACCAAGTATAACTTTCGTCTGTGTTGGTAAATGTGTTCTTATAATATACCCCGGATTCATATGTGCCGCCAAAATATTCCCAATTTGCACCATCAGAAGAAAGCTTCAGAGCCAAGTCAGAATACTGACTTGCGGTATCCTTTACACGAGAAGAACAAGTAACAGTAACAGTTTCGACGAAGCCGAGTTCAGAAGTAACCCCAATAGTTGTCTGCCTTTCTGTCTTGAATAACTCGTCCGTGACTTCTAAAATTTTAAGATTTGTAAATTTAATCTCAACATCCGTAGTCTTGTCCGAACCATCGGTAGCCTTTGCTGTAAATGTAGCAGTAAAAGTGTCAATGTCATTGAAAGTTTGTCCGGCTGCTTTGGCGGCAGTGATAGCAGCGTTAAGGTCTTTCGCTGTCACAGCAAGTTTATACTCAACTTCAGTAGCGCTCGCCTGTACGACAGAAACATCCTTTGAAGCCCTACCGACCTTAAGTGTAAGTACACCTGTGCGTTTCTGACCGGCATTTTCAGTGACAGTATAAGAAAGTTTACCGTCTGCGTAGCTTGCGCTCAGCCAACTCTTTGCATCATCTGCTACAGTAACTGTCAGTTTTTCTTCTGTTGCATAGGTGGCAACAGCAAAGCTTCCTGTAGAGGCTTCCTTGGCAACTTTAATTGTAGTGCTTTCAACTTCAATGACAGGTGCCGGATTTACAACGATGCCTCCCAGATATGGCTGAGTATATATATACTCACCTTTTTCGTTCTTTGGAAGATTATCAACAGTCAGAATCAAAACACCGTTTTCTGACTCAGCTGTTGTCTTGAAATAGCAATCCTTTCCGGCAGTGCTCTTGTTGGTTCCGGAAATGGTGTATTTACCAAGTTCAACCACTTTTGTTCCATTGTCAACACTTACGGAGAAATCGGCAGAGACACCAGCAGAGTAAATACCCAAGTTCATCATCACATACTTCATACCCTTGAACTCGCTCTCAGAAGCAAGGACAATCTTTCCGCCATTGACAAGGTTACCTGCAAGTTGCTGCGCATATCCGCCACCATCTGCATAAAGACCGGTTGGGTCAACACCGTTTGTCGTGCCAGGATAGGAAATGGAGAAAATCACCTTTTGTGATCCTGCATCACCCCAGGCCTTACCTGCATTTGCCTTGTTAAGGTAATCCTGATAACCAAACTTGGTCATACTCCAACTCTCACCATCTTTAAGAGTCACATCAAGAATATCTGCCTTGTCAGTTCCCTTATAATGAACAGTCGGCGCAGCAATGGCGCCACGTTTGATTTCAAGTCCCTTACGGTCAAAGATGAAATTAACCTTCTTTGTAGAAACTGTTATCTTGACATCATAAGTGCCTGGATTTGCAACGAACCAAGCAGTGTAGTCAGAAACCTTAGTCTCACCATCACCAGTCAATGTGATAGTATTACTCATATTATAATAACCGCCTTCTTTCGGCACAATTTCACCCATATCCTTGGTCACATCCACAGTATATCGGCCGGCCAAGTATTTTCCGTCAGTAGTCTCAATCTTTACAGACTTGACAACCAAATCCTTATACTCATCAGGAATGTCAGCAAACTTGATTTGTCCAAAGCCGAAAAGGTGAGCAAACTCCACAGTGGAACTTGCCGCTGCATCATAATACTTATCTGAATTGGCATTTACTGATGTAGTTACATCAATTTTGACAGGCGCGATAAGCATAACGTCAGCTTTGTTTGACCAACTGCTTTGAGTAGCCTCTTTCTGGTCAGCAGGAAGATTAATCTGCCAAGCAGTCAAATTCTGTGTAGAGGAAGCATAAGTGCCAAATAAAGCAGAATAAGGGAATACGCCATAAAGATAATACTGTTCAGCCTTGTCCGCCTCGGCCATTGACTTGAAACTTCCGCTAAACACAGGAGCATCCAGATGTCCATTGTCAATTTTCATCGAAGCAACGCAACTTGTACCATAACCGGCAGGTCCTACAATTTCAATACCGGTCGTCGGCTTATCCACCGATGCGAGAGCAGCATACATTTGGTCATCTTTCTCAAATTTGATGTGGCTGTCGCCATCATACACGGCCTTGGTAGAACCTACTGCGAGAGAAACCTCAAGATTGTTTGAGTTCGCTGTCTGAGGAACAATCTCTTGCTTTGCGCAGCCGACAAATGCCAAAAGCGCGGCTGCAATATATGTTATCTTTTTCATTGTCTGTAGTCTTTAAGTTAATTACCACTCTTCGTATTCATTGCCATCCTTGATAATCACTCCGCCGAATGTACCGTAGCGGCTTTCGAGCACGATGGTGATGTACTGTGCAGAGGATTTTCCGTCGCTGTTGCGCACTGCCTTGAGAACAATGTATTCAGCCTTGTCTTCCGGCTTCGGCACACTTACATAAAGAACGCAGTTTTCTTTGTCAAGCTCGTATTCGTAACCTTTTGAGTCAACATAAATCTTTGTTGTTTCGTCAGCTCCGGTCACAGTGTATTTGAATGCGACCTTTGTTCCTGAGAACCCGGGTTTTTCGTCACAGCTGACCTTTATCGCGAAAGCGCTCTCCTTTGTAAGGTGAATTTTCACATCGTCGATGACAACAACATACTCTTCAGGAGTCTCTTCAAGTTTGACACTGATTTCCTTTGGCTCCACAGGAACATCTGCCCAAGTCTCTCCGTCGAAAGAAACGACCCATTTGCCATTGTCAATCTTAAACTGAGGAGTCATTCCGGTCACACGCACATTCTCACCGTTCTGTTTGAGAAGTTCTCCGTTGGCGGTCCAATAAAGCACGCCGTCAACTTCTTTGATTCCGACGATGGTTCCGCTATTGATGGTAACCTTTGAACCGTCGCTGAAATTTATGGTATAACTCAATCCATCAGCAGCAGTTTCCACCGATGTTACGGTGACAGTCTTCGCTGCAGTTGCAAGCAGCTGCTCAATTGAGTTCACATTGTCTTTTACTTGAGCCTCCAGAACATCGACTCTCTTCTCAAGGTTCCCTACTCTATCTTCGAGGTCCTTGGTGCAGGAGCAGCAGAACACCGCCGCCACGGCTGCAATTGTGAATAAAGCTTTTTTCATATCATTATGAATTAAATAATATATCTTAGAATGAAAGTACAGGATAGCACGGAAAGACATCGTTCAACCACTGACACATAGGGCCGAACTCACCTTCTCCACCTTTGCCGTCGGATTTCGAAGACACCCAAAACACTCTCAAAGATTCTGCGTCGTATTGTGTTGAAGTCATCAGCATAAAATAGTCAGGATCTTTACCTAACCGGTCAGGCCACATATTCTCTTTCATACTTGGAGGCACCAATGACCAATGAGAATTGAGTTCAGCAATCGGGTTATATGTCAATGTCGCGAACTTCATATATGTAACGTCCGCATCATAAGTCCGGAGAATCAACAAATGCTCTGCGATTTCGTTTCCGCCAAGATTCGCAAGCAAATCCCAAACTTGCCCGCTTGCAGGTACATACCAACCGGAAGTCGAAGCCGGAGCAGAAAGCAGGCGCGAAATCCAGTCAAGTGCCGGAAACTGCGCTATTTCATCACCCGGATACTCTTCTCTGATGTTTTTGTCAATGGTGTACCCGTTAATATCCCCATAATAGGATGTGCCTGATTTGCCGGTTGGGATTATCCTTCTTTCCAAAGACTCAGAAACATAAAATCTCGTAAGAGAATCCGGAACTTCATTCTTGTTGTTCGGGTCTTTAAGTTCAGCAGGCTTATATGCACGTTTGAGGCTCATAACCAATCCGTGTGTGTAACCCTTTTCCTTTTCTGCCTCAGAGATTCTTGACTGGTCGGTCTGGAAAACAATTCCGATGACGGTTTTTCCTTCAACAGGCGCCGGGCGTTCTTTTCCAGTCAGCCAAACTGCTTCCGTTCCGTCAGAATTGATTGAAACGAGTCCGCCATAACTCCAAGTTCCGTCTGAGTAGAAATAATCTCCGATTCGAGGTGCATCCGTTGGAGTAACAACCGGCTTCACGACAATGCGGCATTTTGCAACAATAGGTTCAACACCTTCGCCAAGGTCAATTTCAGCCACCAAATCAGCTGCGCCGGCACTCTTTCCGACAATATTCGCCGAAACCGTATTTCCCTCCACAACAATAGGTTCTACACCTATAATCTCCGGGGCAGAAACCGACCATTCGCTAATGGTCTTGTAGGTGACTTCTTCCGGAAGGATTGTCGCATTGATGCGCAGCTTTTCATTCACAGAAATCACTTTCTCAGTCACTTGCTGCTTCTCAAACCACAATGTGACAGACTCGGCAGGAATCGCCGTCACCACCACTTTGCAGGATGCGCTCTTGCCGTCAAATGAGACCGTGACAAGAGCCTCTCCCGTTTTGTGGGCGGTCACAACTCCATTTTCCACAGTCGCCACTTCCTCATTGTCGCTTTTCCAGACAAGAACAGGGTTTGTGGTATTCTCCGGAGTGAGTTTCGCGCTGAGAGTCGCTGACTCGAAAACTTTGAGTGAAAGAGTCTCTTTGTCGAGGGCAATGCTCTCCAGTCCGATTGGCGCAACTGTAATTACACATTCCGGAGTTTCTGTGAGAGCGTCGTGAAATGCATAGATTGTGGTGGAGCTGAGTTTGTGAGAAGTGAGATGAAGCCTCACGCCTTCCTCGCAAGGAGTCTGTTCGTCCAGCGAAACCACCGTTTCCTCTGCCACCTGGAACGTCACTTCACCCGCACGATTCGCCGGAGATATGTTCACAAGAAGGTCAAGCGAGCCTCCTATTGGAATGGAAACTTCGCTTTGTGAAAACTCGACGCTCAACTTTTTCGAGTCCTCGTTATTTACCTCATTTTCTTTCAGGCCATTGCAGCTGACCAAAAACACGCTGATTGAGAAAAGTGCAAACTTTCCCAATAGGTTTGTCCCTAAATTCATATTCTACACCCAAATTTGACTTGCGAAGTTAACTTTTCCCAAACAAAAATACAAGAGATTTTTCAGTTTTTTTCATCGCAGAAAACTCAGTCCGACAATGACTTAGAAACTAATATTTTTAATTTAGGACATTTTGATAACAATTCGTAAGGCAAACTCCCTTTCCGCTTAAAATTTTCAACAAACAAAGGGCGATATATCCCAAAAGAGTTTTTACTCTCCGAACGAAATCATCATCATCGTAGAATATCCGATATATTCGCTATATTTGTGAGATTTTAATTATAAGGTATGATTTCTACAGAACAGATAAAGGAACTTCACGAGAGGGTCGAACTTTTGGGAAAATGTGTGGATGTGGAGGGGAAGAGAACTCAGGTGGCACAGCGGCAGGAAAAGGCAGCGGCTCCGGATTTTTGGAACGATGCAAAGGCCGCGGAGGCTTTTCTCAAGGAAACGGCCGGACTGAAGTTTTGGGTGGACGGCTACGACAAGGCGCTTGGGGCTGTGGAAGATTTGGACGTGCTTTATGAGTTTGCGAAGGAAGCCGCCGGAGCGAAATCCGCAGAAGAGGATGCTGTGGAAACCGAAGAAGAGAAAGAACTGGGGCAGGCCTACGCAGATGCGGTGAAGCAGATCGAGGAACTGGAATTGAGGAATATGCTCGGAGAGGAGGGAGACTCGCTCGGGGCTGTGCTTACGATAAATTCGGGTGCCGGCGGAACTGAAGCGAACGATTGGAGCGCGATGCTGATGAGGATGTATCTTCGTTGGGCGGAAAGAAATGGCTACAAGACCACAGTCACCGACCTGCTCGAGGGTGAGGATGCAGGCATAAAGTCGGCGACGATTCAGGTGGAGGGAGACTATGCTTTCGGCTACCTGAAGGCGGAGAGCGGCGTGCACCGTCTGGTGAGGATTTCCCCATTCAACGCCCAAGGCAAGCGTCAGACGACCTTCTCCTCAGTCTTCGTCTACCCGCTCGTCGACGACAGCATTGAAATTGAAATAAACCCGGGAGACCTCGAATGGGACACCTACCGTTCCAGTGGCGCCGGCGGCCAGAACGTCAACAAAGTGGAGACCGGAGTCCGCGTCCGTCACATTCCGACGGGCATCGTGGTCGAAAACACCGAGACACGCTCGCAGCTTGACAACCGGCAGAATGCCCTGCGCATTCTCAAGTCTCGCCTCTATGACCTCGAACTGAAGAAACGTCAGGAAAAGCAGGCTGAGCTCGAAGGGCAGAAGAAGAAAATCGAATGGGGTTCGCAAATCCGCAGCTATGTCCTGCACCCCTACAAGATGGTCAAGGATCTCCGCACCGGCCATGAGACCTCCGACACCCAGGGAGTTCTTGACGGAGACCTAAACGACTTTATGAAGTCGTATCTGATGAGACGGGGATGAAGAAAAAGCGACCTGCTTCGTTGCAGGTTTTGTCAAAATCCTCACAACCGACAGGTTGCTGCGGTATTTGACTTCAACCTGCGCCTTGCATCCCATCTTTTTCTTCATCCCCTCCATTTCAGCATTCTTATCAAGTAAGTTCAAAAAATAGATAGGAACCTGCTTAGCCAAAGGGGATGCATAAAAGGATGGGATGCAAGGCGGACGATGAAGATGAAACCGCAGCAACCTAATGGTTGTGAGGATTTCATCAAGACGTTCAACGCAGCAGGCCGCCTTTTATGCGCCCCGCCCCGTTATTCCATCAGTTTTTTATACTTAAAGCGCTTCGGCTCCTCATTGCCGAGACGCCGCTTCTTGTTCTCCTCATATTCGGAGTAGCTGCCCTCGAAGAAATAGACCTGTGAGTCACCCTCGAAGGCGAGAATGTGCGTCGCGATGCGATCGAGGAACCAGCGGTCATGGGAGATGACCACGGCGCATCCGGCAAAATTCTCGAGACCCTCCTCAAGCGCTCGGATGGTGTTTACATCCACGTCGTTGGTCGGCTCGTCAAGAAGAAGCACGTTACCCTCGTCTTTGAGCGTGAGCGCAAGGTGCAGACGGTTTCTCTCGCCGCCGGAGAGAACTCCGCAGAGCTTTTCCTGATCTGCACCGGAGAAATTGAATCGCGAAACATAAGCCCTTGCAGGCACTTCCCTCTTGCCGAGTTTCACGAAGTCGGAGTTTTCGGCGATTGTCTCGTAGACGGTCTTGTCCGGGTCTATGCTCTTGTGCTGCTGGTCAACGTAGGCGAGTTTCACGGTGTCTCCGATGACAATCTCTCCGGAATCCGGTTTCTCCAACCCCATGATGAGACGGAACAGAGTCGTCTTGCCGGCTCCGTTAGGACCTATAACACCGACTATTCCCGCTGGAGGGAGCATGAACGAAAGGTGCTCGAAAAGAAGCCTGTCGCCATAGGCCTTGGACACATCGTGAAACTCGATGACCTTGTTTCCCAGACGCGGTCCGTTCGGGATGTAGATCTCAAGATTCGCCTCCTTCTCGCGTCCGTCCTCGGCGGAAAGCTTCTCGTATGCGCCCAAACGGGCCTTCGACTTGGCGTGGCGGGCTTTCGGAGCCATACGCACCCATTCCAACTCCCTTTCGAGAGTCTTGCGGCGCTTGCTCTCCTGCTTTTCCTCCATTGCGAGACGGCGGCTCTTTTGGTCGAGCCAAGAAGAGTAGTTGCCTTTCCACGGAATGCCCTCGCCTCTGTCGAGTTCAAGAATCCATCCGGCCACGTTATCAAGGAAGTAACGGTCGTGAGTCACGGCTATGACTGTTCCCTTGTACTGACGAAGATGCTCCTCCAGCCACTGTATTGACTCTGTGTCAAGATGGTTGGTCGGCTCATCAAGAAGAAGCACATCAGGCTGCTGAAGAAGAAGTCGGCACAGAGCCACACGACGGCGCTCTCCACCGGAAAGATTCGCCACGAGTGCATCCGAAGGCGGGCACTGCAGCGCGTCCATAGCCCTTTCGAGCTTCGCGTCAATCTCCCAGCCGCCAAGATGCTCTATTTTTTCCGTGAGTTCTCCCTGCCGCTCAATGAGAGCGTTCATCTGCTCGTCCGACATAGGTTCGCAGAACTTCATGTTCACCTGCTCATATTCCTTCAGAACGTCCATAACTTCCTGCACGCCCTCCTGTACCACTTCAAGCACCGTCTTGTTCGGTTCCATCTGCGGTTCCTGCTCCAGGTAGCCCACGGAATAGCCCGGAGCCCATACGACCTCGCCCTGATACTGCTTCTCGATGCCGGCGATGATTTTCATCAGCGTCGACTTTCCGGAGCCGTTAAGACCTATGATGCCGATCTTGGCACCATAGAAGAATGAGAGATATATGTCCTTGAGTATTACCCTGTTGTTCTGCGGGAGCACCTTGCCCACGCCGTTCATTGAAAAAATGATCTTTTCGTCAGCCATCTGATGAAATGTGTTTAAGCGGTGAAATGCCGGAAGCGGCAGCCTCCGGACTTCTGCAAAGATAAGGCTTATCGGTGAAACCTGCAAAATCTTCATTCAAACAGCCACGGCTCCGGCAACGCTCAGACCGCCCACTCCACGTTTCATGACCGCAGCCGTCCGCCGCATCCAATCCGAAGGTATCTCTCCCGCAACGCGTCTGAAAGCCATGTTGTAGGAAGCGACGGTACGGAATCCAGACATGTAGGCGAGGTCCGAGACACGGAGAGCCGGATTTTGCCTGAAACAGTCCATCGCGTAGCCTATGCGGTAGCGGTTGACATATTGGCAGAAATTTGTGTCCGCGCACTCGCTTATCGCCCGCGAGACATACACTTTGTTTGTGAATATGCGCTCTGACACTTCGCCTATACTCAAATCCGTGTCAAGGAACGGGCTCTCGCTGCGGAAATATTCTTCAATGCGGGAGAAGATGCTGCGGTAGAGGTTTTCTTTCCGGTCAGCACGTATAACCCGGCTGCTCACGCAGTCCTGCACAGCTTCGGACACCATCTTCTCGTATTTCTCAAAAAAGAGGAAACGCCGGCTGCCTGCCCTACGGAGAAGCGCACAGATGAAGACAAAGGAAGCCACAACAAAGGAAACGGAATCCACCACCTCTGCAAACGGGAACTGCCCGGCCAATGCCATAGAGCAGGACATTGCGGAGAGAATGAGAGAAAATCCGAGCAGGAACAGATAGATGACGTCCGAGAACAATGAGGACAACGAGAGCGGCGTCAGTCTGTCGGAAGGGCTTTTCAGACGGGCGAGGTGATGTCTGAAGAAGAGGGCAAAGAAAGAGACCGCAATGAAGAACACGCCCAGGGGTCTGAGCGCATGGAGAACCGGAAGGTACAATCCGAAGAAACACAGCAGTGATGCCGCAGCGGCAACGGCCTCGGCGACTATAAGACCCAGGAAGAATTGTCTTCCCTCCTTTGTGTCGGCCGCCTGCGGAAGAGCAGTCATCGGCAGCGCGGGAATGGCGATGTCCGCAGCAAGCCTATCCTGCTGTCCGAGGCAAAGGTCAAGGACGATCAGAAGAATTCCGCCAGAGATGACGGCTATTAGTTCCGGTTCTTTTCTGAAGAAGATGTTGAGCCTCAGGCGTTTCATCAGAAACTTGGGACGCAGGATCACAGCCGCGGAGACGAGTGCCGCAGATGCGAGCGCAATTGATGAGATTACAGTAGAGAACATGATTCCCGATGCTTTAGAAGTTACCCGCGGTCCGGAACTGTTTCGGGCCGCGGGTACAAAGATAGGGCGGTATGCGCTCTAAAAAATGTATGTTGCTGTTGCTAAATTGCAACAAATTGCGTTTTTATTTTTCGATTTTTTTGTTATTGCCTTTACCTTTCAGTTGGTCAAAGCCGAGGCCGAAGACACCCATGACATTGGAGACGGAAAGGAAGGCATCGGGGTCGATGGCCTTGACGTAGCGCAGGAGCATGCTCAAATCGGCCTTTCTTGCCACTACCATAAGAACATTGCTCTCCTGCTTGCTGTACCAGCCCATGGAATGAAACACCGTCACTCCCCTGCGGAGATCGTATGCGATGGCATCGGCAATCTCGTCATACTTCTTGGAAAAGATGAACACCTGCACCGACTGCTTCATTCCTGAAAGGAAAAGGTCGATGGTGTAGCTGTTCACGGTGATGAGTATCAGGCCGTAGGCAGCATTGGCAATCTTGCTGACAATATCCACCTCCGTTCCGTCCGGTTTAAACGAGGGACAGAACACCGAAACCGTGATTATGACAACGTCCATCGCGAGAATCAGCTTGCCCGGAGAAGTGTTGCGGTACTTGCAGACAATCAGCGCGATGATGTCCGTGCCACCGCTAGAGCCTCCCTGGGATATGCTGGAGCCGATTCCGATTCCCGAAAAGACACCTCCGAGCACCGTGCACAGAAGCGGGCCTATGGCCTCGGAAAGGTTGTGGAGAAATTCCGCAGGAATTATGTTCGGAAATATGTTCAGAAGGACAGAAGTGTAGGCTATGGCATACACTGTCTTCCAGCCGAATCCCTTGCCGAGTATGGCGATTCCGAAAATGAGGAGCACGACATTGATGACGAAGTAGCTCCATCCCATAGGGACATGCCCACCGGTAGCATACTGTATTATCGCGGATATACCCGAAACGCCGCCTCCCACGAGGTTGCTCGGAAGAAGGAACATTGTCCACCCGATTGCATAGACCAACAGACCGAGGGACATGATTCCATATTCCTTCATTGTTGTCCAAACGTTGCTTTTCAGTACTGTACTTGTCGTCATATCACTTTGATTCTCCTTGAGTTATCTTTTCGTTTCCAACAGTTTCAGCATTATTTTCAATGACCTTCGCCCCATCACAGGCCTTCGGAACATTTTTCTTCTTTTTAGACACTCCCGACTTGATTTCCTCAAAGCCCTCGCCGAACACACTCGCGGCATTAGAGACTGAGACGAAAGCCTTGTCATCCAATTCCTTGACAAGATTCACCACTGCCTGATAATTACTCTTGCGAACAATCACCAGAAGCACCTTGCTCTCCTGTCCGGAGTACCAGCCCACAGAATTGAGCGCCGTCACTCCCCTGTCCATAGTGATGAGCCGGTCGGCGATTTCCTTATATTTTTTCGAGAATATGAGCACCTGCACCGTAGATTTCGGCCCAAGCGTGAAATAATCCACACCGAAAGAGAATGCAATCATCGCAAGATAGCCGTAAAGCACATCAGTCACACCCATATTGTCAATGAATACCACCGTAAAGATGATGAGAAGGTCTGTACAGAGATAGACTTTTCCGAGGGAAATTGGCCAGAACTTATTGATACATACGGCTATAACATCCGTTCCTCCGGTGCTGCCACCCTTATTGAGGACGAAACTGATTCCGAACGCCTCGATGAATCCTCCGAGCAGAGCCGCAAACATCTTTTCATCCAGATGAATGACAAATCCGGGGAGATATTTCGGAATGAGATAGAGGAAGAGGGATGAAAGGAGATAGGCATATACCGTCCTGAATCCGAATCCCTTTCCCATAATTATCGTTCCGAGAATGATGAGAATGGTGTTGATGACGAAGAAAGAATATGACATCGGAATGCCCGTACCATATTGGAGAATGGCGCAGGCACCGGTCAGTCCGCCGCTCGGAATCGTATTGGGCAAGAGTACTGATGTCCAGGCGAGACAATACGCAAGCGTACCGAAACTCAGCACGAGATAGTCCCAAAGAATGTTCAGAACCTTTTTCTTTTCCATAGGAGATTTATTTTACCACTACGTTAACAATTTTTCCCGGAACTACAATCATCTTAAGGATATTGCCTCCGGCTACATATTTCGCTGTTTGAGCGTTTGCGCGTACGGTTGCCTCAACTTCTTCCTTAGGCATCGCCTTCGGAAGATCGAGAGTGAAACGGGTCTTTCCGTTGAACGAAACCGCATAGGTGCAGTTTTGTTCCACTGTGAGAGACTCGTCATATTCAGGCCATTTTGCCCAAGTTATCGTGTCGATGTGTCCCGAAGCTCGCCAGAGTTCCTCGGCGATGTGAGGTGCGAACGGGCTGAGAAGCACCACGAGTGGATCAAGAACTTCGCGGGTGTTGCAGCCCAGCTCGGTAAGCTCGTTCACAGCAATCATAAATGCGGAAATCGCTGTGTTGTAGGAGAATGCCTCAATGTCAGCTGTGACTTTTCCTATGAGTTTGTGGAGAGATTTGAGCTCCGCCGGAGTCGCCTTTCTGTCCGTAAGGATGAGGCCGTCGCGGTCGTAGAAGAGTCTCCAGACCTTCTTGAGAAAGCGGTGGACGCCGTCGATTCCTTTGGTGTCCCAAGGTTTGCTCTGCTCAAGAGGACCGAGGAACATCTCGTAGAGGCGCAGGGTGTCGGCGCCGTAGCTGTCGCAAACCATATCCGGGTTCACGACATTGAACATCGACTTGCTCATCTTCTCGATGGCCCAGCCGCAGATATATTCGCCGTTTTCGAGTATGAACTCAGCGTCCGCGAAGTCAGGCATCCAACGGCGGAAAGCCTCAGTGTCGAGACGATCGTTGTTCACGATGTTCACATCGACATGGATTTCAGTTGTCTCGTATTTGTCTTTCAGTCCGTAGGATACGAACGTGTTCGTACCTATGATTCTGTAGACGAAGTTAGAGCGGCCCTGAATCATTCCCTGGTTTATGAGCCTGCGGAACGGTTCTTTCTCGCAGACATAACCGAGGTCGTAGAGGAATTTGTTCCAGAAACGTGAATAGATGAGGTGCCCTGTGGCATGCTCGGTACCTCCAATGTAGAGGTCGACGTTGCGCCAATATTCGTCTGCCTCGCGGCTCACGAGAGCGTCCGGATTGTGCGGGTCCATATAGCGCAGGTAGTAGGCGCTGCTGCCGGCAAAACCGGGCATCGTACTGGTTTCGAGAGGATTGCCCTCATAGTTCCAGTCCTTCGCACGCGCAAGAGGAGGCTCTCCCGTCTCGGTCGGAAGATATTTGTCAATCTCAGGAAGGCGAAGCGGAAGCTTGTCTTCAGGAAGCGGGGTGGCAATGCCGTCCTTGTAGCAAATCGGGAACGGCTCTCCCCAGTAGCGCTGGCGGGAGAAAATGGCGTCACGAAGGCGGTAATTGACCTTGCGATGTCCCAGACCATGGCTTTCCACATAGTCAATCGCAGCAGGAATGGCCTCCTTAACGCTCATTCCATTAAGGAAACCGGAGTTGCACATTGTGCCCTCCTTGGCATCGAAACTGCTTTCGCTGATGTCGCAGCCTTCGATAAGAGGGATAATCGGAAGGTTGAATGCCTTTGCAAAGGCATAGTCGCGGCTGTCATGCGCAGGGACAGCCATAATTGCACCCGTGCCGTAGCCGGAGAGCACATATTCTGAAATCCACACCGGAACCTTCTCTCCCGTGAGAGGGTTCACCGCATAAGAGCCGGAGAACACGCCGGCGACTGTCTTGGTCTGTGAAATGCGCTCACGCTCAGTTTTCTTGCGTGCTTGCGCGAGATAGGCCTCGACCTCGACCTTTCTGTCAGTGGCAGTGAGTTTCTCCACCCAGTCACTCTCCGGAGCAAGCACGAGGAAGGTGACTCCGAAAACAGTGTCCGCACGAGTGGTGAAAATCGTCACGTCATATTCCTTTTCACCATTATAAGTCTTGAAGACCATTTCGCAGCCCTGACTCCGGCCAATCCAGTTGCGCTGCATATCCTTCAGCGAGTCGGTCCAGTCGAGAGATTCAAGATCGTCGAGAAGCCTTCCGGCATAAGCAGAAACCCGGAGCTGCCACTGAGTCATCTTCTTCTGCTCAACCGGGTGTCCCCCGCGCACCGAGTAGCCCTCCTTGACTTCGTCGTTGGCGAGGACTGTTCCGAGCTTCGGACACCAGTTGACGGACGTCTCACCCTGATATGCGATGCGCCAGTTCATCAGGGCCGCGGCCTTCTGTCTTTCGTCAAAGGCATTCCACTGCTCCGCTGTAAAAGGCTCATGTTCAGAGCATGCCGCATTGACGGACTCGCTGCCGCCTGCGGCAAATGCAGCCTCAAGTTCCTCTATCGGACGCGCCTTCTGAAGGTCGTTGTCATACCAGCTGCCGAACATCTTGAGGAAAGCCCATTGAGTCCACTTGTAGTAGTCAGGGTCACAGGTACGGATTTCTCGAGACCAATCGTATGAGAAGCCTATGCGGTCGAGCTGCTCCCGATAACGGGCTATGTTCTTTTCCGTAGTTTCCTCCGGATGCTTTCCGGTCTGGATGGCATACTGCTCGGCAGGGAGGCCGAACGCATCGTAGCCCATAGGGTGAAGGACATTGAATCCGCGCAGACGCTTGTAGCGGCTGTAGATGTCGCTCGCGATGTAGCCAAGCGGGTGCCCCACATGAAGTCCCGCACCTGAAGGATAAGGAAACATGTCAAGGACGTAATATTTCGGTTTCGTTGGGTCGGTCTGAGCCTCAAACGTATGGTTTTCAGCCCAGTAGGCCTGCCAACGTGTCTCAATCTCTCTAAAATTGTAATCTGCCATATATTTAATACCTTTTATATTCAATTCAACTACCTAACCCTTATGTTGTTCACCCCGAATCCGCCCTTGCTGTTCTTCTCAAGCCGGAATTCGACAGGAAGAGTCATCGAGCAGCGGACCTTGTTGCCGTCCACGCGCCCCGGTTTCCATTTCGGGGAAGCGGAAATGACCTTAACGGCTTCGGCGTCAAGCTCTTCGCTGACAGAACGCGAAACCTTCACGTTTGTAATCTGCCCGTCTTTCTCAATTATGAAATCCACCATCACCGTGCCCTGTACGCCGTTTCGGACAGACGCCGAGGGATACTTCAGGTATTGATACACCCACTTCGACAGGAACTGCCTCGGGTCTGCGCTGCCAAGGAAAGTAGGGCGACGGTCGCACTCGTAGTAAGGCATAACGCCGTCATAGTCAACGCCGTTCCTCTTCGGGGCAGTCACCTTCTCGTAGAAAGAAGGTCGTATGCCGGTGTTGGCGAGAGTCGTCGAGAAGTCATAGAGATATTCGAGTATCCTTTCCATTGACGGATAGTCGATTATTGCCTCCGTGTCGCGCTCCGTGCCATGCTCCGGATATTTGCCGGTCGTGAAACATACGGATGGTATCTCCTTGGCATAGAACGCCCTATGGTCCGATGGGTAGGTCTCGGCGGAGGTAAGTTCAGGGCGTATCGGAAGAAGGTCCCCCTCAAGGCTGCGCAGGAGCGTGTTCATGTCGGCATTTGAAGCCGTGTAGGCATAAAAACCGTTGCTCCCACCTATGCAGTCGAGGTTTATCATCGCGTCGATATTCGCCGTCTCGGAGAATGCCCTGTTCAGAAAATACCATGCCCCCGCGTATGTCCGCGTGGAGGCTCCGAAGGCGATGAAGATGACGGAGCGTTTCAGTGAAAAGGAGTTATGCGACAGCATCCCTGCGAGTTCAAGCATCATCGCGAGACCGGAAGCGTTGCCGTTCGCACCGTAGTAGATTCGTTCCACAGCGACACCGTCGACGGTGTAGTTGTCAGAGCCGAGGTTGTCGAGACGTGCACCTATCACTACATAATGGTCGCGGAGCTTGGGATCGCTGCCTTGAATGTAGCCTATGACATTGCGTGAAGTGAGGGTGTCCCCGCTTTCGAGTGTTACCCCGAATGTGTTTCCCGCAGAAAAGTCAAGCATCTCGACACCCTTGGAAGACAGCACCTTGGCCACATATTCTGCGGCTGCCTTCTCCCCATCAGAACCCGGTGCACGCCCTTCTGTGTCGGCGGAGCTGAGCGAGCGGATGTGGTGGCGCAGCGCGGCAGTGGTCTCGCTGTCATAAAGTTCCTCGTACGAGCCGGTTTCAGTCCGATACTGGGCAAAGGCCGGAAATGAGAGAGAAAGCATGGCAAACACGGCAAGAGCCATAAAAACAGTTGTCCCGCCGAAGTTCGGCAGCTTTGCCTTCATATTAATTGTTGCTGAGTATCCACGCATCATCCGGACAGAATTTTTCTGATTTTACTTTTTCGTATACCCTGACGGCATCGGCGATCTTTGTCCTCGGCTCCACAGCCACTGCAGCCATTCCGTTGCTGAACCTCAGCACCGAAGAAGCATATCCCTCATCCGTCACTTTTGCAGCCATTCTCCCGGCATTCGAAACGGATTTGAAAGAACCGACAATTATGCTATAACCTTGGCAGAGATCACCATACACTGCACCTATTTCTGAAACAGCAAGAACCTTTGCATTCAAAGTCTCAAGCTTCGACAGGGCGGCAAGAGAATCCGCCGCAGCCTCCTCCACAATACGCAGGGAATCCAGGCGTGCCTGCTCACGGGCCGCGGCCTCCGCCTTCACAGCTTCTATGGCGACACGTTTCTCAGCTATCTCCGCGCTTGTCGGCCTTCCGGCGAGCCCGCGGAAAAAGTCACAACCACAGACGAGTAAGGCGGCGGCAGTCAAGGCAAAAATGGCAGTTCTTTTCATATTCATCAACTTTTCGGCATTGCTTGAACATTTTAAGCTCGCACTTGCGAAACTTGAGTTATACACTGTTTCGATGCAGTTTCGCGCATCCTCGGAATGACACGTTCAAAGCAATCTGCAAATTTAGGATAAAAATCCATATATTTGCAGTCTGTTTACGACATAGTGTTTCAAAAATCTATAATTTAACATAGGTATATATGAAATTTTTCGGTAAGGTTGGACATTTCTTCAAAGACATAGTGGATTTGTCCGGACATATGGACACGGCCGCGGCCGAGCAGTCGATAAGGTCGAACATTTACTTCAAGGGACCGAACGCATGGATTCTCGCGTTCTCGATAATCATCGCATCCATCGGGCTCAACATCAACTCGATTCCTGTCATCATCGGAGCCATGCTCATATCACCGCTGATGGGTCCTATCTTCGGAATAGGTCTTTCTTTGGGAATCAACGACATAAAGCTTTTCAGGGACTCGGGAAAGAACCTCCTCACGATGATGGGAATCGCTCTCGTGGCCTCATGCCTCTACTTTCTCATCACCCCTCTAAACCTCAGCAACCCGACCGAGCTTCTGGCGAGGACAAACCCTACGATTTATGACGTGCTCATCGCTCTCTTCGGAGGCTGCGCCGGAATATTCGAGCAATGCCGCAAGGAAAAGGGCACGGTGTTCTCCGGAGTGGCCATAGCGACAGCCCTCATGCCTCCGATGTGTACGGCAGGATATGGTCTCGCGAACGGCAACATGAGCTATTTCTTCGGCGCTCTCTACCTCTTCTTTATCAACTGCGTATTCATCGCCCTCGCCACCTACCTCGCGACCAAGGTTCTCGGCTTCAATGTGATGAAGTTCAGCGACAGCAAGACGGAGAAGCGGACCAAGTGGATTATTGCAGTGGTGATGGTCATATTCATTGTCCCGAGCATCTGGTCTGCAGTGACTCTCATAAAGAACAACAACTTCGAAGACAAGGCCATCGGGTTCGTCCAACAGAACAAGTCTCTCGGCAATTCCATCATCTACGACTATAAGATAAGCCACGAAGATGGAGGTCGGGTCGAACTGTTCATAACGGGCGAGGAACTTTCCGCAGTCGAGCGCAACAATCTCTACGAACTCGCGAAGGCTGCCGGCCTCAAGCAGGAGCAGGTGGTCGTCAACGAGCACACTAACGGACAGAGCAAGGTGGAGAAGGAGCTTCTTCAGGGCATCTACGCACGCACCGACAGCGAGATAAACCGCCGCGACAACGAGATCAAGAGGCTTGAAGCGGAGATAGAACTGATCAAGAAGAACGAGATTCCGTACAGCCAGGTGACACGCGAGGCCATAAATTCCTGGCCGGAGATTACAGAACTCAGCATCGGTGACGGTGCAGGAGTGACTGCGGACAGCCTGCATGTCGACAAAAGGATTATCGTCGTGGCAAAGACCAGCAAGGCTATGACGTCCGTGGAAAATGAAAAGTTCACCAAGTGGCTGGGCATCAGGCTGAACAGCGATAACGTCGAGTTCATCGAGGACGCGCCGGCAGTTCACCGGTCAAAGGGAACAAGGAAAAGCCACATCGGCAAATAAATCGCTATTTTTTGCGGCGCATGAAAAAGACACTTACACTTGACGCGATAGACCCGATTGAAATTTACGGGCCGGCAAACAGGCTTTTGGAGGCGCTTTGCGCCTATTTTCCCAAGCTAAAGGTAGTGGCCCGGGGAAATGAGCTGCTTCTGGACGGGGCACAGGACGACATCATCGGGTTCAACGAAAAAATCAGCATGCTGATTGAGAAAAGAATGCACAAGAGGTCGCTCTCGGCTTATGATGTGGAGGAACTGTTCGAGGGCGGGAATGCCGCAGAGGAATTCATTATGCACTCGGATGCGCCGATTGTGTTCGGAAACGACGGAAAGCCGATTAAGGCACGGAACGTCACGCAGGAGAAGATGGTGAAGGCATATTTCGAGAATGACCTCATCTTTGCAGTGGGGCCTGCCGGAACGGGAAAAACCTATGTCGCCATCGCTCTGGCAGTGAGGGCGCTGAAGAACCGCGAGGTGAAGAGGATTATACTTACGAGACCGGCGGTGGAAGCCGGGGAGAGACTCGGATTTTTGCCGGGAGACCTCAAGGACAAGCTCGACCCATATCTCCAGCCACTCTATGACGCTCTCGGAGATATGATTCCTCCGAAGAAGCTACAGGAATTCATCGCTGACGGAACAATTCAGATTGCGCCGCTCGCCTACATGCGAGGACGCACCCTCGATCGTGCCTGCGTGATTCTCGACGAGGCCCAGAACACCAATCTCGGACAGCTAAAGATGTTCCTCACCCGAATGGGCCGTGATGCGAAGTTCATCGTCACCGGCGACGCCTCGCAGGTAGACCTGCCCAATAAGTCCGACAGCGGACTGCTGCGCGGGATGAAACTCGTGGAAGGCATCAAGGGCATCGCCTGCATCACTTTCACCAATGCTGACATTGTGCGGCATCCTCTGGTAACAAAGATCGTCAAGGCGTTCGACGGCGAATAGAGGCGAATCTGCTGCGTTACGCCATGTTGCCAAAATCCTCACAACCTCAAGGTTGCTCCGGTGTTTGACAACACGGCAAGCCTTGCATCTTCACCACTCTTCGCCGTCTCACCAAGCTGAATCAAACAAAATCGCCTCAAATGACCAAACAAAATCACCTCAAATGACCAAACGAAATCGCCTCAAATGACCAAACGAAATCGCCTCAAATGACCAAATACTAAAGCCCCTGAACCGGTTGAGAAGGTTCAGGGGCTTTAGTGTAACGGAGCAGTCCGCTTATTTCGCGGATTTTACTGCTGGCTGTTTTTCACGATTTCGTCGTACTTCTTGTAGGCAGCCTCATACTCAGCTCCCTGGGATACGAAACGGTAGTAGATGTTCTTGAGGTAGAGGGCGACGTTGTTCTTGATGCTCTCGTCCTTTGATATGGCGTATGCCTTCTCGAACGGCTCGATGGCTTCCTTGAGGCACTGCTCAAACTGGGAGACGAGTTCCTCGTACTTCTTGTCGTCCATCTCGTTGGATGCCTTCTCGGAAAGGGTTACGGCATCGTTGTAGTACATGATGCCGGCTCCGATGTAGCCGTACTCGTAGTCAGGATTGATTTCAGCGCATTTGTAGTAGGACTCCTTGGCGGAAACCTTATCGCCGAGCTCGTTGTAGATGTTGCCCTTCACATAATAGAGGGAAGCATTGTTAGGCTCGTTCTGGATTGCCGCATCGATGAGAGTGAAGAGCTTGTTCGGATCTTCCTTGTTCTCGATGTAGAAGTTGATGAGCGAAATGAGAATGCTCTGACTGTCAGGGAACTGCTGGAATCCAGCCTCAAGAATTTCGCGTGCTGCATCTTTTTCTCCGATCTTATTGTAGATGTCGTGGAGTTTCGCAAACACCTCACCGCCCTCGTAATAGTACTTCGCGGCAAGGCATGACTCGAAGAAACCCTTTGCACGCTGATATTCTGCAACGGCAGCAAGAGAGTCCGTGGCTGCAAGCTGGTTGGCGTATGCCCATGAAGTGAAGCCGGCATTGTAGACGGCAGTGGTGTCAAGGCGATTGGAAGGGGCAGTTGATGCTGCCCTCGCAGCGTTCTCGAAATCGAAACTGGCCTCCTTAAGTTCGCCGAGCGTGTAGGCGTTCATACCGTCGTTAAGGTACTTAGCGGCGATGTCGTCAAGAGCTGCAACGATCGGCTTTGTCTTTTTGCCGGCCACATCAAGCTCGCCTGCCTTTGCGTATGCCTCAAGTGCCTTTGCAAGCGCGTCCTCATAGACAGGCTTCGTGACATTGATGAGAACGAGCTGACCATTCTGATTGAAGTAGAGATCCTTGTCTGCAAACACCTGCTTCTGGCAAGGAGTGCCGCCAAGGTCAACAGTCTCGACAGAAAGCGGCTGTGCGTTCCCCGTCACGAGCTGAAGTTCAGCCTGGGAAGCCCCAAGCCAGAGTTGTCCCACCGGGCCGTTGTAGGCCTCGACGTATGCCTTTCCTATCTTCATCCATGTTTCAGGTTTACCTGCCTTCTTAGGATTCTCTGCGGCAGTTTCAGCCTTTTCTACGGCTGAACGCAGCGCCTCGGGTGACTTCTGCTGTGCAGTTGCAATCATTGCTGACGAAAGCAGAACTGTCAATGCGATTAAAGTCTTCTTCATGATATTCAAATTTTGATGTGTTATATTATTCAATAATTCAAGTTTCGCAGGTATTCTAAATCGCACTTGCGAAACTTGATACTCCAATAATTACGCCTCATTTTCCGGAGTCTCGGAAGTCTCCGGAGTTTCCTGCCCGTCTGATACGCCATCGACAGGCTGTTCTGCAGGAGCTTCGGTCACCTCATCTTCGTCATCGCTCTTTGCGACCACCGAAACCGCTGCAATCGAGTCGCCGTCCTTGATGTTGATAAGTCTCACGCCCTGGGTTGCCCTGCCCGCGATGCGGATGTCAGAGACAGCCATTCGGATGGTAAGACCGGAACGGGTGATGATCATCAAGTCATCGTTGTCCGTAACATTCTTGATGGCAATGAGTTCTCCTGTCTTGTCGGTGATGTTAAGGGTCTTCACGCCCTTGCTTCCACGGCTTGTCTTGCGGTACTCCTCGAAATCGGAGCGTTTTCCATAGCCATGGGCGCTCACAACGAGAATAGAGTGGTCCGCAGCATCCTCTGCCTGAGGCTCGTAGCTGAGAAGTCCGATGACCTCGTTGCTCTCGCTGTCGAGGTTGATACCCTTCACACCGGCCGCAGTACGACCCATAGGCCTTACATCAGACTCTTCAAATCTCACGCAGCGACCCTCCTTGCCGGCGATGAACAACTGGCTGCTGCCGCTGGTGAGAGCAACGTCGAGAAGTTCGTCCCCTTCGCGGATGGTGAGGGCAATGACACCATTGGCACGAGGCCTTGAGTATGCTTCGAGCGTGGTCTTCTTGATGATGCCGTTCTTTGTGCAGAGAACCACATAATTATTGTTGATGTACTCCTCATCTTTGAGGTTGCGGACATTGAGATAGGCCTTGATTCTGTCTTCCACCGTAAGGTTAAGAACGTTCTGGATGGCGCGTCCCTTTGATGATCGGGAGCCTTCCGGTATCTCGTACACCTTGAGCCAGAAGCACTTGGCACTTTCTGTAAAGAGAAGGAGCGTGCTGTGCATGTTGGCAACATAAATGTGCTCGATGAAGTCCGCATCCCTCTTCGCCGCGCCCTTCATTCCGACGCCGCCACGAGCCTGAGTACGGTACTCGGTGAGAGGTGTCCTCTTTATATATCCAAGATGTGAAATCGTCACGACAACATCCTCGTCCGGATAAAAGTCCTCAGGATTGAATTCCTCGGCGGACATTGTGATCTCGGTACGTCTCGCGTCTCCGTACTTTTCCTTCATCTGCATGGTCTCTTCTTTTACGACGGCCATCTGCATATCGTAGCTTCCGAGAACGTCGATGCAGTATTTGATGAATTTCATCAGTTCGTCGTATTCGCTCTGAAGTTTCTCCCTTTCGAGTCCGGTGAGCTGCCTCAAACGCATCTCCACGATTGCGGAAGCCTGTATGTCCGTGAAGTCGAATTTCTCGATGAGCTGCGACTTGGCATCGTCCACGCTCTTTGACGCACGGATTATGTTGATGATTTCGTCAATCACGTCAAGTGCCTTGAGCAGTCCTTCAAGAATGTGGGCACGTGCCTGCGCCTTCTTGAGGTCGAACTTGGTCCTACGCACAATCACCTGATGACGATGCTCGACGAAATGACGGATGAGATCCTTGAGATTCAGAGTGTAAGGACGGCCGTTCACGAGGGCGACGTTGTTCACGCTGAAGCTTGACTGGAGCGGAGAATACTTGAAAAGGTTGTTCAGCACCACATTGGAGTTCGCACCCTGCTTGAGCCGGATGATGACGCGCACGCCGTGGCGAGTGGTCTCATCGTTCACATAAGAGATTCCGTCAATCTTCTTGGTTTCAACGAGTTCCGCGATTTTCTCGATCATCTCGCGCTTGTTGACCATATAAGGAATCTCGGTGACGACGATGGTCTCACGGCCGCTCTCGCTCACCTCGATTTCAGTCTTTGAGCGGATTACAATCCTGCCCTGGCCGGTCTCGAACGCATCCTTGATGCCTTGACGGCCCATGATTATGCCGCCTGTCGGGAAGTCCGGGCCCTTGATGAAGTGCATGAGTTCCTCAACTGTGATGTCAGGATTGTCGATGTAGGCGCAGATGCCGTCGCAACACTCCGAGAGGTTGTGCGGTGCCATGTTCGTCGCCATTCCGACTGCGATTCCAGACGAACCGTTCAGCAGAAGAAGAGGAAGCTTGGTCGGCAGGACTGTCGGCTCCTGAAGGGAGTCGTCGAAGTTGTTCTGCATGTCCACGGTGTCCTTGTCAAGGTCGCCGAGAATGTCCTCTGTAATTTTCTCAAACTTCGCCTCTGTGTAACGCATCGCGGCCACAGGGTCACCGTCCATTGAACCGAAGTTACCCTGACCGTAAACGAGCGGGTAGCGGACACTCCACCACTGCGCCAGACGCGCCATCGCGTCATAGACGCTGGAGTCTCCGTGCGGATGGTACTTACCGAGCACCTCACCGACAATTCTGGCGGATTTCTTGGTCTGTCCGGAATAGGAAAGTCCAAGTCCCTCCATACCAAAAAGCACCCTTCTATGCACAGGCTTGAGGCCGTCCCTGACATCAGGAAGCGCACGGGAGACAATCACTGACATAGAGTAGTCAATGTACGCGCTCCTCATCTGCTGGTCGATGTCAACCTGCTCAATCCTGCCGGTCGTAATCTTTTCTTCGTTGTTGTTTTCCATATTTTACAATTTCTTTCTTCACTTAAGTTCGCAAGTATTCTAACTTCTTGCGAATATTAAACTTGTCTCATTTATCAACCTCTCAAACCCCACGCACTTTTTCTGTCCACGTTACCCCTCTCCTAAAAGTGGTGTTTCGCACTACGAAACTTGAGTAAGGATATGCCTTCTAAAAACATGCACCGCCCGCGTCAGTCAAGCGGCACGGCATAGCTTGCAAATATACGGAGATTTACGTAATTTTGCAAAAGCGGGGCGACAAAATTGTCTCTGCGGCAATATCGTTTCTAAAAGGAACATTCATATATATGAAAGTATCAATCTCTGACACACTGAATGCCATCGTGAACTACGCGAGGGAGGAGGCGATGCGAACCGGCAGCTACATGATCGGGACGGACCATCTTTTTCTGGGAATACTTCGTCACGAGGAAAATCTCGCTGCTGCACACATGAAGCTTCTTGGAATAGATCTCGCTGACCTTAAGGATTTTATAGACGGCAAGATTTCAGAAGGACGGCATATCCCATACTCTGACATCGACAGCATTACGCTATCGAGGAGCACAACAAACATCATCAATATCGCGGTTTTTGAAGCCACGAAGTCCGGCTGCAGCGTAGTCGGTCCGCAGCACCTGCTGTTGGCGCTGTGCAAGGCAATGGCAAGTTATGGAACAATGTACCTGCGGGAACACGGAATCACCTACGACTTTCTTCTGGACGAGTTTTCGAAGCTCGGACTGCTCGGAGGCGAATCCGCTCCGGAATCGGGAAATGCTCCGGAAGGAAACGGAGAGGCCGGGGCAGAAGGAAGCACGGAAGAGACTATCGGAAGAAAAGCCCCGGGGGAAGCACGGCATGAGGAACAGAGCCTGCTGGACGAATTCGGCTATGACCTCACTGCTGCGGCGCAGGAGCACAGGCTGGATCCGGTCGTCGGGCGCGAGGACGAGATTATGAGGGTGATTCAGATTCTGGGCAGGAGAAAAAAGAACAACGCAATGCTCATCGGTGACCCGGGCGTGGGGAAATCGGCCATCGTGGAAGGCATTGCCATAAGGATTTCGACGGGGAACATTCCGCCGACTCTCAAGGGCAAGCGCCTGGTTTCTCTCGACATAGCCTCGGTCGTCGCAGGAACTCGCTATCGAGGTGACTTCGAGAAGAGGCTCAAGGGAATCATGAACGAGATTGCCGCCAACCCGGACGTGATTCTGTTTATTGACGAGTTTCACACTATGGTCGGGGCAGGAGGCGGTTCCGGAAGCCTGGACGCGGCGAACATCCTAAAGCCGGCGTTGGCCCGCGGAGAGATTCAGTGTATCGGGGCGACGACCCTGGATGAGTTCCGCAAGATTGTAGAGAAGGACGGGGCGCTGGACAGGCGCTTTCAGAAGATTGTGGTTGAGCCTACATCGGCGCCGCAGACACTGTCGATTTTGGAGCGGATGTGCCCGAGATATGAGCAGTACCACGAACTGAGCTATAGCGAGGACGCGCTTGAGGCCTGCGTGTCGATGTCTGCGAGGTATGTGACGGACAGATGTCTGCCGGACAAGGCTCTGGACATCATGGACGAGGCCGGGTCGATGGTGCGGCTGCGCGGGGGCAAGGCCGTACGCAGGGAGGACGTCGCCGAGGTGGTGTCGAAGATGACCGGCATTCCGGTGAGCAGTGTGGCGCAGTCTGAAAGTCTGAGGCTTATGAGGATGAAGTCGCGGTTGGAGCAGCGGATAATCGGGCAGGACGAGGCCGTCGCCGGCGTCGTCCGCGCGATTCGAAGGAATCGCGCCGGGATCAAAGATCCCGCCCGCCCGATAGGAACCTTCCTGTTCGTCGGCCCTACCGGCGTCGGAAAAACCCAGCTGGCAAAGGCCATAGCCGAGTATCTGTTTGACAGCGAAGACAATATGGTGCGTATCGACATGAGTGAATACTCGGAAAAGTTCAACGTCTCGCGCCTCATCGGAGCTCCTCCGGGCTACGTCGGCTACGAGGAAGGCGGACAGTTGAGCGAAAAAGTGCGCCGCAAACCCTACTGCGTGGTGCTTCTGGACGAGATTGAGAAGGCGCATCCGGACGTGTACAGCCTTCTGCTGCAAGTGCTTGACGATGGACGTCTCACCGACAACGACGGCAACACCGTGGACTTTCGCAACACCATCCTTATAATGACTTCCAACGTCGGTTCCCGCGAATTGGACGAGTACGGCAGTGGAGTGGGTTTCGTGACATCGGGAAGAAATGTCGTCGACAACCGGAGAACGGTGCTGAACAAGGCGCTCAGGCGCACATTCCCGCCGGAATTCATAAACCGCATCGACGAGGTCATCTTTTTCGACAGTTTGACGCCGGAGAGCATCTCAAAGATTGTAAACATCGAGCTAAAGGCGCTACAGAGGAGGATTCTCGAGGCAGGCTACAGTCTCGACATCGCTCCAGCCGTGAAAAAGTTCATTGCCGTTGCCGGATTTGACCCTAGCTACGGGGCACGTCCGCTTCGCCGTGTAATACAGAGATTCGTGGAGGACCCTGTCTCCGAGTTCATAATCAGCGACAGAAGCAGAAAGAGCCGCAAGGAAGGAACAGTCCGTCTGCACATCGGGCTCTCTCCGGACAAAAGCGGCACGACAGTCAGTGAGGCAAAATCTGGAAAATAGAGGCGACGCCCTGATAATCAAGCAGTAAGGCACAGATTATGCAATCAGGGCTGCAGATAAAAACGGCCTCCGCATTGTCGGGCCATCAAAATTCAAACACCAATGAGAAAAGCGTTGAAAGCCATCTTCATCTGCGCCGTCGTGGCGCTGTGCTGTCTGCCAACCAAGGCGCAGACGAAAAAGTCGAATGTTCCCATTCCCGATGGGACATACATGTTCGCGGAAAGGGATACATGCAAACTCTTAATGGACATCTATGAACCGGAAAAGGGTACGACAAAGTTCGTGACCGGGCGCGAGAAGCCGACCGTAATCTTTATGTTCGGAGGCGGTTTTGTCGGAGGAAGCCGCGATGATAAGGGCTGCATGCCGCTTTTCAACGCGATGCTAAGAGAAGGGCTCAGGGTGGTCGCAATTGACTACCGGCTCGGGCTCAAAGGTCAGAAGAATGTAGGCCTCGGAAGTGTGGATGCAATTGACAATGCCATCCACATCGCTGTGGAAGACCTTTTCAGCGCCACCGGCTTCATCATCGACAATGCCGCAGAACTTGGAATAGACACAGAGAACATCGTGCTCATGGGCTCGTCAGCCGGCGCAATTTCCGTACTTCAGGCAGAATATGAAATATGCAACGGAAACAGGTGTACGCAGGTTCTCCCAGAAGGGTTCAACTACAAGGGCGTGGTCTCACTCGCCGGGGCGATACTCAGCCGCAACGGGGCACTCAAATATGCAAAGACTCCATGCCCGATGCTACTTTTTCATGGCACGGCCGACAAGGTCGTGAACTATAAGCAGACGAAGTTCTTCAAAATCGGCTGGTACGGTTCCAATACCATCGCCTCCGTCTGCCGCAAGAACGGCTACAATCACTGTATCTACCGCTACGAGGGTGCCCGCCACGAGATTGCCGGCTCCGGACTTGAGAATCTCCCGGTAATCCTCGATTTCCTTGAGACCAACGTCACCGAAGGCGTCGCGAGATATGTTGACGCGACTGTCGTGGACCCGCGGATTAGGCCGTCTGAATTGACCCTCGACTCCCTTTACGAGGGCGAATAAGAGCGGTCTGCGGCGTTGGACATCGGGGACTTAAATCCTCACAGCCGCCAAGGCTGCTGCGGTTTAAGTCCCTTGTCCGCCTTGCATCCCCTTTGTATACACCCCTCCTGTCCCCTCCATAAGGGAAGTATGCTCCGTGCGCTCTGACCCGCAAGGCCTGCCCTACGCTGTTCTCCGCACGGCATCTGATGATGCCTTGTCTGCCTCATTTTTGAGGTCCCATCCTTCAAAAAAACAAGAATGGTTGAGAGCAAAAGCCACGGTCAAGGCTACCACATGAGGCTCAGGACAAGTGAAATCGTGTGAAGTGATTTCAGTTTGGCTTCTGAGTCCTTTATATTTATGAACGGTGTGAAGCCGGGAGCATATCTCAGGCCGAGCCGGGAATGCTGTCCGCCGATTCCGGCTTCCAATATGCCACGCATCTGGAAGCCGACGCTTTCGCCTTTTAGCTCAAATTTTCTGTCCTCCCCTTCATAGCCGCTCCACATCACCTCATAGCCGGCCTTCTGCGCGAATGAGATACCCGCTCCCAAACCTGCCTTCCAGTAAAAGTTCGCTCCAAAATCCTTCGGCGGAAACTGCTGTCCGAACCAGAGTAAGGCCATAGCAGTACCGGCAGCGGTTTTCATTTTCATCAGGTCAACGGATTCATATTTAATCCGCCCGTATGCCATATCATAATAGACTCCGAGGCCGCAACCTATATACCATGGCATGTTCTTTTTCAGATAAAAATCACACGAAAGCTCTGCTCCTATGCTCAGACCGGGCGAATTGTGATATATTTCCCTGAAGACTTCATAATATTCAGGTGATGAGCCTGTGACTTCGTTCAAAAACAACGACTTGGAGTCCAGCATAGCCAATCCGGGCATAAGATTTACAGAAAATCTTGACCTCTTCCATTTATAGTCCCTGCCGGCCACGTGTTTACTGCCACCTGTCATATCTACATACTGGCGGGGAGCCTGTCCGGAGTCATCAATGGCAGGAGAAACGCGAGCCTGCTGCTCTGAGAAAACATCCTTAACACCGTTTTCATATACAATCTGCACAAGCCTGTCCTTGGATATATTGTAGCGCGGACCCGACTGATTGTCAAATCTGACATATTCGACGGTTTCCGGAAAGACCATAAGCACCTTCGCCTCCGTTACCCTGCCGTCCCTGAAGAATATCCTGTCCTGAGCCGAAGCTGCAAGTGAACAGAAGACGGCAATAATGAGAAAAGTCTTTTTCATGGCCTTAGAATCTGAGAGCGAGGCCGACACCGTACTGCTGCGCACCTATGGTGAGTGATACCGACGGCTGGCCCAGTCCGTGCTGCCGGTTGTATTCATCGCCAAGTCTGTCCAGTTTCTTCCTGCCCACTATGTCAAGAGGAACGCCGACGGCTATCAATGAAATAGATGCGCATGAGACGGCTATCACAGATGATTCCATCGATGCCGGAGCTCCTGCAATGCCCCACCCGAGAATGTATCCGAGAAAAGCGCCGGCCCCAATTGCCCATAGCCATTCTCCGGCATCTTGCATGACGGAAGCCGAGCGATAATTATTCCAGAACTCCGGCGAGACCATCTCCGGAGTCAAGGCCCATGTCGAGCCGTTATCCTGAAATATCAGGTTGTTTCCGGACCTCTCCAGCAATGCCGAGCGTGAAGGTGCATAGGTGCGGCTGTCACTTACCGCCGCCAGACTGCTCTGTGCCTCGGCTTTTGTCTCCACCATCTTTCCGGAAGCGTCGAAAAACTGCTCGCTGCCGTTCTGGAATGTGATTTTGAATACATTCTTAGTGCTGATTCTGATATTCGGCCCGTTCTGATTGTCAAATGCCCTGTAAGTCACATAATCGTCTCCGATTTCCGAAACCAAGGCATTCACAACGGAATAATCCCTTGTCATGATGACGTCCTGTGCCTGAGACTTGAGACCTGCAAAGGAAAATAGCACACAGAACAAGATAAAGTACTTTTTCATAGAAATAGATTGTTTGGCTGACGTACTCCCACAAGCGTCGGTTAGTATAATAAGAAAAGCGTGGGACTAAGTTCTGTCTATCTTCACGGAGGCATCGCCAAACACCTGTCAGAGAAATAAACAGTCCACCCCACGCCGATACCGATATACCGGACCCCTTGAAGGGTGGATATATGCAAGCAATGGCGTTCGAGACTGCCCCATCCCTCTCTGAATTGAAAATTGGCGATTTTCCGTGAAAGGATAAAGCAAAACGCTTTTCAATATGTACGCTATCCGCTTTCTCGCGGACAACACGGCAAATATACGAAATAAATGAGAAATCCCCATGCAGTCAAAGGCTGCAGAAAGATTTCTCATTTTGTTGCATCGGACAATGCCGCCTATATCAACGGCGTTATCTGTTCCGCATCGGGAATATCAGAGTTCCGACATCTTGACAAGGCAAAGTTCCACAAGTTTCCTTACCTGCGGCTTGTAATCCGGATTGCTGCTGCCGATGTGCCTGTTGGCAATGGCACAGCAGACGGTGCCGGCGTGATGCCCAAGATGGGCTGCTATGCCGGCCACAGCCGAGCCTTCCATCTCGAAGTTGGTGATACGGTGGCCCTCATACTCGAAGCTCTCGAACTTGTCCACCATGTCCGGCATGGCGAGAGGCATGCGAAGAACACGTCCCTGCGGCCCGTAAAAGCCGGATGCGGAGATTGTCATGCCCTTCACGGTGCAGTCGCTGAACTTGTCGATGAGTTTCTGGCTTGCAGCAACAAAATATGGGTCAGGAAGATGCTTTGCCCATCCGACATGCTTCTTGAAAGCCTCCTCAATTCCAGGAAGGGCTATCTTGTCGCGGTCCGCATACCAGTTGAGAAGTCCGTCGCATCCCACTGAAATGTGTGAAAAGATGAACGAGCCAAGCGGAATATCCCTCTGGATTGCACCGCAGGTGCCGATTCTGAGAACGTTCAGAGAACGTTTTTGTGCCTTGACCTCACGGGTCTTGAAATCGATGTTTGCAAGAGCGTCAAGCTCGTTCATAACGATGTCGATGTTGTCACAGCCGATTCCTGTCGAGACGATGGTGAAGCGTTTCCCGTTGAACTTTCCGGTAGTTGTCACAAATTCCCTCGATGCGTGACGGAACTCGATGTCGGTAAGGAATTCCGCAACCATGTCGACACGGCCAGGGTCTCCAACAAGAATGACATTGTCCGCAAGTTCTTCCGGCTTCAGGTGCAGGTGGAACACGGAGCCGTCACCATTGATTATGAGTTCTGATTCTGCTATACGCATAATTCTCTATTTTTTAGTATTTAACAAATTACTCCCGATAGTTTACATTTCATAACGAAACTCCACAATATCGGGCGTGATTCTGCAAATATAGTCATTTTTACTTTCGAAGTCAATTTAATGCCGTCCGATTTTTCCGAATGAGCGGATTTTATTATTTTTGCGGACGTTTATGCATCAATTCGTCGAATACCGATGCACTAAACGGCCAAAAAGACTGAAACGATAAAATCATAAAATTATGTGGCAAAGAATTCAAACCCTATATCTTGCAGTCGCCACTGCGCTGCTGATCTCCATGTTCTTCTGTAAGTTCGCAACGATTCTCGGTCCTGACGGGGTCGAGATTAGTATCAAATATGTTGAAAAGGTTCCCTACCTCGTGCTCCTCGCTGTTGCCCTCGCCGGAAATGTGTTTTCGCTGTTCGCGTTCAAGATAAGGATTCCGCAGATGAGGGTCGCCACGGTAGCTGCGCTGATTCTGCTGGCGTTCCAAATCTGGATAATCGTGGATGTGGTGCGCGGATGGAACGAGATGGTGTTCTCGGTGACGGCGCTCTTCCCGCTTGTTGCGATGGTTCTGGACATTCTTGCAGCACGCAACATTATGCTTGACGAGGCTATGGTGCAGTCAGCATCGCGCCTGCGTGCCTCAAAAAGACGGCGTAAATAAGAGGCGGAACGGCGTAAATAAGAGGCGGATTGCCGCGTTACGCTCAACTTTCCAATCCTCACAACCACAAGGTTGCTCCGGTTGAAAAGATTTCGCAAGCCTTGCACTCTATCCTCTTATTTACGCCTAAGAAAACTTCGCAAGGACGGCCTTCTCGTAGGTCTTGGTGACGGGGATGGTCTGGATGTTTTCGCGGTCAAGTTCGAGGACGAATGAGTCTCCTTCCTTACGGAGCACCCTGACGTGCTCGGTGTTGACAACATACTTTCTGTGGCAACGGACAAGGGGGCTGTCCCGAAAGGTCTCCTCGACAGTCTTCAGGCGGCAGCGGAGCATGTACTGCTTGAGCTCACCATTCCCGTCATCATACCACACCTTGATGTAGTTGTCGTCAGACTCTATATAGTAGAGATTGCGGCGGCGCACCGAAAAACGCAATGTTCCCCCGATATCGAAGAGGGTAATTTTCTGGTCATCGTCCTCAGGTCCCGGCTCGTCCGTGACGACGTTGCTATAATTCATCAGGCGTATAATCTTCTCCTTCTCGACGAGCACAAAATAGAGGGTCGAAATCACGTAAGGCACCGCCAGAGAGATGCTCCCATAGAGCAGGGCCTTCAGAAACACCTCATAAACCGTCATGTCGTCCGGAACTTCTGAAATCAGGACCGTAAAACCGGTGTATATCCCACATATCAGCACAATCTCCGCAATGCACCAGAGCACATAATGCCAGACCTTCATCTCGAAGAGATACTTCGTCTTGTACATCACCACCCGGCTGAGCACCAGCACAATGACGCAGAGGCAGAAGAAAAGCAGGGTGTAAAGAAAACGAGAGGAATAGCCGAGCTCGAACCATGCCGTCTTCGAGAACGGGACATACAGGTTCATGAACACCACGGCAAACAGCACCGAGAATGTCACCTGCCCAACGAGCTGGAATCTGTCCAAAAGATAACGCGGTAAGTTTTTTTTCATATTATCGTCTCCTGCATTGGAGGGACAAAAGTATTAAATTCGCGGCAAATTGACAAATTTGGGCCACAGAAGAGGAAGCTATCGAAATTTGAGTATCTTTGCAGACTGACTTAAACATTTATGATTATGGACAAGAGAGTTGTTGTGACTGGAATGGGGATTGTCTCCCCGGTCGGAAATAATGTAGAAACGTATTGGGAAAACCTCAAGAAGGGAGTAAACGGAATAAAGAAGCTGACAAGATTTGACACCGAAGGGCTTGCAGCATCTGTAGCAGGCGAAATCACCGACTTCAACCCGGCGGATTTCGGCATTGAACCGGCATTCACGAGAAAGCAGGACCTGTTCTCCATCTACGCCGTGGCAGCGGCAAAGCAGGCCATGGATCAGTCTGGGCTCGTTTCCGGCGACAACATAGACCCATTCAGACTCGGAGTCTACGTCGGGTCAGGCATCGGGGGCTTCCCTTCGACCTACAGAGAAGTAGAGAAGATGATTACAAGCGGACCACGCTGGATTTCTCCACTCTATGTGCCGACAATGATTCCCAACATCGCTTCAGGCAACATATCCATCCGCCACCATGCCAACGGCCCGTGCGTACCCGTCGTGACAGCCTGCGCTACTGCGACCCACTCGCTCGGCGAAGCCTACAGAGCAATCCGGCACGGCTATGCGGACGCAATAATAAGCGGCGGTACGGAATCCCCCCTCATCCCGATGGCGGTGGCAGCATTCGCCAACGCGAAGGCGCTCACGGGCTCTGATGACCCGGACTATGCCTGCCTACCGTTCAACGCCAACAGAAGCGGATTCGTGCTCGCGGAAGGTGCCGGAGTGCTTGTGCTTGAAGAATATGAGCATGCGAAGGCGAGAGGAGCCGAAATTCTGGGAGAAATCTGCGGTTATGGCAACACCTGCGACGGCTATCACATCACAGCACCGCATCCTGACGGGGTCACACAGTCAAGGGCGATAGAAGAGGCCCTGCAAGAGGCAAACTACAAGACGGGAAAGGACAATCTCTACATCAACTCCCACGGCACCGGCACTCAGATGAACGACAAGTGCGAAACCCGCGCGTTCAAACTGGCACTCGGCGAGGAGGAGGCCCGTAGAGCACACATATCGTCGACAAAGTCCATGACCGGCCACCCACTCGGAGCCGCCGGGGGATTTGAAGCCATCGCCGCAGTGATGGCGCTGCGAGATGGAATCGTGCCTCCGACCATACATCTCGACACTCCGGATCCGGAATGTGACTTGAACTACACTCCGAACACGGCAGTGGAGACCCCGCTCACAATCGCAATCTCGGATTCGCTGGGATTTGGGGGGCATAATGCTTGTATCGCCTTCAGAAAACTCTAAATAAAGAAGCTGAAATGAACGTTGCCGTACTTTCGTTCTTTGACAAAGTGCGGATGCGAGGAGAATGAATATTCTGCAGGGTGCTCAAGAATGAAGTAACATTCCGGATTGAGGATTCCGCTGTTCAGGACTTTATCGGGAATGGTGTCGAGGCCGTCAATGGCGTATGGCGGATCAGCGAAGATAATGTCAAACTTTTCGCGGCAAAGAGGAAGAAAATCAAAGACATTGTGGCGTACGACGGTGAGATTGTCCAGATGGAACTTCGCCGCCTGCGAACGTATAAAGGATGCGTTCGCCGGAGCCATCTCCACCGTATAGACCATACCTGCTCCGCGTGAGGCGAACTCAAACGAGATTGAGCCGGCACCGCCGAAAAGATCAAGCACCTTGAGCCCGTCAAATTCATATTCGTTGTCAAGGATGTTAAAGAGCCCCTCCTTGGCAAAGTCTGTCGTAGGGCGAGCTGCATATCCAACGGGCAGTTCAATCGAACGCCCCCTCAGTTTTCCTCCGATAATTCTCATCTGAATAATAATCAAACAAAGCCTTACTGCTGCCAGACCGCCTCAACCGCACGGAAATAACTACAGAGAGATATTTCCTCATCCTCGGTCAACGGCGTCCTGAATATGATTTCCGAGACATCCGGATTGAGCTGAAGACTCTTCATCGCAGAGAAAATCCAGTACTCGGCTGTCGTGAAGTCAGCGGCATCGAAAACATTGCACAGGCGCAGGCTGCGTCCCTCTGCAATGACAAGATAGAGTTTGGAATCGGCACGCGAGGCCACAATCTTGTTGTATTGGCTCATCCCGGAAAGAGATTTCAGCATATAGTACAATTCCGGAAGGATATCAGCCCGGCTGCCGTCCACACGAAGAACGGTGTCGCGCAGAGTTTCCGAGAGCTTTTCACCCATTGACGGAGACCAAATCATCGTCGCTGCAAATTCGGGAATGTCAACAGAATACACCTTGTCAGAGCCGACAACATCTGCAACGGATGAGAGAAGTTCGCGTTCACGTCCCGGCATAATGAACTGCGAAGGGACAAGAGTGACTTTGGGTGTGAAGAGAGATATCTCCACATCGTCATAGCGGCACTGCAGTTCGCGTGCAGTAAAAACAGACCCGGCATCCATCCAACCGGATGAATGCCTGGCCTTGTCAGATTCTGTCTGAATGGAAAATCCGTCCAAGGCTACCTGGACGAATATCCCGTTACTCCCAGTTACCTGCATTGTTGTTAGGTGCAGTGATGCTTCCCACTTTCAGACCCGGGTAACGGTCTGTTTTGATGCGCTCATCGTCAAGGTTGATTCTCAACTGGTTGTCCATCCCTGAAAGAAGTGCCTTATATGGCATCTCGGCCTCGAAAAGAGGAACCTGCACGCCGGAAACCGTCTTCACCGTGCATGCCATTTCGACAGGCTTTCCTCCGCTGAACGGAATCGTTCCGATTGTTGCGACATTGAAGTCAGGACGATTGTTGAAAAGGGTATCCTTCACCGGAACCTCACTCTCGATCGTAAACACGAGCCTCTGTCCTGTCTTTGAAATCTCAAGCATCTCGGCCGCAGTAATCTTCGGATGCTTCTTTTTGAGAGCCTTGGTGTTGGCCACAGCAAGGGAGTCGTCCATTGAACCGACCTTCATCACAACTTTCATCTTTCCTGTGTTGTAGAAAGTCTGGAGGGAGTCGAAAGTGGAGACGAACTTTCCGTTTACGCTCTTGTAAGCCACCTGGAGATCGCGGATATCCTTGAGCTGCTGAATGGCAACCTTTTCACGCGCCGCCTTCTCTTTGTTGAATTCAACCGGCTCCATGACACTCTTCACCGTAATCACGGTAAGGAAAATGATAAGAAGCGGAAGAAGGATGTAAGTCAAAGTAATCTTAACTGCCTTGTTCATATCGTGGTCTTTTATAATTATCAAAATTTCCAAAAACTTGACAAAGTTATGAATTAGATTTATGAATTGCAATATTAATTGTGTAATTTTGCAGGGCGGAAAAAATAAAATACACAGATGAAGGAATTGTCGGAAGCCGGACTGGCTGAATTCAACAAGATCGCAGGAAGTACCGCACAAACGGTGATTTCCACCCACGCGCATCCGGACGGTGACGCCATCGGGAGTTCGCTCGCGCTGGCACGCTACCTGAACGGACGCGGGGCGACGGTGCGCATAGTCCTGCCGGATCCGTATCCGGAAAATCTTTCATTCGCCGTGGACGGAGTTGCAGAATCCTTCATCATAGATAAGAAAGATGAGGCAGAAACCGCTCTGAACGGGGCTGACACGCTCATAAGCATAGACTACAACAGTCCCGGCAGAACGGACTCTCTGGAGGAGGCGACTCGTGGGTTCAAAGGGCGCAAGGTGCTGATTGACCATCACATATCCCCGGAAACAGATTTCTACGACCTCATATTCTCGGAGACGGAAGTATCATCGTCCTGCGAACTGCTCTACAATGTGCTCATGAGTATGCCGGAAATCGGAGGTCATGCGGAAAGACTCGGCGTAGAGATAGGGACTGACCTCATGCTCGGGATGACAACGGACAGCAACAACTTCGCGAACTCGACCTACCCGTCAACGCTGGAGATGGCCGGAAAGCTGATTGAGGCTGGCGTGGACAGGGATGCGCTGCTCGAAAATCTCTACAACAGGTACAGGGAGAACCGCTACCGTTTTATGGGACATTTCCTCTCCAAGAAGATGAAGATTACGGAGGAAGGCGTCGCCTACGCAGTGATCAGCGCTGAGGAGATCCGAAGTTTCGGCATAAGGGACGGAGAGACAGAAGGATTCGTGAACATGCCTCTCGGGATAGACACGGTGAGGATGAGTGTGTTCATAAAGGAGGAAGACAACGGGGAGCGGTTCAGAGTATCGGTGCGTTCCAGGCGAGGAACATCCGCGAACCGCTTTGCCGGATTGTATTTCAATGGCGGCGGACACGAACGGGCTGCAGGAGGAAGGCTTTTGGTCCCGAGGGATGTCGCCGGAGCGAAGGAAGTGGAAGAATATGTAGAAAGATGCGTCAAGGAATTCTTCGGCGCAGAAAAACAGGATGTGCGATGAAAGGAACTTCTGGAATATATCGTTTCACGGGGATTGCCGCGGCTCTGCTGGCAATGATGGTCGCATCATGCTCGAAACAGCAGCTACAAACTACCTACGACAGTCAGGACAAGAGGATTGACTCGTTCATACAGAGCCAGTTGAGCAGTTCAAAAGCCATAAGGACCTACCCCAACGGCGGCAGCAACAGGCTCGTTATTGTCGAGGGTGAGGGCGAGGACAGTCTGTCGACCTCAGGCACCGTCTCATTCCACTACGCCGCCTACACTTTCAGCGGCAGCATAAGCAACAACAATCTGTTCGCCACAAACCACGAACAGACGATTGCCGACTGCGGATGGACGACGCTGTCAGGGCTCAGTACGGATCCTGTGACGTTGAAACTTGACAATGCGGACATCGTCGAAGGCCTACGGATGGGGCTGTTCGGGGTGAAAAAGGGGCAGGAATGCTACATCATATTTTCAGGAAAGTACGGATTCGGCTCCAAACCCATTGGCACAATTCCTGCAAACTCCGCCCTGCTCTACCATATCTGGGTGGAAAATATTGAAAATAATTAAGGTATATATCATATATGAAGAGAATCTCAATCTGCACGATGCTGGCTGCGCTGCTACTTGGAGGCTGCGCGAAGACGACTGAAAGCGGGGAATATGACAACGAAGTGAGGTACCTCACCGCATGGCTCAAGATTGAGCATCCGGAATTGGAAGAGGCCCACGGGATAAAAATAAGCAGAGACCCGGAAACCGGACTGCCCCCAAAAACAGGACGCGGCGTTTACCTCCTTTCAGAGACTGAAGGTACAGGAGAGAGGCTTGCTGAAAAAGGGAATTACGTAAGGGTAAGCTATATTGCCATGAGCCTTGACGGCAGCATCTCGTCATACACGGAAAAGGAAACGGCTGAAAAGCTCGGAAAATACGAGGCCCCGAACTTCTACGGGCCGCACCTGATATCAATTGCCGGTGGCGCCAACTATGCCGGGGTAATCGATGCCGTGGCCGGGATGAAAGTCGGCGGCGAGAGGACGGTGCTCGTGCCAAAATGGCTGATGAGTACGCAGGACAACGACAGCGAGGAGGCATATCTCTCCAGCTCGTCGTCCGCATCGAACACCATATATAAGATAAGGCTCGTTGAAATCATAGAGGACGTCAACAAATATCAGGTTGACGCAATAGAGAAATACCTGAGAGAAAACGTTGTGGGAAAACTTACGACGGACAAGGGTCTTGCGACGATGCCTGATACCACGGCAACAATCGGGGCCTGCAAAGGATTCTATTTCATCCCGGTCACGGATACCACGGGACATAGGACCTTCCCTACTGACACCACCGTAAAGATCAACTACACGGGACGGAGGCTTGACGAGCAGGCATTCGACACCACAATAGAAAAAACCGCGAAGGACAATGACATCTGGTCATCATCAAAAACCTACGCGACACAGTCCGTAAGCTGGGGCGAGAAATTCAGCGACCTGAAGATGGGCAGCAGCTCGCTCATCAGCGGCTTCAGCAAGACCCTCTGGCAGATGAACAAGGGCAAGGGCATCGGCATCTTCTGGTCCGACCTCGGTTATGGAAGTTCAGGGAGCGGAAGTATGATTCCAGGATATGCACCGCTTATTTTCGAGATTGAAATCGTAAGCGGCGAGGCAAAGAAATAGGAGGAGAATCAATGGCTGAGACAAAATCCGCACCGACTGAATTAGGCACCGAAAAAATCTGGAAACTCATACAGAACTACGCTCTTCCGGCCATTATCGCGATGACGGCGTCTTCGCTGTACAACATGGTGGACAGTGTCTTTGTGGGACAGGGAGTGGGACCGCTTGCAATTTCCGGACTTGCGGTGACTTTCCCTCTGATGAACCTCTCAACGGCATTCGGAACTCTCGTGGGCGTGGGAGGAGCGACTATTCTATCCATCCTGCTCGGACAAAAGAACTATGAGGGAACCAACAAGGTCCTGAGCAATATCGTGACCCTCAACATAATAATAGGATTTCTCTTTGCGGTTGTCGCGCTCGCGTTCCTCGACCCGATACTGATGTTCTTCGGAGCCAGCGACAACACGATAGTCTATGCAAGGGAATACATGCAGATTATTCTCTACGGAAACATAATCACCCATGTCTATTTCGGGCTTAACGGAGCTATGAGAGCGACAGGAAGCCCCAAAATGGCGATGGGCCTGACTATCTTCACTGTGCTCTTCAACACGGCACTCGACCCGATTATGATTTTCATGATGGGGATGGGCATACGCGGAGCGGCATGGGCAACCATCATATCGCAGTTCATCGCGATGTTAATAGCTCTCTGGCACTTCACGCGCAAGGACAGGACCGTGCATTTCGATAAGGGGATACTCCGCTTGGACCTTAGAGTGGCCAAGGATTCGCTTGAAATCGGCTTCGGACCATTTCTGATGAACACCGCTGCCTGCATAGTTTCACTCTTTATCAACCAACAGCTTGGGAAATATGCCGGAGACCTCGGAATCGGAGCTTACGGAATCTGCAACCGTCTGACATTCATGTTCGTAATGATTTGCATGGGACTGAACCAGGGGATGCAACCGATCGCCGGCTACAATTACGGGGCAAGAAGGTACAGCCGTGTCAAGGAGGTCTATCTCAAGACGGCAGGGCTCGCCACAATCGTCTCCTTATTGTGCTTCATTGTATGTGTAGGGATGCCGAGACTCGCCTGCTCAATCTTCACACACGACGCGCAACTGCTTGACCTTTCGTCACATGGCCTCAGAATCATGGACATAATGTTTCCCGTAGTCGGATTCCAGATGGTCGGAACAAACCTTTTCCAATGTCTCGGGATGGTGAAGAAGTCCATATTCCTGTCGCTCACGAGGCAGTTGCTCTGTCTCGTCCCGGCAATCTACACACTGCCACTTTGGCTCGGGGCCGACGGAGTGTGGTGGAGCTTTCCGATCTCAGACACGGTTGCCAGCATACTGACAGCCATTCTGCTCGGTAGCCTTTTCAGAAAATTCTCCAAGTTGAACGACGGCGACGACCCGGTGGGTCTGGGAGGCGCGGTAAAATAAACTGCGGTTATGAATAAGATAATAATAAACATCGGAAGACAATTCGGAAGCGGCGGTAAAGACGTGGCTGACAAGATCGGCGAAAAGCTCGGAATCCCTGTCTATGACAACGAACTGCTCTCCAAGGCTGCTCAGGACTTCGGATTTACGGAAGAATTGTTCAAGAGCAGGGACGAGAAAAAGAGGTGTCTCACTCTCTCTTCGATATTCTCCTCAAGCCTTTTTGGCGGCGGCTCCTACCTCACGGATGACAGCGCCCTATTCAGCATGCAGGCACATACAATACGGAACATTGCGGAGAAGGGCTCGGCAGTGATTGTCGGAAGGGCTGCGGACTATATTCTACGCGACATGGATTGTTGTCTGGACGTCTTTCTCACCTCTCCCCTTTCCGTACGCGCACAGAGAGTCTCGGAACGGACCGGGATGCCTGTCGAAGAAGCAGCGGACTTCATCGAAAAGAAAGAGAAAGAACGGGAAAGTTTCTACAATTGCTTCACTTTCGGGAACTGGGGTGTGGCGTCGACATACGATCTGTGCGTGGACACATCACTGTTGGGCGTGGACGGCACGGCGGACTTTATAATTGATTTTGCCCGTAGAATCGGGATGATTTGAATATCTTTTTGGTCTAGAATTGAAAGTAAATAAGAAAAATATAGTATTTATTATTGTTGCGGCGGCACTTGTCGGTGTCGCGGTCGTGGTGCCGTCCATAAAGATGAGTGGGCATCGGCAGGCGGTGGAGACGGGGAAAGAAAGGGACACGGTGTTTCTCAACAGAGTGATTGACAACGAAATGTCTCAGTTTCCCTCATTGAAGAAAATGGATGCGAAGATTGAACGTTATATGCAATACTGGCATCTTCACGGGGCGCAGCTTGCAGTGATGCGCAACGATTCGCTGCTATTCTGCAAGGGCTACGGCATCGCCGACGACAGCTTCTGCCACTGCGAAACGGAGTCTTTCTCCGGCCCGGCAGCGGGAACGGCTGCATCTGACGAGAGGTTCGAAGCAGTGGAAATGACTCCCGGGAACATCCTGAGGGTTGCGTCCGTGTCGAAACTCATCACCGCAGCAGGCATAATGAAAATGCAGGAGGACGGGCTTATCCATCTGTCTGACACGGTCTTCGGTCCCGGAGGCATACTCTGCGACTCGCTCTATACGGATGCTATCCGATATATGAACGACTACTCCAAAATCACTGTCGAACATTTGCTGCGCCATCAGGCCGGATTTCGCCGCGACCCTGTTTTTTCAGCGAACGACGTGCGTGAACAGATGAGACTCGACTGCCCGCCATCACTCGACGACTATTCCCGTCTGGTGCTCTCACGACGCCTGCGGTATGAACCCGGCGGTTCGCAGACCTATTCGAACTACGGATATATGCTTCTGTCGAGAATCATAGAGAAAGTTTCGGGAATGAGCTACGAGGACTACATCCAACAAAAGGTCCTCCACCCTGCCGGATGCTGGGATATGCACATTGCGGACAACTACTATGAAGGGAAACGTCCCAACGAAGTGCGCTATTATGTCCACGAGGGTGACGGCAAAGAGGTCCGGGAATACAACGGAAGCGGCCGGATGGTGGAACGCTGCTACGGCGGGAACGACATAAGTCTGCTTCAGGGTGCGGGTGCCTGGGTGTGCTCGGCAGCGGAATTGGCGAAATTCGTAGCCTCGATTGACTATAATTCCGTAGTGAAAAACATACTCTCGAAAGAAAGTATCGACCTTATGACGGAGTATACCGACTCCAGCAGGTTTTCTCTCGGATGGAACGACACGAACCCGCGCAAAGGCTGGGTCAGAACCGGAACTCTCGCCGGCACGAACGCCGTAATCAAATATTATCCCGACGGCGAATGCTGGATTTGGTTAACCAACACCAGCACGTGGAAAGGCCCGAGCCACGCGAAATACACCTCAACGCTCTTCGACCGCCTCCGCCACGACTATTCATCCAAACTTCCCGTCCAAAATCTATTTGAACAGGCCAAATAGCTGAGCGTCAATCCGATCCGTAATCAGAGCAAAATCTTCCGGACGGTTCTCGAAGTCAAGATTGTCCCCCTCGATGGTAATGACCTTTCCCGGATAGGATGCAATCCACTGCTCGTAAAGGTCGTTCAGGCCGGTGAGATACTCGATGCTCATCCCCTTTTCATATTCCCGTCCGCGCTTTGCGATCTGTTCGACGAGATGCGAAATCGAAGACCGTATATATATCAGCAAATCAGGATACTTCACCGAAGACATGACGACGTTGTAGAGTTCCATGTAGGTGTTGAAGTCCCGCTCGGAAAGGTTGCCCATCAGGTAGTTGTTGCGCACAAAAATCTCGACTCCTTCAAAAATCGTCCTGTCCTGAACTATGGTCTCCCTGCTATGGGCAATTGCCATCACGTCCTTGAGACGCTGCGCGAGGAAATAGGTTTCGAGGTTGTAGGACCAACGCGGAATGTCCGTGTAGTAGTCTTCAAGATAGGGGTTATATGTCACGGCCTCGAACTTCGGCGTCCAGCCGTAATGCTCAGCAAGCATCCGCGTGAGAGTCGTCTTGCCGCATCCTATATTTCCTGCGATACCAATGTGCATAGTGTCTGAATATTTCTGTGTATGTCGTGGTTCTCCCGATTTTCGGGGACACGAAATTAGTTCTTTTTGCTATTTTTTCCAAAAATTATTCATCATTACAAATATTTACTATATTTGTCGGTTGATATACAATCTTTTGCCGTAAACGACGAAACGAGAGACTTACAATTCGTAAGCAATATAAGGGAAAAGATTGAACAATATCAAAGAATGTAGTGTACCTATGAACAAATCATTGGCAGTTGCGTTCATATTAGTTACAGTGGCAGGAAATGCCATGGCTCAGTCATATATGACGAGGGCCGAGAGATTCTGTGAAGATTCCCTCAACCATCGCATATATAACAGCCACATATCCGTCAACTGGATTAACGACGGCAGCAGACGATTTTGGTACACCACAGAAGGGGCCAATGGCAAAACATGGTGGATCGGCGACACCGGGAGCGGCAGGAAATCAAAGCTTTTCGACACAATGGAGATGATTTCGCTGCTCAATGGTTTTGGGCTCGATAAAAACGAAGAGAATTTCAGGCTTTGGGAACCGGAGTTCAATTCATCCGCGACAGAGTTCGCCTTCGACTGCGACAGGAGACGTTTCATCTATAATATCAAGAAGCGCACTCTGAAGGAAATCCCTCCAAAAGAAAAACGACGCCCGGAATATGGGCAAGGAGACTACCGGAAACGTTACAGCGCGGACAGTCTATTCTATGCAACAGCGGTCGGGGACAACCTGGCCATATATCCTGATACCCCCCCCCGAAACGGTTCTGAACAGCAGGATGCAATAGTCCTCAGCACAGATGGGGAGCACTACAAGTCATTTGCAACAGGCGGCAACCGCCCGAGGAAAAAGGATGACATAGGAGCAACGGCAGGAAGTCCTGTCGGGGCATGGATAGGCAAAAGCCACTCATTCCTGTCTGTCCGTGAGGACAACAGAGCGGTAGAGACGCTGAGCATTGTGGACAATCTCGCGCAGCCTCGTCCAAAAGAAAAGACCTACAAGTTCGCGATGCCGGGCGACAAGGGAGTATCGCATTTCGATGTGTTTCTCGCCGATGCCGACAGTGCCGGACTCTACAAATTGCCCGTGGAGCGTTTCGCTGATCAGGCATTCATTCTTCCAAGATTCCGCAACTTCCAGACAAACGACACCTCCGCATTCCTTCTGCGAATTGCCCGCACTCGGGACACGCTTGACCTGCTCCGCATCGATGCAAGAAGCCACAAAGTCACGACCATAATCTCGGAAGTATGCCGCCCGCACCTGAACGAACAGCTGTTCGACTACCATGTTCTGAACAACGGGGAAGACATCCTCTGGTGGTCAGAGCGTGACGGCAAGGGTCGTTGGTATCTCTACGACAACGAGGGCAATCTACGCAACGCGTTGACTGGCGGAGACTTCGTCAGCGGAAGCATCGTAAGGATAGACACGCTCGGCAGAAGCGTAGTCTTCGAGGGATATGGCAGGGAGAAAGGCATAAATCCACATTACAAGTTCTACTACCGCGCAGGGTTCGACGGAAAGAAGCCGGAAACGCTGCTCACTCCGGGCAACGGGGAGCATTCGGCGACTTTTTCTCCTGACGGGAAAATGGTCTTCGATTCCTGGTCAAGGATGGACATGCCGCCGAGACATCAGATTTGCGACATGCGAGGACGCCGGGTTATGGAACTTGAGAGCGCGGACATTTCCCTGCTCGAAGCCGAGGGATGGAGGAAACCGGAAGTGCTGGAACTCACGGCAGCCGACTCTCTGACAAAACTCTATGGCGTCGTCTATCTTCCATCAGAAATCGAGGAAGGGAAAAAGTATCCGATAATCAGCAATGTCTATCCGGGACCGCAGACCGACCTCGTTCCGCAGGCATTCACGCCTGACGACAACGGCAACGGTGCCCTCGCTGAGCTCGGGTTCATAGTCATCAATTTTTCCTATCGCGGCAGTTGCCCTGTCCGTGGACGGGAGTTCTATAATTTCGGATACGGCAACCTTCGTGACTACGCTCTTGACGACGACTATGCCGTCATCAGACAAGTTGCTGAAAAATATCCTTTTGCGGACTTGGAAAGAGTCGGCATCTACGGGCATTCCGGTGGAGGATTCATGGCTGCGGCTGCAATTCTCACGCGGCCCGATTTCTACAAGGTGGCAGTCTCCGCTTCCGGGAACCATGACAACAACATCTACACCCAGTGGTGGGGCGAGACTTTCCACGGAGTAAAGCAAACCCGCGACAATGAAGGAAACGTGAATTTCGTGTGCAGGATTCCGACAAACATCGAGCTCGCGGGAAATCTGAAAGGGAAGCTCCTCCTGATAACCGGAGACGTGGACGACAACGTTCACCCGGCAAACACGTTCAGGATCGCGAATGCACTGATAAAGAACAACAAAAGATTTGATCTCTTTGTCATTCCCGGCGCGGATCACGGACTCGGGAACAAATATTACGTCAATCTCATCCGCTACTATTTTGTTGAAAACCTTCTCGACCTGAGGCAGGATGACATTGACATTGTAAATCACAAATAATACGGCTCATGAATATAAAACAACATATAAAGTCATTGCCAATACTGCTTTGTGCGGTGCTGCTTCTGTCAGGAAGTGTCGCTGCGGAACTGCATGCCCAGGGGCGAAAGGAAAAAATTACGGTGCACGGGATCGTCAAGGACCCGGCGGGCGAGCCTATTACCGGAGCGTCCGTACTTGAGGTCGGAACAAAGAACGGGGTGACGACCGGATTTGAAGGCGACTACAGTCTCGAAGTGACGAAAGGCAGAACAATACGCGTGACTTTCCTGGGTTTTGAAGATGTGGAGATTGTCGTGGAAAAGGATAAGTATGACATTATAATGTACGAGGCAGCGACACAGCTCGACCAGGTGGTCGTTACAGGTTATTCCAATGTCGAACTCCGGAAGAGTACCGGAGCAGTGAGCGTCGTCAAGATGGAGGACATCAAGGACTCCCCTCTCAAGAACATAGACCAAATGCTTCAGGGGCAGCTCGCGGGAGTTAACGTGACAGCGGCATCCGGACGTCCGGGCGAGGCGGCAAAGGTTCGCATCAGGGGAACAAACACAATCACAGGAAACGCGGAGCCGCTGTGGGTAATCGACGGCGTGCCTCTCCAGAAAGACGTGCCGGAAATCAACTCAAGCCAGCTCAAGTCAGGTGACTTTGACAACATCTTCGCGAGCGGAATCGGAAGTATCAATCCGAGCGACATCGAGAGCATCACAGTGCTCAAGGACGCCTCCGCGGCCGCAATCTATGGTTCGCAGGCATCGAATGGTGTCATCGTGGTCACGACAAAGCGCGGAGAAGCAGGAAACACGAGCATCAGTTATATGGGTTCAGTTTCAGTTCAGATAAAGCCTGCCCGTTCAGCCAACCTGATGAATTCCAAGGAAAAGCTTGCATGGGAGCAGGAACTTTGGGATGAATTTTCCTCCGAGGGTTATGTAAACGGAGGCTACTACCCGAAAGTCGGCATTATCGGTCAGATTCGCGGGGGATACGGAGAGTTCGCCGACCTGAGCGCCGCAGAACAGGATGCGGTGATTGAGTCTCTCGGAGCGAATACCACCGACTGGTTCGACACACTCTTCCGCAACACCGTGTCAACAACCCATCACCTCTCTCTTTCCGGAGGTTCCCCGAAGATGACCTATTATGTCTCCGGTGGTATGGGCTTCAACAACGGCATCGTCAAGAAAACCGACTCCCGAAGCACAAACCTCAGCGCAAAGATTGACACCAGACCGGCAAAATGGATGAAGCTCGGCATCTCGACCGACTTTTCCTACCTTAAGGCCAACGCTCCGTCCAGCAACGTTGACATGTTCAAATACGCCTACTTTGCAAACCCATACGAAAAACTCTACAACGAGGACGGAAGCTACGCGCCTGACAGAACGTGGTTCACATTGGGATATGCAAATGGTAAGGTTAACAGCGTCAACATCCCCGACAACGGCTTCAATCTCATGAGGGAGATCAACGAGACGTCCAGCCTCTCTACATCGACCTCGTTCACCATCCAGGGAAACACAACGATAGAAATCTGCAAGGGACTGAATTTCACCGGGCTAGGTTCTTTCTCCTACTATGGTGACCTTTCAGAGAACATCAACGGGAAGGAGACCTACGCTGCGTTTCGGGACAGGCCCTTTGAAGAGAACTACTATTCAAAGAGAACATACGGTTCCATCACACAGCAGACAACGACCAACACGTCATGGCTGCTCCGCGGACAGCTGAACTACGCCCAGACGTTCTCTGACATACACAGCATCAGTGCCATAGGCGGTGCCGAGATAAGGAGTTCATACGCGAAGTCATTGTTCACGAAACGTTATGGTTACGACACCGTAACCGGAAATCACTCAACACCGCTTTTCCCGTCAACGTCCGACAACAAGATTGATTACGAGAAACTTGTCAGCTTCGGGAACAAGCTTGACGGGTGCTCAGGCCAGAGCATCTCCGAGAACGCGTTCGCATCCTTTTACGGAACATTGACCTACACGCTGCTGAACCGCTACATCTTCAGCGGCACGGTCCGTTCCGATGGCTCGAACAATTTCGGAAGCAAGGAGCAGTTCAACGCCAACTGGTCCGTCAGCGGAGCATGGAACATCGACCAGGAACCGTGGATTGCAAACACCGTCATGTCCAAAGTTTTCAGCACATTGAGCCTGCGCAGCGGATTCGGATACACCGGAGGAGTCAATAAGTCCGTATATCCGGTTCTCATGATGGAGTACGACAGCACTTTCCGCAAGACAGATGATGATTATTACAGGAAAGGCTACATTTCAAACGCTCCGAACCCGAACCTGAGATGGGAAAAGAACAGGACATTCAATGTCGGTCTCAATATGGGATTTCTGCATGACAGGATTACGGGCGAGGTCTCTTACTATAGGAATAAGAACCTTGATCTCGTGACAAGCGTGAAAGTTCCGTATACGACAGGCTTTACGAGCCAGTCATTCAACACGACTGAGCAGGTAAACAACGGCGTGGAATTGACACTCGGAGCCACGCTGCTCAAAATCAGGGATTTTCAGTGGAGGGTTATGGCAAACATGGCATATAACTACAACGTGCTGACGAAATACGACTCGCCTACAAAGTCACTCTCGGACGCGATGTATGTAGGCTACCCTCTGGGCAAGATCTTTACTGGAAAAACCTCCGGAATAGACCCGGAAACAGGCGTGTATAAATACATAATGCGTCCGGATGTAACCGTGACGAAGCAGGAGGACTACCGTCTGTATCAGAACTACCTCTTCTATGTCGGGACCTCGAACGCGCCCTGGACCGGAGGTTTCTCCACAACGTTCTCTTACAAATCGCTGTCGCTCAACATCGTGGGCAACGTGTCAATTGGAGGCAAGATTATAAACAATATCTCATGCCCGGTCTCCTGGCAAGATGTCAGCAGCGCCACGACGGAATCCTTGCCATCCGTCCTCAATGACCTTTATGCGAACCATCTGAATGTTACAAAAGATGTCACGCACCGCTGGACAGAGACCAATCATGTGACGGACGGATACCCGCGTCTTATTGACTCATTCGGTCCGAAATTAACTGACGGAAGCGGACAGTATCTGACTTCCATAATGCCGTATAGTACTTCTGTCGCGAACTGTCTGCTGTTGGAAGACGTGTCATATCTGAAGATAAGTTCAATATCATTGTCATATTCCCTGCCGGCGAAATGGCTGAAGGGCATCAAGGGACTGAACGTCAGCTTTCTCATGAACAACCTTTTCATTCTGACGAACTATTCGGGCATTGACCCGGAAACGCCTGGCGCAGTCTATCCGAAGAGCCGGTCTTTTTCCTTCAGCCTCGGAGTTGATTTTTAAAGATTTACGATTATGAAAAGAATACATATCATAATATCGCTTTCAGCAGCAGTCCTTCTGTCCGTCGCCTCCTGCACAAAATTCCTCGACATCAAACCATACGGAAAGACAATCCCGGAAACTCCGGAAGAGTTCTCCGCACTGATGCACTACCATCTCGAGAAATTTGACGAAGGGGAGGAAATCTTCTGGGGCTGCCCGGACAATGCCTTCGACATAGAAATGGTTTCCGACAATCTGGAGGCTTCATTGACAAAGTATCCCGCAGGTAATCTCCTTCCTCTCTATGCCGGCTCCAATATTAACAACAAGGACATAATATACAGAGACTTGTATGCAACAATACGAGACTGCAACATTGTCATAGGGTACATCAATGAAGACGGAACCACACTCAGCCGAGACGTTTTGGGCACAGCATACGCGCTGCGCGGGGCCTGCTACTTCAGACTTTTAAGAGAGTTCTGCGAGCCGTGCCACAACAATCTTGACGGGCTCGGAGTCCCGATTGTCACGGAATTCGACATGGAAGCGAAGCCGGTACGCAGCAGCATCCGGGAGACATTCCAGAGAATCGAGGCCGACTATAAGAAAGCGATTGAATACAACATACAGGACGAAATCTACCGGTTCAGCAACGATGCCCTGGAGGCTCTGCTGGCACGCCTTTATTTCTGGGTTGGGGATTACGGAAACACGCTCACATACTCCCGCAAAGTGCTCGAAAGGCATCCGCTTGTTTCCGGTAACGAATATATTGAAATGGTTCAGTCCGAATATGTTTCAAAGGGGGAAGTCATATTCAAGGGATGCACCTTGCCAAGCAGTTCAACCAGAATAGGAGTAAGTACAGCCAACAATTCCATAAAAAGCAGACCGGTAAGCAGGCGTTTTGCGGACTTGTTTCCGGAAAAGGAAAATGACGTCAGATTCAGCTTGTCGTTCAACAGGAAAAGGGAGTGCGTCAAGAGCCGGCAGATGAGCATACGAAGTTCCGAACTGCAGCTGATGATAGCGGAAGCCTTGTACCACACCGGAGATGAGGTCGGAGCGCTTGCAGCCATCAATGAACTTAGAGCCAAGAGGATAACTGGCGTTGTCCCATACACGATGGAGACCCTCCCGGCAGTAAACGAAGCGGAATATATCAAGGTGGATGTGACCGGAAAGGAACTGACTCCACTGATTAACGCGATTCTTAATGAACGCCGCAAGGAGCTTTTCTGCGAAGGCGACAGATGGTACGAGCTGAAGAGAAACGGGCGCCCGGAATTTTGGGTAGCAAGGCAGGGACGGAAATATACGACTGAGAAGTTCCTTTACACCTGGCCAATTCCAATCAATGATATGCTCTTAGTTCCCGGCCTAATTCAGAATCCGGGATACGACAAAACCGAATAAAGACTCATAAACATGAAAAAGACAATCATACCAGCCATCATACTGCTGCTGTTTGGGGCGGCAATGACTTCATGCAGGCAGCCGAATGAACTTCCACCATTGAAGGAAGGCTACGCAAGTGACTTCATCATCCCGGATCCTACGGACCTCACTGCGGAAGAACGAGCAGTTGTCGACGCTTTGGAAGAAGAGTACGAGAATGCGACAAAATAGAATCGCAAGCTTCAGATAAAAAATCGTATCTATCAATCTATGTTTAACACATCTAATTATTAGTGTCATGAAAAAATGTTTGTTTGCCCTGCTTGCAGGTGCGGCACTTTTCGCAGGATGCGAAAAGGTTCAGGAACAGGAACTTACGGAAGTTTCATTTGAAACTGCAATTCCGATTGTCTCCGATGATGGAGTTGCTACATTCAGCCTGGTTTCAGACTATGCCGGAACAGAAACCGTCAAAGTTCCGGTAAAATTCAGTTCATCAAATGGTGCTGTTCAGAGAACCGACTACACGGTATCCGCAGAAGAGTTCGTCCTCGGTGGGACAGCACCGGTTTCCAAGATTACTGTCACGCCTTTAATCTACGGCAGCAAGAAGGACATCACTGCAGAAATCACGATTCCGGAAGGCTTCAAGGCCGGCAAATATGTAAAAAGCACATTCACTGTAAGCGACAAGCTCGGCTATGTGTCTTTCAGCAGCAAGAAAGCGATTATGACTGAAACGGCAACTGTCAGCATAAACGTGCTGAACGAAAATGGAGCTGACAAGAAAGTCAATGAAAACACTGAATTTACAGTAAACGTCAACCCAAAATCTACGGCCATCGAAGGTACCAACTTCAAGTTCACAGCTGGGAAAACGGTTAAAGTGGAAAAGGGCCAGTCTTCTGCTGACATACAGTTGGAGTTCTTGGGAGAGACCGTGGATGATGAACATAACGTACTCGTGCTCGACCTCGTTGAGAACCCGAAATATGCGATGGGACAGACAATAAGCACAACCATCACACTCGCCGGCTCGACATGGAATGTGTTTAACGGGAAATGGGTGATCAAAGAATATGTCAATACACTTGAAGAGTTTTACAATAATTCAATGGAAACAGAGGAAAGCATGGCCGGATTTCCAAGATTCAATGCAGAAGATTCATTCACTATAGACTTCAGCACCGGCACATTCATTCCTGATTTCAAGTCAAGCTTCAAGAATTATTTCATCGGCACAAGCAACTTCACGACATGCGGAAAGCCGCAATGGCAAGGAACAAAATTCAACATTGCCCTCGGAATGAGCCAAAAATATATGGCCAATGTCATTGAACTCGACAATGTTAACAGGTATTTCAGTGCAACAGAGACAAGCGAAAATAAACTTGCCTATGTGGGACTATCAATAGATACCGAGGATTCGAACTTACTGCATTTCCTTGTTGTTGACCATGAGACCAAGACGTTCTTGTTTAACTCTATTAAAAATTGGGGTGGAAGAGAAAGTTTCTTCAATAGTTTAAATCGTCCGACGGCAAACATGAGCGGCATCGGTTTTGAGGTAACTTTCACAAAAGTGAAGTAAGTCAGAGACATATCAACAACCAGCATTTCTGGAAACGTCCCAAAGATTAATAAATATTCCTATCTTTGGGACGTTAATTAATAATAAACTAAAACAAACTATCATTATGAAAAAGTTTTTACCACTTTCGCTCTCGCTACTCCTTATTGCAGCATGTCAAACAAATCCGGAACAATATCCTGAGCACAAGTGCAATGAGACAGAGGACAATTTTATAATCACAGAAGTCAACGAGCCGCTCACACAAGAGCAAATTGAACTGATTGAAAACGCGGTTTCACAAAGTTCCACAAAAACATTATATCATGTTGACTTACAAAACCTCCAAAGTTTTTTAGGCGAGAGTCAAGTTCAAGTTCTTGTTTTTTCAGCCACATGGTGCGGTCCATGCAAATTATACAGACCCATCGTAGAGGATCTGTCAGAACGCTACATTGAAACAGACTGCAAATTTGGCATAGTAGATGTCGACAGAGAAATGGCTTTGTGTTCAAGTCTGAATGTCACGGTTGTTCCGACAACTCTTATCATACAATATTTCACAATTGTGGAAAGAATTGTAGGACTCGTTGATAAGAATACACTTAAAAGTCATATTGATCCTTACATTCAACTACTTTAGAACACAAGGTCATATAGATTTATAATAACGGAGCCTAATCACGCAGACCCCGCTGCGGAAAGTGTTCGAGGATGTTGCGTTGCCAAGTCGAGCTGTCAATGTGAGTGTAGATTTCCGTGGTGAGGATGCTCTCGTGACCGAGCATTTCCTGAACAGCACGCAGGTCGGCGCCATTTTCTATGAGGTGGGTGGCGAAAGAATGGCGGAGGGTATGCGGGGATATTTCCTTGCTGATTCCGGCCTTCACCGCGTATGCCTTTATCATCTTGAACACCGCGACGCGAGTGAGCGCACGACCGAAACGGTTCAGGAAGAGGATGTCGGAACTTTCGCGGTCAGCGGCTGGTCCGCGGACTTCGAGATAGTCACGTATGGCGTCGCGTGCCATGCCACCGAGGGGCACAAGTCTCTGCTTGTCTCCTTTCCCTATCACGCTGACGAATCCCTGTTCCGTCCAAATGCTGGAAATCCTAAGGGATACGAGTTCGGACACGCGCAGTCCAAGACCATAAAGAGTCTCCAGCATGGCGCGGTCACGCTTTCCGAAAGCAGAGTCGAGGTCAACGGCGGCGATGAGCCGATCCACCTCCTCAACGGAGAGCACTGCCGGAAGATATTTTCCGAGCTTAGGGGCTTCGATCGCATCAGAGGGGTTATCCGTCATCTCGCCCTCCATAATCATCCATTTATAGAATGAATGAAGGGAACTGAGCACACGGGCCTGCGAGCGTTTGGATAGAGCGGTGGTCTCAGCAAAATAGCTTATTATATCCTCCGGGACCACATCCTTCGGGTCCTTTCCTACCGCAGAGAAAAATGCCGTCAGATCAGAAATGTACGATGCCACCGTATTGGGCGACATCGCACATTCAATCTTTAAGTAGTACTCGTACCGTCTGAACATCCTAAAAGGCGAATTACGTCGTATTATAGAGTCCTGTATTTGTGCCCGTATTCAAGCATCTGCTCTAAGTAGCCGTCCGTGTAGGAAATCTCGTAGTCAACGACCTTGCCGTCCTTCTCCACAGGTTTGATGCGCGGATTCACAAACCCTCCGTAAGGCTTGAGGTTCAGCGAAGCGTAACGTTCCAGCACTTCCTTGTGGAGGTTGTAGTCAATATTCACTGCATATTTCTCCACCAAAGCCTTGCCGGCCTCGTAATCGCCCTCAGACTTGATCCGCTGGATTTCCGCGAGCAGTCTGCCGAAGAGTTCCCGGAGAGCCGGATAGTCATTAACGACGAAGTAGGTCTTGCCGTCACGAAGCTTTTTCTCTATCACATTGTCCGCCAGTCCTTTTTCATAGCACCACTGGGCAATGAGCTTGCGGTTCTGCATGTGCGCCTCGGTGTTTTTCTTCCCAAGTTCCACACGGGAGAACTGCACGAGCAGGCCGTTGCGTATATAGTTGGCGTACATTGCCTTGTAGGCCTCGCCGTCCGGAAGGATGCCGAGTTCAACAAGCTTCGGGTCAGCCATATAGTAGAGACCGAAGAGGTCGGCACGGGTCTCCTCAAGCGTGGAGTTAAACTCGCCCAAAGCGTTTGGAGAAGTCCCGGGAAGGAGCTGTCCGCTGCCGTGGCCGAGGCACTCGTGAAGGTCGGTGTGAATCTCATCGGTGAGGGAGAGGTATTTCTTCGCCAATGCGATTTCCTCCTCGTCATAGGCGAATTCGGTCATAGTGCTCTTTGGAGACTCCTGGGCAGCGAAATCGTAGGCGTGGGTGATGTTGGCGATGGTTACAGATTTCGATCCGTGTTCGCGGCGAATCCAGTCGGCGTTCGGAAGATTGATTCCAATCGGAGTCGCAGGATAGCAGTCTCCGGCAAGTGTCACGGCGTCAATGACTTTGGCGGAGATGCCTTTCACCACAGGCTTGCGGAAACGAGGATCGACAGGAGAATGGTCCTCAAACCACTGCGCGTTCTCCGAAAGTTTCACGGTGCGCTGCGAAGCCTCCTCATCACGGACGTTCACGAGTCCCTCCCAAGTGGCCTTGCGGCCAAGAGGGTCGTTATAGTCCTCTATGAATCCGTTGATAAAATCCACCGTACCGAGCGTGTCCTTCACCCATTCGATGTTGTACTTATCCCAAAGGCGCAGGTCACCGGTGCGGTAGTAGTCGACAAGAGTTGAAATGTACTGCTTCTGAAGTTCGCTCTCCGCAGCCTCTGACGCGAGTTCGAGCTCACCGACAATCTTTGAGATGGCCGCTCCGTACAACCCGTCAATGCGGTAGACTTCCTCACGGATGACACCGTCATCCCCTTTGACAAGTTTGCTGTTGAGCCCGTAAGAAACCGGTTCACGGTCGTTGGGATCAGCCATCGCCGCATAGAAGTCATCGACCTCCTTTCTGTCCACACCCTCGTAGAAGTTCACTGAAGAGCCCTTCACGATATCTCCAACATCAGTCTTTCTCCATCGGTAGAGAGTCGGGGAATAGATTGCCTCCAAAAGTTCGGCATTCTCATCGCCCACTGCAGCCATAAGGCCGGCAAAGTACTCGCGGGAACAGTCCGGGAAGAATTTCTCCTCGGCATAGTGGTGGTGAATTCCGTTGCTGAAGAATACTCTTTTTGCATAGACAAGAAAGTCTGCATATTCCTGACAATCCTTGTCTCCCTCATATTTTTCAATTATCTCTTCAAGCACATGACGCACCGGCAGGTTTACGGCGCAGTTCTGGTCCCATAGGATGTCGCGTCCGTATTTCGCTGCCTCGCTCAGATGGTAGACATATTCCTTCTGTTTGAGAGTCAGCGCATTCCACCCCGGCACACGATATCTCATAATCTTCAGATCGGCAAATTCGTCAATCAGATACTTGAAATCGGCCGGAACTTCCTCCTCCTTCGGCCCGCCGCACGAAACGGCACAGCCCATAACTGTTGCAGCAGCAATCATTTTCACTATCGTTTTCATATTATCGGATAATTTGTTTTCATATGTCAAAAATGATATGAACAACAAAAAAAAAATCATATCTTTGCAAAGTTACAACATCGGGTGAAAAGACAATAGTTTTTTGTCCGGTTATTGAGATTATGATGCATAAAAAAGTTAAAAATATATTTTGTGCCGTGGTCCTTGCCGCCTTGGCCGTTGTTTCCTGCGACAAGCTTGACGACGACTTCAGAATCAAAGTCAACAATCCTTCGCAAAACGCCGGGAAGAGGATGCCAGGGAAAAGTGACGGCACTGTCAGGGCGCATCTGATGGTGAGTTTCGGTTTCAACAGCCTCAGCAGCTATCTTGTGGAGGACATTAAAGACCTTGAAGACGGGTTCATTCCGGGCAACGGGGCGCAGGACAATCTGCTTTTTGTCTTCAGTCACAGCGCTCAAGGGAGCTATTCCCAACCGACTTCGCCGGTGCTGACAAGACTCTACAAAGGGGCGAACGGGCAGATTTTCAAACAGAAACTTCTTGAACTTCCCAGCGGTGAGATTCCAAATTCAAAAGAAAACCTTGCTCTTATTTTCAAATACATACAAGACCGTTACCACCCTGACGAACTGGGAGTTCTTATGTCTTCGCACGGAACGGGATGGACGCCACCGGGCTATTGTTCGAAGCCCGCTTCGTTTGAGAAAGAGAGTGAGTGGCTTTCTCCTACTCTGTTTTCTGTTCCACGATGGGGTGAGTCTTTTGTACCGGAGAGGGATTTTGAGGTTTTTCCTCTTACAAAAAGTTTTGGGGAAACGAAGATAGCGTCCAATCCGGGGACATCCTATGAGACTGACATAAAGGAACTTGCCGAGAGCATCCCATACAAGTTGGATTATCTTATTTTGGACGCCTGCTTTATGGGAGGAGTCGAAGTGGCTTATGAGCTGCGGGACAAGTGCCGTTTTCTGTGTTTTTCACAGACGGAGATTTTGGCAGACGGGATGAATTACAAGACGATGATGTCGCATCTGCTTGAGAAAAAGGAGGCTGATGTCATATCTTTGGGAAATGAGTTTTACGACTACTACAACAAACAGAGCGGCTACAACCGCTCAGCGACAATTTCGGTGATTGATTGTTCCAAGATGGACCCGCTCGTCGAAGTCTGCGAGGATTTCTTCTCGCGGCACGACATCGACTCGAAGAATTGTGCATCGGATGAGCTTCAGCCTTATTTCAGAAGTCAGTATGCAAAAAATCACGGGTGGTTTTACGATTTGCGGAGCATTTTTGTTGCAGCCGGAGCTGACGAGGAAGAATTGAAATTGTTGGATGCGGCGTTGGCTCAATCCGTGGTTTATAATGAGGCTACGGAGTATTTTATGGAGGGGTACGGTGGATTTCGAGTGAAATCTCACTGCGGTTTCAGTATGTATCTGCCTTATCCGGAGAAAAAGTATCTCAACAACTACTACAAGACCATCGCCTGGAACGAGGCGACAGGATTGATAAAATAAGTTTTTCACTTTATAAAATATTGACTATCTTTGCAGCCCCATAAAAAGTCACAGGACTTTTTGGTGCAATGGGGTTCTGTCATCCTCGCAGAGGAGGCAGAACGCCATAAAAAGATGCAGCGCAAGGCGCACGATGCGGATGAACCGCAGCAACCTGGGCGGTTGTGAGGATTCAACCGGTGAGTGCAACGCAGCGATGCGCTTTTTAGGACGTTCTGCACAGAACTGAGTAACACATTTTAAAAATTAAACACAATGAAACACATTGAATTGAAAGGTCAGCTTCGTGAAGCTACCGGAAAGAAGGCCATCAAGGCGCTCCGCAAGGAAGGACTCGTACCTTGCAACATCTACGGACTCGGAATGGAGAACATCCACTTTGCAGTTGACGCAAAGGCTCTCAGGCCAATCACCCACACTCCTAACTCATACATCATCGACCTTGAGCTCAGCAACGGTCAGAAAATCAACGCCGTTCTCCACGAGCTTCAGTGGCATCCGGTAGAGGACCAGTGCCTCCACGTGGATTTCCTCGCAGTGAACGACACCAAACCGGTGGTCATCGACGTTCCTGTTGTCGTAACCGGTCATGCGGAAGGTGTGAAAGCCGGTGGTAAACTCCTCGTTTCTGCCCGCAAGCTCAAGATCAGCGCTATGCTCCACGAGCTTCCTGACACGCTTGAGGTTGACTGTACTCCGCTTCAGATTGGCAAGCAGATTGTTGCCGGCGACCTCCACTACGAGGGCGTAGCAATCGTTTCCCCTAAGGCAACCATCATCTGCTCAGTACGTCCTACCCGTGCATCCGCTCAGGCTGCTCAGGCTCAGTAGTAATCTGCTGTACGACTGAAAGATGAACTGTCTCGTAGTCGGGCTCGGAAACATAGGTTCCGAATATGAAAACACCCGGCACAATATGGGATTTATAGTGTTGGATGCCTTTGCGAAGGCATCCAACGTCGTTTTTCACACAGAACGCTACGGGGACGTCGCAGAGATACCGTTCAAGGGACACAGGTTCATTCTCCTGAAGCCTTCAACCTACATGAATCTGAGCGGCAAGGCCGTAAGGTATTGGATGCAGGAGAAGAAGATACCCATTGAGAATGTCATAATCATCTGTGACGACCTCAACCTCCCTTTCGGGACGATAAGGATGCGGAAAAACGGTAGCGACGGAGGACACAACGGCCTGAAGAACATCACCGAACTCCTTGAAAGCCAGGAATATGCAAGAATACGTCTCGGAATCGGGAACGATTTCAGCCACGGGCATCAAGTGGAATTCGTTCTCGGGAAACTGAGCGAGGAGGAGCTGAAGATGATGGAACTCATAAGCGAGAAAGTGATTGCAGGAGTGAAGGCCTTCGCCACAATCGGTGTCGACCGGGCGATGAATTCGACAAACTGCAAGGTGACCTTGCCGGAACAGCCGACAACGCCAGCTTCAACACAGACCGCCAAGCCGACTCCGACAGAGAAGTAATCCGCAGCAGACTGGTCTATTTGTAGACGCGCCTCAGTACGCCCAGCAGCAGACGCCGCAGGATGTAGGTTCGTGGCCATAGGGCAGAACACAATTTCCACGAAAAAGAAGAGCAGCTCCATTCCTTCCCGGATGGGGCTATTCTTTTTTCCACGACAGCAACAACATCCTCGGGTTCGGCCCATTCCGTTCCCTTGCAGTTGCCGTCCCCCTGAAAGAGGTAGGCAGAAGCGGCCTTGCCCGTGCAGCGGTGCAGGATATATCTCCCATGAAAACGGAATAGCGCCACCTCTCCCCTTTTCAGACCCTCAGCCCTGTCGAAAGGGCGGAGCAGAGCTGCATCATTCTCGTTGCGGAAAAAGGGGAACATGCTGTAGCCCTTGACGTTAAGCAGGACATGTCCCGAAGCCTCAAGTTCGTCGATGAGATTTGCAAAAAATATATCGTTTGGAATTACAATCTGACTCATATCTCTTTACTTTCGCCCGATTATCTGACACGGACTTGCGAATTTCACAATTTTTGCGTAATTATGCAAGTTTTTACGAAACGCTGAACTTGACATTCGAATGAAACGGAATATTCTTCTATATGCTTTGGCAGTCATGACTGCACTCGCCTGCCTGCCGGACACAATTTTGGCAGCGCCGGCTAGGAAATGCCTGATTACATACACGCAGCCGGACGGTTCGACATTCCGGGGCTATGTCCACGGAGACGAATTCTGCCACTTCAGGACCACAGAATCGGGGCGCATCATTGCCAGGGATACGGACGGATGGTGGTGCTATGCCTCATACGACGAGGCCGGCAACCTAAACGTTTCCGGAATACACGTGAGTGCTGCAAACGCCGCCGCGTCGACATTCACCATCGGAAGTGGCCGGCAATTCTATCCCAAGGCATCAGAACGCAGGCGGGTATTCAACGAGACTGTCGAGAGAAAACCTTGGATGAGGGATTTCCTCACCCAGGGAGGCTCTGCCACGAAAAGCGGTGCTGCTGCAAAGCCTAAACACGGAATCATAATCCTCGCGGCGTTCAAAGACGTGCCGTTCAAATACAGCAGGGAATATTTCGTCAACATGCTCACGAAGAACGGCTATTCCTACAACGGGGCGACCGGCAGCGCGCTCGACTACTTCAACGACCAGTTCGGCGGACTCGTGGATTTCAGATTTGACGTGTCTGAGATCGTGACACTGCCCAAGGACCGCAAATATTACGGAGGTAATAACAGCAGGAAGGGTGAGGACAAGAATCCGGAGCAGATGATCATTGATGCTTGTAAACTGGCGTCAGAGAACGGAACGGACTTTTCGAAATATGACGACGACAATGACGGCTACGTGGACAATGTGTTCGTATTCTTCGCCGGAGAGGATGAGGCGGAAACCTCAAATGAGGATTGCATCTGGTCGCACGCCTACTACATAGAGTCCGGTGCAGGAAAGTCTCTGACACTCAACGGAAAGAGAATCGACAGCTACGCATGCACCTCAGAACTGACGCCTGAAGTCGTTGAATACGGCGGCGGATATGCCGTGACAGGAAAATATGTCCTCGCCGGAATCGGCACATTTTGTCACGAATACAGCCACACCTTCGGGCTTCCGGATCTCTACGACACTGATTATGAGCTCAGTGGAGGGCAGACGGAGGCGCTGTGGAGATCGACAGGACTGATGGACGGCGGAAACATGAACAACAACGGAAACACGCCGCCCAACTACAATGCCATTGACCGGGAATGCCTCGGACTCGGCGAACCGGTGATGCTCACCGACGGGCCGCACGAAATTGAGCCGATAGACACGGACGGGACCTACTACAGGATTGACACCGGAACCCCGGACGAGTATTTTCTGCTTGAGTGCCGCGACAACAAAGCCTGGGACCGACACATCGGCGGGAAGGGATTGCTCGTCTACCATATCGACAAGTCTGGTAATCAAGCCGGAAAGTCGGACAATTATGGTAAAATGCTGACGGCCGCCGAAAGATGGAACTACTACAACGAAGTCAACTGCCGCCCCGACAGGCAGTGCGCGGATTTGATTGAGGCAGACCCGAATGTCGTCGGGCAGGCACGCAGCAAGGGCGGAAGCTTCTCGCCCGACGATTCGCAGATAGCCGCGATATTCTTCCCTTCAGGAAGCCACAACAAATTGAACTCGGCAAACGGACTCGCCTGCTGGAACACGAAAGAAAACTGTTCCGCCGAACTTAGCGAGATAAAGATTCTCGGAAATGGCAATGTCAGCCTGACCGCTTCCGGGGTGGGAACGGTGATAGTTACGGACATATTCCAGACCGCAGCGATTCTGGACATATACAGTGGCAAGGAAGCGCAAGAAGTGAAAGTGGAATGCGACGGCAGGGAGTTCTCCGCTGCGAACTATGAAAAAGGAAAGTATTCCGTTTTTATCGGCGAGCTTAAACCGGAAACCGGCTACACGGCAACCATAACCGTAAGCGAATCGGAAGTGCGCGGCATATCATTCACCACCGAAAAGAGAAACGGAACGATTCCACGAATAGCTTTCAGCAAACGAGGGAGAAACATCAACGGCAGCTTCAATGAAGGTGCGCGTATTCCTCTTCTGCTGAACAATGTCATCGAGGATGCACCCGTCACATGGTATTTCGACGGCAAAGAGATAGAGGTCGACAGTTCAAACTACTTCCATGTGAGGAAAGATGGCCTGCTTAAAGCCGTCATCCACAATAGGGACGGCAGCGAGACTGTCATTCGCAAGAGTATTGTCTTACGGTAGAACAAGGGCAGAGATGAAGAAAGTTTTTTATTGGATGGCTGTAGCCTCACTCCTTGCAATAGGAGGCTGCAAGGAAAAGATAGACAGAGGGGTCGTGGCGCCAGTACACGTGGACAAAATCGCGTTCACTGTTTCTGGTGAGAAAGTGTTTATATATGACGCCCAGACGTGGCAGGAGGGCGTCAACGCGGACAACAGGACTTTTTTCCTAAGTTCTGACGACGGACAGGAATGGCTGAAGATGACCTGTGGAGAGATGCCGACTGCAGCAGGTCAAAGAATATCAGCCAACTTGGAATGGAAGAACGCGGGTGCGGACAAACCAACGAGCAGACGCTCCGAGATGGAAGTCGTCTCAATTGGGGAGAACACCGGCATCATGTTTCTCTGGGATTCCAAAAATTCAATCGGCGTGAGCCTGCCAAATGAAAGATTGTAAGATGAAGGACTATGGTTTTGTAAGAGTGGCGGCGGCGGTTCCTGTAGTGAGCCTGGCCGACCCAGCCGGGAATGCGGCGAAGATTTGTGAATTGATTGACAGGGCTGAAGAAAGAAAGGTCTCGCTTGTCGTGTTTCCGGAACTGTGCGTGACGGGATATAGTTGTGCAGACCTTTTCGGCCAGAATATGCTGATTGAGGCGGCGGAGAAGGCCGTGGAGTCGATTGCCGAACACACCGAAGGGCTCTCAATCTCTGTCGTTGTCGGCGTTCCGGTGCGCTTCAGAGGCCATCTGTACAACTGCGCGGCCGTTCTGCATGGTGGAAAAGTCTGCGGAATCGTGCCGAAGATTCACCTTCCGAACTACGGTGAATTCTACGAATGCCGTTGGTTTACGTCCGGAGCTGAATTCATGCAATCTCCTGCAGAAATTGTCTATGCGAGGCAGAATGCGGTGCTGGGCCCCAATCAGATTTTCTCCATCGGCAAGGCATCGTTTGCCGTGGAGATATGCGAAGACTTGTGGACGCCGATGCCGCCTTCTTCGTTCCACAGCGTCGCCGGCGCGCTTCTGACGGTGAACCTCTCGGCAAGCAATGAGGTCATCGGCAAGAACGGCTACCGTAAGGAACTCGTCTCGATGCAGTCGGCAAGGACACGCGGAGGATATGTCTACTGCTCCGCAGGCTACGGTGAGTCCACTCAGGATCTTGTCTATTCCGGTGCCGCGCTGATTGCTGAAAATGGGCAGATACTCGCTGAAAACACGCGGTTCAGCCTCTCAGACTCGCTGATTGCGGCAGACGTGGACGTCGAAAAACTCGAGACTCTCCGCCAGAAGAGCAGTACATTCCGTGCAGTCCTGCCGAACGGCGTCAGCGACAGCTGGAAAGAAGGCTATAGGAACGTACAGCTCGGCGCTGCTGCCGAAACGGACTTTGAAGAGGAACTGCTACATGGCATTGATCCCCACCCGTTCGTGCCTTCGGGGAGCACCGAGGCTCTGAACGAGCGCTGCAAGGAAGTGACTGACATTCAAGTGGAAGGGCTTCTGACAAGGCTCGCGCACATAGGCTGCAAGAGTGCAGTCATCGGCATCTCGGGCGGACTCGACAGCACGCTGGCACTTTTGGTGACGGTTCAGGCTTTCGACCGCCTCGGCTGGAGTCGCAAACGCATAGTGGGAGTGACGATGCCGGGCTACGGCACAACAGACCGGACCTACCGCAACGCACTGGACCTTATGGAGGCGCTCGGCGTGACAACGCGCGAGATTTCAATTACCGCAGCCTGTGACCGCCATTTCCTGGACATCGGTCACGACAAGGCGGTGCACGATGTGACTTACGAGAACTCCCAGGCAAGAGAAAGGACACAGATTCTTATGGACATAGCCAACCAGACCGGAGGCATAGTCGTTGGCACGGGCGACCTCTCAGAGCTCGCACTCGGCTGGGCTACCTACAACGGCGATCACATGTCTATGTACGCCGTGAACGCCAGCATCCCAAAGACTCTCGTGCGGCATCTCGTGCGCTGGACGGCGGACAATATCGAGGGGGCGGCTTCAGGCGAGGCTGCCGCTTCAGTGGCCGAGTCTGCGACTACTTCAGAGGGCAAGGCTGTCGCTTCAGTGGCCGAGTCTGCGACGACTTCAGAGGGCGCAAAGTCCAGAACTGTCAGGGAAATTTTGATTGACATAACGGAAACCCCTGTAAGCCCGGAACTTCTCCCTGCCGGCAAGGACGGGAAAATCCTTCAGGTGACGGAAGACCTCGTCGGCCCATACGAACTCCACGATTTCTTCCTCTACAATTTCTTCCGCTTCGGTTTCGCCCCGGAAAAAATTCAGTTCCTATCGGAGAAAGCCTTCGCCGGCAGCTACGACAGCGCCACCATCAGCAAATGGCTCCGCACCTTCCTCCGCCGCTTCTTCTCCCAGCAATTCAAACGCTCCTGCCTCCCCGACGACCCAAAGGTAGGCAGCGTCAGCCTCTCCCCCCGCGGCGACTGGCGAATGCCTTCCGACGCCGTAGCCCGGCTGTTTCTCGACGCCTGACGGAGCTGGAAAGGTTCTAGTCTTTAGTAACATTACATTATAGTCGAAAACATTGTCACCAGATGACACTTTTTTCGATTAGTTTTTGGATGCCTAAAGAAAAATAGTTACTTTCGTAATCGAAAACTCCGTCACCAAGTGACACAAAATTCGATTAGTGATGAAAATTGAACGAAAAAAATATCTGGACGAACTCATTTCTCTGCGAAATAACGGGATGATCAAGGTTATAACTGGAATGCGCAGATGCGGCAAGTCATATCTGCTTTTCGAGCTATTCACTTCGTATCTCGAAATATCCGGCACCGCTCCAGATCATATCATAAAAGTAGACCTGGAGGACTATAAGAACCGGAGTATGAGAAATCCCGATAATCTCTACGCCTTTGTGGAGAGCCGTATCACTGATGAGGGAATGTATTATATCCTGCTAGACGAGGTTCAGATGCTCGATGACTTTGAAGATGTGCTGAACGGTTTTTTGAAGATGCAGAATGTTGATATCTATGTAACCGGCAGTAATGCAAAGTTCCTGTCCAAAGATATTATTACGGAGTTTCGAGGACGCGGTTTTGAGGTAAAAATGTACCCTTTAAATTTTAAGGAGTATATGTCTGCCTATTCCGGAACAGTACAGGCCGGATTCAATGAATATATGTTGTATGGCGGACTTCCGCAGATATTGTCGTATGAGTTCGAAGAGCAAAAAGTACGCTTCTTGAAATCACTGTTCGATGAAACCTACATTAAGGACATCAAGGAACGCTATGACATACGCAAAGACGATGACTTGGAAGAACTCATCAACATCATGGCCTCAGGAATCGGTGCGTTGACCAATCCGAGCAAATTGGCCAATACGTTCCGAAGCGAAAAGAAGTCAGTCATATCTTACGATACGGTCAAGGATTATATTGACTATCTCTGCGATTCGTTCCTAATTGAAAAATCCACCCGCTACGACATCAAAGGGAAACGGTATATCAATTCCCCCTACAAATATTATTTCATGGATTTGGGATTACGCAACGCACGCATTAATTTCCGCCAGTCGGAAAAAAGCCATCTGATGGAGAATATCGTGTACAACGAATTGAGGACACGCGGGTTCAATGTGGACGTGGGGGTCGTCCCTGTCGTGACAAAAGATAAAGACGGAAAACAGAAACGCTCCACTCTCGAAGTCGATTTTATCTGCAATTTGGGCAGCAAACGTTACTACATACAGTCGGCATACCGTATGGAGTCTGATGAGAAAATAAAGCAGGAACGGGCTTCTTTGCTGAAAGTGGATGATTCATTCAAGAAGATCATCGTTATCGGAGAAGAGAGTCCGGTGACAAGGGATGAATCCGGTATCACAACCATAAGCATTTATGATTTCCTGCTGAAGGATAATTCATTAGAATTATAGGCACCACCAGCAAATGGCTCCGCACCTTCCTCCGCCACTTCTTCTCCCAGCAATTCAAACGCTCCTGCCTCCCTGACGGAGTTGGAAAGGTTCTAGTCTTTAGTAACAACCACGAGGGGTTCGCCAAGGGCGGCAGAGCCACCATCTGCTGTTTCTGGAGTTTTAGTACTCAGCCGATGGTGAGTCCGAGACGGAACATCGGCATATACATGGCAATCAGGACAAAGGCGACTATGACTCCTACCAAAAGAATGAGGAGCGGTTCAACGATGTTATTCATCTGACGGATTTTATGCTCAAGCTCGGAGTCAAGGGAATCGGCCTGCGAAAGGAGAGTGCGGCCGAGAGTGTTGGTTTCTTCTCCAACACGGAGAAGAACAAGAAGACGTTTGCCGTATAGAGTCAAATATGGAGCAAGACCTTCTGATAATGAGCCACCTCGTTCAACTACGGAAGCAGCCTTCTCTAAGGACTTCCGGAAAGGATAGAACGTCACAATGCCTTGCATGAGAGAAAGGGCGTCAAGCATCGGGACATCTGAGCTGACAAGAAGATGGAATATGCGACAGAAACGGGCGGACTGCCACTTACAAACAAGATTGGCAAAAAACGGGATGCGAAGCCAAAGTGAAGATGACACGCGCTGCCAGGAATCGGATTTACCATACAGCCTCTTCAGAACATATAAAACTGTCACCAGAACCAATGTGACAAGCAGAGCGGCAGGGGCATAGTCCGAAAACTGGACTATCCTCTTTGTGATGCCAGGAAGTTCGCCTCCCATCCTCGAATACACCTGTTCGAACATCGGTACCACAACTAAAAGCATGAATACGAGAACAAGCGCGGCGACCGAAAGGGTTATCAGCGGATAACTCAACGCGCTGACGACCATTCGTCGACGACCGTCCCGTTTTTCATAGTAGTCCGTCAAGAAATCGAGAGTTTCCGACAGTCTCCCTGTTTCCTCACCAATTCGGACAACACTGCAGTCCATTGTCGTGAAAGCCGGTTCGGTTTCAAGCGCACGCCATAATTCTTCCCCTGCGACGACATGTCCGAAAACCCGTGAATAAAGGTCCTTATTCTCCCCGTCAGCACATTCAATGAGCAGTCCGAAAGTCCGGCTAAAATCCAGCCCTGAACAAATCAGCGTATGCAACTGAATGAAGAACGACTTTTTGTCTCTATCGGAGAATTTTCTCTTAAAGATTGACATCCTGTTCTGATTATGATATATACCTATTTGTCATGACTGGTTTCTATATACCTATATGTCACGACATTACCTCCGTTTATTCTTGCACTAACAGTCATCAGTCGAAGTTCCGCCATCTCCCCGTAAGGAGCCACAGAGATAAGGATGCAGCCCCAAGGATAATCATACGAGCGCTCCGTAAACACCTCATCCGTTTCTATTGCATCCACCCTGCATCGTTCAATCTCGCGTTCCACTGCGACCGGTCCCGGATAGTCGAGGTTATGAGCAGCAAGGTTCCCAAGAACATCCGTGGCAATCATAAAGACGGTAAGGAATATGACCGAAGCAACTAACGTCTCCATAAGGGAAAATGCACAAAGATTGGCTTTCATCGCGATTTCATTTCAATTTTGTGTCCTTTCCATTTGAGCATCAGAGTGTCCGGAGAATATGAGACCACATCAAATTGCCCGACTCTATCACCTTTCTCTATCATAAGCAATTCTCCTCCGCGGACAATCATAGCCTTTGTTCCGGAGTCGCTGCTAATAATGCCCTTAAAGGTAAAGTCGGGAGATGGCACAGATTCGTGTGTCAAAACCGGTGTTTGAGATTTGGAAGACTTTACCGACGTGACAGGTCTGCCCAGAGGGCGGAGGAATGGGTCGGGATAATCAAGCGCAAGTGTGTCTGATGGGCGACCATTCCGAAAGGAGACCATTCCTTCTGCCGTAAGAGCCAGACTGTCCGAACGCATACGAAGGACATCAACGGCTTCAAGGGATGATATTTCCTCATGGAATCCGCCGGACTCCGCCTTGCGGAACATCCTGGGTAGAGACACTATACCCTCATAGAGCGCAAAAATTAACGAGCCGGAAACAACCATCGTAACCAGAACCTCGGTCAAGGTGCTGGCCTTGAGCAGTTTGTTACCTCGGGTAACTTTCGTTTCAAGACTCTTTAGAATTACATATAACCGCTTCATCTTCAATAGATTTTCTTAATTATTTTTCTTGTATAGACTCCAGACAAGAGAATTGGAAAAGCAAGAGAGTCGCTGCGGACAAAATGTGCGTCACATAGGGTTCCGGGAAAGATGTTTCCGCCCGAACGATGGTAGCAGTCACGGATGTAGGCTGCGCCATAGACATCGCCCGCCAGTTCGCATGAACCGTCAATGCAGAGAAGTCCACAAAGCGTGGAGCCAGACTCTTGAACATAGCTTGGAAAACGCAGTCCGCCGTCGACATTCTCGCTGAAAACTGCAATGTAGCCGGAGACCTCGCTGCCGGAACCAAGTCTGACAAAGGGACGACAAACGCCTAAGTGACAATCGTCTAAAGAATTGTTGACATTAGCGACATTGACGAAAATTCCAGACGGGAAACGCAGTACGGCCCCTTCCTCTACAATTACAGTATCGCTCGCAAAAATCTGCACCATCCCTTCAAAGTCACTCTCCACCGTCACGCTTCTTGCCGAAACAATAGCATCCCAAAGCCCAGAACTCCGCGAAAGTACAACTCTCTCCCCAGAGAGACAACCGGACGAAGCAATGTCCATATCGCCCTTACACCAGAGCCGACACAACTCCGATGCCTTCCTGAAAGCGACGGAGTCAAGCGGGGGCAAGTCTGAGTCAGAGAGCCGCAGGTCTGACTCCGACAAAGGCAGGCCTGAATAGTAGCGTGAGGCTATCTCGGTGTAGTTCAGTCCGTTCATGGGGATGTAGGCCAAGCCCTCTATCCGCGCATCTGCGGCCAATGACAAGGCACGGTTGCGATCGCATATCCAGAACGCAGCCTCTGCCGGACACTCGGTTCGGCGTCCGACCAACATAGTCAGTGCATCGGGAGAATGATTGGAAAGACATACCCGTTCATAGAGTCCCCAGTCGGAAACAGTAACCCGAACCGAATCTTCTTCGTCAAAAAGAAAGACGTCCGCGCTGTCTCCGGCGGCACACAACAGACTATCATGAAGGTAGAGATTCAATGCAGAAGTCAAGTTCTCGCGCTCCTGATGCATCTCACTGTAGCGGGAATAACGTTTGTACTTCAACGCTAGAGAATCGTAGGCGAAGAAAATTATCAGCAGAACAACAGTAGACAACACTAGCACCATAGGCAGGGCGTATGCTTTCCATTGGGTTTTCATCATCTTTCAGTCTTTGTTTAATCTTCAATCCTGAGGCGATTTATCAAACGGATGAGAGCTCTCAAGCTGCCGTAAAGAGAGGCGTAGCATAACGGAAAGCTGGTTTCGGGAGGGGCGGTAGGAGTTGAAAGCGGAGGAACAGATGCGTATCTCCGGAATGGACTCCACCACTTCAAGGATTTGAAGTAGAGACTTGAAATCACCGGAGAGAACGATGTCCGCGCCGCAGAGCCTCAGCTCACCCTCCGCACCGAGTTCTGACGGAGAGAAAGCAAGGACGGAAACTGAACGATCTTTGCAGAGTTCCGAAACTTTTCCAACGAACCCGCCATTGCTTAGAGCCGGTTCACTGCCTGCGATAGTGCTGCGAGCCTGCAGAACAACTACAGACTCCGATTCAGAAAGAAGCGCCCGCCAGTCCTGCCACAAGTCGAAAGTCCGCGAAAGAGCCATACACCAGACAAAAATCGGCAAAACGACAAGCAGTGCGATAAGTTTTAGCAATGAGAGATTTCGTTTCATGAGCAATTTACAATCATTGGTTTACATGAAAGACTTAGTTTCCGGCAGGCATCAGGACATGTATTTCAAATGTGGAGAGGTCCTCATTTCGGACGCGGTTCAGACTGACGACCTCAATTCTACGAAAATAGGCGATGCGTTTCAAGTTCTCAGAAAATGCGGAAACGGTTTCGGAGTTGAGGCTCTTCCCTTTCAGGGATATGAATACGCAGTCGTCAGGAATGGCGTTCTTCCGGCGAGACTTGGCTTCGTTGATAAGGATTTCTGTGAGCCGCATTCCGTCGGAAAGGGCGGAGGCGATGGCGTCGCTCCAAACGGCAGACTCAATATGGGCGACACCTTCATAGTCGGCGACCAATTTTGAACGGGCGGAGTTTTTCTCGGACAGGAGCCTTGCCGAGCGGCCTGTTTCGTAGCTGAGAGCCTGATGTTCGGCAAGTTTCTCCGTAAGCGAGGAACTGATGAAAAAGTTGGCAACAAGAACGACAAGCCAGAACATGAGAACTGGCAGAAGCAGCTTCCGGAACAGCCGTGCCGCGAGAAAGTCACGAAGAGCCGCATCCGACTTCAGCGCATTGAAGGAGAGCCTTCGCCGCCTCATATCATCTACCTCAGCATCAATGTCAATGGAGCCTAAATCTGCAGTCACGACCGTTCCCACGACGAACTGCCCCGAACGCTCAGACCAGGCACGGGCATCGTCAAGCAGAGAACGCCGGACATAGTCGATGCGTGTGCCGTCCGCGTGCTCCGACGAGAGCAGTTCTGGATTGTCGATTATGCGCCGGACAATCGGATTCGAGCGGTCGAGTTCTCTGCTGCCAATAACCGCGCCGGTCACGACCAGAAGAACCAAGCCGGACTTCGCCTGCTTCTGCCACCTCATTGAAGCCCCGTTGTGGCCGACATCCGCAACGGCGACGGAAATTCCGACATATTTAAACACAGAGAGATTTTGTTTCATGGCTTATTCTGCTTTGTAACCGGAATCCACGACCATTCGAGATAGGTTGCGTTGTCCGATTTCCAGAACTCGGGGTTGCGGACGTCGTAGCCCATCGCCTCCGCATAGTCCAGAATCATGTCGTTCGTCAGGCGCTTCTTCTTGATGCGCTCCTTATACTTCTCTGTCTGCTCAAACGGGAATGGCTCTCCTATTTCATAGAAATCCCAACGCGGGTCCTGCATAACGCGAACCATACGCTCCGAATGGTCTCGTCCCCAATGATAGAATAGCCGTATGTCGTACTCTTGGTTGCCTATCTTGTTCTCAGGATCCAATGTCAGACAAATCCGAGTGATATCATATCCATAACGCAGATTCAAAATATTGCACAGCGTATAGAATCCGTCTCTCTGATTCCCATAAATAGCAGTCTGATTTTTACACGGACTCCAAAGAACCATCTTCTTCATTGCAGCGTTACAACGAACATACGACAAATCCACAAATAATCGTGAGACATATCTTTTCACCGAACAATCCGGGTCTTCTATTATTTCAACCATGGCATCGCTCACACGCTCCAAGTCAGCGTTGACAAATGTAAAATATCGTGTAATCATACTCTTTTATTTTAAAATTATAATTGGGTCTAATGGGGTGATTCCATCTATTATTTCACGTTCAAACTCAGATTTAGGATCATTATTCTTAATAACCTCATTGTGACGATTGCTGTTTTTTAAGTTTCTATCAACCTCATAGTTGTAGTGAACATTATCCTTATCCCATTGGACATCCGGACGATTGTTACTTCTGCTTTGTAACCGGAATCCACGACCATTCGAGATAGGTCGCGTTGTCTGACTTCCAGAATTCGGGGTTGCGAACGTCGTAGCCCATCGCCTCCGCATAGTCCAGAATCATGTCGTTCGTCAGGCGCTTCTTCTTGATGCGTTCCTTGTATTTCTCCGTCTGCTCAAACGGGAACGGTTCCCCGATTTCATAGAAATCCCAACGCGGGTCCTGCATAACGCGAACCATACGCTCCATACCATTCGACCCCAAGAAACGAAACATACGGAACAAATATATATCCGAATCATTTATTTTATTGTCCAAGTCCAAGGTGAGGCTGATACTCGTAACATTGTAAGCAAAACGGTGATTCAAAATATGACATAAAACACTGAATCCATCACTCTGATTACCATAAATGGCAGTTTGGCCAGAAGCTGGACTCCACAAAACCATTTGGGCAATACGTGAACCTATATCCTCATAATCCAATACGATTTTCAGCTCCGTCGGAGCATATTCAGTTACAGGATACTCCGGTTCCATTAAATTGACAATATGAGATATTATATCATTAACATCTCCATCTATAAATGAGAATTTACGCGTTATCATTTTCTTATTATTTTATGGTTTTGTCAAATGGGACGAGACCATCTATTATTAATTCATATTCAAACGCAGCCTTAGGATCATTAGCTTCAATCACCTTCTTATGACGGTCACTGTTCTTTCTGGTTCTGTCCACCTCAAAATTATGATGAACGCCATCCGCATTCCATTGGACATCCGGACGATTGTTGCCGACTTTATTACCGTCAATATCGACCTGAACTTGGTTCTTCCTGATGTCTTTTGCTGCTCGCGAATCATTCAGTTCCTTTATCTTATCGTCTATCGCTCTATCATGATCTGCATTCCCATGCGGCTTCGCGACCCCGTCATTTGCATCTGGTCCACGATGCTTCATTGACTTGGCAACATCCGTAGCATTGTCAACCCGGTCGACAGTCTTCGCTGCATCAAGAGCCTTATCCGCAGCACGCGCTGCATCCACCACATCATCGACAGTATCCGCTGCCTTGGCGACCTTGATTCCCGCACGCACGGCTCCGACTCCACCCGGAACGAACGGAACTGCCGCCGCGACCACATCCACCACAATGCCTCCGGCATCAAACACAGCACCCCAGACATTACCAGCCTTGACATTGTCCGCAAAGCTCTTGACTCCGATTCCGATACTGAACAAATCCCAGATAATCTCAGGAAACTTGCCATCAGAATCCACAAAGTTAACAGGATTATTCAAACAGAATGCATAAGGAGACACATTTGTCGCTTTTCCCGCCCAGACATCAGAAGAATGCCAGCGCATAAGCACAGGGTCGTAATGCCGCGCTCCGAAATCATACCATCCGAGACCGAGTTCATTGATGCGCTCCTTACCGGAGTACTTGTGCGGCTGCGTGTCCGGAACAGGGGCAGAAAGCAATGCACCGGACGGATAGTAAGAATTGATTTCTTCCACTGCGCCGTCCTCATTACGGACGAGGCGAACGCTGCCGAGATAATCCCTTATAAAATGGCGATACTTGCCATCCTTAAAGGAATAGTAGCCCGTTGCTGTCTGAAGCATCTCCGGGACGCCGTCACGATATATCACGCCGTCGAGATAGTCCTTGCGGACATCCTCCTTTCCCGGTTCCTCAATAGTAAGCGAAAGTTTCCGCCCTTCAGCATCCCAGCCATATAGAAGCCTACCGCCATTTTCAAAAGAAAGTGTATCCGGCAACGAAAGATGATTGTATGAAAGAGACAGCCTGCGATTGTCGTCGTACACTAGGTTTCCGCAAGCATCATACTCATATTGAACCTCCGTCCGCGAGCCCCCGTTGAAGCGATTGTATGCCACGTTCGGATGCATCGTTGCCACAGCATCGCTCACTTTGACCAAATGGTTTCCGTCATATTCCAAGGTTAGGTCATCCACCCTCGCGAAAGAATTCGCTCCAGTCTGCCCCGTTCTCCTAAGCCCAAGGAGATTCCCATTGAGGTCATAAGATGTGAAACTCTCATCGTATCGTCCGATATTATCCATAAGGGCAGAACCCTCAGCATAACTTGCAACAATCAGATGTCCGGCAGAATCATAGCCGTACTTGTAGCCCTGCCATTGATGATTACCCACCTTCCAACTAACAGCGCTAACAAATCCGTTATGCCGGCGTGTACCCGGGCTGATGTTATAATACAGATTCTGGCAAAAGTCTGTGCCGGAGATTGAAGTCGGCAAGTTCCTGATGTTATAGGAATATGTCAGACTGTCCAAACTCTCCCCATAAACAACCTTCACGAGCCTTCCTACATCATCATAGACATTTCGCAGCATCGGCTTCATTTCCTTTTCGTTCATTCCGTGAAGCGTTTCCACGTGCTGCCCCATACGGTCGTAGCGGAACTCCTGCATTTCAGTAAAAACAGTGTCCGCCCCACGCAGGTGAATTCGTTTCTTTAGAACAGGCTTTCCGGAAATTTTATAGTTAGTGAAAACCTCGTCCGCGATGCCGGTGCTTGTGTTAAGAGAAGCAGTTCGCACCGGGCGATTAAGTTCGTCATACCAATATGAGCTGAAAGTCCATCCTTCACCTGAGACTTCACGCACAAGCTTGCCTGTCAACTGACCGATGATCGAGATGTCCTTACCCTCCACAATATTGGTGTACACCTGAGTAAAGAGAGAATCTGACGTCGTTGGAACGGCTGGCAGGGAATCAGCAAAATGGACTAGGGACCTGTAATCATAACTGTCATAATAGTTTATTGTCAGATACTCAGGTTCAGTCAAAGTCAGATTGCTTATTCCATACCCTGTGTAACCCGTCGTAGATTCTGTAGGGCTCGCATAAACAAACACCGACCTAATACTTTCAACATCCGTATTCTTGCAAAGTCCCGTCATAACTTGACGGCCTTGTCGGTCAGGGATTTCAAATTTCCATTTCCCTACTTCCCTCAACTTTCCATCCTGAACGAAGATACAGTGACCTGCCTTGTCATAGCGTCTATACTCCCATTCCTTGCCTGGCTCCTTGACCCGAATAGGGCGGTTCAGAGGGTCATAACCATAAATGAAAGCATATTTATCCATCAAAGCCTGTTTCTCTTCAGCAGTTGTCACAGAACTGAGCGCCGAAGATGCCATAGGAGGAAGAATAATTCTCAGATTTCCGTAGTTATCGTAAATATAGTGAGTGTCTAAACGGGTGCTGCCGAGAAATCTTCGTTCAAGCACCGATTGCCCGACCGGATTAACAAAGGTAAAGATTGTTATTCCGTCTTCATCGACCGATTCACGTATGTTCAGATAGCCATTCGGATATAACCCGGAAGACGAGAATTGATCATTGTCCAGATTAGTCGCATAGACAAGCTGCAACAGTTTGCACGAACGAGAGGCAGTAGTGTCATTCAGGGAATATTTCCGTGTTCTGAACTTCCGGTCATTTCGCCACATCTGTCCCGGGCCGCGCTCCTCAATCAAACGGCCGGAAGATGATTTTTCATAGGCATATTCCGTATTGGGAGCGAAATCATTGTAGTATCCACGGGTATATGGCAAAAGTCCAGGATAATAATTGCCGTCAGAGTTGACAGGAGTCGGCAAAGAACGGCGAATAATCCTTCCAAGAGCATCCGGAACAATGTCCGAAACAATATTCTTCCCTGAGGTTCCGGCTTGAAATACCATAGACTGAACCGGATGCCCGAAAGCATTGAAAAACTCGCGTGTCTTGATATAAAGTTGGTCGTCAAAACGGGTGTTTGTCTCTATACTGTTGCGGGTAACGCTTCCCGAATAGCCCAAAGTGTAATCATACTCCTTCAGAGTCTGCCACTTTGCACCTGTCATAACTTTTTCTCTCGTCAGGCGCCCGCAATCATCGTAGTCATAGCCTGTCCGCCCTCCGTCGGGAGCGACCTTTCCGGTAAGTCCAAGCAAAGGCGCATATTCATATCTCCAAACTTGGGCATTAGGGAGCAACGCCGGCAGTTCATCAAATGAGTAGCCGTTGTCAGTCTCGTTCTCCACTTGAGAATACTGGGCGTTACGTACAACCAAGATTGGAAATCTGTCATCAGGTCCCCACAGATAGACATAAGGCACACCATCCTCATCAACTGCGCTGAGCGGTTGAGCGTTGGAATTGAACAAGAGCACTTCAAAACTGCGTTTCCATTCAGGGGAATTGCTATTGGTACAAAAAGCCTCTGTCTTCTTCTCACAAACATTGTCTCCGTCTAAAACAAAATGATGATTCTTCGTAATCGTCGGTCCACTGATACCTGTCAGCCTGGTGTGCTGGTCTTCAATCACTGCTGAGATATAGTTTCTTGTAGCCATCGTGTCAATAACATTCGACGGGAGGAGAGACGAGTCATAGAGGTAACGACGAAACGATACGTCTCTCCATAGTTGGAGACCATTCTTAACCGCACGGTCGTGGTATGTACATAGCGAATGAGGTCTGATTTCACGTTCAATAGCGTTATAGCCAAATGATTCTGTCGTAACTTTGGGAACATCACCATCATATTCGGTGGTCACTCTTGACACGAGTTTCTTCCATCCTGTTGAGATGCAGATGTCGAAGAAATAAAAGTTGAAAACTGACTTGCAATAGTAATATAGAAAGTCGCCTCCCTCATACTCCAAGCCCCAAAATCTAGGCAAGATTCCTTTGCAATAAATACCTATTGATTCCCTATTCTTTCGTCCATATTCCTTGTACGTATTCTTTATCGAACGCTTCAAGACATATTCCCCGGCCTTCCATTCATATTCGTCCACACTGGAAAGATTGCCGTTGGCCCATGAATTGTCAACGACATATCCCGGAATCTCATATCTTGAATCAGAGAATCCGCCAATCCGTTGAACGGAGGTATATAATCCAGAGCCCATGGCCTCCGACAGCTTTTCCTTCCACTGCGCGTAGGCCTCGCGCTGTGAGTTGTAATACCGTTCCTGAAACTGCTCCGTCGACACGAACTCCGGCTCTTTGATGTCAAAACCATAGACTGTCTTCAAGGTGTCGGACGGTGAGGATGAGTCTATTATCTTTTCAACAATCCTGCGGTATGCAATTCGAGAAGAATAATGCCACCCAGGGACTAATGGCTCCGAGCTACACGTCCACGACTGAGTGATTTCATACGGGCCGGCCTGCCCGGCATTCATATTTCTTACCTGCGTCACCGAATAGTCCTCAAACAGGCTCGGGTCAAAGGGTATGTTGAAATTCTGTGGGTTCGAATAGTCATAGTTCCGCGTAATCGTCCGTCCTGTTGCCAAATCTTTTGAAATCACCTGCCTCACCTTTATTGCGGGAGTTCGCGGAACGGCATAATCCTCCGTGTCATAGACAAGTTCTGTATATGCACCGGTGATTCCCTCAATGGACTTAAGAGAATGAATCTTTGCAGCACTCGCCGAATGACTTCTGTCTGCAATATAGGTGTCATAATATTTATCCCCGACAGGCAGATAGCCCAACAGGCTCGGATTGGACTTGCCATTGTAGTAGCCCTGCAAGTCCTGGGCATAATAGCAGTTAGGGGAGCACATTGCCAGATAGCCCAGACTTGACTTGGCGGCAAGGTCTGACACAGAGACATCCTCATTATAATACTTGAAGTCATAGCTGTCATAGACAGTTTCAGTTGCGCCTTTGAAAGTCACGGTCTCCAGTTTCAGACGACCTCCGGCAAACGTGCCGTGAGCGAACTCCACGCTGCGCATCTTCTTTCCGCTCTTGTCATAGAGCGCTATTCCGGAAAGTCGGAACTTCCGACCATCGGCATTCGATTCCGCTGTGGTGAAGACGAGCCTGCCCTGAGGAAAACGGATTTCTTTCAAAACAGGGGTGGAGTTAACCGTCCTTGTATGGATAATGCTGCTAGCCTCCCTCTCCGGCTGTTCCGCTGTCCCGCCAGTATGCCGTATTTCGTATGAATGGGACAGAGTCCGGTCAATGTATGAATCCTGGCGGCGAGCATAGACAAAGTTTATGCTGTCTGTTTTGTTCATTGAGACAATCTTTGTCAGATACCACGCGCTATCGTATGTGCAGGACTCGCACAGCGGGCTCATTACTCCGGTCTTATGGTTATAGACCGTGGATATGACTGTCGATTTCTCGGCCTGTTCATAGTGATAGGAGGTCCCGCTGTCGTCTGTAATGACGAATCCTGCCGTCAGCTTTCCTGTACTGTTAACAAGCCTCCGAATATGGTTTTCTGTATATGGAACCTGCAAGTAGTTATTGTAACCGGCAATGTAGAATGAGCCGCCGGTCTTTCCCATCGTGTAATCATAGCGGTCACGCATCCTGTCCGTGTCGTTGAGGCCGTTACTTTTTTCCGCGACGGTCAAGTTGAGAGATGCCGCATCTTTGTCCGCACGGATTTTTGTCGCCGTCGGTAGTTCCGGGTTCATCCCCTTGTCCGGAAGCCCGTTGATCGTGAGGTTTACCACCCCTCCGGCGTTCAGTACCCAACCGAGGCCTGCCCAGCTGGCCTTGTCAGTGACCTTGACTCCACCACCGATGTAGGAAAGGCTGACGGGGAATGCCAGTTCGCGAGTCCGGATTTCATAAATGGGGATTGACACATCGACTTGTCCCGAGGCTTGGGAAACGGAATATTGGCCGTAATTGAGAAATGCGGCGGCCTCGGGCGTGGGCGGAACAAGATAGGGATTGTTCTTCGCGGACAGGAGGGTGCTTCCGACTGCGAGAGTCTGTGCCGGAAGACTGAGGTCTGACAAGGCGAGAAGCAGAGTCAGAGTGCAGAGGGTCAGCAGTTTCTGTTTCATGAGAAGTGTTTTTTGTGGTTATCGTTAAGCAGGGAGATGTTTCAGAGTATCGTCGGCTTTATGAAGATGTTGAGCTTTGTTTCAGTGCGGTTCTTCTTCGTCTTTCCGAATACGGAGCGGAGCACTGGGACACGGGAGGCGTACGGAAGACCACGGGAGGAATTGTCTGTCAGGTTCTTCTCAATGCCACCGAGCAGAACCATATCTCCGTCCTTGACCCTTATGATGGAGGTGAAGCTGCGCTTGGAGATTCCCGGTGGGGCATATTCGTTGTCCTTCGAGCCGGTGTCGGTGAACTCGTCCTGGCTGAGATTGACCGTGAGGGTGATTGTGCTGTCGCGACTCATGTACGGTGTGATGTCGAGGACAAAGTTCGCCTCGACGTTCTTCCACAGATAGGACTCCGACTGCAAGGGGTTCTGCGTGCCTATGATGTTCACCTGACTTTCCTTGTAGTATTTCACCTCGCCGCTCTTCAGTACGGCCTTGTGACCGTTCAAAGTGGAAAGCCTCGGCGTGGAACGGAGCGAAATCCTGCCGCTCTCCTCAAGGAGCTGGAGGTCGGCATAAAAGAATTGAGAGACTTGTCCAAGATTGATTGAGCCGAGTCCGCTGAATGATGCGAGCAGACGGTTTATCGAGTCTGCGTTAAGCGTCAGACCAAGCCCCGGAGAGAAAGTCGCGCTGTTCTTTCCCTTCTCCGAACCGGTGCCAAGCCCCAGCCCGAGTGACTGTGCGGAACTTGTGGTCGCATCAACAATCATAACGTCAATAGAAATCAGCGGAACGCTCACGTCTATCTCAGAAAGGAACGACAGGATTTCCGAGGCCACCTTTCTGTCTCCGCTGACCACTATCCCATTGAGGTCCGCGAATGGCGTGATTTCCATATTCTGTTTCAGTGAAGACGGGATTATGTTCACGACATCCTCGACAGTCCTGTGCTTCATCGCATAGACGATGGTTCCAGTCTGCGGAGACGCCTCCTCCTGCTCGTCGAAGAACGCAGAAGAGAATGCGCCACGCTCTTTTCCGCTCTCGAACAAGTACCACGAGCCCTCTTCCCGACGAACAGAAAGCACATTCACGGCTGCAATGGTCTTCACAGCCTCATCAAGCGTCATCCCCGTTCCGAAAGCCGAGACCTGCCGATCGGCCAATGAATTGGGATAGAGAAGATTGCCTCCGGTCACTGCATTGAAACGACGAGCTACTGCATCCAATGTGCAGGCTGAGAAGTCGAATGAAAACACCGTGCTGTCAGCAGGGTCACGAGAAAACCTGACCTCAGAAACAGGCACGGGAGGAACAAAATCAGTCAATGAGACTATATCCCCGGAAAATGTCGCCTCTATGCCTTTCTCGTTGCATATGAAAGCCAGAACATCGCATACAGGTATTTTCTGAATATTGCAGGTAATCGCCTTACGTTTGTCGAAATTTATGGCGATGCTCAGTCCGTTCGATATGGCTATGCCCTTTATGAGCTCAGAGACCGAAAAATTGGTCACGGATACGTCAATCTCATTGTTGTAAGCAGGGATTCTTTCGGCCAAGACGGAAAAGTTCCGGCGCAGAAGCCAGGCTCGGGATGTCGAGTCATCGGAATGAATACACGAAGGGAGGGCCAATGACCGACTATGCCCAGTGGAGATTCCGAAGCCCCGGACCGGACCCAGGATGAAAAGACCGATCAGACTTAAAATCAGGAGAAGAAGGCAGCGTTTCATATATCAGATTACATAGTGTTCAAGATAGGGGCAATCTCTTCAAACGAGGTTTCCCCGGATTCATAAAGAGACATAGCAGATTCGCGGAGCGTCCGCACGCCTTTCTGAGACAGGATGCCGCTGACATCGCGGACATTTTCACGGACTGCGGCGGAGAGGGTATCGTCAATGCGGACGACCTCATAGATGGCCTTGCGTCCGAGATAGCCGGTGTAATGGCACTGCGGGCATCCCACGGCCTTGCCGGAAGATGACTTGCAGTGAGGACAGAGAAGGCGGACAAGCCGCTGCGCGATGCAGGCGATAAGGGTCTCTGAAATCAGGTAGGGATGGACACCCATATCTGTAAGCCTTGTGATGCAGCCCCAAGCGCTGTTCGTATGCAAGGTGGAGAGCAGGAGGTGGCCGGTCAGGGAACTGCGAATTGCCATCTCCGCGGTCTCCTCGTCGCGGATTTCGCCAAGCATGATGATGTCCGGGTCCTGACGCAGGAAGGTCCGCAACGCGACAGGGAAAGTAAGTCCGATTTCCTCCTTAAGCTGGACCTGATTGATGCCGTCGAGGGTGTATTCAATCGGGTCTTCTATGGTGAGGATGTTGTTGTCGCCTCGGTTCAGCCGCTCAAGCGTCGCATAGAGCGTTGTGCTTTTTCCCGAGCCTGTCGGGCCGCTGATGAGTACAAGCCCGTGGGGACGGCTGACCGCGTTCAAATAGTCCCCGAGCTGCCGTTCGTCAAAGCCCAATTCATCCAGAGAGATGTGCCGTCCGTCACGCGAGAGCAGGCGCAAGACTATCTTCTCCCCGTAAATCGTCGGCATCACCGATGTCCTGATGTCAAACTTGATGTCGCCCCGAGAATACATTATCCTCCCATCCTGCGGAAGTCTTTTCTCGGCAATGTCGAGGTTCGACATGATTTTGATTCGGTTAACGATACCGGGATAGTATTCTCGTCCGACGACATGACGCTCAATCAGTTTTCCATCAACCCTGAAACGCACACGACACCTATGCTCCGACGGCTCAAGGTGAATGTCACTCGCACGCACACGGAAGGCTTCCTCCACAAGTTCCCCGACAAAGTCCTGCCCGCCCAAGGCCTCACTCTCCGAATGCTTCTGCACACCTGTCTGCCGATAGTTCGAGGACAGCAGCCGCGTCAGTTCGTCCGAAGCCATAGGATGCAGCGAGAGCCGCAGTCCATACACAGCTGCGACCTCCTCAACGACTGCATCATAGACCTTCCCTTCGTCACAATAACAAGCCACCACATCGTCAAGTTCCCGCTCAAACGGGACAAGGCGGTAGTAAAAGGCCTCGTCACCGGTGAACAGCTGCAGGGCCTCTGTCGAAATCTTTTGTGGTTGCATAATTATCTAAGTATTATTTAGTTGGTCTCAGAAAATAGGCAATTGCACAGAGCAGGGCAAGAACTATATATATGGAAGCTATTATTGCAAAACCCTGAACTTGTCTCAATAAAAAGCCAAACGATATGAACAGGATAGCCATAGACAATAAAATAGGTACCGACTTGGGAAATGCCCCCTTGTCCCGGACATATATCTTCCCACGCTCCAGACATTTTATCATTCCCTCGGGATACATTGATGTTCCTTCCCAATAGTTCTTTCTCCACCAAGGAACAAATAGAGCCCTATGAAAACGACCGCAGACACGCCATTTCCGCCAATCAAAGTCCCCAAACCAAGTCCAAAAGACTAATTTACGGTAATCAATAGAAACTTCCGCATTCGCAAATTTTACCCATACACCGTCTTTAAGACCAGCTATGACAACTGTATGGCAATATAGTTCAACTTCATCGGCCAATATTCTTTCAAGTGTCACATCTTCTTCTTTGGAATACACATGACGATACACGCATACTAAGTCGAAGAAAAATGCATTCTCATCAATTGCCACAAACTGAAAATACTGCCTTCTTTCATCAGGCCATCTTATTTCAAATACGTCTCCGGGAACCGGTCTTTTATTTTTCATTGCTTCTACCATTTAAAGTGATAACCATCCCAATATTGTGGATCTATTGAATTTATATTGTTATATAAATTGTCTATTCCATAATAGTTTATCAACTGCTGCTCAAGTATATGAGCAGACATCGGATTAAGATGGACTTGATACCTGTCAAACTTAAGATTTGCCCGTAGAGTTCCAGAGTTAGCATGTTCACGCCAACGCACTTCAGGAGGACGCTTCGTTATACCAACATATTTGACACTCTTATCACTTGGATCCCGCCCTACATAGACCGTATAATTTCCATCAGAATTTAAAGATAACGGCTTTCCTGTGACAGGATCTATGCCCCACGCTAAAGAAGTTACACTCGTGGTCAATAATCCGGTCGTCCATCCCAACAACATACTCCGCCACAATCCCTCATCAAAAGAATTGGATAAGGCATCCCCAAATGACTTCCCATTCATCAAATTGAAGGCAGTACAACTAACTATATGACCTGCTCCAGAAATTAATGGAGAGGTAAGAGTTGTCTTGAGAAGAGGACTTTTCAGATTAGACAAAACAGAAGAGGATGCGAAACAAGAAGCCAAAGCACTTGTTGCAAGGCCTGTCATGGCACCTGCAACTGTCGAAATAGTCACGCCTCTCCAATCTACATTATCCATACCTGAGAAATTATAACCAGTCTGCGCAACTATACTATTGTTGAATGCAGTCAAAGCTCCGGAACCCATTCCAGCAAATGCTATTGCAGCCATAGAACCGCCAGCAAATGCAGTCCCGGCGACCAAGGCACCACCCGCCGCACCCGCTGCAAATGTAGTAAAACCTTGCCAGAAGCCATCAACCTTGTCCCAATTAAAAGCCACATTAAGGACTCCGCCCAAAACAGTAGCACCGACAATTATCCAAACAGACTCACCACTTTGATCGGTGTAACTCAGCGGATTGTTAAGGGCATAGGAATAGCGGTTAAAAGATTGGGAGAAGTCCGGGGCCTGAACATACGGGTCTGGAGACAAGAAACGGCAGAGTAGCGGGTCATAGAGACGGGCATTCATATTGATGAGGCCGAACCACGGAAGGTGCTCGTGACCGGTGAAACCTCGCCCAAGGCAGAGCTCGGGCTCATTGCCATGAGCGTAAATCTCTTGAGTTTCAGGGTCTCGCAGCCGTCCCCATGGGTCGTAACTGTACTCTGCCAAGAGAGTGCCATCGTTCGTCGCGACATGAGTGATGCTGCCGAGGTAGTCACGACCGATATTCAGCGCGGTCCAATTGCCGACGCCCTCGCGAACAAGAACCATTGGAGCCGAATAGGCATCACCTCCTAAGTAGAAACGCTCTATTGTCGTACCATCTGACTTGATATCCTGCTCGTAGCGGCTACCGATGTAATAGCGCGTAAGTTCCGGAGAGACGCCTTCAGCATAAAGCATCTTCACGCGGTCTCCACTACCGTTGTAGGTAAACGACGCACTCTTCCCTCCCTCGGCAAGACGTGACGGACGACCGAAGGCCGTATAACTCACTGTTTGTTCCCGATTCGGAACAAGTGTGTCATTTTGCGGAACGAATAAAGTCACCTGATAGGGTTTTCTATCATTCTTATAGTATAACTCGCCGACGCCATCAATTGAACATACATTGCCATAGCCATCAAACTCCACATTACGTCCCTTCATCCCTCGCAATCGGTTAAGTTGGTCATAAGCAAAGGGTTCATCAATATTACGCACCAAATCCACCCTAATTCCAAGACGGCTGTTCCAAGGATCGAAGTCATAAAAGAAATCCATCAGACAACTGTTCGTATCAGAACTCCCGTCATTCATTCGGCGACTTGTCGGAAGCCCGGCTTCAGACCAGCCGTAAGTTCTTAGTACATCCCCTGTCTGAACCTTAACAGGCTGACCAAAGTCGTTCTCTTCTATCAGTCCGAACACAGGCATCCTGTCTGGGAGAATGGTCAAACTTATGTTATGCCCGTTTTCATAGCCATAACGTTCCGTTGTTATATATCCCGACTGGGCTTCATAAGCGACACTGTCAAGCATACCTTCCCTATGGTACGAGAAAGTCTTACGCAGCCATTTCCCGTCAGGCACGATTTCTTTTTCCGTCAGCACACGGTCATAACTATCGTAGGTATAATCCTTTCGAGTGCCGTTCGTGGAAACTTCCGAAACAAGGCGACTAAATTCATCATAGGTATAATCCGTTGAAAACTCCCCGAGCCGTTCTTCCTTAGTCACACGTCCGAACTTATCGAATCTGCTGATTATCCTTCCGTTCGGATTCGTCTGCACACGCACGGAACTTCCGTCCGCGTTCCACATCGTACTATCTGTCTGGATCCCAGCACTCGGGTCATTAATGCCTGTCCGGCGGCCGTATTCATCATAAATGAAGCGTGTGACAATCAATCCGCAAGTCACGGAATCCAATTGTCCGTCATTTCGATATTTATAGAGCATAGAAGTCCCGGAATCTTTTACACGAACAACTTTCCCTGCTGCATCATAAGTTATAATACGCTCCACATCGTCACGGATCTCCTTGACCTGATTTGCCATATAATCACGATGAAGTGAATGTCCTGGAAAGGTTTCGGAAATCAGACGACCATATTTATCATACGTGTATGACTCCCATTGATATGGTGATTTTTCTCGATATGGAAACGAACTCTTGGAAATCCGTCCTTGCGAATCATATACATAGTCCCTCTTCTGCCATTGTCCGTCGAATCGTTGAGTCTCCGTATGCATCTTCCGACCAAGGCAGTCATACCAAGTTACTTTCGTAGGCATCACGCTTGACGAAACAGTCTCAGTGTAGAGACAATCCGTACCCCAATTACGGGAAACAGTCTCCACTACACCATCCGGACGTTCGACACTGGCAACATTACCAAAGCCGTCATACTCAATCTTTGTCGTATCTCCATGGTGATTCACAATGCGCTCCGGCCTGCAAAACTTGTTGTAAGACAAGTATTCAGTCTTTCGTCCGAGAGCATCTGTCTCCGACATAAGCCTATGTCCGTCAGAAGTGTAAGCATATGATTTGCCGACATATTCAGAACTGCCATACGGAGCGACACTTTCTGATGTGACATTTCCGAAAGCATCGTATGACCACTTTGTTTTAGAGACAAGCTTTGAATAATCCCAATATCCCGGCCTTCCGACCGGAGCATTAAGCCTTGTCACTACACGCCCGCGATAAACTTTTTTAGAAAGCATCTGCCCGAACTCATCATAGTCCATGCGACACTTTTCCAGCCAGAAATCCCGTGGAGCGGATTCGTAGCCCTTCTTCCTTGTCCTGCTGTCAACAAGCAGTCCAAGCAAGTATTTTTCCGGAGTCAGTATATGCCTATACACATTATCTGTACCCGTCCAGATAATATCACTATCTTCACCTGATTGCTGATACGTGATGGTTCTACTAAGGAAATCGTATGAGTCATACGAATTGGAAACTTCCGTTTTTGCTCCAGTAAGGCAATCCGTATGAACAGACCATGTCAGTACTGGAGAAAGGCATAAATAGTTCCCACCGATTCGCTCATAGGTATTCTCAACCGTTACAAACGGGGTGTCCGGTGTTGAGAGCAATGCTTTTGATGAACGGATCAGTACACCTTCCATCTCTGGGTCATATTCCTGAACTGAGACCATTCCTGCGATATTATCATCACAACAGACTTTACCGAAACCACGGAAACCAAGACCACCGCTGCCGGACACCGCATCATAGTAACAGTATTCCATATCCGTCACCTTATACCCGCTTTTGTCCGAGTTGCCATAAGTCGCGGTCTTTTGCAAGAGATTCATCGGAAACGCGACGCGTGCAAAGCCGTCCTCGCTTGAATATGAACGGATTTCATCATTGCCATACACTAAAGCGGAATCCATCAGGTTTGCATATTCATTTGTCTGGAGCACGCCATAGCTATCCTCCATTTCGGCGACAAGACGATTCACATCCCTATTGTCAGAAAACTTGTAGCTCGTAATCGTATGCCCGTCAACAGTAATGAGACCGCTTATTGCATTATATCCGAGTATATTATTGTAAATCACACCTTTTGAGGATGGCATGGTCGCAGTTGAAAATATAGCATCATTACTGAAAGAGTTTCCGTTGACATTCAGATGGCATCTCAAATTTCTACCACGGAAACACAACATATCAGACAAACCGTCACGGTTCACGTCAATGAACATATAGCCGTCACCGGGACTACGCTGTCCCAAATTGAGCGTAGTCCGCTCAAAGTTTGCCCCAGTGTAGGAATATATCTTCCACTCTGACCCGCCATCCACGATGCCGCCGACAGAACCGGACGAACCGGAGCCACTGCTTCCGCCACCATAGTTAGGGTTAAGATAGGTTTCGCCGGGAGGAACTACAATGTCAAGGTAGCCGTCACCATTCCAATCTGCACAGTAATAGGGTCTGTCAATCAGAGCGCCATAGTTTAATCCCCTGATTGTCTTTTCTTTAATCAGATTCCCGGAATGCAGTTTATAAACACTTATACCCCCTGCCTCCTCGACATAACAAAGTTCTGTCTTCCCGTCATTATCAATGTCGCAGGAAAAAATCTGTGAAGGTGTCACCAAATCAAAGGCAACAAGATTTCGGCACTCACCTGTATTCAAGTCAATTATGGCTGTTTGCGAAATCTGTTTATTACCACGGAAATCCCGGTTCAAAGAGACTGTTACCAGTTGTACCCCAACACCATCAAATTTTCCGAAGAGATACACGCGCTGCTGAGGACTGAACCAAGAGCTGTTGTCACCTTTATCCTTGACAATCCCGCGGACCTTTACCGAAAATGATTTCAAGGACAAATCCGCCGAAGACTTCTTCAGTTTGTATACGCCAATCCATAGCTTTGTAAAGTCGCCTTCAGTACCATTAAAATGAACCTTGACAATTTCATCCACTCCATCCGAATCAACATCCAAAGCCTCAACAGCCTGAAATCCAGCGCCTGCCTTAAGAATAATTTCCGGAGCATCAGATGAAAGTTCCGGCACTATGGTCATTTTGTCAATTTCAGCATATCCACTGCCATAAACATATACATAATCCTTGCTTTTATCGCCAGTGTCTGTAGATGATGCTATAGCCTTATAGGTACTATGATCAGGTAAAATAATCACCCCGTCCGAAGTTGCTCCACTGTGGAACCGTCCGCGTAAATATTTCCTGTCTCCTGTCGGGACAACATTCACGCTGCGCGTATTGGTGACATAGAAATCCGAACTATCCGCAGGCTGCTCCGGATAGCGGAAGCGAAGAGGGCGAAGGCTGGCCTCCCCCACTCGGCATCCTATCGACGTAAGCAGGTTTGCCCCTAAGCGTGATTCGTGAGTTAGGGTGTATGTATAGAGATTGTCGTTGCCAGAATTGGAGCGGATGGCCTTCAGGAGTTTACGGCGCTGTATCTTCTGGCCGGCATAGTATGAAATCGTCCCCGAATCGACATTCTCATAATCAAAGTATATCCTGCCGGCAGGTGCCCCTTGTTCATCATAGTTATAAAAAATAGTCGATGGATAATACATTCCTGTCGGTTCCTGACGGTCGTAGAAGAAGTCTATGACCATTCCGTTGATATCCGTTATTTTCGTCAGGGGATATGAGATTCTGTTGGTAGCATTGGACGGGAATCCATATACGGCCTTTGAACCGTTGGGGTATAGGACATCAAACCAAATGACCTCGCCGTCTATCTCATGACTTCGAACAAGGATGTGTCCGCGTGCCGTCTCGTATGGATAGGCATCAGAAAGTGCACTGACCGATGACGACACAATCGGCACGCCGTCAAGGGCGTATGCAGGATTGGAATCCATCAGACTCGCGGCACTGACACTGCCGTGATAGTACATATTTTTGTTAATCTGCGTAATTGCCGACAGTCCGCCTACTGTCCAGCCATGTCCAGCGATTCCGGGTCCCGACTGGCTGCTGTATTGCAGAGACAGGCTCGGAAGAAAAGAACCGAACGGCGTTGTTGCGATGGGAACAGTGTAGGTGCGTGCCCCAATCGGAGTAACATCTGCGGCATAGGGGATTTTCCCCACGGGATAAGACGAGAAGTCATCCGTGACTGTGGCGGCAAGTGCTGTAGTCACGAGGCTTGCCGCGATGAGGGATGCAAGTATTTGAATTATATGATGTTTCATATTCATTTAGTTGATTCGAGAATTATGCGGATGACTATCTGGAGAGTAAGGCAGATGGCGAAGGCTGTAACAAGCGGAATGTCGCGGGCTGTAGTCCTGGAAAGACGGGTGTAGAGAAGCCAGAAGAGAATGGTCGCGAGGGAGGAGATGATTAGGAAGAGGAGGAAATGGCGGGGTGGAAAATATGGCGTCATGCAGAGGACGAAGAGAAGATCACCGGTGCCTAGCATATCCGAAAGTCCGCGTTTCCGCAGTCTTGCCCAGAGGGAGAGAGCGGTCCACAAGAGAACGCAGGTCAGGAGATTCCGGACGAGGTTCGACAAAGGCAGACGCAGGCCGCCGCTCTCCATCACGGACATAAATACTACCGCCACCGCGAAAATAGCCAGATTGAAAATCCCTATCCTCCTGCACCTGAGGTCCGAGAACGCCAGCGCCGCAAGAGGCGGGAGACACAAAAGACTCCACCACATATATTATTGCAGATTAGAGTTTTAGTCCTTCACTATTTCCTTCAGTTTCTTATCCTGGTCAATCTCCCAAACATTGAACTGCCCGTCCTTGTCGAAATCCACCACGGAGACGGCCTGAGCCTTGAAGCCCGAGTCGCCGGCCTCGACAATCTCTATGCGGTAGTTGGCGTTGCCGCCGTCTGTCACGAGAGGCTGCTGTTCGAAGCCAAGTTCCTCAAGGTTGTCACAATATCTTGAATAGGTATAGAAATAGCTCTTCTGCAAGGTGTGGACAAAGGCGAGCTGTTGCTGCGCCTCCATGCTCTTAGCCTTGGAAATCAGTGGCATGAGGTTCGGGAGGGCAATCAGTACAAGTATGCCGATGATGACGAGGACTACCAGCATTTCCGGAAGCGAAAATGCACGGAGACGCTTTTCTGAAACGCGCCGCATCATTGCTTTTCCTCCTGTTTTTCAGTTGGCAGGGCTGCCGGAGTCTCCTCCTTTACAGGCATTACTTCCGGAGTCCTGGCTGTCTGATTTCCGATTGTTTCAGAAGAGTCCGTGGTCTGCTTCCCAGCATTTGCAGAAGATTCTACCGACGATAATTTCTGAGGAGCCACAAATGAGGACTGGTCAGTTTCCGGCGTTGATTGCTGCTCTGGAAGAGTGACCGTCACTCTCCCGATTCGGTTCCCGGCCGCGTCGTAGTTGTAGTTCACGACCTTTGTCTGAGCCTTTGCCGCAACGGCAAGAGCAAGGCAGCAAAGAGTTGTTATGATTGTTCTTTTCATTGTTTCTGCTGTTTTAACGTTACTGTTTCTTGCGGCATCCGAAGTTGAAGCGCAGGCCTACGGTGAGGTCGATGTGGCTGCAGCTGCGGAGGTCATCGCCCATATATTCCGTGATGGCTTCCTTTGTCAAAAGCGAATGCTCGACAGTGATGTCATTTTTGTCCAGGAGGGCATAGAGATATGAGAACTGAATGCCGAAAGATAAGTTCGGGGTCCAAGTCAGGGTCTGTCTTGCCGAGGCCATATCCGCCGCCGAAATCAACCCCGATTCTCAGCCGAGGCCAGACGAATGTGCTCACGGCCGCCGAATCCGTTGTCTGTCTGCGCGTTCCGGCATCAGCCCCTGCCGACAGGCTCATAAGCGCCGCGCACAGAAGCACGGCAAAATTTACTTTCCAAGTTTTCATACTATTTATCGTTTATTGTGGTTTCACATACTATTCCGTATATTCTCTACATCAATTCGCAAGGAATCATGAAAATAAACAAACAGCCTGTTTAATCCTACGCCATCCGGAAGATTCGTCAGAAAATCATCACTTCTGATTAGTATTTCAATATAAGTCTCCAACTCTTTTTCAGAGAGAGCAGGCATCGAGAAATGAAGAAGCCTGACGGCTTTACCTTCTGGTATCCAATACAAATCACTTATCGCATCATAAAAACCGTCCCAATTATTATCATCGTATGGGCAGCCCAGCGATTGCTCAATGAACTTTATCAAATCTTGCTTCCCTTTTATATACGAATCAATCCATATCACTATATCATTGGGAGATTCTTTCTCGATGCGCTCCAACTCCAAGTCTGAGCAATAAGTCAACATAGTTATCTTCAATTTTTCTTTTCCAGAGATTTCTTTCCGTGAATCATGGCTTGGGTAGTTAGCACTCCGACAAGACAAGAGATGAAATCAAGACCTATCGGGCCCAAGTTTATCAGTTTGCTCATAATACCATAGTTTTCCATATTCCTGACAATCCACCAATGGAACGGCTCGTTTTCTTCGCATGGACCTCTATTCAATTCAGACATACGGTACAGTTCATTGTCAGGACACATTTCATGAGCCTTTCTGAATGTTTTTTGAGGGAATTCCGGATCTTCGTCATAAAACCAGCCGCATCGGCTTGCAATGAAACCGAAAAAGAAAAGGAAGTCAGGGTTCTCCGCATACTTTTCTTTTGCTGCAGCATAAACTATCGGTATGTTCTTCTCTGCCTCATTGAACTCAGGCATCTCAAAATCGGCATACAACACAATCGTTTCCAACAAGAAAATGTAGTTCAAGTAAGAATCCAACGAGCCATTTTCCTGTCTGATAACGTTTTCCATCAGACGAAGAGCTTTCTCCCAACTTTTTGCCTCAATCAAATCACTCAATTCTTTTTTCCAATTCATATACATAGTTTTAATATGGAATGTACATAGTCCCAACTCGTGGAATTGAATCTATAACTCGTCCACTTATCACGACATTATAACCATAAATATTCACACCAACTTTAAAATGGCCAGAAGGTGGATACAGGCCATTTGCAGCACGCATTGCATCTGTAACGATTGCCTCATGACTATAACCTTTCATAAAGGTATCAAATCCATGCTTCGCCTTAAAAATGTGAGTCATAGAATTGGGATCTCCAATCGTCAAATCAATACCTTTCTGTAGATTGCTTTCTGGCAAATAGTTTTTATAGGGATTCTCAACAGAGAGTTCCAATCCTTTTTGCGGAGAAGGACTCTGAGGAGAGCGTGAAAAATCTGCAAAATCTGCCGGTTTTTCAAGGGCATTTTCCCGAATAGTTGAAGATGTGTTGTCGGAAATAATCTGTCCTGGTCGCATTGAACTGCACAAAGGACGCCCATTCCAGAAATTCTGATGGTTCAGAGCCGAATTGATCCCACCAGCCAATCCACCAAAGAGTGCCCCGCCAAAACCACCATATAAAGCCTGCATTCCACCAGACTTAAGGGCATCGGAGAAACTTCCTCCACCCAGCAGCGTCATGCCGAAACCATTAGTAAACCCTCCAACAAAACCGCCAACGCCACCAGCGATAGCACCTCCGGCAAAGCCTCCGATACCAATTGCAGAACCGACAGCGGCTCCAGCTGCTCCTCCCGCAAAACCGGCAATACCACCTATCAAACCGCCACCTATCATATAACCGGCCATTTTCCAACCAGTAGCGCCCTTGGAATAGCCTATTTTATATCCACAATATGTACCAATCGCGACACCAATCGTCGCCCCTATAATCAAAGCCGTCGTAATGACAAACTCCCCGTTAGGGTCGGTGTAGGAGAGCGGATTGTTGAGGCCGTAGGCGTAGCGGTTGAAGGACTGGGTGAAGTCCGGAGTCTGAACATAAGGGTCGGGCGAGAGGAAGCGGCAGAGGAGCGGGTCGTAGAGACGGGCGTTCATGTTGATGAGACCGAACCACGGGAGGTGCTCGTGGCCGGTGAAGCCGCGGCCGAGGTAGAGCGCAGGCTCAGTGCCCGGAGCATAAATCTCCTGCGTCTCAGGGTCGCGCAGCCGTCCCCACGGGTCATAGCTGTACTCGGCGAGAAGCGTGCCGTCGGTCGTCACGATGTGGGTGATGCTGCCGAGGTAGTCCCTGCCTATGTTCAGCGGCGTCCAGTTGCCGGTGCCCTCACGGACGAGAACCATCGGGGCGGAGTAGGCGTCGCCGCCGAGGTAGAGCCTCTCGACCGACGAGCCGTCCGACTTGATGTCCTGCTCGTAGCGTCCGCCGATGTAGTAGCGCGTGAGTTCAGGCGACACGCCCTCGGCGTAGAGCATCTTCACACGGTCGCCGCTGCCGTTGTAGGTGAACGACGCGCTCTTCCCTCCCTCGACAAGCCTGGACGGGCGGCCGTAGCAGGTGTAGCTGACGGTCTGTTCGCGGGACGGGACAAGGGCATCGTCCTCCGGAACAAGAGCAGTTATCTGGTACGGCTTCTGAGGGACATTGCCGTAACGCATTTCTCCCACGCCATCGACCTTTGTGACATTGCCGTATGAGGTGTATGTGACCTTGCGTCCCTCCATCTCTGTCAGACGGTTCAGTCCGTCGTAGGTGAACGACTCTGCGAGATTGCGCGTGTTGTCCTGACGGACATACAGGTTGCCTGTCGGGAACTGGAAGGCATACTCGAAGTCCATGATGGAGCCGTCGTCCATCTTTCTGCCGGTAGGATGACCGAACGTAGTGAAGCTGTAGGTTCTCGACACCTCGCCGGTCGTGACGCGAACCGGAGCGCCGAGGTCGTTTTCCTCGTCGAGGCGCATCACCACAGTACCCTCGGACAGGACGATGCCGGTGTTGATGCCGTTCGACCAGGTGTAGTTCTCGGTCGTGATGTCACCGGTCTGGCTGGTGTATCGGATGCTGTTCACCTGACCTCCCTTGCCGTAGGCGTAGCTCTTCTGAAGCCATTTCCCGTCAGGGACGGTTTCACGTTCCGTCAGCACGCGATCGTAACGGTCGTAGGTGTAGGTCTTGGCCGTTCCGTTCGTGGAGGTCTCGGACACGAGGCAGCCGAAGTCATCATAGGTGTATGTGGTGGAATATTCGCCGAGACGGTCAATCTTCGTGATGCGACCGAACTTGTCCATAGTAGAGACAATCTGCCCGTTCGGGTTGGTCTGCGTCCGCAATGCCGTTCCGTCGACGTTCCAGACCGTCGTATCTGTCTGCGTTCCGGCACTTGGATCAATTATACGATATCTTCTGCCGTATGCGTCATATCTGAATGTCGTGGTTACACTGTCGCAGGTCACAGATGATGGCTGCCCGTCACAACGCAGAACATAGTTAATCTTTCCATTCGGTTCAACAATTCCAACAAGACTACCGAGAGGATCATAAGTCAGCCCACGGGAAATACCTTTTGAGTTTTCCTGGATTGTAGAACCGGAATAGGACCACGAAGCAGACTCTCCATCCGCATACCGCTCACACGTCTTGCGTCCATAGTCGTCATACGTGTATTCTGTCCACCTTTTTTCAGATATTTCATCTTCCTGATTGGCAATGCGATATGGAAGAGAGACACGGGAAAGTTGTCCTTTGTTATTGTAGCCGTAATCGACGCAACGCCACTTCCCGTCAAAGCATTGTGTCATTACACGGACTTTCCGGTTCCAAGCGTCATAATGAGTTATGACATGCGGCTTCACGCTTGATTTCTCGCTAACTGTGTAGACACCAGCGCCACCAAACGCGAGACTCGTCAAGACTCGGTTGCCGTCTGGTGCTGCTGTTTCCTTCCTATTTCCCCATGAATCATAAGTAACAACTGTTGTATCTCCATGATGATTCACAATATGTTCCGGTTGGCCGAACTTATTGTAGTCGGCATACTTTGTTACACGTCCGAGCACATCCATTGCCGATGCCACATGACGATGTGTTTCGTCATAAGACCATGACTTTACAAGGTATTCCGATGCTCCGTTGTGAGCCATTCTCTCGGAAACAACATTGTCATAATCATCATACTCCCACTCAGTCCGGCTAGTAAGTATAGTATTATCAATAACATGGAAGCGGGAAGCAGCTGCTTGAGACGATGTACTTGTCGATGCCGCCACTGGGCGGTGAGAAATGGCTGCGAGTCGAACTGCCTCACCTGTATAAGTTTCTTTCGTAGCTGGGCGAAGTCTGTCATCGTATGTGAATATCGTCTTGTCCCTCCAGAAACTTCCACGAACATTATCTTCGCCCTTTTTCCTATCAACGACCCTACTTAAAGGCAAACCAAGAACATACTGCGATTCAGAAACTCTATGTAAATATGTGTATGATGTGGACTCTGTGCGTACCTCGCCAGTGCCAATCTGCCTTCTGACAATGGAGGATTGCGGATAATCATAGTCTCCATAGAGCATGGTCGTTGTTGTGATGAGTCCCGTCAGATTATCTGTCAAAACAGATTTTGTGAGACGCGGATTCAGTTTCCCGTAGGTTGTGCTGTGACTGTCATATGTATTGTCAGTAGTCTCGAAAGGACTGTCCATTGAGCGACGTAAGGCTTTAGTGCTTCCAATAAGCACGCCACGCTTCTGCGGGTCGTATGTCTGAACCGAGACGATGTCATTCACATAGTCAATGCAGCGCACTTTACCGAATCCGCAGAAACCCAAACCTTTGCTGTTGTACACGGCATCATACCATGTGTAATAGTTGTTCTCTGTAAGTTCTGAACTCGACGACTGTGAATAGACTCGCGTTTGAGAAATCAGGTTTGCAGAAAATGAACGTCGGGAGAATCCGGAGGCGAGAGAATATGTCCTTCCATAGTCTTTCTGATAAACAGAGGCAGACACGGACATGTCCTCGTAACTATTCTGTTCAACAACCCCATAACTATTCTCAAATTGTGTAAGCAGCCTATCCCTTGACAAATTCCATGAAAAACGATAACCGTTCACGTAGAAGCCGTCAACGACCACAAACTGGCTTATTGCATTGAAATTCAACGTATTTGCCGGAAGAATTCCCTTCCCGTCAGGGATTGTCAGAGCTGAGGTCAAACAATTCCTTGAGATTGTCCCGTTTTCATTCAAATAATAGTTCAAACGACTTCCTGAGACATTAAGCAAATCAGCCAGACCATCCTTGTTTATGTCCATGAACATGAACTGCTCACCATCATTCTGCGGACAAATCTCATAGCTACGCTTGACGAAACTTCTCCCGCCGGTGAATGCGTAGAAACTCCACTGGTTTCCGCCTCCGGATTTAGGCGCAGTCACTATATCCAACAAACCATCTCCGTTCACATCCGCATAAAGGCAATAGTTTTCTAATGTACTCGCGGTAAGTCCAGACAATGTCGATGATAGGCTGAATGTGCCTGAGTTGTATTTATAACGCTCCAGCCCCTGAGATGTTGCCCTGCACAAGTCCGTCCAGCCGTCTCCGTCAATGTCTGCCACAACATAGTACACCTCTCCGCAAAAATCTAGATTAAACAAGGCATACTCGCGGCATTGTCCTGTTTTCAAATCAACGACTGATGTATATGACGGGATGTCACGCCCTCGGAAGTCGTGACAGAATGAAACGGTAAGCAACTGAGCTCCGCCTCGGTCGTCAAATTTTCCGAACCAATACATTCTCTGCTGCGGACTCCAAAGTTTGTCCCCGTCATTGACAACTCCAACGAATTTGGTGTCAATAACTGTGGAATCCAACTTCGTTGCAGACTCGTTGAATTTGTAAACCTTGATCCTGTATCTTGAATAGTTACCGTCTATCCCCGTAAAATTCACCTTTACTATTTCATCCGTGCCGTCATCGTCGACATCCAAAGCTTCGATTGTCTGAAAGCCGTCTTCCGCCTTCACGTATAGGTCTGTACTATTCCCGATGCACGGAGCAATTACAATATGCTGTTCTGGAGAGTACTTGCTTCCATACTGTTTGTATGTCTTGAACCAATGCTTCAGGCTTGCGATCTCGTCATAGTTACTGAATATCGGCAGCATTATAAGTCCGTCAGAGTAGTTGCCGGAAAGGAATTTTCCCCTAATGTAACGGATGTTGCCGTTTGTGAATGCATGCATCAGACAGTCTTGACTCACTTTCTGAAAATCAGCCCCATTTCCAGTATGTGTATCTCCATAGGTAAATGATAGCGGCGTCAGGTGGCGACCTCCGTTGCTGCATTCAATCGCCTGCAGTTCAAAGACCGCATTTCTATAGCCATACTTCAAGCTGTATGTAAGATACTTGCTGCCCTCAACATAACTGACGATCTCCGTCAGTGCCTTACTGCACAAGATTTTTTGCCCTGCATAATATGATGTCACCGCATCCGGTCTGGAATCGTATGACAACGTTATCTGAGCAAGTGTCATCCCGCGTTCTATACACCTCACGACACTGGGATAGTAAGTGCCGTTTGCCGTATCTTTAACGTATGTCACACTGATTACCCTGCCGTACCGGTCAGTCAGACTTGTCAACGGATAGGATATACGGGTCTGATGATTGTCCCGAAAACCGAATACTGCCTTTGAGCCGTCCGGGTACAATGCCTCAAAATAACAGACTTCTCCCCCATCCACTACTGATTTTACATATATGTGTCCTGAAGCCGTCTCATACTGATAGCCTGCGGACAATTCGCCCTCCGATTTGACGAGCCGAGCCCCATCCAGCGAGAAAACACAACCAGCAGCATTGAGATTCGCGGCTGCCGACGAACCGTCATAGTAGAGAGTCTTTCCTGTCAACATTATCGAAGAAAGGCCTGTGAGACTCCACCCATAGCCGGCGATGCCGTTACCGGACTGGCTGTTGTAGCTGAGAGCAATCTTCGGAGCCAGTTTGCCATCCTGAATTGTAACTATTGGAACCGTATAAACACGGCCTCCGGTCGGTGTGATGCCGGATGTGTACGGAATCTGTCCGACGGCGAAATCAGACCTATTCACACCGGAAGGAAGCGAAAGAGGAGCTGGGAATGTCGTTGGAGCTCGAAGATTCTCCGAAGACGGAATCCCTGTTACAAGAGGGTCAGTTGTAAACAAATCTGGCCTCACGGATGGAGTACCTGGACGATATGTCACAGAAACCGGCTCAGCAACATATTGTGTCACGACACTGCCGTCCGAATTCGTGAGAACAAGGCTGTCTCTCACCGGAATATCATGCTTATTCGACGATGCAAACGCATCCGATGCTCCGCAGAGGAGCATCGGAACCAACGACACTGCTAAGAATAACTTTTTCATGATTAATCATGCATTTCCGTCATCGCCTTATGCAAAACGTCCCTTCTCCATAATAATTCGCGGACCAGATGACAAGTGTATAACTGCCTGGCTTCTCCGGGGCTTCAAAGGTAGCAATATTATTATTTCCGTCAACCAATTCTTCAAAAACAACCCGCCCAAAAGAATCCACGACATAGATTTGCGTTTCGCCTAGCTCGAGCATTTGGATTTCTATCAGCTTTTGAGCATAATACATAGTTGCCTGAGCATCGGAAAAGAGCTCGCGGTCTTTTTTGATGTGCCCTCGAGTTACAATCCGTATCTCTTCCTTATACGGCTCATCGTCATTAATATTTGTGGCAGCATTCCCTGTAATGGCAACGGCAGCCATAAACAACATTAGAATTAATCGTCTCATATCAGTTTTGTGTATTAAGTTTAACGCCACAAAAGTATGTCATAAGACTATCATTACCAAAACAAATGTTTCATCATCCAAATCGCTGAATATCAACCCAATACCCCCCCCGATAATTTTTAAGAATTGCAGTTTCAGAGAGTTTTTCAGTTCATAACATTCTGACAAGCAAGTAGTTGACAGCGATATTCATTACTCATTGGAAGATGAATAGAATTTGTCCTTTTCAGCCATTCTTTTCTGCAGAAAGATTCCGATATTTGTCCGCCTCTCTACCTTGAGTTTGCCACGAATGGTAGTGAGGTCATTCTTGAACGACGGACGTTTGAGATAGTCCGCTATTTCACTATTGTTAAGACCTATGCAAAACATGCAGCAGCATCCTTTTTCCCAGTCATTGAGCCGACACTTGTTCAAGTAGCTTATGAAGTTTGGATGAGAAAGCGAGAACGCAAGCCCGATTGATTTCAAAAAGTCTTTCTGTTCCCCCATCAATGCGGCCAGTTCCGCTTTTGCCTCCTTGTCAAATGTCTTTGAAACATGGGCAGCAATGAATTTGTTCAAGACTGAAAGATACTTATCCACAACGTCACGAACTCCTTTGCCAAGGCGAGGTTCTTTTTTTATTCGTTCTAACAATTCGATTCGGCTCACCGCCTCATTATACATTCTTTCATATTCTTCCTTTTCTCTCACGGCACGTATCCTTTCCTCCTCAAGTCTTCTATTTTCCTTTTCCAAGAGTTCAGTTTCAGCCTTATGAGCCTTCTCTGACATCTTATGAATCTCCTTTAAACTGGAATGACGCACCCACAAGAGTATTCCGAAAAGAAATGAAACCATCAAAGAAAGTACAATAATCAGAATAATGTATAACTGATGATTGATTGTTCTGTTTGTAGCAATCCTTTCCTCTACGAACTTTGTATCGCTTTCAAAAATATCTATGTTATTGTTGCCATTGGCGCCTATAAATTCCCTATAAGATTTTGCGGCCGAACGGTATTCTCCAGTTGCCTCCTGCACAAGTGCATTCACCCATTTGTAGTCAAGGCCCTGAGTTCCAACATATTTTTCAGCCATTTTCAGTGCCCTGGACGCCTGTTCATAATTTCCTATTTCAAAATAGGATTTTGCCACTATAACCCAATATATGACCTGCTCGTCGTTGACATCACACAAATATTGCTCAAGAACAGGCTTTTTGTCCGAACTTATCGACAACATCCCGGCATAATAACAACTATGCTGGCTCTCGTCCAGCTCATCCCAGTTATCACGCAAAATTCCAAGATAATGAAGGGCGTTCGCCGTATCCAACAATTGTTCATAGACACATGCAACATTGTTTATTGCATCATAATACCTGGAAAGTTCACCGGCAGCAGCATAATAATCAGCAGATCGCAATGCTGCGTCAATTGCTGACGACGAATCAAACAAATGCTGATACACTTGAAACTTTGCATTGCAAAGTCGTCCCGACCACACCTTGTTCCTTGCCTTTTCGGAAAACCCTGAACCGTCTGCAAACCACCTCATCGCAGTTTCGTAATCCCCGACATTCATGGCGATGCGCCCACGGTAGTAGTTCATCAGCAACTTTTCGTCTGCGCTTCCGTGCCGGCGATACCATGATACTGCAGGCGCGATTATACTGTCCGTTGTGTCATCAATGTAGTTCTTATCCCGCGCCATGGCAAGCAGCAATGAATGACGCGCCTTGAGCGCTGATGTTGTCAGACTAAAACTGTCCATAGTGTCAAGAATTGTCAAGGCGCTATCCGGTCGCTCCTCGATGAACGAAGCTACATCCTCCAGAGTTCGCTCCGTTTCCAAATCCGCCTTTGAGCAAGACAACAAAACCACGGCAGCCGCACAGACCACCGCCAACGCCCGAAACATAGAATCCATCGTACTTTCAGTGTCAATCGATTGCATACGGACAAATCAATTCAGCCGAAGGCCGATGCGCTGACGGTCAAGGTCGATGGAGACGACTGTGACTGAGACTCTCTGGTGGAGACGAACGAGCTTTGATGGGTCGGAAATTCTTTGACGACGGCCATCCGGACCTGCGAGGGACATCTGAGAGACGTGGATGAGACCGTTCTGCTTGATTCCTATGTCAACGAAGGCTCCGAAGGCTGTGATGTTGGTGACTATGCCAGGAAGCACCATACCCTCTTTGAGGTCTTCAATGCTGTGGATGTCAGAGGCGAACTCGAAGGCTTGGGCTTCATCGCGCGGGTCACGGCCGGGCTTTGCAAGTTCCTTGAGGATGTCATTGATAGTCGGAAGGCCGAAATCCCCTTCTACGAAATCCTCCGGCTTAATCTTGGCACAGAGTTCGGCGTTGCCGACAAGTTCCGCTGTGCCTACTCCGAGCGAAGCTGCCATACGATCCACGATGTGGTAGGCCTCCGGGTGGACAGCCGAGTTGTCGAGCGGATTCTTCGCATCTCGGATTCTCAAAAAGCCTGCGCACTGTTGGAAAACCTTGTCGCCCAACCTTTTGACTTTGAGGAGTTCCTCACGGGAACTGTAGGGGCCGTGTTCTCGGCGGTATTCCACTATGTTGTCGGCAAGTGCGGAGCCAACTCCGGAGACGTATGCAAGAAGATGACGCGATGCCGTGTTCAGGTTCACTCCAACGCTGTTCACACAAGATTCCACTGTATTGTCCAGCTTTTCCTTGAGAAGCGTCTGGTCCACATCGTACTGATACTGCCCCACTCCGAGCGATTTCGGGTCAATCTTCACAAGTTCGGCAAGCGGGTCCATAAGCCTTCGGCCAATTGAGACTGCTCCCCTCACAGTCACATCTTTGTCAGGAAATTCGTCACGTGCGACCTCTGACGCCGAGTAAATCGACGCACCGTCTTCGCTGACGGTGAAAACCCTCACCGTGGAAGGCTTAGGGACACGTTTTATGAAATCCTCCGTCTCACGGGAAGCCGTTCCGTTGCCGATTGCAATGACTTCAATTCCATATTCCGAAATCATCGACGAGACGGCTCTGATTGCCGCAACCTTGTCATTTGCAGGAGGATGCGGGAATATGGCCTCGTGGTGCAGGAGATTTCCCTGCGCGTCAAGACAAACCACCTTGCAGCCCGTCCTGAATCCGGGGTCAATTGCAAGTGTACGTTTTTGACCTACGGGTGCTGCAAGCAAGAGCTGACGCAGGTTTTCTCCAAAGATGCGGATGGACTCAATATCCGCCTTTTCCTTGGCTTCGCGTATGACTTCACCGCTCACAGAAGGCTCCAAAAGACGTTTGAAACTGTCTTCCACTGCGAGATTAATCTGCTCTGCAAGAGGCCTTTGCGGATAGCGGTGGGCTTGGCAATACTCGTAATAGATTTTCTTACAGCATTTTTCCGCATCACTGTCAATCTTGACGCTCAACACCCCCTCATCCTGTCCACGGAGAATCGCAAGCAGACGGTGCGGTGCAATGTGTGCAAGAGGCTCTGACCAATCGAACCAGTTGCGGTATTTGTCGGCCTTGTCAGCAGGAGCATTTTTAGATTTCTTGGATGCGATACGACGGGTGCGAAAAATCTGCCTTATGGCCTCACGAATAACAGCCGTTTCACTCAAGCGCTCTGCGATTATGTCTCTTGCACCGGAAAGCGCAGCCTCCGGGTCAGCGAATTTTGCGGCTTCACGATGCGGGTCCGCTGTGGAATTATTCCACATAATGTCCGCAAGTGGCTCATAACCGGCTTCTTTTGCAGCGGTTGCCCTTGTACGGCGCTTTGGACGAAACGGAAGATAGAGGTCTTCGAGAACATTTGATTCGGTGCATTCTTCAATCTGTTTGCGGAGTTCTTCGGTAAGTGCCCCTGCCTCTCCGATTGTCTCCAGAATGCCTTCCTTACGCTTTTCCATCGCATCAAAACCCTCTGCAAGATGCTTGATTTGAGCGATTTCCACCTCATCCAGCGAACCTGTACGCTCTTTTCTGTATCTCGAAATAAACGGAACTGTCGCCCCCTGCGAAAGGAGTTCGACGGTGTTTTCGACTTGCCAGATTTTCACGCCGAGTTCTTCGGCTATCTTTTTCAGATATATTTCTTTCATATTACTGTGTATCGGTTATGTTCCGTGATTTTTTCGACAATCAGATATAATTCTGAATCCTCTATTCGTGAGAAACCTCTTTCAATTGAGTGCGATAGGCAGAGAATATCTTCGATTTCGAGACGAATCCGACATATTTTCTATCTTTTGTGACGACCGGAAGATTCCACGCACCGGTTTTCTCGAATTTTGCCATCACACTGTCCATTTTTTCGTCGAGCAGGACATAAGCCGGAGCTGATTTCATATAGTTGAAAACGTGTTTGGTGGCATATAATTCGGTTTTGAACATATCGGGACGTATGTCGTCGAGAAGGACATATCCCTGAAATTTGCCGTTTTTGTCGACGACGGGGAAAATGTTGCGCCGCGAGTCAGAGACGGTGTCGAGAAGTTTGCCGAAACTGTCGTCGATGCGGACGGAATTGAAATCATCTTCAATCAAGTCGTTGACTTTCAAAAGAGTAAGCACAGCCTGGTCGTTGTCGTGGGTGAGAAGTTCTCCCCTTTTTGCGATTCGTTTGGTGTAGATGGAGTATGGCTCAAAGATGCGGGTGACTCCAAAGGCAATTGATGCGGTGATGATGAGTGGGATGAAGAGTTCGTAACCTCCTGAAATCTCGGCTATTAAGAAGATTGCTGTCATTGGGGCCTGCATAACCCCCGCCATCAGTCCCGCCATTCCGACAAGCACGAAATTTTGCTCCGGAACAGAAAGTGATGAGCCTGAAAGGACGAGATTGAGCGTCCGCGCCACCACAAATCCTGCAAGAGCTCCGATGAAAAGTGTCGGTCCGAAAGTACCTCCCACGCCTCCGCCGGCATTTGTGAAGGACATTGAGAAGACCTTGAGTATCAAAACTACGAGAAAAAACAGCGGCACCGCCCAAGTAAATTTGAGAACCGGAGCGAGAAGGGTCTGTCCGTCATAGTTTATGGTGTTGCAGGCAAGCATTTCGTTGACTGTGCCGTAACCCTCACCATAGAGAGGCGGAAAAAGAAAGATTAGAAGGCCGAGGCCGAGCGCTGAGATTCCCCAACGCAGATATGGCGATTGGATGGATTTGATTTTGTCTTCAAGCCAAAGGGTGCAACGGGTGAAATAGACCGAGCAGGCAGCGCAGAAGAGTCCAAGGACGATGTAGAACGGGATGTTCTGCATTGCGAATGGCATCAGTTCGGCTGCGAAAACCGCATCGCCTCCAAGAAAGATGTAGGAAACCACCGTTGCGGAGACTGTCGAAATCAGCAGCGGAAGGATGGAGGACATCGAGATGTTGAAAAGCAGAATCTCGAGTGTGAAGAGCACTCCGGCAAGAGGAGCCTTGAATATGCCCGCCACAGCGCCTGCTGCTCCGCATCCGAGAAGAATGGTTATGTTCTTGTAGGACAGGCCCATATAACGTCCGAGATTGGAACCGATTGCAGCTCCGGTGTAGACAATCGGAGCCTCGGCACCGACGGAACCTCCGAATCCGATTGTGACAGAACTGGCTACAAGGGATGTCCACATATTGTGCGGACGAATTTTGGACTCGTTTTTTGAAACTGCAAGCAAAACCTTTGTGACGCCGTGTCCGATGTTGTCCCGGACAAAGTATTTGACAAAGAGCAGCGACAGGAGCATTCCGATGCCCGGATAGACGAGGTAGAGAACATTGTAGCCGTCCTCGCCTCCGAACCAGGAAGTGAGGGCTTCGTGGATGTATTCAATGCTGATTTTCAGAACAACCGCCGCAAGACCGCAAAGAAGGCCCACCCCAAGGGACAGGAGCAGCACCAAGTTGCGTTCCGGCATCCTGTTAAGGAGGTTTTTCACAGGGAGGAGAGCCGCCCTAATCCAAAGTTTCGGGGTTTTCTTCATTTGATTGAAATTATGCGGGTTTGGTTGTCGATATTAGCGCTCCATACGGTTGAGGAAGCACTCAACTGTATTTTCCATTAGGGAACAGATTGTCATCGGTCCCACACCACCCGGAACCGGAGTGATTACAGAAGCTTTGGGCGCTACATTGTCAAAGTCAACGTCACCGACAAGTTTACCTGTCTCCGGATTACGACTGATGCCGACGTCAATCACGACAACACCTTCAGTAACCATATCCGCGGTCACGAGATGCGGATGTCCGGTTGCGACGACGAGTATTTCGGCTTCACGTGTGATTGAAGGCAAATCGACGGTGTGGCTGTGGGCTATTGTAACAGTAGCATTTTCGTTCATCAAAAGACGCGCGACAGGCATACCCACGATGTTGCTTCGTCCAACGACTACTGCACGTTTCCCCTCGATGCTGACGCCAGCAGCCTTGAGCATACGGATGATTCCCTTGGGGGTGCAAGGAAGGGTGCAGGGACGATTTTGATAGAGCGCAGCAAGGTTGAGCGGGTGGAATCCGTCAACATCTTTTTCCTGTGCGATTGCTGCGACAATCTTGCTTTCACTGATGTGCTCAGGCAAAGGGAGTTGCACAAGAATTCCGTCAACTCCGTCATCGGCATTAAGCTCGGCTATAAGCCCCAGAAGTTCGTCTTCGGAGATGGTTACGGGACGCCTAATGGTTGTATTTTTGATTCCAACAAGGGCAGATGCCTTGGCTTTTCCGGCCACATAAGACTCGCTGGCAGGGTCATTTCCGATGAGGACGACCACAAGATGAGGCACACGTCCATATTTCTCCGGAAAAGACTTGACCTGCTGTGCAAGTTCCGCCTTTATGCTCGCTGACAATTCTTTACCTGACAATATCATTCTTTTTCCTCCAATTCCCAAATTACGACTTAACAATCTGTTGCCTAATCTCGACAAAAATTCGGTAATATCTTAAAACATACTTGATTACATCCGGTCTTGGTGCATTGGCTGCTGAAACCGGACAAAGTTGCAAAGTTACATAAAAACTGTGGTAGTCGCAAGATTGTTAAAATGAAAGAACCTCGACTACATTGCTGTAATCGAGGTTCTCGAAGCGTGGCGACGACCTACTCTCCCACATGGTAGTGCAGTA
>ERZ1026854.31-NODE-31-length-116571-cov-20.585336_pt1 | contig 116571 bp, 80 predicted proteins | sample MGYA00380157_ERZ1026854 | MGnify/ENA primary metagenome ERZ1026854 (study PRJEB33269, sample SAMEA4719793) | human gut metagenome | biome: human-associated habitat; feature: organic feature; material: feces | place: Cameroon | collected 2013-10 ...
ATCGAATACATCATCTTCACCATGCGTCCGTGAGACCTCCTCGGATAAGGGCATTGTCTTTCCTTCTTATACCTACTTCATTTTTTCGAAAGCTCAAGGAAACTCCACCGACCATTCCGAATAGCTATTAGACTTTGATTTATTTGGCAATCTTATCCACGGTCACATGCGTTATATGGAGTTTCTGTTCGTTAGGTCAAATATTTGTCGCCAGCTTCCTTCAGATTCCACCTCACGATGGACACCCTTGCCTTTGACTATGCAATTCCCGCTATTAGGGCTTGCTCGGGACTTTCACCCGTTAGACAATGCTCATGCCTAGCGTATCAAAAAGGGCAGGAGGCGATAAGCCTTCTGCCCTTTTGTCTTTTAGAATCACTTTTGCTTGTTGGTTACTTCCCAATCATCTTCTTGTGACCACGGATGTAGACCCCGTGTTGCGGCTGCTGTAACTGTCGGCCCTGCAAATCGTAGAGGCGGGAGCAGTCGTCGGCCCCCTCCATACGGAATGCATTTATGCCGTTGGATGTGAAGAACTCCGGGTGGCTGGCCTTGAGCTCGTTCTCGGTGACGAAGTCGATGTTTTTGATGTTCGTCTGTTGGTAGAGGCTCTTACCCGTGATGAGGAACTTTAGTCCCGTGAGTATATAGCTGTTCTCGGTGCTGGTGTAGCACTCCTTGAGCAGTGGCGTGACGCGCTTGGAGGTGCTGCTGTCGAGCTTCCAAACCAACGTCTGTACGCCGTTGTTGTCAGACGCGAGCTGGAACGCCTGTCCAGCGACCGACGTCTTCTTCGTCTCCTTGCCAGCTTCGGTCAGTCGGTAGTCGGCCTCTTTCATCACCATGTTGCTCAGGTCGGTGCCCTCCACGAGGAGGTACACCTGCTCTTTCTTCACGCGGTAGTTCATGTCCGAAGCGCTGACGGTGAAGCTCGCCTGAGTTGTTGAAGCGTAGCTTGTGGCATATAAGTTCCAGTCGCCGTTGTCGGTAGAGATGGATCCCGTCTCAGCCTTATAGTCGCGAGAGTTCCAGTCGTAGTCGGTGACCTCGTCACTGGCACCCACCTCACTGAGCGAGATGCTCTTCACGGCGTCGCTGGCCGCAGCGCCGATGGCGTAGAGGCGGATGACCCGGGCGCCAGCTGCAATCTTCATCGATCCGATGGTGACGTCCGCGAAGTCGTCGGAGCCCTTAGCTTCCGTGCTGACGATGCGGCTGTTGTCTACGGCAAACGCCAGACGTGCACCCTTCGTCAGTCGTGCGTTGACGCTCACCTCGTAGCGTGCCGTCTTGTCCAGGGCGATGGTATAGTTGGTCCACGCCGTGTCGCCAAACTGAGTGAGCGCATAGTCGTTGCCCTCTTGAGCGATAGGCATGCCGCCCTCTGTTCGATAGAGTTTGTCCGTGCGTGTCACGCTGCCGTTGTGCCAAGTGCGGTTCTCACCGCTCACCACATTATTAAAGAAGTCGTAGTCCACGGCATTCATAGTGCCAGGCATCTGGTGCAGACCACTTACATGGATGCCGTCAGAGAACGTGCCGGCATCGCCAGCCATCCACACCGTGCGGTAGCGCTTCAGCGGCAGCTCGCCGCCGTAGTTATATCTATGGTCATAGTCGGTGTTCTTCTCGTTGCGTGCCACGCTGTCGGTGAACACGTCCACGGCGCGCTTCACCCAGAGCAGGCTGTCGTCGGAGCGCCCCAGTCGCACCTTATACGCCATGAGCATCTCCGTCGGATCGTAGAACTGCTTTCCACGGCTCCAGTCGTAGCTGTTCTCCGAGTACGGATTGATCTTGATGCTCATCCATGCATTGTTGCGGCTCATCTTCATCGAGTAGAACTGACCATTGGCTGCCGTAGGCTCAAAGTCTGGCTCGCCCTGCCAATACTGCTCATTGCAGTAGTGGTTGTTGCGCCAGCCATAGTTATATTTCGATGCGAAGATGATGCCCTTGAGCAGACGGTCGTCGTACTGTGTGAAGAGGTCGTCGCCCTGGTTCCATGCGTTCACGGCAATGTCGGTGACGTTGCACAGTCCGTCCATCACGTGGCCCTGGTCGCGAGCAGCCTCCTGCGTCTGACCGTTGTCGTAGATCCACCACTGCAGCTCGTCGTCAGCACCATAGTCGGGGTCATCACCGCGTGTCCATGGTCCGCCCCAGTGGAGATGATATCCCGGCATTTTCGTCTCGGCACTTGCCGTGGTCTTCCGTGGTCCGTAGGGGAATGTCAGATCGTCAGCGCGGTGCTTGCGGCTGAGGATCTTATTCATCGCACGGTCATAGATGGTGTCGTTGTCCAGATAGACGCCCATGGCGAGCAGACAGCGCAGGCCCCAAAGTCCCTGGTTGCCGTGACGCCCATCGTCGCCCTGATAGATGTTCCAGTAGACGGTATACGTACTGTCGGAGTTCCTGTATTTTTCCTTCTGTTCCTTTGTCAGGTTCCAGTAGTATTCGTTGTTATAATATACCTTCGTGCTATAGCCAGGATAGACGAGAAAGTCCTTGAATGCTTGCTGGTCCGCTGCCTTCCATCCGCTATAGTCGCGCATGAGCTCTGCCGCCTCGATGAGCGGGAAGAACTTACTGTTGTCCAAACAACTTGTGCCATCGGGGTTGGTCACCTTGATGCCGTTGTAGGCATTGATGGTCTTGATGGCCTTCTCGGCGTAGGTAGCGTCATCGGTGAGCTTCCACATCAGCGCGTTGTTCCATGCAATGCGCCCGAATTTGTCGATGAAGAAGTTGGGATTGTCCCAGATGATTCGCTCGCCCTTGTCGTTCTTCTGGAAGTTAGGGACATAGTCACCGTAAGTTGTGTAGTAGTCGGTCTTGAGCAGTTGGAACGCGGAGTAGAACGGTTCCTGCTGAGCCTTGACCATTGAGCGCATGCGATCGAGGTCCGCCTGGGTATAGCTGATGCCCGGGTGCACGAACTTCCGCTGTGCTGCTGCCGGCGTGGTGGTAGCCAGAGCTGTCACGGCAGCCACCGCCGAAAGGTAGATGTTGAGTTTCATCATGATGTTTATTGGTTTATTATTTATTAGTTGTTACACCTTATTTATTATAAATACGTTCCTTGTCTTGTCCCTACTCAAAGCATCCTAAAGGAAGGTTGATACATCGTTTCCTGTAGTCTGGGTAATAGTAGCGAGACGAACGTATATAAGTAAAAACAAGCCGAATATGAAATTCAGATACACCGTAGAGAGACCAAACGTTTGTTATTAATAGTTAAATTATCAGCCTCGATAGATATGTCTCAGTTTTTTTTGTTAGTTTTGCGATAAATTCACAATATTTATAACTTGCTTACACACCAAAAACCTAGTCCATTGCATCTTATCCAACGACTGATCCTTGTTGTCATGGCATTGATATTGACGAAGACGCATGTCTCCGCCCTGATTATCAATGGCGGTACGATGAACCAGCTCACCGTGGCTGATGGGCTGAGCGGACTGAGTGTTATCAATATCACAGAGGACAAGGTAGGTCGTCTGTGGCTGGGTACGTCGCATGGTGTGAGCGTCTTCGATGGCATCCATTTCTACACTGTGCCCATCACCACTGAGAGTACCGTGGGCGACATGACCTGCCATGCGCTCTCACTGATGCCCGATGGCACTGCATGGATGGGTATGCGGTCGGGCATCTATCGTAAGCAGCTTTGGGAGAGGAGTTTCACCCATGTGGCACCAACGGTTCACGATGCCGATGCGTTGGTGTGCTTTGGCGGCTTTGTCTACGTTGGCAATCATGATGGCTTGTTCAAGATTGATAGCAAGGGCAACGTGCGCCGCCTCTATAAGACGCCGAACAACCACAGTAGCGTGAACGACATTCATGTGGATGCCATCTCGAAGCGGGTCTATTTCATCGTGAACAATCTTCTTGGCGAATACAACCCCATCACCGACGACGCACCCCTTATTCACCGTCTTCCGCTCGACACTTATGTGATAAAGTTCTGCCTCACCCCCAGTAAGTTCTTCTTCGGCACGGCCACAAAGGGTCTCTTCGCCGCTAGTCGTCGTGACCTCAACCATCTGCGACACATAGCCGGTCTGCCGAACAGCATCAGGAATGTGGTGGTGTCGGGCAACAACATCTGTGTCACGGTCGCCAGTCTGGGAGCGTGGCGTGTCAATGCGAGCACTGAGCAGATTGAGGAGATGTTCTCCACGCACACCCCTGAGCGCTCGCCGCTGCCCAGCGATGAGGTCATCATCTACCAGCGGCTGGCCAATGGCACCGACTGTTTTGGCTTGAAGCGTATTGGCTTCTGCTATTATTTCCGCCAGCAACCCGTGTTCCGCTATTGCACCTTTGGCAAAGAGACGTTTCGCGATGTGCCCGTCACCTCTTTGAACATTTTTGAACCAGAGATGGTGATAGGCACGCACGACGGTTTCGTTTATTACAACCAGCAGACAGGACAGACCATCATTGAACCTATGAACGAGCGTGGAGCTCCTGTCGTATCGTCAGCATGCCGCTTCGGTTCACAGATCTTCATTGGCACCAACAACGGCCTCTTCACCTATAATCCGGACTTAGGCTCTATTGCACAGGCCCAAGGCAATGACCTGCTGCAGGGATATGGCATCACCGACATATGCCGTGGCCCTGACGGTGCGCTCTGGGTGACGGGCGTGAAAGGTCTGTTCATCTTCGACAAGGACGGGCATGTGACGAATTTCAACGGCAGTAACTCGCCGCTCGATAAGTCGACGGTGCTCGGCGTATTCTTTGATGGCCATGGCTATGCGTGGATGGGCACCAACCGGGCCGTCTACCGCGTGGACATCCGGCGCCGCCGCATCCTTAAGGATGGGTTCCCCAAGGGCTTCTTCAACCATGTGGAGAACCTTCGGTTCTTCCAGCGTCACGACGGCATGATCATGGCCTTTGGCAGCAACAGTCTTTTCTACACCAACAGCCGGATGACGCGCTTTGGCGAGATAGCCCTGCCGCCCGTCATGCTGAGCGAGTCGCTCAACGACATCGTCGACGATGGCACGGGTCACTGTTGGATCTCTACAGAGCGCGGCCTCTTCCGTTGCGACTACGAGATGAAAGAGCTTCAGAAGTTTGACTTTACCGCAGGTGTGCCCTCGGCCATGGCTGCCGAGAACTGGCTGACGGTCTACGGCGGCAACATCTGGATGGCCACCGACGAGGGACTGATCTGTGCCAACTTGAAAGACCTGAACTACTATCAGGTGGGCGTTGGCGAGCATGTGAACATCTTCGATGCCATGTGCGGCCAGACGAAGTTGTCGTTCGAAGACCTCTCGCGGATGATGTACGACAAGGCCATTCGCTTGTCGTGGAACTTCGTCTCCACGTCGTTCTCGTTCCGCCCCATCGTATCGGACATGGGCAATGCCGACCATCGCATCTACGAATACTCCGTCGACGGTGAGCCGTGGCAGACCTCGTCCGCCATCGACGCGGTGAAGGTGGAGTTCTACACGCCCGGCAAGCATACCCTGCGGCTGCGCCTGGCTGGCATGTCGTCGACAGAGACCACCTACAAGGTCAGCGTGGTGCCGTCGTGGCTGTTCTGGATGGAGGTGGTGCTGGTGTTGGTCGGGGTCATCCTGTTGCTGTCGTATCTGCGACTGAACCATCGCGCCAATGATGTGAAAGAGGAGCGCGACCTCATGGAGCAGGCGCTCATCGAGGCTGAGGACCAGCAGGGGACGAAGGAGGAGGTCGACGTGCCGGAGAAGGAGGCCTTGCGCACCGAGGACTACTCGCGCTTCGAAGCCCTTGCCCAGCAGATGGATGACTTCATGAAGAAGGAGCGACCGTACCTGAACCCCGATTACCGGCTCTCCAACCTCGCCTCCCACCTGGGCGTGTCGCAGAGCATGATCAGTGGACTACTGAAAAACTATCTCCATACCTCTTACTATGACTACGTGAACCGCTATCGCCTGGATGAGTTCAAGCGGATGGTGGCCGATGGCACCATCAAGCAGTTCACCATCATCGCCATCATCGAGAAGTGCGGTTTCAAGAAGACTGCCTTCTTCGCCGCTTTCCGCAAGCTCGAAGGCATGACGCCCACGGAGTATATCCGTAAGCACAACTAAGTGGGCAGGTATAGTCCCGGAGGAACGTCAGATCATAGGTAGGGGTGGACGCAGATTCCCCTCCCATTGGAGGGCTTAGGAGAGGCTGTGGAACCCCTGTATTGACGTAATCCCATATCAAAGCCCCAGCGGGGCGACGGATAAAGCATAGTACGCTTTGCCTGTCGCCCCGCTGGGGCTTTAACCATTCAGCCATTCGAAACAGGAGCTTCACCCCTGCCTATTATCCCAAATCTAATGACCGATTTGGGATTAATCATCATCACTTTTAGTGGCAATTTATTCCTTCAAAAAAAGTATCCCAAGATACTTTGCAAAGTAATATAGGATACTTGGGCAAGTAATACGTATTACTTTTTAATGGGTGTAATAAGCAACGGCGCCCGGGAGATATCACGCTGTCTGTGGACGTAAACAGTTCGGATTATTTATCCCGAACTATATTCCGACTACTTCTAAACAAATCGGAATCGACTGATAAACAATCTATTAACATATAAATTTTCCGTTTTGGTCAATGCGTCCACCCCTCCCGTGAAAATCGTTGGAGCGAGAAAGATTATTGCTTATTTTTGCACCGGAAAACTTAAAAACAAGTGGCCCACACTACACTGAGAGCCACCCGGCATGTAAACTAAAAACCATCAGTAATCATGGCAAACAATACACCTACACCTACCTACAACTACACACTCATTGCGCAGGTCTATGAAGAAAGCGTAGCCGACGTGCGCCACTATTTCGCGTGTACACTACGCAATGCCACCCTCGCAGAAGACATGACACAAGACCTCTTCCTGCGAATGCTGCGCCTGACGACCCCCATCATCGCTGAGGCCGTGAAGGGACTTGTGTTCCGCATGGCGCAGTGTATGGTCATCGACCACTATCGCCACATCGCTTTCTGTTGCCGCGTGCAGGAGAGCTACAAGAAGGAAGTGGTGGATACGTCGACAGAGATGAAGGACATCGAATGCCATGACCTGGAGCAGTGGGAGCAGAAAGCCATCGCTACCTTGTCGCCCATGCGAGCCATCATATATAATAAGGTACGCTTCGAAGACATGCAGGCCGATGCCATTGCCAAGGAGCTCTGCCTCAGCCGCCGCACTGTGGAGAACCACATCTACTCCTCGCGGAAGATCGTTCGCGCAAGCCTTAAGAAGGTAGCGGGGTGGGAGTGACGTTGCGCTATTTTAGAGATTACAGATTAGAGATATTAGATAATCCTCATTAATAACTAAAAACAACAACTATGAAGTTAAAGAATTTACTTATTGCGTTGCTCGCCCTGACAGGACTGTCTGCTCAGGCACGCGACATCCATGGCGTGCACGGCTATTACAATTTCACCGCACAGCGCCTGTTCACCCTTGACCAGTCGAAGCTCATCAAATGGTGGGGCGATGGTCGTAGAGCGGATAACTTCCTGCCGAAAATAGAGTACGACGGCAACTACATGAAGATGTATCCCGGCATCTCCGACACCACGCGCATGCAGTTCCCCATCTGGCGGGGCTCGCAGATCGGCACCACCTCGCAGTCGGGCTGCTCGTGGAGAATATCCATCGAGCTGCTCAACTACAACTATCCCATGACCATCACCAAGGAATATCCCGTGGTGGCTTTCAAGTTCTCGTTGGCAAAGAACAGCATCGACTCCACCTATAATGACATGTATGTGGAGCATCGCTGGGTGAACCCCTATACGGGCATAACCGAGACTATGAAGGGCAACCAGTATACAGGCCTGAGCGGCGTGGGCAACAATGGCCGTATGACCTACGTTGCCTACTATCCTGGCATTGCCATGCAGACCGGTGTGGAAGCCGGCCTGAGCAAAGACTCCATCTGCTACGGTGGCAAATGGGATGCCAGAGGTCACAAGATGAACCAGAATGGCGTGATGTGGGACATGCGCCAGACCAACACCGGCACGGGCGCTAACAGGGACACCTCGATGGTGTTCATGCGCCTGCCCGATACCAGTGGCGACAAGGCAGAGTTCGTCATGCTGCTCAACTACTATAGCATCGCTGACTCTTCTTCGCTGAACACCAACGAGATCAAGCGCATCCTCGACCGCACGAACATCACCATCCCAAGTTGGAACTTCGCCTTTGGGGCTTGTGCCGACACGCTCAATGCTGATGGCTCTACCAAGGATGATAGCCAGCGCCCTGTGGTCTACTTCAAGTGGCTCAAGACCTACAAGAACCTTCAGGAAGCCATGGATGCCGTCAGCGCCGATAACAACTGGGGTGATGGCACCGCGAATGCCTATCGCGAGCAGCTCAACGATGCCCTCTACTATGCTGAGCAGGCGCTCGCCGGATTCAAGTATCTGAACAGCGATCCCGATGCTCCCGACAACGAGGCTTACTTGGCTTACCAGAAAGCTTATAACGTTGCAAATGAGACATACAACAATGCTGCCGCTTCGGACGAGGAGTACCAGGCTGCCGCTGTGGCCTTGCAGCAGGCACGCGTTGCCTTCAATGAAGAGGTGGATTTTCCCACCGACCTGCTCTACAACTATGTGACGAGCGCAACCGGTTCGGGTGCTATCACTGTGGGCAACGACAATGTGACCATTGGCGACCTCACGGGCAAGGCACTTCTCATCGGTGCCAACGACGCGGCTTCAGCTTTGAGCTTCGTGCCTACAGGCGTGGTAACCGACGGTCAGAAGACATACTATTTGAAGAGTGGCTCTGCTGCTGTGGTGCAGGCCAGCGATGGCACGCTGCTCCTCGTTGATGGTGCCGCCGGCAGCACGTTCACCTTCAGCAAGCGTGACGCTGAGGGTCCGAGCTACGACTTGAAGTGCGGTGACTACTACTATTATGTGGACGAGAATGGTGCGCTGAACAAGGCTGCAGAGATCACTGCCTATATGGCTGAGGACTTCGAGACACTCAGTGCTTATCTCTTTACCCTCGACGATGCACTGGCTGACTATGCCCAGAATGCTTCTGAAAGTGAAAAGACTGGACTTGACCTGAACTGGGAGTTCAACGCTACACCGGAGGACGATCCATCGACGAAAGGTACCGTCAATGGCGAGGAGAAGACGATGCGCGAGTATAGCGAAACCAAGATGATTGATGGATGGCGCATGAGCCGCTGGCGCATGCAGAGCCGCGTCAACCAGGCCAAGGTGAAGAATGCTGATGGCACTGATGCTACCTGCCTCGAGCTCACTGCTGCTCCCGAGTACGACAGCTTCGATGGAGCTGAGAGTTATATCAACGACTATACCACACCGGCAGCCATACGCTATGACTTCGGCGAGACCGAACCGTTCTACGCTCGTGACCCGCAGAAGCGCGATGACTCTCACGTCTTCTATATCAATGCCGGCATTCGCCGCTACCTTGCTATCAAGATGCGTGGCACAAATGATGTTGAATTCGCCGGCATGAACATCATGTCGGATGAGGCTCACAATTGGTTTGGTCCTGCCGTGCATGCCACTGACATTGCTGGCAAGAAGGGCGATGTGATCTATTTCGACCTCCTCGCTCATGGATGGTCGGTGGGCAAGGTGCCGTTCATCTCTGCATGGTTCTCGCCCGTAGGCTTCACCTCTGCTGACTCTAAGCTCTACATCGACTGGATGCGCACCTACGCTACCGTTGATGAGATTCCAGAGGAGAGCTTCGATGCCAGCGTTGCCAGCAGCATCGGCACTATGAAAGCTGCTGACCGTGGCTTCATGCTCGATGGCAACACCGTGGTGTTCTTCCAGGGCGGTGCAGTCTACACCGCTGATGGCTGCCGCGTGGCTCAGTGTACCGGTCGCAAGAACATCAGCCTACGTCGTGGTCTCTACATCGTGAAGGCTGGTAACACCGTAAGCAAGGTGATTGTGAAATAAACATTCAGGATAAGTCTACAAGCAATAAATAAACAAAGATCTTAATAGATATGATAGTCAAAGGTAAAGATTGTTTTCATAACAGATAGGTATTAGATTCCATATAAGGGTTCGGGGCATCACAGTTATTGTGTTGCCCCGTTTTTTTTTGTTATTCCTGTTGAGTAGCAGAGCAAGCTATTACGGATTTCTAATAAAAGGAAAAAATCAATAGTATTCTTAATATGACTAAAAACAGATTCAAACGATTGTTGGTCGCTCTGTTCTCGCTGTTGGCATTGGTGCTGACAGCTGCGTGCACCGACTCCGATGACGTGGGCGACGACTACCGCACGTTCACCGGTCAGACCATCAAAGACTTTCTCGATGCCAACGTGCAGTACTCGAATTTTGAGACTGCACTCGACAAGGCTGGTGCCCTGTCGCTCATGTCTTCTTATGGCAAGTACACCGTCTTCCTGCCCGACAACAATGCTGTCGATGCGTGGTGGAAGGAGAAGGGCTACAGCTCCTTCGAGCAGTTCCTCGACTCAACGAAGGCTGTGCAGCAGATGGTGTTCTATCATATCATTGACGGTGAGAGCAATGGTGTGGGCACCTATCTCACCTCATCGTTCACCAACAGCAACATCGTCACGAAGAATATGATGGGCCGCTTCCTCTACACGGCGCCCACCGCTGACGGTGCCTCATGGGTGGTGAACAACTCCGCAAGGATCACCTCTGCCGACAACGTGATGGTCAATGGCGTGGTGCACACCGTGGACCATGTCGTGGAGGGCAACCAAGACCTGCTGAGCGACTACATCCTCGCCAGCCAGCGCTATCAGCTCTATGCCGAGGCGCTGCATGCCACAGGGCTGCTCGACTCCATCAATCGCATCGAGGACGAGAGCTACAACCCTAACAATATCGATGTGCAGGAGTATAGCTACTATAAAATACCCAAGCACCGCTATTATGGCTACACCGCATTACTCGAGAGCGACTCCGTGCTCGCCTTGAACGGCATCGACAGCCTGAGCGACATGCGCGCCTATGCCGAGGGCAAATATCCTGGCGGCAAAGGCAAGCTCGATACCGATCCCAACAGCTCGCTCTATCAGTTTGTGGCCTACCACTTCCTGCCCTACAAGCTCACCTCTTCGCAGATATGCCCCGGCTCCGGCGACCGATATATGATGACTGTGCGCCGCACATGGGAGGACCCCACCTGGCAGCGAGAGATGTTCCGCGATGGCAAATACCGCCTCGACAACTATCTCTTCCCCATGGCTAAAAACACCCTCATCTATGTCCAGCAGTTCATCTGGCGCGACGATGCTCCGCAGACGCCGGTCTTTAACGACAAGCGCAACCCCTACGACCCGCAGTACACCAACTTCGTGCAGGAGTGCCCCGATGCTATCACCATCGACATGGACCACAGCAACCAGGACTGTCTCAATGGTATCATCCACGACCTCACCGGCATGCTCTACTACCGAGAGGACGTCTACCACCATCGCCTGCGCTTCGATTTCAACGTCTTCTTCCCAGAGATGTGGAATAACGACCTCATCGACCGCTCCATCATTTTCCCTAAGGGCTACATCCATGGCATCAGCTATGAGGCTAAGGATGGCGTACACTTCAACCACGACGATCAGGGCAGCGTGCACAGCTACTGGATGGGCGAGACGTTCACCATCTGGGGGCGCACAAACCTGAACATCACCATAGGCCCTATCCCTAAGGGCAGCTATGAGGTGCGCATCGGCTACCATATCGGTCTCTACGACTGCGGTATGGTGCAGTACTATCTCGATGGTGAGCCCTGCGGCATCCCCCTCGACCAGAGCAAGAATGCCAAGACGCCGGAGATTGGCTGGAACCAGACCACCTTCTTCATGCAGCACTATCCCGGCACCAGCTGGGTGTCGGGCAATGAGGTGTACGACGAGAGCGACATCTATGGCTACAACAACGACAAGAGCATTCGCAACCAGGGTTTTATGAAAGCCTCTGATGCTTACGCCGGGCCGGAGATGGCGCATAGCAACTACACTCCCGTGAACACTGCTACAGCACGCAACGATGCCTGGTCGCTCCGACGCATCCTCCTCATGGCTACTTATCCCACCACGACCACACACACGCTGACCATCTCCAACCTGATGGACGGCAAGAAGGTGGACATCGATTACATTGAATTCATGCCTAAAGATTTGATTGAAGATGAAGACACACATTAATATAAATAAGGTGAAGCGCCTGCGTGCACGTAGGGTATTAGTCCTTTTACCCCTTTCCCTTTTTACCCTTCTACCTTTTACGTCTTGTACCGACCGCTTCGACGACGAGGAGGGCAAGACGCCTACATGGCTGGGTACGAACATCTACGACTACCTAAAGAGCCGCGGCGACTGCAACACATTCGTACGCCTCATCGATGATGATGGATTGACCGACGTCATGCGCCTCACCGGCTCGAACACCGTGTTCTTCTGCAACGACAACGCTTTCAACCGCTTCTACCAGTCGAACACCATGGGCATCAAGTCCTACGACCAGATTCCGGCATCGATGAAGACGATGTTCCTACGCTTTGGCGTCATCAGCAACGCTCAGCTCATCGAGCGACTCTCGAAGTCCGACCGCGGCAACCTGCTTCTGCGCCGTACCACGAACATGGGCGTTACGGATACCATTCCTCTCGTCAGTGCTTCGTCGCTGCCTGGCAACAGCTACTTTGCTAAGCTCCGTGCTGCCGGCAAGCCTGTTCGCCTGCTGCAGGATGGCACGCAGTTCACGTTCGTGCAGTTCTTCCCCGAAGTGATGACGGGCAAGGGCTTCACTGATGATGACTTCCGATTCATCACCGGCAATGACAGCGTGAGCATCCGCGACCCGTATGTCTATGGCAACCGCCTCATCAACCAGGACCTCATCTGTAAGAACGGTTATCTCCACGAGCTTCAAGACGTGCTTCTGCCGCCGGAGAACATGGCGGGATACATCCGCCAGAACAGCGACCTCTCAACGTTCAACCATCTCCTCGACCGCTTCGCCATTCCTACCTATTATGGCAAGACGGAGACCGGCGACAGCATCTACGAGCTCCGCTACTTCAACACCGGCGGACGCGCGCTGACCACTGACAACGAGAAGAACACCGCGCCCGGCACGCTCCTCTTCGACCCAGGATGGAACCTTTATGGCGCTGCAACGGGTGCTGGCTACAACCAGCCTGCCTACGAGCAGTCGATGGCGGCAATGTTCGTGCCCACCAACGAGGCGATGGCAGAGTTCTTCTCGCCCACGGGTGAGGGTGCCGACTTCTGCAATGCCTTTGGCTCATGGGACAACGTGCCGACAACGATGATTGCCGATATCATCAACTCCCACATGAAGAACAACTTCCTCCAGGCGCTGCCATCGAAGTTTAGCCGCATGGAGGATGAGAACGGCTACTCCGTGAATGTGGACAAGAGCAACATCGTCTCGACGTTCATTGGCCGCAACGGCCTGGTCTACGTCACCAACAAGGTGTTCGTACCGCAGGACTATAAGACCGTCATGGGCCCGGCGAAGATCAACCTGAGCAACTCCATCTTCGCTCGCGCCATCACCAACGATACCTATTCTTACTATTCTTACATCCTCCGTGCACCGAAGAACACGTTCTATTTCTTCGTCACGCCCGATGCTTACATGAAGGACTATGTGGACCCCGTGGCTGAGGCTTACACTTCCTCGGCCAACCACTGCAAGCTGAACTTCTACACCAATGCCTCGAACAACATCGTCGCTATGCCCGTCAGTGCCGACGGCGACACCATCCGCTCGACGACGTTCCCGCTCGGTACGAATGGTACGGTGAGCTCCACGGCAACCATCAAGAACCGACTGAACGACATCCTCGGCACGCAGACCATCGTCATGAGCTACATCGGGGAACTGGAGGAGCGTCTGGCTCAAGGACAGCAGTACTTCGTAACCAACTCCTATGCTCCTGTGCACATCACCTCTCTCGCCACAGGCTCACATGTCAAGGGCTCCGGCAACAAGGAGGGCGTGAAGATTCTGAAGTCGTTCGACAAGAGCAACGGACGTACCTATGAGGTAGACGGCATCGTACAAAACACGACAACGTCTATCTACGATGTGTTGAAGAGTCACCAAGAGTTCACCGACTTCTTCGACATCTGCAACGCCATCGGCGTGTTCTCAACGAAGGCGGCCGACGGCTCTGCGGCAAAGGACTACATGGTGAGCTTCCTCAACCGCTACCACTACACCATCTATGTGCCGACAAACAGTGCCATAGAGGCAGCGCAGAAGAAGGGCATCATTCCCACCGTCAGCGACTGGGAGAACGATGGCGACGCCGAGAAGAAGGCAGCGATGCAGAAGAAGCTGCTCCGCTTTGTGCGCTATCACTTTCAAGACAACTCCGTGTTCATCCATGGTGCAAAGGAGACGGGAGCCGACTATCTCTCAGGTACGCTCAACGAGCAGATGGCAACGTTCTATCCCATCAACGTCACCAACACCGGCGACGCCATCACGCTGAAGGATTCCAAGGGCGCCATGGCACATGTCGTCACCAAGGGTGGGCTCTACAACCTCCTGGCGCGCGACATCGTGCTCAACAGCCCCGACCGTAACAAGGCGACGGAGATGAGCTCCTATGCCTTTGCGGTGATTCACCAGATTGACAACGTTCTAACATTCGAATAATCATGCTTATGAAGACAATAAATATCAGGCGGCTCGTTGTCGCATGCTTGCTCTGCACTTTCAGCGCAATGGTTGCTGCACAGACTTCCATCACGGGCAAGGTCACTGATGCCACCACGGGCGAGGAGATCATCGGCGCCTCTGTGCAGGAGATCGATAAGACCGGGCGTGTCATCTCGGCCACTGTGACCAACATTGATGGTGACTTTTCCTTGGATGTGCAGAATAAGACTAACAAACTGCAGGTATCCTATATTGGATATGTCACTCAAAAGCAGAACATCGGGAATACCACTACGTTCAATATCAAGATCATCGACCAGTCGAAAGAAGTGCAGGAGGTGGTGGTCACAGGAAGACGCATCTCGAATGCTGCCGATGGCTTCAATATCTCTCAACGCGAACTCTCTATGGCTGTGGGCAAACTCAGCATGAAAGACTTGGAGGGTACATCCGTTGCCTCTGCTGACGATGCCCTGCAAGGACGAATATCGGGCCTCGATATCGTGGGTAGCGGTGTGCCTGGCCAGGGCGGGCAGATGCGTATCCGTGGTACCAGCACTATCACGGGCAACGCCCAGCCGCTCGTCGTCGTCAATGGCGTGCCATTCTCTGGCGACATTGATTCTGGCTTTGACTTCTCTGCCGCTACCGATCAGCAGTATGCTGACCTGTTGAATGTCAACGTAGATGACATCGAGGAAATCACTGTCCTCAAGGATGCTGCCTCCACCGCCATGTGGGGATCAAAAGGTGCCAATGGCGTGCTCCTCATTACCACCAAGCGGGGTGCGCGTGGCCGTACGATGATCTCTTACAGTTATAAGCTCTCGGGACAGACACAGCCGAAGGGCATGGATATGCTCAGCGGTGAAGACTACACCATGCTGATGAAGCAGGAGTTCTTCAACCGCGATCTCGGCTCGAAGGAGAGCTATAGCGACTACAACTTCAATGAGCTGAACTATAACTACACAGGGTTTGCCCAAGCCCACAACTACGACAAGAACACCGACTGGGTGAAGGAGGTCACGCAGCAAGGATGGACGCACGACCACTACCTGACCATCGGCGGTGGCGGCGAGCGTGCCAACTTCCGTCTTTCGGCTGGCTACTACGACCGCACGGGAACGAACCTCAAACAAGAGTATGAGCGCTATAGCTCGCGCGCCCAGTTCGACTACAACGTCTCGCAGCGCATCCGTGTTTCCTCAGAGGTGCAGTTCACCTATAGCGATAACAACCAGAACTACCAGTCGCTCCTCGACATTGCCTACAAGAAGATGCCAAACATGAGCGTCTATGAGTATGACTCGGAGGGCAACAACACGGGTCGATACTTTAACATCACACCTGGGCAGGGCATTGGTGATGCCAGCGGGAAGTTTGACTCTAACCAGCGTAACCTCATGAACCCTGTGGCCTTGGGCAATCTTGCCAAGAACGAAACGAAGGGCTATCGCGTGCTGCCAAAGATCCAGTTGCTGTACGACATCTTTGATCCAGAGAAGATCTACCTCCGTTACGTCGGATGGGTGTCTATCGACATGAACCATGAGAACACGCAGAAGTATCTGCCCTCGGACGTGGTCTACAATGCCTCGGAGAACTATGGCTCAGCAAACCAGGCTACGCATCAGATCTCGGACAAGCGCACCGTTGCCACGGAGAACAGCCTCACCTGGCAGAGTCGCTTCAAGCACCCAGACGTGCACAACCTCCAGGTGCAACTGAAGATGCAGACCTATCAGTCGACGTCTTCCACGCAGGTCATCGCCTCGCAGGGACTGCCATCCTCGGAGATCAACAGTGCCACGGCAACGGGCCGCATCTCCAACACCTATAATGCTAACTATGAGGACAAGGGCGTCAGCTGGATGGGACGTGTGCACTACGTGTTCCACGACCGTTACATCTTTGATGCCAACGTCCGTGTTGACGGTTCAACGCAGTTCGGTTCGGCGAACCGCTACGGTACGTTCCCTGGTCTGGCTGCAAAGTGGATTATATCTGATGAGCCGCTATTCAAAAAGGCGCTGGGCGACAAGGTCATCACGCTGCTCGCCTTCCGCCCGAGCTGGGGTATTGCCGGTCGGCAGCCGGGGAAGAACTACCTGCAGTACAGCCTCCTCTCTACGGCTAACTATGGTTACATGGACTACAGTGCCGTCTATCCTACCCGCATCCGCCTCGATGGACTGAAGTGGGAGAAGGTGACCTCGATGAACTGGGGTGCCGATCTTGAGCTCTGGGGCGGTAAGGTCACTGTCAATGCTGATTTATACCACAAGCGCACCAACGACCTCCTGTTCTCTAACCTCTCCATCCCTTCTACCTCGGGATTCTCCACGCTCTCGTATAAGAACGTCGGTACCCTCGACAACAATGGTTGGGAGGTGACGGTGAACTTCAACAAGATCATCAACGTCAAGAAGTTCTCTATGGACTTCAACTTCAACCTTGCCTCTAACAAGAACAAGATAGTGAGCCTCGACGAGAACGTGCTGAACAATTATAATAATGTGGAGAACTTCGGCAACGGCTACTACGCTACCCGCATGCAGGAGGGAAATTCCTTCGGCTCTATCTATGGCTTCCGTTATAAGGGTGTCTACTCCTATGGCTTCGACAACCTCGACAAGGCGCTCGCTGAAGGCAAGACCTGCCCCGTGGCACGCGATGCCAGCGGCAACATCATGTACAACTACGATGGTACGGTGAAGCCGGTGTACTATTACTACAACTCCACGAAGTATCAGTTCCGTGGGGGGGATGCCATCTACGAGGACCAGAACCACGACGGTAGCATCGACCAGTACGATGTCGTCTACCTCGGCGACTGTAACCCGAAGCTCTCGGGCGGCTGGGGACTGACGTTGCGCTACGATGCGTTCTCCATCAACTTCTTCTGCAACTTCCGCTGGGGCAACAAGATCATCAACATGGCGCGCATGAACGCGGAGAACATGTACGGTGCCTACAACCAGTGCTCTACCGTCAACTGGCGTTGGCGCAAGGAGGGCGACGTGACCGATGTGCCGCGTGCCGTCTACCAGCAGGGCTACAACTGGCTGGGCTCCGACCGCTATGTGGAGGACGGCTCGTTCATACGTATGAAGTACATCACCCTGCGTTACTCCTTCCCCACTCAGTGGACGAAGAAGTTCGGCGTCAGCCGCTTGAGTGCTTACTTCACCATGAACAACGTGTTCTGCCTGACGAAGTACTCCGGTGCTGACCCAGAAATCGGCACGGGCGGTATCACCGGTCTTGCCATCGACAAATCCACAACGCCACGCTCCCGTGACTGGACGCTCGGACTGTCTGTAAACTTCTAATTTAAATACGAACGACAATGAAAACGATATATAAGCTTGTCATGTTCTTCGCCGTCCTCGCCACGTTCACCGCGTGCGACAACTACCTCACGCTATACCCAGAGGACGACATCGTGGACGACAAATACTGGGAAGACGGCAATAAGGTGCAGAGTGTCGTCGCTGCAGCCTATCGCTACCTCGCCGATGATAACGTGCTGCGAAAGATGGTCTACTGGGGCGAGCTCCGCTCCGACAATGAGGACTATTCCACCGGAGGCACCGATGAAGAGAACCTCCATGAGGCAAACCTCCTCTCGTCGAACAGCATCGTGAAGTGGGATGGCTTCTATAAGGTCATCAACATCTGCAACAACGTCATCGCCAAGGCACCGGGCGTCCGTGACAAGGACGCGAACTTCACCGAGGAACGCCTGCACAGCTATATGGCTGAGGCGTACTCCATCCGTGCCATCTGCTACTTCTACCTCATCCGTGCCTTCGGCGACGTGCCGTATGTGACTACGCCGTCGAAGAGCGAGCAGACCGACTATAACGTGCCGCAGTCTTCGGCTGACAGCATCCTCGTGGCGCTCATCGGCGACATGGAGAACTACGCCGTGCAGTGGGCACCAGAGGACTGGGATACGGAGGCACACTCTCATGGACGCATCACGGTGAATGCCGTGCGCGCCCTCTTGGCTGACATGTATCTCTGGAAGGCGAGCGATGTCAGCAACGCTGATGCCGCTGCCGACTATCAGAAGTGCGTGGACTATTGCAACGCTATCCTCAACGACGGCGAGTCAACGCTGGTGTTCTCTGAGGGCGAGGATATGTACTATTCCGTCTTTGGTCATGGCAATGCCTCGGAGAACATCTTCGAGCTGAACTACGTCACCAACGGCTTGGCAAACAATGTCACCTCGCAGCTCTATGGCAACACCAGCAAGAGCACCACGGCGCACTTCAACCCCTCGCAGAGCTTGTACAACAGTTTCTCGGAGAGCGACTCCCGCCGTTACCAGTACCTGCAGCTGAACTATTCCACCTCGGGCTCGAACATCAACGTGACAAGTTACAAGATCTTCAAGTACGAGGGTGTCTCGGCTCCGGGCGCTTACGGCCTGTCGAACTATAGCTACCGCTCGTCGTCGAGCTATGCCAACTGGATTCTCTACCGCCTGCCGGATGTATACCTCATGGAGGCAGAGGCTCTTGCCGAGTTGGCACGCCTGCACAACGACCAGACGCTCGCCGACCGCGCTATGGACTACCTGAACGTCATCCATCGCCGCGCTACCTCCAACCTGGAGGAGCTCACCGCAGGAACCATCAGCGACGTGGAGGATGCCGTCCTCGCTGAGCGCCGCCGCGAGTTCTGCTTCGAGGGCAAGCGCTGGTTCGACCTCCTGCGCAAGGTGCGCCGTGAGGGCTCTACCGCCAAGGCGCTCTCCCTGCTCGTCAGTGCTCGCTCTGGCGATACGAAGCTCTTCGAGGCACGCCTGTCCACCATCGACGCTTGGTATCTGCCCATCTCGAAGAGCGAGATGAACGCTAACCCGCGTCTCCATCAGAACAATTATTACACGCTTAAAGAACAGTAAACGCTATGAATGCTAAACATATCATCAGTCTCTGCTTCGCAGCCGCCCTCGTCGTCACTGGTTGCCAGGACAACGAGTGGGACGACCACTATGGCGTTGGCGGCAACACCGCCACAGAGAGCATCATACAGATCCTGGAGGGCAACAGCCGCTACAGCCAGTTTGTGGATGTCGTCAGAGCTCAGCATCTTGACACCCTGCTCCGTGGCGACCAGACTTTCACCGTGTGGGCTCCCACCAACGAGGCGATGAGCACTTACAACAGTGCCGACACCGACGTGCTCACCCACTTCCTACAGAACCATATCAACCGTTATGTCTACACCACGTCCGACCTCACCGACACCGCTACTGTGCGCGTGAAGATGCTCAATGGTAAGTTCCAGGACTACAGCCGTGCCACAGGCGGCTACACCTTCGGTGGTGTGGCGCTCGGCGGCGACCAGATTGCCACCAACGGCGTGGTGCACCAGCTCGGCAGTGTGGTGCCGTTCTTCCCGAACATCTATGAGTATGTGAAGGATGCCTCCAACGGTGCCAGCAAGTTCGGTACTTATCTGCAGAACTTCGACGAGTACGAGTTCAACAAGGCGGCAAGTACCGCCATTGGTAAGAACAACCTCGGACAGCTCGTCTACGACTCGGTGTTCAACTATAAGAACCCATGGATGCGGCTCTATGGCAACCTCTACCAGGAGGACAGCCTCTACACCGTCGTCGTGCCGACCAACGAGGCATGGGACGAGGGCATGACCACCGCCCGCAAGTATTTCCGCACCTTCGGCACATTGGATACGGAGAAGCTCAGCACCACGAACGTACCGACGCGTACCTATATCCTTGACGATGCCCTTGCCGACTCGCTCACGGAGGCGTATTCCGAGCAGAACATCGCACAGTCGCTCGTCTTCCGCCGCCTTGTCACGCCCGCCGCACCCGGCGACAGTCTCGTGGCTACCTCCGGCAATTCCTACTATGGCACCACGGCACTCTTCTCGCCGATGGAGCAGGTCACCGTGAGCAACGGTACCATCTGGCGAGCCACCACCTGGCCGTTCACGCCCGAACGGCTCTACTATAAGGAGATCTGCGTGGAGGCAGAGAACACCCGCAACCGTACCGATGCTTACGCCAGCGTGTTCACGCGCAGCTCGTCAGCCACGTCGTTTGCCGACTCCGTCTCCGACCAGCGCTTTATCGAGGTGACCGCCGCCACTACCAGCTCGCGCACGCAGCCTATGGTGCAGTTTGCCATCCCAGATGTCCTCGCCGCTCAGTATGATGTCTATGTGGTCTTCGCTCCTGCCCAGGCGTATGTGGAGGATGCCACTGCCGACAGCACGCGCGTGCACTTCTATCTGAACTATGTGCACGAGGACGGCACGATGAAGGAGGACAAGGTCATCGCCGGCGGCATCACCCATGGCACCACGATGACGAAAATGTATGTGGGCCGCTTCACGTTCCCCTTTGCTAACTTCTCCAGCTCTGCCTTCACCGGCGAAGAGAAGCAAGACGACGACTGCGTGCGCCTGCGCGTGCAGACCGACGTCTCTGCCAGCGAGACGACGAAGCTGTCGCGTACCATGAGAATAGACCGTATCATCTTTGAACCCGTAACCGAATAACGCTATATGGACAAGAAAATATTGATATTGGCAACGGCGCTCCTCGCCACAACGGCGGGAAGGGCTCAGCACTTGAGTGGTACCGTCACCGATGCCTCCACACGGCAGCCGGTGCAGGGTGTTGCCGTGCAGGCGGGGCGCAGTCAGGCGCTCACCGATACACAGGGCCACTATAGTCTGAAGAACACCACCCGCCACGGCACGGTGTCGTTCAGCAAAAACGGATATGTCACCACCACGCTATCCCTGCGCGGCGACACGCTCCTCGATGCCTGCATCTACAATAAGGCGTTCCGCGACAAGGTCTCCGCAGAGACGTTCACCCGTGCCGTCGACGATCTTTCTGCCGACGATGTACTATCGCAGCTCAGCGGTGCTGACGTGCGTGGCGTGACGCGCTCGGCGAATGGCGCCGTAGGCTCGAACCTCTTCATCCGTGGCCTGAACACGCTCAACTCCAACACCCAGCCGCTCCTCGTCGTCGATGGCACTGTATGGGACGAGCAGACTGCGGTCAATCCGCTCTTCCAGGGCTTCACGCAGAACACCATCGCCGACATTGATGTCAACGACATCGAGACGCTGCAGGTGCTCAAGGATGCCACAGCCATCTATGGCTCGAAGGGTGCCAATGGTGCTATCATTATCACCACGCGCCGCAGCCACAGCACGGTGACGCGCATCGCTGCTGACATCTCCTACAGCTTCAACTTCAAGCCGAAGACCTACGACATGATGAATGCTGCCGACTACCGTGCTTACCTCTCGGAACAGGTGAAGGGCTCCAGCTTGCAGAACACCTATGCCACAACTTTCAAGGGCATGTTCGGTACCGATCGTGCCGCTGCCGACTATAACACCTTCCACAACGACATCGACTGGAGCGATGAAGTATACCGCATGGGCGGCACTCAGCACTATGGCATCAATGTCGACGGTTCGGACGATGTGGCAAAGTACAACATCTCATTGGGCTATACGAAGAACAACGCCACCGTGGAGAGCACGGACTTCTCTCGGCTCAACGCGCGCATCAATGCCGATATCAGTCTGTCGCGTAGCCTCGACGTTGCCACGCGCCTCTATTATACCTACACCGAGCGCAACCTGCAGGACGATGGCGTCAACGCTTATACCTCGCCGACGTTCCTCGCCGACATCAAGTCGCCGTTCCTACTGCCCTACGCCTATACCGACGATGGTTCGCAGCTCACGCATACGCTGAACGGCGTGGATGTGCTCGGCGTGTCTAACCCCGTGGCGCTCATCGACAATGCCAAGAATACGAACAAGCACTATCGTGTGGGCCTTGCCTTGGCACCGACATGGGTCATCGGCCGTGGCTTCTCGGCTCAGGGTCGCTTTAGCTATACTCACGTCAGCACACGAGAGCATTATTTCTCGCCGATGACGGGCATAGCGCCACAGACCGTCGATGGTCACCGCTGGGAGAACACGGTGAAGGACCAGAGCTATACGCAGAACAGCATCTATGCGGATGCCGCTGCCAACTATGCCCAGACGTTCGGCTACCACGACCTGAAGGTGCAGGTCGGCCTCCGTTATATGATGTCGGACTTCGACTGGAGCTATGCCGACGGTCACAACACAGGCAACGACAACGTGTCGAACCTGAATAACTCGCTGTCGTACCGCACGCTCAATGGTGATAAGACCGACTGGAAGACGCTCTCGCTCTTCGGTCGCGCTGCCTACACCTATGACCACCGCTACACGCTGGAGGCCACGCTCGTGTCTGATCGGTCATCGCGCTTCGATGCCTGGGCTACGTTCCCGGAGCTGACGGCACGCTGGAACATGGGCAACGAGGCGTTCCTCGCCGGCAGCCGCTGGCTCTCTGCTGCCGAGCTGCATGCCACCTGGGGCGCATCGGGCAACGATGACATCGATGGCATCCGCCGCTACTCCTATCTGCAGGGTGTGAACTATATGGGTACCGCCACAGGCCTGCGCCTCGGTGCCCTGGCCAACAAGGACCTGAAGTGGGAGCGCACAGAGAAGCTCAGTGTTGGCTTCTCACTCGGATTCCTGAAGGATCGCCTGAGTCTCGCCGCCGACTTCTATAAGTATACCACGAAGGACCTCCTCATCCTGAAGCAGGCTGAGCTCGCCACGGGTAAGGACACCTATCCTGCCAATGGCGGTAAGTTGCAGAACACGGGCGTGGAGTTCACCCTCGCAGGTAAGCCGCTGGTGCTCCGCCACTTCTCGTGGACATCGAGCCTCTCGCTGGCTCATTATAAGAATGAGGTGAAGGCGCTCGCCGATGGCGACTATACTACCACCGTGCTCGGTGGCGAGGTGCTCACCGCAGTGGGTGCACCGCTGGCACGGTTCTATGGCTACAAGACCGCTGGCATCTTCTCCACTGCTGAGGAGGCTGCCGCAGCCAACCTTAAGGTGCAGAACAGCGATGCCAGCTACAGCACGTTTGGCGCTGGCGATGTACACTTCGTCGATCGTGACGGCAATGGAATAATCAAAGAGAATGACCGACAGGTCATCGGTGACCCGAACCCCGACTTCACCGGCACGTTCTTCAACCGCTTCGCCTGGAAGCGCCTGTCGCTGGAGGTGCTCTGCACATTCTCTTCGGGCAACGATGTCTACAACTATCCGCGCCAAATGCTGGAGTCGATGTCTACGCTCCACAACCAGACGAACGCCGTGCGCAACCGCTGGAAGAACGAGGGCCAGGTGGCAACCATGCCACGTGCCAGCTATGGTGACCCGATGGGCAACAGCCGCTTCTCCGACCGCTGGATAGAGGATGGCTCGTTCTTCAAGGTGAAGAATGTGAAACTTAGCTACGACATACCCATCAACAACACCTATATCCATGGCTTGCAGGTGTGGACGGCGGGTGCTAACCTGCTCACGCTGACGAAGTACCTCGGCATCGACCCAGAGGTATCTATGTCGTCATCATCGCTCTGGCAGGGCATCGACAATGGCTATCTTGCCTACGGTCGTTCGTTCTATATGGGAGTGAAGATTAACTTGTAAACAATAGCAACAATGAAGACTACTATATATAATAAGGTGAAGGCAATGTCAAAGGGGGTGCTCTTGCTTACCCTCTTACATTCATGCCTTCTTACTTTCACCGCCTGCTCCGACTCGTTCGATGCCGACTCAGATAGCGTCATCAAGACCGACGGTCAGAAGTACGACAACGAACTGGAGGCACGTAGCGGTATGTTTGGCCTGCTGCAGGGCTTGCAGACCATCGGCGACAACTATGTGCTGATGGGTGAACTCCGTGCCGACCTGATGACGACGACTGCTAACTCCTCGCAGGAGATGCGCGACATCGACGAGAACAACATCCAGTCAGAGAACAGTTACCTGCGCGAGCGCCAGGCGTATGCGTTGCTCAACGACTGTAACTACTACATCCAGCACCTCGACACCACGGTGACGCAACTCGAGGACGGCGTGGCGGTGAAGTTCCTGCGACCATACCTGGCTCAGGCAAAGGCTATCCGCGCCTGGACCTATCTGAACCTCTGCCTCGACTACGGGCATGTGCAGTACACCACCGAGCCGCTCCTGGAGGGTGGCAAGAACTATGACCTCCAGACGCTGAAGCTGGAGGAGCTCGTGCCGCTGCTCATCGCCGATGTGGAGGAGGCACAGTCGCTCCTGCCAACGACCAAGGCTAATGCCGACTGGACGGAGGGTGCCACCGACCCGGGCTTCACCTCGTCGGTGAACTATGGTGGGGTGAAGGCATCGCAACTGATGTTCCCGCTGAAGTTCATCCTCGGAGAGCTCTATATGTGGAACCAGGACTTTGAGAAGGCGGCACAGGCCTACCACGACCTAATCTATCAAGACCGCTTGGAAATGTCGTCTTATCGCAACACCTACAACCAGCAGGGCACACAGGTCACGGGTCGTGGCTGGTCGGGACAGTTCTCGTCGTTCAACTATCAGGATATCCTCACCGCTATCGTCTTCAGCGCCGACTATAAGGCCAATGCCTCCCACCTCCAGCAGATGGCGGGCACCGACTATGTCATCGCTCCCTCATCGGCCCTCATGGGTACGTTCAACGCACAGAACTACTACACCAACCGCGCCATTGCCGGCGACCTACGCGGCCTCTATGGTACCTATGCTATGCGTACCAACCAAGTGACGGATGCCAAGAATGCCTACATCACGAAGTACGGCTCCATGATGACAGGCTCCAGCTATTACGTCTCGCCCTGCCGCGCAGCCCTCGTCTGGCTGCGCTATGCCGAGGCTGTGAACCGTTTGGGCAAACCGAAGTTGGCATTCAACGGCTTCCTGAAGTATGGACTCTGTGCTTACAACATCAATCTCTATCGCGACAAGGATGCCCTGCGCGGCGAGATCACCGGTGAACCGTGGATGAACTTTGGTCAGGATGCGCCCGAGGGCGCTGTGGCACAGGTGTTTGCGAAGAACACGACAGGCTTCCATGCCCGCGGTTGTGGCAACACCGACATGAACGAGGCCTACGTCATCGAGGAGCAACCCACGCTCCAGGACAGCATCCTCTGGGTGGAGGACCAGCTGGTCAACGAATATGCGCTGGAGACCGGACTGGAGGGCAACCGCTTCCACGACCTCATGCGCGTCTCGCTCTATCGCGACGACCCCACCTACCTTGCTTCCCATGTGGCAGCGAAGTTCACGGGCGCGAAGCGTAGTGCCGTCTATGCCCGCCTCGCAACGAAGGACGGGTGGTATCTGCCAGAGAACAAATAAAGCCTCTCTCCAAAGCCTCCTCTCCCTATCACCATAAAGACGCAAGGGCATAGACGTGCCCTTGCGTCTTTATGGTTTTTCCCGGTAAATGAATGAGTATCGGCAACGAACCATACGAATGAATAAAAAGAGGAGGAGCTATATCGATAAGCAACAAGAACAATCAATCAATAAACCCAAAAAAATTATGAAGAAACAATTATTTAACTTCAAACGAGGACTGCTCACCGTGGCAGCCCTCGTCTTCACCGTTTCAGGGTTCGCACAGAGCCTGAATCAAAGCGTCACCGATGCCGAGTATGAGGCAGCGAACGCATCAATTACTGATGGTGCTACTTATACCATCAGCACAGTCTACAATGGTACGGCGGATGGCGACATTACCTATTATCTCGACGGTGCCGGCTATCTGACCACGGATGCGAGCAAGGCTGGGCAGTTTACCTTCGCCAAGCAGGACGAGCCGGATGGCTTTAAGCCTACGGCATGCCGCGTGAAGAAATTTACCAACGTCGCTGGTGGTAAGACCAGTACCGAGTGGGAAAACCATGGTCACCTGAACCAGAACGGTCCACGCGCGATGTGGGAGAGCCAGGTGTTCTTCATGAAGGATGACAAGTATGCTATCCGCTCAACCAATGCCACGGGCTCTGAATGGGGTCCAGACTGCTATTGGACGGTGATTGCTGATGCCACACTGCCGCAGGCTGGCTACAACCTCACTGCTGGCAAAGCTGACTTCATCTGGACCTTAACCAAGACAGCAGACCCGTCGACGATCTCTTTCGACAACCAGAAGGCTTACACCGCTACGAGCCAGGGCAATAAGAACTATCAGTTCCTCTCACCGCTCTACACCTCCGACCACACGAACCTCCACTTCACCACGGATGCTACGAAGGCTATGCGCCTCTACATCACTGCAACGGATAAGGGTGACAACTTCTATCTCTATGACCTCCGCAGTGGCTACTATGTGGTGCCAGCTGTCGACAAAAACAATGGTACAGCATGGACGGTGTCGAAGACCCCTACGGCTGTGAAGCTGACCATCGAAGGCACTACTTACTATCTCTCTGGTGAGAACAGCGGCAATGCCAATCCTTACAATGCCAAAGATGGTCGCACCATTGTGGGCAACTATCCATCAGGTGGCGACAGCAAATGGGCTATCGTTGCTGCCGAAGGTTCGTTGCTCGACAATACCCTCGTCGAAGGTGTGCGCTATGCGCTCCAGACCTGCAACTCGAAGGTGAAGAACAAGTATATCTCCGGCGTGAAGAAGATACAGGGCGAGACAACGAATACCCTCGGCCGCGTATCCGGCACTACTGCTGACGCTACTCACTTCGTCATCGCTAAGAATGGTGACAACTATACCTTCAAGGCTGACGGTACATCGCTCTATATTACCCCGTCGGCTGATAAAAACAATGGTACTTACTGGACGCTCGGCGAGAACGCTGCCGATGTGGTGGTGGCTCTCGACAACAACAACAGCACCGTGAGCAGCCTCTCTGCTCCTGCTTATACCCTTTCGGGCACAAATGGCGGCTACGCCAATGCTTATAATGGCGACAACACCTCGAATACGAACCTCATCGTGGCTAACTGGCCTGCTACTAATGACGTATCCTCTCACTGGCTCATCGTGCCTGTCACCGACCTCGACGTGACCATCACCGAAGATAAGTTTGCTACCTTCGCCAGCGGCCTCGATACAAACTACTCTGGCTTGAGCGTTACTCCTAAGACTGGTACCGTAAATGGCAATACCCTGACCTTCGCTGATCAGAAGTTGGTAAAGGGCGGTACGGGTGTTGTTCTCTATAGCGAGAATGCTGGTACATACACTGTGCCTGTGGACTACACTTCTACAGCTACAGAGGTTAGCAACGACCTCGTTGGTGTGCTCGTTGACACCGAGATTTCAGCTCCTACTAATGGTGGCATCTATATCCTCTCGAAGGTTGACGATGTCTTTGGCTTCTATAAGATTTCAGGTAAGGGCACAATCCTGGCAAACAAGGCTTACCTAAAGGTTAATGATACAAATGCTAAGTACTTCAGCCTCGACGGCACAGCTACAGCTATTGAGCAGGCACTCGTTGCTCCTCTGCTGGACAAGAATGCCCCTGTCTATAACCTCCAGGGCCAGCGCGTGGCACGTCCTGCTCACGGCATCTTCATCCAGAACGGTAAGAAATTTGTTGTGAAGTAATTCATGACAGAACACGATAAGTTTAATAAACAATAATATCAACGATTATGAATAAGAAAGAATATATTAAGCCGCGTTGCTCTAATATGGAGATAGACGAGGAGGTCTTGATGGCTGTATCCGTCAATGTAAATAATGCTACATTTGATTCGAATACTACTATTGAAGCTTCAGATGGCATTTTCGATGCTTACTCCAAGCGCGGTTACACCAGCGTTTGGGATGACGAAGAATAACTCCTCTCGTCACGCGGGATGAGCTATCATCAGTAACAACGATAATATTCGTTTTAACACACTAATCCTTTCGGAGCCATGTTCAGGCATCGTGCCTGTCCATGGCTCCGAGCTTTTTTATGAAATCCCGCGCATAGTCGTTACCCCAGTTCGGGATAACCGAGTTGTGGCTCGCCACATGGGCAACAAACTTATCGGTCGACAATTTTTGACGCACCTGACCATTAGCATAAGCCTTTGCAGGCTCTGCTGGTTTTATCGGGTTTTTCATCATGTAAACTGAATAAGGAATTATAGTTGTAAATAGTTTTTATTGGTTAGACATAAATTACTCCGCAGAGCCGTGTTATCGTCATATTTTCGTGCGACTATTCTCGTGCAGCATTTCGAGTATCTTCGTGGCGCCTTTCGAATATTCTCGCGAGCTCATGCGCCTAATAGGCTTTGTAGAGCTCCTGTGTGCTGCTGTAGCTTAGCTATCCGCTGTGAGGATTAACGATTGCTTGTGGCTCGTTGGATTACGTCTACAAAATTACAACATTCGCATAACTCGTTGTCCGCTTATGTCCGTTTGTGTCCGCTTATGTCCGAGTTTTAACTTTTAGACGTATTATTTTAACATTGAGAAATAAAGCATTGTTGGTGGAATATTATTTATTAGGTATTTTAGACGGTGGATAAAATCAGTCATTTTCAGTCATTAGTCATTAGTCATTTTCAAAAAAAAGTGTGTCACGACCTCTATATAATTATATAGGCTTAATTTCACACTTTCAAAAATCAAAATGACTAATGACTAATGACCAATAATGACTAAATAAAGGAGTTTTTGAGAAGATGGGCTGAGCAGGGTCATAGGGACAGGTACCGCTGCCCCACTTTATCATGAACCTTATTTCAGCATTGGGAGCATATTGCTTCTTCGACAATAAGCCAAAGGCATTGCAGGGTCACCCAACGAAGGATGCGAACCGCTACCTTATCATGCTATTGAGTACCGCGCGTGCTCAGTCCGTATATCTAATAAGGAAACTATAAACCTTATTAGATATGATAACAAAAAGCCTAATCACAACAGTGGCGGCAGCAGGACTGTTTCTGCTCACCGCCTTGCCCGCCCACGCCGAGCGGTTGAAGGAGAACATCAACCGCGATTGGAAGTTCAACCTGGGCGATGTCAGTGGCGCCGAGGCCACGGACTTCAATGACGGGGCGTGGCTGGATGCCAATCTCCCACACACGTTCTCCCTACCTTATTTCATGTGGAAAGATGTCTACCATGGCTATGGATGGTACCGCCGCACGCTCACCGTGCCCGCAGACTGGCAGGGCAAGGAGGTCTGCGTGGAGTTCGAGGGCGCATTCATCCAGGCGGAGGTGTACGTCAATGGACAGCTTGCCGGCACCCATACCGGTGGCTACACAGGCTTCTCCTTCGACATCACGAAGCTCATCCATACCGGCGAGAACAGCCTCGCCGTCCGCGTGAACAACATCTGGAAGGCGAACGTCGCACCGCGCGCCGGCGACCACCAGTTCAGTGGCGGCATCTACCGCGATGTATACCTCACCGTCACCGACCCGCTGCATGTCGACTATTGCGGCACGTTCATCCAGACGCCAGAGGTTTCCTCTACCGCCGCGACCTGCAAGGCATCGACAGCCATCGTCAATAGTGGCAGTGCCACGAAGGCGTTCACGCTGACCACCAACATCCTCGACCCCGCCGGTAACAAGGTTGCCACCGTGAGCACCGATGCCACGGCGAAGGCTGGACAGACTGTCACCGTCGACCAGACGCTGCCGCAGATCAGCAGTCCACAGCTCTGGAGCCCGTCGTCACCGAACCGTTACACCGCCGTGACGACCGTCGTCAGTGATGGCAAGACCGTTGACACCTACTGCACGCGCTTCGGCATCCGCTCTCTGTCGTGGACCGCCGACCAGGGTTTCTTCCTCAACGGCGAGCATCTGTTCCTCCTCGGTGCCAATGTCCATCAAGACCAGGCAGGGTGGGGCGATGCCGTCACCAATGGGGCCATAGTCCGCGACGTGCAGATGATCAAGGATGCCGGCTTCAACTGCATCCGCGCCAGCCATTATCCTCACGACCCCGCTTTTGCCGAGGCTTGCGACTCCCTCGGCGTGCTCCTGTTCATGGAGACACCATTCTGGGGCATGGGCGGCAACAAGGATGAGGTAGTCTGGGGCGAGGGCTCTCCCGCCAGTGCCTATCCCACGAACACCAGTGACCAGAAAGCGTTCAACCAGAGTGTCCTCGCGCAGCTTAAGGAGATGATTCGCATTCATCGCAACTCGCCGTCCATCGCAGCATGGAGCCTGTGCAACGAGCCGTTCTTCACCGCCTCATCGACAGAGACGCCCATGAAGGCCTTGCTCGATGAGGAGACCGACAGTGCCACAAGGTGGGACCCTACGCGTCAGGTGGCCATTGGCGGCTCACAGCGCAAGGGCATCGACAAGCTGGGCAAGAACCAGATAGCGTTCTATAACGGCGATGGCGCCTCGATGAGCGACTTCCAAAACCCTGGCGTGCCGAACATGGTGTCGGAGTATGGCAGTACTACTGCCAACCGTCCTGGATCGTTCGCTCCCGGCTGGGGCAACGTCGGCGACGGCATGACCAACCGCCCGGCATGGCGCAGTGGACAGGTCATCTGGTGCGGTTTCGACCATGGCACCGTTGGCGGCACCACACTCGCCTCGATGGGCATTATCGACTATTTCCGCTTGCCGAAGCGCTCCTACTACTGGTACCAGCAGGCTTACGCCGAGGGCAAGGAATCTCCCGTGGAGCCCACATGGCCGCAGGCAGGCACCGCCACACAGCTGAAGCTCTTTGCCACTGAGACGACCATCAAAAGCGACGACGGCACCGACGATGCACAGATCATCGTCCGCATCTGCGACGCTCAGGGCACACAGCTCAGCAACACCCAGGCAGTGACGCTGGAGGTGGTAAGCGGTCCGGGCGAGTTCCCCACAGGCAAGAAAATCACATTCTATCCACCATCGTCGGATCAGAAGTCGGACATCGTGATCCGTGACGGCGAGGCAGCCATCGCCTTCCGATCTTATTATAGTGGTACAACGGTCATCCGCGCCACCGCTGACGGGCTTGCCTCCGATGAGATCACCCTCACCACCCTCGGCACGCATCCCTTCGGCGCTGATACCAAGGAAACCGAGGACCGTCCGTATAAGCGCTTCAATGCTGCCGACACCGTGACCACCGTCATGGAGGAGTCGAACTTCACTCTCGCCGCACAGCGACCCACGCAGGCTTCCTCGGAGAAGACGTCAGCCTCTCTCGCCAACGACGAGAACACCTCTACCGCCTGGACGCCTACCGATGCCGACATAGCGCGCTGGTGGCGCCTCGACCTGGAGGCAAGCTACAACGTCAACCGCATCGAGCTGACGTTCCCCACAGCCGACAACTATAAGTATATCATTGAGGTCAGCGACGATGGCGAGACGTGGCGCACCGCCGTTGACGAAAGCGACAACACCAGCACACTGCAAAAGCGTATAGCTGTTGGCACGTTTGGCAATAGCGTGGCGTTCGTCCGCGTGAGGTTCACCACGGCTCTCGCCGGCCTCGCTGAGGTGCGCGTGGGAGGCTCTACGAAGCCCTCTACCCTTGGCGATGGCTTCCTTGCGGGTACGGTCATCGGTACAGCGGGCTCATGGAAAAACAACGCCGACGTGACCATGGAAAAGGCCATCGACTTCGATGGCGACACGTTCTTCGACGGTCCTTGGGGCGGTTCGCCGTTCTGGGTGGGCCTCGACCTGGGCAAGGACAAGACCTCCAATGTGACCAAGGTACGCTACATGCCGCGCTACGTCCCCAATAACGACAAGTTTGCCGACCGCATGGTGGGCGGGCAGATACAGGTGGCATCCGCTGCCGACTTCAGTGATGCCAAGACGGTGGGCACGATTACCGTGCGCCCGCCGTATAAGCAGTTCTCTACGCTTCTCTGCACAGACACCATCACCCGCGGCCGCTATGTGCGCTATCTCTCTACCGATAACGGTAATGGTAACGTGGCGGAGATTTATTTCTACAGTGTCCCGCCTACCGACGAGGAGCTTGCCAACGTGCCAGACACGCTGGCTGCCACGCTCAGCGAATATGCTGTGGCGGGTAGCACTACATATAAGCCCACGGAGCCGATGACGCTCTGGTATCGCCAGCCGGTGACGGCAATGTATGCCGACAATATATGGATGGACTACGCCCTGCCTATCGGCAACGGACAACTTGGAGGCATGGTCTATGGCGGCATACACCAGGACATGGTGCAGTTCAACGAGAAGACGCTCTGGCAGGGCAGCAGTACCTCGCGTGGCGCCTACCAGAACTTCGGCAACCTCTATCTGGAGGACATCAGTGGCAATGCCACCGAGGGCGTGACGGACTACTACCGCACCCTCGACCTGAGCAACGCTACCGCTACGGCACACTGGAAGGTGGGCACGGTGAGCTACGACCGACAGTACATCGCGTCCTTTCCCGACAAGGTCATCGCCGTGCGCCTCACCGCATCGGAGCCAGGTAAGATCTCGCAGCACTTCTATCTCTTCAACGACCATGGCAACCGTCCGCTCTACAAGGATGGCACGGCAACCATCAAGGGCAAGCTGACCACCGTGAGCTACAACGCCCGCCTGCGTGTGGTGCCAGAGGGTGGAGAGCTGACCACCGACGCTACAGGCATCTATGTCCGCGGGGCTGATGCCATCACCGTCTACCTTGCTGCCGGCACTGACTTCGATCCAGTTGCCAGCGGCTATGTCAAGGGTACGAAACACATCGCTGACACGATGGCGACGCGCACGGACGCTGCCGCTGCCAAGGGCTGGACAGACCTTTATGCCGACCATGTTGCTGACTATCAGAGCCTCTATGGCCGTATGAGCCTCTCGCTCGGTGGCGCCGACAACAAGATGCCAACCAACGAGTTCGTTGACCGCTACGCCAACAGTCAGGGCGAGGACGCCTACCGTCTGCTGGAGGAGCTCTACTACCAGTATGGCCGGTACATGCTCATCGCTTCTTCGCGCGGCATCGACTCACCGAACAACCTCCAGGGCATCTGGAACAACAGCAATAGCCCAGCCTGGCAGTGCGACATCCATGCGAACATCAATATCCAGATGAACTACTGGCCCGCAGAGGTGACTAACCTCTCGGAGACACACATGAACTTCCTGAACTACCTCTACAACATGGCCATCAAGCAGCCGCAGTGGCACAGCTACGTCACTGACCGCCTCGGACAGACGAAGGGCTGGACATGCTTCACGGAGAACAACATCTTTGGTCATTGCAGCACCTGGGGCAACCAGTATGTCGTGGCTAACGCCTGGAACTGCACACACCTCTGGCAGCACTATCGTTACACACTCGACAAGGAGTTCCTGCAGAACACAGCACTGCCCGTCATGGTAGGTGCCGTCGACTTCTGGATGGAGCGACTGGTGAAGGCTGACGACGGTACCTGGGAGTGCCCTGATGAGTACTCACCGGAACATGGACCAGAGAAAGAAAACGCCGTGCCACATGCGCAGCAACTTGTCTGGAGCCTCTTCGACGAGACGTTGAAGGGCATCGACATAGTCGGCGTGGAGAATAGTGGCGTAGACCAGGCATGGGTGGACAGCGTGAAGGCGAAGTTCGCCAACCTCGACAAGGGCCTCCACCTGGAGACCTACGAGGGCAACTATGGTAACCAGTTCCGAGGTGTGGCGAAGGGTGACACCATCCTCCGCGAATGGAAGTACACCAACTATGCTACCGGCAACGGCGCGGAGAACAACCACCGCCACATGTCGCACTTGATGTCGCTCTATCCGCTGAGTTTGGTCAGCTCGTCGAGTCCTTACTTTGAGCCTACTATCCGCTCACTGATGCTCCGTGGCAATGAGTCGCAGGGCTGGTCGATGGCATGGAAGATTGCGCTCTGGGCGCGTGCCCACCGTGGCGACCAGTGCCAGGACATCTTCAACTATGCCTTCAAGCACGCACAGTCGTACGTGGTCAACATGCGCTCGTGGGCGGGAGGCGTCTACTATAACCTCTTCGACGCTCACACGCCGTTCCAGATTGATGGTAACCTCGGGGCTACGGCAGCCATGGCGGAGATGCTCCTCCAGAGCTACACCGATACGCTTCAGCTGCTACCCGCCCTTGCTCCACGATGGACGAGTGGTGAGGCAAAGGGCCTGCGCGCCGTGAACCAGTTCGAGGTGGACCAGCAGTGGGCGGACAGCAAGCTCACCCGTGCCGTGGTGCACTCGCATGCGGGTAAGCCATGCGCGGTGGAGTATGCTGGCCTGGGCAAGGCTACGGTCACCGATGCCTCGGGCGCTACGGTCAACGTCACGGTGGTGAACGACAGCACCATCTCCTTCCCGACGGTAGAGGGCGGTGTCTATACCATCACGCCCTACGATGCTACTGGCATCCGCACGGTGAGCAGCACGGTGCAGCAGGGCGATGGCAAGACCTACAACCTTGCCGGTCAGCGTGTCGACGACCGCTACTATGGTATCGTGGTGCGCAAGGGCAAGAAGTTTGTCAATAAGTAATACTTATTCTTCTCATAATGTTTGGGCGGCATACTCTGTGTTGAGTGTGCCGCCCTTTTGCTTCGTATTGTAAGTATATGAAACGGCAAATACTATTCTATCTCCTGCTCCTCATGGGGAGCGCCCTGTCCTTTGCCAAGACAAAGGCGGCAGCACAGCCAAAGAGTTCAGTCCTGCCCAAGGACTATGTGTGGACCACACCCTCGAAGAACGTCTCGGAGTCGATGCCCTGTGGCGGTGGTGGCGTGGGCATGAACGTCTGGGTGGAGGATGGTGACATCCTTGTCTACCTCAGTCATAGCGGTGCCTTCGACGAGAACAACACGCTGCTAAAGCAAGGTCGTCTGCGCTTGCGCCTGCCGCATTCCGCCTTCCGCGCTCAGGCACTGCGGCTGAGCGAGGGATATGTCGAGGTGCTGCTGGACGATGCCCGCATCGACATCTGGTGCGAGACAGGCCGTCCTGTGGTACACATCGACACTTACGTCAGCAAGGTCATGCGTCTGGAGGCACGCTATGAGAGCTGGCGCACCCACGACCGTGCCTTCCGCCGTGGCGAGTATTTCCAAACCTCGTATAAGTTCGGTGCTCCCGACGGTGTCGTGACGCATGCCGACCGCATAGATCCTAATCAGGGAGCCATCACGTTCATCCATGAGAACCCGTCGGAAACGGTCTTCGACGTGACCGTTGACCAGCAGGAATTGCAGTCGGTGAAGGACCAGCTCTATAACCCGCTGGCACGCCTCGTCAGTGGTGGCATTGCCGACTTCGGCGGCCTGGCCCTTGCCGACACTGTCCACGGCGACTATATGGGCACGGACTACGTGGGCTGGCGCTATGTGGGTGAGAAGGTGAAGGACAACCACATCACGGTGGCACTGAACAACCGCCAGGGCACGGCGGCCGACTGGCAGACGGCTACAGAGACGATGCTCCGCTCGGCGCTGGCCACCAGCGCACGCAAGAAGGCACAGCGCGAGGCACGCCAGTGGTGGCAGGCGTTCTGGCAGCGCAGCTTCATCGAGGGCGATGGTGACGTGGCTGACATCACCCGCAACTACACGCTCTTCAGATATATGATGGGCTGCAACGCCGGCGCAGAGTGGCCCATGAAGTTCAATGGCGGACTGTTCTGCTTCGACCCCATCGGCGTGGGCAAGGGCTTTGCGTTTACGCCCGACTACCGGCGATGGGGTGGAGGAACACACACCGCGCAGAACCAGCGACTGCTCTACTGGCCACTGCTGAAGAGTGGCGACTATGACATGCTGCCGCAACAGCTCGATTTCTACACCCGACTGCTGAAGACTGCCGAGCTGCGGACGAAGGTCTACTGGCATCACAACGGTGCCTGCTTCACCGAGCAACTGGAGAACTTCGGACTGCCCGAGCACGACGAGTATCTGCGCACGGGACAGAAACGCCCCGCAGAGCTCACGCCCGGACTGCAATATAATGCCTGGCTGGAGTACACCTGGGACACCGTACTGGAGTTCTGCCAGATGGCGTTCGATGCGGAGAGCTATGGCGGCATGGACATCAGCAGCTATGTGCCGCTGGCTGAGTCGGTGCTGACCTTCTTCGACGAACACTACCGCCAGCTGGCGCGTCAGCGTGGCATAAACGAGACGGCACAGGGCGGCAAGCTCGTCATCTATCCGGGCTCCGGTGCAGAGACTTTCAAGATGGCGTATAACCCATCATCGACGTGCGCGGGCTTGCAGCGTGTGGCATCGTCGCTCATCGACTATCTCACCGCTCACCATGCCGACTCCGCGCGCATCGCCCATTGGAAGGCGTTCCGCAAGTCGGTGCCGAACATAGCACTCACCACCATCGATGGCCATAAAACCATTGCGCCCGCAGAGATATGGGCACGCATACAAAACGATGAGCCAACGCAGCTCTACCCCGTCTTCCCCTGGCGCTTCTATGGCGTGGGACTGCCGCACCTCGACGTGGCACGCAACACGTGGCAGTACGATTGGTTCGTCAACAGACACAAGAATGTGACGAGCTGGGAGCAGGCAAACATCTGGGCGGCTGACCTCGGTCTCCCTGATGAGGCTATGAACCTCGCGCTGCGCAAGCTCGGCAACGGGCCGCACCGCTTCCCCGCGTTCTGGGGTCCCGGCCACGACTGGACACCCGACCATAACTGGGGTGGCAGTGGCATGATTGGCCTGCAGGAGATGCTCGTCCAGGAGGCGGGCGGCAAGATCTATCTCTTCCCCGCCTGGCCAAAGAAGGACAACGTCCACTTCAAGTTGCACCTCGGCAAGCGGACCACGGTAGAGGCGGAGATGAAGGACGGCAAGCCCCGCATCATCAGTATCACACCGCAAAGTCGTGAGAACGAGGTGGTTATGCCGCAATAACAAGCATTTAATGGTAGTATCTTATCGACTTGAACTGGTCATCTCTATGACATGAACTAGTAATTTAACCCAAATCGGTTTAAGTTAAATTAAAAGTTCATTAGATAGCTATCGGTAGATGATTTGCACAGATGCTGGTATCATAACATTGAAACAACAAAATAGAACGAGATATGAAGAAACAATTATTTCTGGCTCTGGCGCTTAGCTTTGGCGCTATGACCGCATGGGCGCAGCAGCCCACCTGGACGGAGTGGCACAACCCGCAGATGAACGAGGTGAACCGCCTGCCTTTGCACACGGCGTTTTTTGCCTACGAGAACGAGGCAGCGGCGCTGAAAGGCGACATGGCAGCCTCCGACCGTTACCTGTCGCTCGAAGGTCCATGGAAATTTCGCTGGGTGGCAAATGCCGATGAGCGCCCCACCGACTTCTACCGCACCGACCTCGACGACTCCAACTGGTCGACGATGAAGGTGCCCGGCATCTGGGAGCTCAACGGCTATGGCGATCCCGAGTATGTGAACATCGGTTTTGCCTGGCGTGGCCACTTCCCCCTGCCAACGCGCGACGACCTCGCGGGCATTGCCCCTGACAAGATGCCAGTGCCGGTGAAAGACAACCATGTTGGCTCCTACCGCCGCGTGATAGACCTCCCCGCTGACTGGCAGAGGCGGCAGGTTATCGCCCATTTTGGGTCGGTGACGTCGAACATCTATCTCTTCGTCAACGGTCAGTATGTGGGCTATGCCGAGGACTCGAAGGTAGCCGCAGAGTTCGACATCACGAAGTTTGTGCACCAGGGCAAGAACCTCATCGCCTTCCAGACGTTCCGCTGGTGCGACGGCAGCTACCATGAGGACCAGGACTTCTGGCGACTGTCGGGAGTGGCACGCCAGTGCTATCTCTACAGTCGTGATGCGAAGACGCACCTCAACGACATCCGCGTGACGCAGGACCTCGTGAACGATTATCGCGACGGTGCGCTGCAGCTTCAGGCAAAGGCAACGACGGGCGCTCAGGTGTCTTACGAGCTGCGCGCCCTTGATGGCAAACCCGTTCCGGGTGCCAGTGGCACGCTGACGGCTGCCGTGCAGGGCAAGCGGCGCGTGGCGACGGGCGACTATAGTGCTGCGGTGACCATTCCCGGTGTGAAGGCATGGTCGGCAGAGGAGCCGAATCTCTACCGCCTCATCGTCACGGTGAAGGACCGCCAAGGCCGCGCCGTGGAGACTGTCACCCAGCAGGTGGGCTTTCGCCATGTCGAGATCAGTGGCTCGCAGATGCTGGTCAACGGTAAGGCTATATATATAAAAGGTGTAAACCGCCACGAGATGGATCCCGATGGGGGCTATGTCATCAGCATGGACCGCATGGTGCAGGACATCCAGCTGATGAAGCAGTTCAACGTGAACGCTGTGCGCACCTGCCACTATCCCGACGACCCGCGGTGGTATGACCTCTGCGACCAGTATGGTCTCTATGTCTGTGCAGAGGCTAACCAAGAGAGTCATGGCTTCTGGTATAAGCCTGAGTCGGCTATGAAGCTTCCGCTCTTCGGCAAGCAGATCATGGAACGCAACCAGCACAACGTATCGCTGCACTATAACCATCCGAGCGTGATCATCTGGAGTCTTGGCAACGAGACCGCCGACAGCGAGAACTTCACCGCTGCCTATCAATGGATTCGCCAGCAGGACCCAATGCGCCCCATACAGTTTGAGCAGGCACAGAAGCGTGCGAACACCGACATCTATTGCCCGATGTACCTCTCGCAGGGCAGCTGCGAGTATTATGCCAAGAGTGACAAGGAGGAGGACCAGAAGCCGCTCATCCAGTGCGAGTACGCCCATGCCATGGGCAACTCCTGTGGTGGATTCAAGGAGTATTGGGACCTCGTGCGCCGCTATCCGAAGTTCCAGGGCGGTTTCATCTGGGACTTTGTAGACCAAGGCCTGCGCGGCAAGGATGCTCAGGGACGCAGCATCTATACCTACGGTGGCGACTACAATAGCTACGACCCGTCAGACAACAACTTCAACTGCAATGGTCTCGTCAGCCCAGACCGGCGCCCGAACCCAGAGTTCTACGAGGTGGGCTATGAGTATCAGAACATCTGGACCACGCCCGCTGCGACGACCGGACAGGTGTGGGTGCGCAATGAGAACTTCTTCCGCCCGTTGGGCAATGTGGAGATGCGATGGGTGCTCATGGTGAACGGCAAGGAGGTGCAGCATGGAAAGACTGCCGTGCCCGCCGTGGCACCACAGGACTCGGTGATGGTCAGCGTGCCCTACGACCAGGCAAAAGCTGCTGAGGGCGAGAGCTTCCTCAACATCGACTATGTGATCCTGAAGGCGGAGCCGTTGCTCCCTGCCGGCTTCCGCATCGCCCAAGAGCAGCTCCCACTCCACGCCGCTAACAGCTGTTGTGGCAAGGACATGGCCTGCAACGCAGCCTCGGGCAAAGCAAAACTCAAGCTCATCAACAATAAGAAGGCAACGACGCTCGTTATTTCTTCTGAACATACACAGCTCTCCTTCGACAAGGCGACGGGATGGCTCACGGGCTACACTGTCGGCGGAAAGGCACTCCTTGGCGAGGGCGGCACGCTGAAGCCGAACTTCTGGCGTGCAATGACCGACAACGACATGGGTGCCAGCCTGCAGAAGGAGAACCGCATCTGGAAAAGCCCCGATCAGAAGTTGCTCTCTCTGGAATCGGCATTGCCGAAGGAGGACAAGGGCCACCGCGCCGTGGTCACCGCTACCTACGACATCATCCCAACCGTGGAGGGTAAGGACATCACCGTGGGACACGCCATCGCCACACTTGCGCTGACCTATACCGTTGCCCCTGACGGCAAGATGAAGGTGGACATGGTGCTCACACCGCGCGAGGGACAGAAGGCACCATACATGATGCGTTTCGGCATGGTGATGCAGTTGCCCCACGAGATGGACCACTCGGAGTTCTATGGTCGTGGACCGGTGGAGAACTATGTAGACCGAAAACTGTCGCAGCGCGTAGGCATCTATAGCCAGACCGCCGATGAGCAGTTCTATCCGTACATCCGACCGCAGGAGACGGGCACTAAGAGCGACATCCGTTGGTGGCGACAGACCACTACTGACGGCATGGGCTTCATCGTGAAGGCGCCGAAGCTGTTCTCAGCCTCTGCCCTCCACTATGCCATCGACGACCTCGACGAGAGACTGGAGAAGACACAGCGCCACAGTCCACAGGTGCCGCAGTCGCAATACACCAACCTCTGCATCGACCTGGAGCAGACGGGCCTCGGCGGCATCGACAGTTGGACGAAGCAGGGACAGGCGCTCTGGCAGTATCGCTGCCACTTCGCTCCTAAGGTGTTCTCGTTCAGCATCCATCCCGTCTACTAATGCTTGGCCACTGTGGTTCGGCTTTCCAATGCTCGACCACTGTGGTTCTGTTTTCCAAGTCGAACATAAAAAATAAGAAACAATGAAGAAACAACTTTCCCTTCTCCTGGCGCTCCTCGCCAGCACCCTTCCCCTCCTTGCCGACGGCTTCAAGGTGACCATCGGTGAGGGCAAGACCACGCAGACGGTGACTGTTCGCCCTTGGCAGGTGGACCATGTCACTAATGGCTTCCACAAAGTGGAGCAAACGAACATCGCCTCCTTTGAGGCAGACTTTGCGCAAGGTCCGGTCAAGGTGACCGTCACCTGCGACGGCACAGAGCCCATCAGCAATGTCCGCGTCCGTCCACTATCATACGGCATCACTCCGCAGGTCAGTGGCCGCACCATCACGTTCACTGTCGACCGCCCGCGGAACCTCTCCGTGGAGGTGAACGGTGACATATTCCACAACCTCCACCTCTTTGCCAATCAGACGGTGAAGCGTCCGAAAAAGTCGAAGAACCTCATCTACTTCGGTCCCGGTGAGCATAAGCTTGATGGCGACTCGCTGGCGGTGCCCTCAGGTGCTACGGTGTTCATCGACAAGGATGCCGTGGTGAAAGGATTCCTCTCTGTCTGGCATGCACACGACGTGAAGATTCTCGGCACAGGCATCGTCGACCCAGGTCGCCACGAGGGCATCATGGTGCGCTACAGCAAGAACGTTCTGATCGATGGCCCGTTCACCACACAGATACCCGTGGGCGAGAGTGACAGCGTCACCGTCCGCAACGCGAAGGTGATGTCGTGGTACGGCTGGGGCGACGGCATGAACGTCTTTGCCAGCAACCATGTCTATTATAAGAATGTGTTCTGCCGCACCAGCGACGACTGTTCCACCATCTACTGCACGCGCAAGGGCTATCATGGCGGTTGCCGCGACATCCGTGTGGACGGTGCCGTCTACTGGGCGGACGTGGCTCACGTCATCATGATTGGCCTGCATGGCGACATTGAAAAGAACGAGGTGATAGAGGATGTGATTTACAACGACATCGACGTCCTCGACCATGCCGAGAACCAGATAGACTATCAGGGCGTCTTTGGCATCAACAATGGCGACAACATCCTCGTGAAGAACGTTACCTTCCAGAACGTGCGCATAGAGGACTTCCGCAAGGGCAACCTCTTCAACCTCCGCGTGTGCTACAACAAGAAATACTGTCATGCACCAGGACGCGGCATCGAGGACATCACGTTCCGCAACATCTCTTACAACGGTACGCATGCGGGCTTGAGCATCATCGCGGGCTACGACGATACGCGCATGGTGCGGAACATCCACTTTGAAAACCTTCGCATCAACGGTAACCTTATCTTCGATGACATGAAGGAGAAACCGAAATGGTACAAGACCTCCGACTTTGCCAACATGTTCATTGGCGAGCATGTCGATGGCGTGACATTCACGACTACAGAGTAACATCGTTTTCGCAAGTTGTTCCTTCCTTTCAGGAATTTAATCCAAATCAGTCATTAGATTTCAATTCTTGTTAGTGTTTGTTTCGAGCAGCTTGCGACAGGCGCGGTGAAGCTGTTCTTGTACTTCTTGCATTGAATCTTTAATGAATAGTAACTTGATAATGAAAGTAATCATAATAGCGCTGGTGGCGCTTTTCTCAACCACCACTTTGCACGCTCAGACGCTTGACGTCAACAAGCAACTCGACTATTGTCACGCACAGGTGATGCGCGCCTTGCAAGAACTGCGTCAGGCCGATGGCACGTTCGACTACACCATGGAGCCACGCAACATCCTCAAAGGCGACAAGCAACAAGGCTGGAATTGCCGGAAGGCGACGGCGGAGGAGTGGTGCTCGGGCTTCTGGCCGGGCATCCTCTGGATGGACTATCAGCGCACGGGCGAGCCACTGGTGCTGAAGGCCGCGGAAGGCTACACAGAGTCGCTCCGACAGATAGCCTACCGCCCCATCTTCGACCACGACATCGGCTTTCTGATGTTCTGCTCCTTCGGCAAAGGCTACGATGTGAACCATCGCAGCGATTACCGTGATGCCATCCTCGCCTCTGCCGACTCGCTGGCCACGCTCTTAAATCCAATGGTGGGTACCATTCTCTCATGGCCTCGCAATGTGAAAATGTTTGGCGGTCACAACACCATCATGGACAACATGATGAACCTCGACATGATGTTCTGGGCAGCACAAAACGGCGGCAACCCGCTGCTCCGTGACCTTGCCGTGACGCATGCGAAGACCACCATGCAACACCATTTCCGTCCCGATGGCTCGTGCTATCACGTGGCGGTCTACGACACCATCACGGGACAGTTCATCCATGGCGTCACGCATCAAGGTTACAACGACCAGTCGATGTGGGCGCGCGGACAGTCGTGGGCCATATATGGCTACACGATGGTCTACCGCTACACGCGCAACCCGGTGTTCCTGGAGTTTGCGCAGAAGGTGACAGACATCTATCTCAAGCGCCTCCGCGAGACCAGCGATGACCTCATCCCACTGTGGGACATGGACGACCCTCGGGGTGTGAAGGCACCGAAGGATGCCTCGGCGGCTTGTGTCGTAGCCGATGCATTACTAGAGTTGCAACAGTATGTCAGCCCCGAGAAGTCGAAAGAATATAAGGACTTTGCCCTTCAGTCGCTGGCGCAGCTCTCCACGCCGAAGTATCAGAGCGGAAAGCGGAATGTATCTTTCCTCATGCACAGCACTGGCCATCACCCCGCCGGCTCCGAAATCGACGCCAGCATCATCTATGCCGACTATTATTATTTAGAGGCTTTGCTGAGAGTACAAAGGTATGCCAGCAGGAAATAGCTGCTTGCTAGCGTTCTATTGGATACTGAGGCAAGCAAACAAGCAGTTATAGACTAAGGACATAGGTGGACATCATCATTCCTTCAGATACTGCTCCACATCATTCGCGCAATTGATGCCACACTGATGGAGTGCCACTACGTGGCACTGGAGAGATGTATCCACATTCTCCACAAGCACGAGGTCAGCCACGCCGACCTCAACTTTCTCCTCGTTGTATTCAGCACCGGGGAAGTTACTGTTTTTGCCCATGCTGAGCTTGGTAATATAGAAATGCCAGAAAATGAAAACGTGTCGGTCTAAATGTGAACTGCATTTAAACCGACACGTTCTTGTGTTTTGTTAACTATTCGTTAACTCTTTGAGTCCTACGAATGAGAAATAGAAGTTCTTGTATGTTTCCGCGATTGATTTTCATTGACGCTCATTGAATGCTTCGAGGTCTCTGGCGTCGAGATTACCTCTCGTGTCATTGCCTTCGGGATCGTGGGTGCTGATCTTGCCGTAAATCTTCTGCGGATAGTCAACGCCTCCGATATTCGCTTCGGGCTCAAAATACAGGATCTCTTTTATCTCGGCTTTCACATCAGCATCTGTCTCTTCTCTCAGCTCTGACTTCCACTCGCTCTTCGTGGATATCATCCGTCGGATACTTACCTTTATTCCACCAAATTTAATTTGCAAAGTTTGCACCTGAGCACCCATTTTTTATATTCGTATTGTCCATTAGCACTAAAATCAAAATCAAAACATAGCCGAAAGTCGTGGAAATGTGCTCAAAATTGATAGATTTCCACGACTTTCAAGCATATTTGGAACACCCATCACAATACCCAGATAACCAAATAATACAACTACTGAGGTTATACACCATACCCCACTCGGAATAAGCGGTTTACCTTTCTGTTTCATAAATCGGTAGTTTAACCAAATCGGTCATTAGACCGATTTGGGTTAAAGGAAAGAATGATTACATTATGTTAAAAAAGCACCAAAACGCATTGATATAGATAACTAAAACATGATGATTTTGCGATTTTATTTGAATAATGTTAGTAGATTATTAAAAAAGCATTATCTTTGCATAAAGAGATATATAATATTGTATATATGTGAGATATATATGAATGTTAAACTAAGTTTGTTTTTATATGCATATAAACTATTAATCCCCAAGTGCCTACCGCTTGATTCTGTTAGGCTGTTGCTTCACCCCTCCTTTCTTTAGTTCTGTATGTGCACAGAATTCAGGAGAGTTTGCAACAACTCAGACAGAAGTATCGGTAAAGAAAGGGTTTGTAGAAGGAAAGGTCTTAGACAATGGAGACCATGAGCCTATGATTGGCGTTACGGTGGCTATAGAAGGTACCACCAACGCTGTAACTACCGACATCGATGGTAACTTCTCTCTGCCTATAAAGGGAGAATGCAACATCGTATTTTCATTTATCGGATACAAGAAGTTAGTAGTCCGATATACAGGAAACAACCAAGCTGACTTTGCTCGTATCTTGATGAAGACCGAAGCACTCAACATCAAGGACGTGGTGGTGACGGGAGTCTATCGCCGTAAGAAAGAGAGCTTTACTGGTTCTTCCAGCACCTTCAAGGGCGATGAGCTTAAGAGTGTGGGTGCGCAGAATGTGCTTCAGAGTTTGAAAACCTTGGATCCTTCGTTCAAGATTATGGAGAACAGCCTTACTGGTTCCAACCCTAACAAGATGCCGGATATTGAAATCCGTGGTAAATCGAGTGTGGCTGGACTCAAAGAGGAATATGGCTCCGACCCTAACCAGCCACTCTTTATCCTTGATGGTTTCGAAACAACTTTGGAAACTGTAATGAACCTCAATATGAACAGAGTTGCGTCAGTAACTTTGCTCAAGGATGCTGCGTCTACAGCCATCTATGGTTCTAAGGCTGCCAATGGTGTTGTGGTTATCGAAACCAAGGCACCAACAAAGGGTAAGTTGCAGATTTCATACAAGGGCGACTATAGTCTCGACTTTGCCGACCTTTCTGATTATAATTTGATGAACTCGCGCGAAAAGTTGGAGTTTGAAAAGTTGGCTGGCGTATATAAAGACAACACCAGCGACCCATTCAACCAGATAAAGTTGGATAATCTCTACAACTCTCGTCTCCGCGACATCGAGCAGGGCGTTGACACCTATTGGCTCAGCGTGCCTTTGCGCACAGGCTTCACTCACAAGCATAATGTATATGCCGAAGGTGGTGAAGGCAACGTGAGATATGGCTTGGGCTTGAACTATGGTATGGTTAATGGTGTGATGAAGGGTTCCGACCGTGAGACTTTGGGCGGAAACCTCGACTTGATTTACCGTACAGGCAAGTTTCAGTTCAGCAATAAGCTCTCTATCGACTATTTAGAGACCAATAATCCTGCCGTAAGCTTTGCAGAATATGCACAGGCAAACCCATATTACAAGAAGTATGGTGCTAATGGCAAGATAAACAAATATCTTTATTATCCGGAAGATGGTTTGAACGACAATCCTGTTTCAAACCCTCTATGGAATGCTCACCTCAACAACTATGATAAGGGTCAGCGTTTCGGCTTTACTAATAATTTCATAGCAGAATGGTTTGCTACCGATGACTTGCGCGTACGTGCTAAGTTTGGTATGACCAAATACGACCATACACAAGACGAGCGCTTGTCGCCAGAGCATACCGACTTTGACGATAAGGAAGCCACCCAGAAGGGATTGTTTAAGCATAGCCTACAGAAATACCTCTACTACGAGGGCGACATCTCGGCAACATTTGGTAAGCTCATCGCAAAGAAGCATCAGCTCAATGCGGTAGTGGGTTTCAACTTCAACAATACCACAAGCAAGACCAATGGCTATTCAGCAACAGGTTTCACCGACGACCAGTTTGCAGCACCTTCGTTTGCCAACAACTATCCTACAGGTGGCAAGCCAAGATATTCTGAGAACATTAAGCATGCGTCGAGCTTCTATCTGAATGGTGGATATGCTTACGACAACCGCTATTTGCTCGACTTCAACCTTCGTAACGATGGAGCCTCTATGTTTGGTACCGACAACCGTTTCCGTACCACATGGTCTGTCGGCTTGGGTTGGAATATCCACCACGAGAAATGGCTTGAAGAGAGCGATCTCTTCCAGTTGTTGAAGCTTCGTGCCTCTGTTGGTAACCCTGGTAACCAGAACTTCTCTGCATACCAAGCTTACACCACCTACATCTTCAACAGCTTGATGTCTAACATCTTCGGTACTGGTGTTATCATCAATAGCCTTGGCAACAACGATTTGGCTTGGCAGGAGACCATCAACTACAACTTTGGTGCCGACATCACCACTTTGGGCAACCGTCTGAACTTGACTCTTGATTACTTCATCAAGAATACCGACCCATTGCTCGCTATCATCACCACTCCAGGTTCTATGGGTGTGACAAGCGAAGCTCTTAATGCAGGTAAACAGAAGACTAATGGATGGGAAGCAACTATCAAGTTCTCGCCTATCTATATGCCACAGCAGCGCATCAACTGGAATATCTCTTTGAGCGCTACTCACGCTAAGTCGAAGTATGCCAACATTGGTAATGCCTTTAGCGCACTCAACGAGAGCGGAAAGACATCGCTCCACAACACCACTCGCTACTACGATGGTGGTAGCCCTACAGCAATATGGGCAGTACGCTCTGCAGGTATCGACCCTGCTACAGGTAAGGAATTGTTTATCAAGCGCGATGGCACATACTCGTTTACCTACGATGCAAGCGACGAGGTTGTTTGTGGCGACACAGAGCCTGATGTAGAAGGATTGTTGGGAACAACATTCTATTACAAGGGCTTCTCATTCAGCTGCTATTTCCGCTATCAGTATGGCGGTCAGCTATTCAACAGCTCTCTCTTCGATAAGGTTGAGAACATAGGTACTGCCGACGTTTACAACAACCAAGACCGTCGTGCTCTCTACGACCGTTGGAGCGTAAACAACCGCAATGCTCTCTACAAGGGTATCTCTATGGTGCAGAAGACCGACAAGTCGTCACGTTTCGTGATGGACGAGAACACTCTCACCTGCGAGTCTATCAACATCGGTTATGAGTTCCCGCTCAACATTGCCAAGAAATTCGGCATACAGGCCCTTTCTATTCAGGCCAACATGAACGACATCTTCCGTTGTTCTACTGTCAAGGCGGAACGAGGCATCGACTATCCTTTTGCCCGTACCGTTTCGTTCTCAATAGGTGCAACATTCTAAAACCGTCATACGATGAAAAAAATAATATATACAATGATAATAGCCTGCACCACTCTGTTTGCATCATGCGACAGTTGGCTGGAGGTGAAGCCTTACGATCAGATTGCTGAGGGCGAACTTCAAAAGTCGGAAGAAGGCTACCAGAAAATGCTCAACGGCATCTACATCGACCTTAATAGCGATGCGCTATATGGTCAGACTCTATCTGTAGAGATGATAGAGGTGATGGGTGGCGCTTATACCATAGGTTCCGACAATAGCGTATGGGGCAACTACAAGGATTTGTCATCATACCAATATAATACCGAATATTGGCGCAACCGCCTTGACCAGACATGGAATAAGGCTTATGCGCTGATATTGAACTGCAACAAGATTCTGGAAACCATCGACGGCAACAAGAATCTGTTTACTGATGGCAGCTACTATATCATTAAGGGTGAAGCTTTGGCACTTCGTGCTATGTTGCATTTCGATATGTTGCGCCTCTTTGGTCCTGTATATTCTAAGGATAGCGATAAGAAAGCAATACCTTATTATACCAAGCAGACCAACTCTCCAGAGCCTATACTCACAGCTCAGGAGGTGATGGAGAAAATAACTGCCGACTATGAGGATGCTCTCAACTATCTTGCCAACGACCCTGTGAAGACAGAAGGCACCATGATGAGCAGCACAGAGGATGGCTCAAGCAACTTCTTGCGCTATCGTGCTTTGCGTCTCAACTATTATGCCGTAGAGGCTCTCATGGCTCGTGCTTATCTCTATATGGGCAACAAGACCGAGGCTTTCAAGTATGCAACCGACGTTATCAAGACTGCCGACCAGAATATATTCCCATTCGTGGATAAGAATTTGGTTATTGGTTCGCCTGCCGACCCTGACCGCATATTCTCTTCTGAGGTATTGTTTGCTTTGACCAACACCAGTCGCGGAACTATCCACAAGAACTTCTTCGACCCTTCACGTTTGCCTAACTATGTGTTCCGTATGGACGACAGCATGATGAGCAATCTCGTGTATGGTGGTGCTGCTACCACAGGTGGTTATCAAGACGACTATCGCTATCGTGCTTGCTGGATGGCAACAGGTAGCAACCGCTATTTCTATAAGTATAGCGATATGGTGGCTAACGGAAGCATCCAAAACACCATGATTCCTATGGTAAGATTGGGCGAGATGTTCCTGATAGCAGCCGAGAGCCAGAGTGGCGATTTGAAAGCTGGCGTACAGTATGTAAATGCTTTGCGCAGAAACCGTGGCGTAGCAAGTCTCACAACATTAACTCCCGACTTGCTGAAGTATGAGTATATCCGCGAGCTATATGGCGAGGGTCAGCTATTCTATCTCTACAAGCGTTTGAATAGCGACATCATCACTTCTGCTACAAGCAGCAAGAACCCTAAGGCGAGCGATTTGATATTCGTGGTTCCATTGCCTGACACGGAGACTGAAAACAGATAAACATCCTAACCATATAAGACTATGAACAAGATGAATAATAAGATAAAAACCATGCTGATTGGTGCGATGGCTATCGTCGGAATATGCTCATGTAGTGAGCAGACTCCTGAAGTCTTCGACAATATCGACGGCATATATCTCAACAATCGCTCCAACACCAACATCTTGCAGGATTCTACCAACGTAACCTTCGTTTATCAGAAGGGCGACGAGATGCAAGTGCCTGTAAAGATACAGTTGTTGGGTCGTCCATCTGACAAGGCTCGCGAGATAGCCTTGACTGTAACATCCAACGATGCTACAGAAGGTGTAGACTACATACTGCCAGAGAAGGCAGAGTTGGCAGCAGGCGAGACTGTGCTCAACTACATGATTACCCTGAAGCGCACAGCTGTTTTGAAGACTTCGCAGAAGCATCTGCAGATAGCTCTGCAGTCTAATGCCAACTTCACCTTGCCTGTAACACAAGAGACTACAGCCAATGGCGACACGGTGACAACACTCTCTTACAAGATTGTATTCTCCGATCAGTTCACAGCTGCTCCTAAGGCTTGGGAGAAAGGTTTGCTTGGCATATTCACCCAACAGAAGTTTGAATTGGCTTGCAAGGTGCTTGACCTTAATCCTGCCGACTTCAACGACGACTCTAAGATGACTCTTGCCATGCAGTCGTATATTAGTGCCGAGATGCAAAGCTACGTGAAAGAACAGCAGAAACTTCGCAATAACGGCGAGGCTTACGATGCTAATGCTTTCGATGCTAATGGCAACGCACTACAATATTACGAGGTATAAGTAAGGTGAACATTATTATAAGGTTGAATCATAAAAAATAAAACTCATGAGAAATAAGATAATAATGGCAGCTATGTTCGTGATGGCAATGCTGATGTCGGGATGCTCACAAGATGAGGGCAACTACGACTACCATAGCCTCAACGAACCTACTATAACAGGTGTGCCTGAAAACATTTCGGTGCTCACCCTTTCTACCATCGACCTCGACCCTTCTATGGGCGACAACATCACCGACCTTGATGCCTACACCTATGAGTGGAAGGCTATAAACAAGTCGGGCGACAACGAGGTAACAATCCTGGGCACAGAGAAGCACTTGCAGCAAGAGGTAACGGTTCCTGCAGGCGAATATACTCTCTACTTCACAGCTACTGAGAAGAAGACCGGACTATTCTGGCAAAAGAGCTATTCGCTTACCGTTAGCGACACATCATCTGAAGGATGGCTTGTGTTGTGCGATGTAAACGGTAAGACACGTCTCGACATGGTATCCAAGATAACCGACAAGACTTATCTCGATATCTTGAAGAATAATACCGAGATGCCAGAGCTCAACCACCCTTATCGCATACAGTATATGCCTAAGAGCGGATATAGCGATTCTCCATTCTATCTCTTAACAGCCGATGGAGCAACACGCTTGTCGAAGAATGGTTTCGGATGGCAGAAGAACTATAGCTTCAAATACGAGGTGGCTACACAGGCCGACCTTCATCCACAAAGCATAGTTTGCGACTATAGTGGCATGATGAGAATATTTGTAAGTGGCGGACAGGCATACTATGCACAAAACATGGGTATACAGGGACTCTTTGCTGCAGCCAACAAGCAACCAGTATTAGCACCTTACGTAGGAGCACCTATTGGAGTAATGTCTTATGCTTCTATTTATCTCTTGTATGATACTGTGAACAAGTGCTTCATGTCATGCTGTCCTTTATTGCCAGCTCTTGGCCTTTCAGACGTTGCTTATCATAGCATGACCGAGATGGAAGAAATTGCTAAGGGTTATAAAGGTTCGGATATGGTTACAGGAACTGCCTTCACCGAATATCCTACAGGCTTAGACTTTGTATATATGGAGAATACTAAGTATGACCCAGGTGCAGGCAAGATGGGCACAACATACACTTTGCTTCGCAATGGCAACAAGTATTATCTCTATGGCATACAGTTGGGCGATATGCTTCTCTATTCGCCGGAAGAATGTACCTTCGGCATTGGCAAGGCTTACTATGGCGACTTGAGCAATTGTACCGACATCAGCAAGGCTTCATGCTATGCTTTCAGTTCGCTTAAGAAATATATGTATTATGCTGTAGGTAGCACAGTATACCGCGTAGACCTCTCTGAGTTGCCTCTCAAGGCTACCAAGCAGTTCTCTCTCAATGGCGAGACCATCACCATGATGAAGTTTAACCTTTATCAGAATGAAACCTCTACACACGACTACGACCTCATCGTGGGTTCTGAGAACAATGGCGCAGGAACTCTTCGTATCTACGATGGTATGAAGACCGAGGGCGACTTCTCGTCTGTAGCTCCAACAACCTATACTGGCTTTGCCAAGATTGTGGATGCTACCTATCGTGAGCGTACCAACTAATACCTTATTATATATTTGGCATTAATAATAAACTAAAAAAGGAAGAAACAATATGAAGAAGCAAATATTTTCTCTGCTGATGTTGCTGCTTGCTGCTATGAATATGCAGGCTGCCGACGGCATCACAGTTAAGTTTGATGTCAAGAACCCTGTTCTTACAAATGTGGTATTGGTTTACCACATGAGCGTCAACGAGTATGCTCTTACCGACGGTAAGGCTACTGTTCAGCTCGATGGCATGGATGCTCTATATGCCAACGTGTATTATGGCGAGAAGTTCAAGATTGTATATCTGCAGAAGGGCGACGATATGACAATCTCGTTTGATGCCAACGACTTCGACAACACCTTCGCTGTAAAGGGAGGCAACGAGAAGGCTGTAGACTATCTGAACAAAATCCAGATCAGAGGCTTGGCTGACGATGCTTACAAATTGCCTTGGGATGAATTCAAGACTACTGTCGACAAGAAGATAGCTTCGATGAAGCGACTGCTTAAGGCTCGCAAGTTTGCTGCCGACGATAAGTTCCAGAAGATGGAAGAAGGCAGAATAACATACTTCTATGCCAACGCATTCTTGATGTACCCTGTTAGCCACCTTTATCTCACCCAAGACTCTACTATGGTGCTTGGCGACGACTACTACAACACTCTTCGCCAGTATGTTAAAGAGGACGACGATTTGGCTGACGTAGATGAGTATCGCAACTATATGATTGAGACTTCTCACGTATTCGACGAGGAAGGCAAGAACATCCGCCAGTTCTATCCTAAAGTGTTGGCAGAGATGAGCTATATCGGCGAGAACATGCAGAGCGAGAAGGTTCGCGAGGCATTGATTCATTTCTTGGCTTTCACCTATGTTGAGGGCAATGGTGTGGAGAATATCACCGACTTGCAGAATCTCTACTACACCTACGTCACTTCACCACGCCTCAACGATATCTTCAAGAAGGCTTGCGCTAAGTGGGACAAGGCTGCCGTTGGTCGTCCTTCGCCTATGTTTAAGGGTGTAGACGTAAATGGCAAGGAGATGACATTGCGCGACTTCCGTGGCAAATACGTATACATAGACATGTGGGCTACATGGTGCGGACCATGCCAGAAGGAGTTGCCATTCCTTAAGAAGCTCGAAGAGAAGTTTAAGGGACGCAACATCGTCTTCGTAGGCTTGTCGATTGACCAGGATAAGGCTAAGTGGGAATCACGAGTAAAGAGCGGAGCTCTCTCGGGCACTCAGCTCTATATTGGCAAGGGTTCTAAGTTCCAGAGCGACTATCGCATAAGCGGTATTCCTCGCTTCATTCTCCTCGACCCTAACGGCAGAATCGTTAACCCTGACATGACACGACCATCGAGCGAGGATACAGAGAAGATTCTGAATAGCCAACCTGGACTATAAACGATTATCACAATCGCTAAAGACAATAAAGGAAAAGAGAGTTTATATACATATCTTTTAAATTAATCAATTAAAACCAAAACATTATGAAGAAATTGATTTCTATGATGCTGATGCTTTGTGCGGTTATCACATTCTCAGCATGTTCATCTGACGATGATGGACCAAGCAACCCAGTTTCAAACCCAACTGTCCCTCAGTCTGCTAAGATTGGTGCAGAGGTTACTATCCAGGGCACAGGTTTTGCTGCAGGTCAGACTCTTTGGCTCGTTCCTGAGCAGGGTGAGGCTGTCAACGTAAATGCAAAGATGGCAACAAGTGGTGCTAAGTTTACCGTTCCTTACACTCTCAACGAGGGCAAGGTAGAGGTTGTTTTGCAGGTTGAGAACAACAAGTGGACATTGGGTTCTATGACTCTTCTTGCAGCAGAAAAACCTATCACAGCTCTTTCTGTACCAAGCGGTCTCGCATTGGGTAAGGAAGTAACTATCGCAGGTATCGGTTTCGCAGAGGGCGACAAGATTGTATTGATTCCTGTTGCCAACGCTGCTAAATCGTATATGATCGATAAGACTCCACAGGGTACAGCCATTGATGCTACAGTTACAGCAGACGGTGTGAAGTTTACTGTTCCTGCTGATTTGGCAGAAGGCGAATATACAGTATTTCTCGTTCGTGGCAAGTACACTTGGGCTTTGGGCACAACAGCAGTATACGTAGATCGCAGAATCGAAAGCATCACTATCACAGATAATGATTTGCTTACAATGTATGCCCCTATGTTGGGTCTCGCAGATGGTAAACTGGTTGTCACCTTCGATTACAATGAAAATGGTTCTTTGAAGGCTCTTACTACTAATGGTGGTATAAATTGGGCTTTCGAATACGATGGTAAGACCATCACAACTACAAGTGTATTCGCAGGTGCTCCTTTCAAATATACCATCGACGATCAAGGTCGTATTATCAGTAGTACAGGTTACGATATGTATGGCGAAGATGTTACTTATACATGGAGCTACGATGCAAATGGTTACCTTGAAAGCGTAAAGCAAGTTGGTGCTGCTGATGATGCTGATGTAAATATCTTGAACACCTATACAGATGGCAACTTGTCGGCTTACACAATGAGCATGACCAACGAGTTGACAACCGACAAGAGCATCCGTACATGCCCTAACACCGTAGAGCCTCTTTATTTGTTGAACGGCTTTAGCCTTATGCAGACACGTGAGGATTTGTTCCTTGGCTTCCTTCTCAACCGCAACGTAAAGGTATCTACCTACGTTCCAAATCAGTTGATTGCTAGCGATATAGATTATGCAACAGGTGGAGATACAAAGAATACTGTAGCTATCGAAAAGTCATTCGAGAACAACTGCTTGACATTGAAGACTACCGGAGGTGCAATTTCTCAGGCTCAGGCTATGCTTTCTAATACTGTTGTAATTAAGTATCAGAACAAGTAATTTTTCCCACTCTCTTAATATTATGGCATTAGGATATTGGCAAAACAATATTCTAATGCCTTTTTTATTGCCTATTGCTATTAACTATAGATTCCAACGCAATAAGCTGCGTCATTCGACTAACCAAGGTTAGTAGGTAAAGTAATATAGCTTCGTTGCCCATCGAAGCAGGCTTCGATGACCGACTAACCGCGGTTAGTCGAATGATGCAGATAACTGCATCATTTAAACAAACAAAACTCGCAACTTTAGTATATTAACCAAAGTTGCGAGTTATTATTTTTAGATAGGTTTATTTATTTTCTTATTCTTTTGAAGAAGTTCTTGTGTAAACCCTTAGCATGCTTATTATTCATCATTACCGACTTTGCAGCAGCCTCAGAACCAGAAGAGATCATGTTGCCATAAACCATGGTTCCATTCTCTATGCCATTAAATGTATTGATGGTTCCGTCACTATTCAGAGTGTAATAAGAAAACGATTCCTCAAAATCTGAGCTCTGGTAATGACTTGACAACGTAAATGGATTATAAGTCGCATTATATGTTACATCACCATCAAAGAAAATACATACTTTTGTCATATCACTATCTTCCAACTTTCACTAATGCCACCAACTCGCACCATGAGAATAAACATCCTGCCATACGATGACAATATTGGTATAGAGATGCTTTCCGTCTCCACTTTCGTCTTGTAAATCAGTTTACCATCCATCGTAAACAAAGATGCAACGATATTGCAATCAGTCTTTTTGCCATCAACAGATATCAATATTTGCTGTCGGCTTGCATCAAGTCTAATCCTTATATTACTGCCATTGATATTTAATGTATCACCATCCATCTGTTTACGCATTCTCTTTCCCGGTTGTGAGCGCAACTCTCTGTAGATTCTGTTGCCTGCGGCATCATAGCCATAGTAAATGGCATGTTGCGCATAGGTACTGCACGATATCGATAATGTAAGAAATATTGTAATCAAAAAATGTTTCATAACTGTTTTTGTTAATTTGTACCCAATACAGGATGTTAAATACTTAGTAATCAAAACGGTTTAAATCCAAAACGTTCCGCATTAAAAAACATTATTGCATAATAAGTCGATATACATGTACCTATAATATAAAACAAACACACGAGATGCCATTTTAGAATATTCTTTTTGTTTTTAAACTTCTTGAAATATGTCTTGAACCTATCTTTGCGCAAACAAAAGAAATTTATTATCGAACTTGAAAGAGTCGCTGTTATAAGCAACCATGCGTCAAACGGCATATCTGGCATTGGTAAAACACGCATATACTTATTAATGGATATTATCAACATGAAATATGGCATTAATGATGCGCACAATGTTCCTTTACTTCTATACGAGCATGTCCCATAATCAAGATTACAAGTAAGGTCCTCATAACCTCTTTTCTTATCCTCTTCAAATTCTTCATAACTATGATAATGCCTTTTGACACTTCCAAACAAATTTAATTTATAAATAGCTTTAGAAAGTAACAACCTAAATGGTGTAAACAAAAAATCTACGACTTTATCCAACACCATTTCCCAACAATATAGAGAATACAATATTCTATTAAAAAAAATGAACATAATAAATATATTAAAATTAATCAATAACAAGAATCGTAAATCCACAAACTAATATTTTCACCTAACGCTCCACCTACGTAACCTCCTGCAATACCCATACCTATACCCAACGGAACTGAAAAAACGCCTTGACCAAAATATTGTCCAGATAATTTTCCCGCATAGGAGCCAGCTATTGTTCCTATATGTTTTCCCGTCAATTTCACAACACATCTTTCACAATTTTCACCCCATTGTCCACCATCCTCAATCAGAGCAATATTAATTTCTCCGATATCTTCTGCTGCTTGATAAACTTTATTGATTGTTCCCAAGTAAGGAATTCCTTTCAATGGTTTTGTCTTCACATATTGATTTCCTCTAAACTGACCTTTTTTCTTTGGTAAATACATTTTACCATTGGTTCCAATTCTTATCTTGCGCATATAGTCATTAAATCCTTTTAAGATTGTTAGAGCATTTTCCGATGTCGCATAAATACCTATCGCTCGGGTATACTTGTAAAGCTGCGCATTGCCTATAACTTCTACTTCTGATAAATTGATTTCCTTATCAATGTTATTCTCATGCACTCCATGATTGAGAAATCCTATTGTCAACCCTTGTAATGCGCCCGACAAGATATCACCACTTGACGCCCAAGCAGAGACTCCACCAACAATAGCGGAAGAAGCATACTTACCCACAATACTCATATCAAGTGATGATATATATGAGCCCAAGCCAGAAGACAACGAACTTGACAAAAAGCCACTACCAAAACTTCCACCACCAAGAACATTAGCTATGCCACCCACTACGCCATGCGCACCTGCACGCAAAGCCTCGTGGGCTATGCTTCCCATATTGCCAAAGGCTTGTCCGATGCCATAGGTGGCAAACGATACCAATGCGCTTCGGGCAGCTGCCTTCCACATATTTTGGCCGTTCATCGAGGCTATCATCATGTTGCTCGCTATATTGAATAACGAGAAAGCTATGAACACTTCAAACATATTGCCCGTTGGGTCGGTGTATTTCAGCGGATTGTTGATGCAATAGCTATAACGATTGAAATTCTGACTATTCAGAGGATCTTGGATATAGTTATCTGGACTAAGAAACATAGCAAGCCATGGGTCGTAAATCCTGCCATTCATGTTTATAAGCCATCCTCCATCGATCATTTCGTGACCGCAATATCCACGATGGAAGCCTATATCGTTTTTCAAACATTTAGGCTTACCCCATGCGTCATAAGAAGAATGGAACACCTCTTCGCCTGAAGAAGAATAGATTTTCACGTATGACCCGAGATTGTCGGTAAAGGCACAATAGACATCTGCAGAATGGCGCGAAGACATATACAAAACTCCTCCGTCAAGATAGCAGATGTCAAGATAGTCGTCAGACTTTTCCTGACGTTCATAGTCTCCAAAAAAATATATTGTGCGGTTTGCTCTGTCATCCTTCTCGTACCAACGTTCCATGTCTGGGCCATATTCAATATTCAGTGTGCCGTTTATTCCTGTTATGCGAACAACTTTTCCATATCCATTATACGATACAGTTTGCGGATAACCTGTTATTGAGTCAAGTTCGTTGGATACTTGCATAACATAGTGCCCATTTCCTACCTCGTAGTCACCCACACCATACTTGTATTTTATACTACCATATTTATCATACTCCATGTTACGCACATAATGATCTAGCTCGGTATACGAGGTAAGTCGGTCAAGGTCGTCATAAGTAAACTTCTCTGGTGAGCCTTCAGGCTCCATGCCACGACGCGACATCAAGTTACCGGTCTGTGGGTCATAATGGAAATTCATCTCATGAAGCATCTTAGTTCCCTTCATCAAACTTATGGACAGAGGATAGCCACAACTGTCGAGAACTGTTGTGCGCACGAAATCCTTGCCTATCTGCTCTTTTTGTGTCTTTCCATCAAACGATAGGAACTTCCAAACATTTGAAGTTCCCTTGAGTGTTTGTACATGGTTGCCATAGCTATCGTAAACAAACTTTAGCTTCAATCCATTGGGGAAAGTTTGCTCACGCACACGTCCGAGAGAGTCGTAGGAATATTCAAAAGACATATTCCTGCCCTTTATGTTCCTCATTTCCTTTATCACATCACCATACTCATTGTATTCTCGCTCTTCTTTCATGTCATTTACCTGTTCCTTCATGGGTAAGCCAAAAGAATTGCCAGATTTGCCGTATTCGTAAGTCGTGGATATTCCGTCAATATCTGTCTTTACGAGTCTATTCAAATCATCGTAGATATTTTCTGTTGTCACGCCTCTGGCATCAGTTTGTGTGAGCAGTTGTCCCAAACCATTATACTCATAAGTTGTAACGCCACTATCTGGGTCATCCATTTTGGTTCGATTGCCAGCTATGTCATATTCCATAGTGGTATACAAAGGATATATGCCACTTTTACTTGGTTTGCCATTGGAACAATAATAGTTGGAAACAGCGCAAAGAGGGTCTCTCACGCCCTTCACATTTCCCCAAGAGTCGTATGATGTGGTGTATTTCTTTCCGTTGCGAATGGTTGTTGTCTTTTTAGGTCCGTACGACATCAATAGCTCATTGCCACGACTATCAGACATCTTCACGACTCGATTTCTGCTATCGTATTCCATTGTCTGTGAAAAGTTGAGCGCACCTTTATCCATCTTTGCGCTTGTCATGTTGCCGACCTTGTCGTAGACATAGCTTTTTGTTTCAACAACATCGCCTATCCCTATGGTTTGCTCTTTCGTTTTTCTGCCCACTTGGTCATACCATACCATGCGCCATGGACTGCCATTTCCCATGCTCGCCACGGCATATCCATTATTTGGTAAGACATATATCTTCGTTGCACTCACCCCACCTCTTGGCGATATTGTCTGCAAAAGGCGTCCCCACGAATCATAAGTATATGTCGTTATCAAAGGACGAGACTGGTTAGTATTGTCTGTCATGGACTTTATATTACCAAATTTGTCATAAGTATAGGCTAAAGATGTTGTTGTTGGCATTGTCCGCTTACCTATAAGGAAGCACCCTGTAGAGTCATAATCAAAATAAGTTGTGGCAGATTTGGCTTTTGGAGCAGAAACAGAAACACTTACCATATTGCCCCACGAGTCATAAGACATAGATTTAGTTGTTACCATATCCGTTCCAACCAAAGTGGTGGTATTTTTGGCAAGACCATTGTCGTAATATTCTACCTTTGTTGTTGCCACACACTTGTTTTTGTCATCACTATGCTTTGTAGTTGTATATATTGTTGTAGGCAACCACGTTCCCTTGTATTTCTTATATTCGTCGAAACAAGTCAGATCGTACATGCGACCATTGTCTAAATACTTGCTGGAAGATGTTATATACCCATAGTCTTGGTCATAAAAATTCTCAATGCTTGTAATCAATCCCTCTGGGTCTGTTTCATTTATCTTACTTGGAAGCAAAATATAGTTTTTATTAGGCTTTTTTATTATGACATTATCTGTTTCGGTTATCGATGTCCAATCCTTACCTTTTTTGGTCGATATGGTAGACAATGGGAGCCACAATTCTTTGTCCCATTTCTTTATTGTAGTGGTTGTAGTGATTTCGTTGCAGTCATCATAAATCTCCATTATTTCAAACGGCAGCAATCCACGACCTGTTTTTTCTATTTGTAGGTTAGAATACTTGTATGTAAACTCTGTATCATCATAAGTTCCATTGGTTTTTGACATACTCTTTACAATGGTAAGAGGAAAATTGACGTTAAGCACTGGCCAAGCAGATTTCTTCGAGCAAGTATACACACCAGTATCAAATAGCATAGTATACGAAAAAGTCGTTTTCTTACCCATTCCGTCTGTTACTGAAGCCAACAAGCCATTTTCACAATTCCATGACGAGTCGCTATAAAGTCTCTTGCCACAAGTGTCATCTCCATTAAGGATGTTTCCTCCAAAATGTATCAAACCAAGTGAGCCATTGCCTGTGAAATGACCAAGCATCGTGTTAAACCACTTCGACTCGTCCTCGCCAGACATTGAGACATGACGTTTCTGAACAAGTGTATTGCCATTGGAGTAAAGCCAGACTATATCATTGCTTTTGACTTTCGACTTGGCAGCCTTTGCTATTACGACATCAGAGCGTCCATCACGATCAAGATCTGTTACCACCATGGTATATTTTACATTATCCTTGTCTTGATTTTCTGCTGGTAAATTAGGCATGAAAGCTTCGCCTACTGAGAACGTACCATCGCCATTGGCGAAAGCTATCCTATATACACTTTCCCCTTCTTGGTTCATCACGATGTCTGCCATGCCATCACCATTGAAGTCGCCCAATTGGATATTCGTTACTTCTTTCACGTTGGTTCCACTTACCATATTGCCAGAAGAAAAAGGAATACTATCACGATTGTTCCAAAAGATGCTATACCCCGTTTTGCAGACTACCATCAAATCCTCCGTACCATCACCATCGAAATCAGATGCAAATAGTCGGCAAGGCTCTGAACTGAATGGTAAAGAAAAATCTGCCACCATACGCTTATTGGCAACGATACTATCTGTGCAAGATATAAAATGACATGGATATAAACCTGCAACAGGGGTTTGTTCCATCTGGAAGATATCGGTTCTCCCATTGTTATTGAAATCGCCATAGGTATAAACATTTCTTGTTCCCTTGCATTTTGTATGGATTGAAAGCATATTGTAATCCCATGAATAATCGGCAATGCTTTTACCTGGTACTATTGTCCATATCACGTCATTATCGCCATATATTTCCCTTTTATCACAGATTACAATATCGTTAAGTCCATCACCATCAAAGTCAATACACGCTGGCATTTCCCAAGCCGTAGACAACTTGCCTGGTATGTTTGGAGAGAGTTTTAGCGTTTTGCAATATACAAATTGCGGATTCTTGCTATCATACTTAGCCGTGTTTTTATAATAATTTAGGTAGGTATAATAATGTATGCCACCTTCAGAATGTCCTTTTTCCTCTACGTTAGACAACTCCACTATATCGTCATATCCATCGGAGTTTATATCGAGGCTAAGGTATTGGCGGTCTTTTATCTTTAGATCTCTATTTTCTTCGAGCAGTTGGATATCTATGTCGGAAGCAGAATAGTTTGACACAATGGGATGCCATGCCAGTGTTGTAGGAGGCAATGTTTCTCCTTTATCGTTAGCCACTGTTACTTTCAATAGTCTCTTCGCCGGCGCACCATCTCCATACTCACAAGTATATTGCCTAAAGATGTCATTACCACTCTTTGTTGTAATTTTCTTCAGTATTAGTCCTACAAAAGCTTGCTTACCGCCACAACGATACGGAATACGTTCTGACGCAGGCAGAGAGTCATAAGAAAATTCAATAACATTCTTACTCGACACTCTGCAACCAACATTACTACCATACTCTATCCTTAACGGATACACATGCATATTATCCTTTATGTAATGATATTGAGTTATGTTGCCACATCTGTCAACACACTTGTCGACATACCACGCTGTATTACAATACTTGCCTGACGAAGATGTGTAATCGTTGCGTGTGGAAACAGAACTTCCGTATGTAATTGTGTTGCCTTCAGAGTCTTGTACGATAAATACAGGTATCCCATGGGATTTCTCGTCGTGCCCCATGTATACTGTGATATCCATATCCCCCTCGGGATTAAACGTCACTTTATCGTTTACATCATTAGACTTTATCAACCGCTTGCCGTCAAGAAAGAAAGCATCATCATCTGTAAAGCTTATGCCATTGTTTTTTTCGTCATGGTATATATCTCTCATTCCGCGCGTAATGACAGATATGCCAGATATATCAAAGCCATACCCAGCGAGCCCCACCCCACGCAAGCTATTATACGACAAACCGATTTGCGGTTTCACTCCTGCAGGACCTTTGGGAGCATCTATTAATATATCACAAATAGAAGCTCCCATGGAAGACACACTTGCAGATGTTTGTGCCGTTCCAATGCCTAACTCTGAGAGATTGTTTATTGGAGGTTGGACTTTATAGCCGAACAAACTAATATCAACCTTATTATTATCAGCAAAGGACAAATATATAGTTAGCACTGCAAGAAACAACGATGCGGCCAATCGAGTAATGTAGGATTTTAGAATCAACATAAAGTTAATATTAGCATTTAATAATATGAAAGAAGTTTACTCTCAGATTGGCGAGTACTGCCTATCTTATGCAAAGATAGATAAAATTTCCGAATTATAAGCCAGTTGAGATAAAAAACAGAAATTAATATCTCCGAGTGCTCGCTGCTTGTGCTAAAATGTCAAGACCGACATACCTAAAAATATGGTTTATAAGGAGGAAGAAAGAGTATAATATTAAAGGGTATATTATAAAAAGGTATATTATAAAGAGGTAGAAAATAGTTTTTTGCATGAAAGAGAGAAAAAACTCTCAACAAATCGGGATATATTCAATTATTAGTTGTAACTTTGAAGCGATAAAACACTAAAAAACTAACACACAAACTTATATCATGAAACACATAAAACTAATAAGTCTTTTGGCTTTATCTCTGGCTTTGGCTTCATGCGAAAAAGTATCTCTCGACGAACTATTAAGCAAAGAACCACCAACATCTCAACCTTCTTCTACAGGCAATGCAAGCCTATCTATACACATAGGCGGAATAGCAGATGCAAACTATCAGGATGCTACCGCTAAGGGCACACGAGCCATAGAGCCGATAGGCAATGTATGTACAAAACTTACTATATCTCTCTACAACGAAGAAGGTCAAAGAGTATACTCGGTAAACAAGAAATCTACAGATGCCGATTTTGCTGATGTAACAATAAAATTGACTGAAGGTAAATATTATCTGGTTATCGTTGCCCATTCAAACGAAAAGAATGCTACGACTACAGATATAAACAAGATTACGTTTTACGGCAATAAACTCTCGGATACTTTCCATTATTATAAAGAGATAGAGTTGCAGGCTGGCGGCAACAATATAGATGTGGTAATGGAAAGAGTTACTGCCATGTTCCGCCTCGAGATAACCGACGAGATACCTGAGACGGTTAAGCAACTGAAGTTCTATTATACAGGCGGTTCGTCTACCCTTAGCGGTTTTACTGGAGCTGGAGCCGTGAACAGCAGACAGACGGAAATAAGGAATATACAGGCTGGTGTAAACACATACGAGGTATATACCTTTCCACAGTCGGAAGATAAGAAGCTAAAGATGACAGTAACAGCTCTCGATGCTTCGGGCGAGACTATATGTATGAGGTCATTTGAAGAAGTTCCTGTGAGCAAAAATGTGATTACACGCTACAAAGGTAGCTTCTTTACCAATATAACTCCACCAACAGCAGCCGACAATTATAAATTCAGCATCTCTGCCAATACAGATTGGAAAGGAGAGAATATTATAGAGTTTTAGTATTAAAGCCCATATATCATTAGAAACAAGAAATAAGTAAAAAACAATAATCTATTATAATAGATAAGGTCGTTTGAAAGGTTTCAAACGACCTTTTTTCGAAACCTTACTTAAGCGCACATAGAAAAAATGAAAAAAATGTGGATTATAGCGTAGCGTTTCAAATAGGTTTGGTGTAATATAAATATGGAACGTCAAAAATACATATCGTTGGTTGCAGAGCTACGGCAGATAGTCGTAGCAAAGGCAGTGACGCTACTTGACGACCATGATGCTGCGGAGGATGTGGCAGGAGAGGTGCTGATGAAACTATGGGAAAGGCATGAAGAATTGCACGATGATACTGAGAAGGTGAAACATTTGGCAAACGTGATGGCAAAGAACCTTTCGCTGAACGTTTTACGCCAGCGGCGCCGACATCCCATTATGCGAATCTTCCATCGCAAGGAGAAAGACGATGACGACTCGTTCGACATATCCGACATTCCCGAGCCATTCACCCCTCATCAATATGTGGAAGACAAAGAAACGGGCGACATCGTTCATCACGCCATTAGTCAGTTACCTTACAACTGGCGAAAGATAGTAGAGATGCGAGAATACGAAAAGATGAGTTTTGCTGAGATTGCCCTGGTGCTTGGAACTACAGAATCGTCCTGTCGAGGTCTGATGTTTAAAGCCCGCGCAAGATTACTTCAAATAATAAATAGAATATCATGAATATGGAGAAAGAATACATACAGAAGTTGCTCGACAGCTACATGGCTGCTGAGACAACGCAAGACGAGGAAGCCCTGCTTGCAGATTATTTCTGCACGCATAGGGATATCCCTGCAGAATGGCGAAACTTCTCCATCCTGTTCAGAGGTCTTAGCCAAGGTAAGCCTAAGTCTGTAGCACACAAGCCTAAGCTTGTACCTCTTCACAAAAGCATGATGCTAAGATGGAGTGCAGCTGCGGCTGTGGTCGTTATGGTAATGGGAACGGGCTTGCTATTCATGAACAAAGAAGAGAGTAGCATTGAACCTACCAAGCCTATTGTAGTTGCTAAAAGTCCTACCCCAAAAACCATTACTACGCAACCTGAGCCTCAAGCAGAAACTTGCGTTCAGATGGCACAAGTTTCTCGCTCTAACAATACGGAAAAGCGGATAAGAAAGAGCAATAGACCGGTAGTAGCAAAGAAGACTATAGAAGAGCAAACACCTTCTGAAACCCAAGAATTGCAGAAAGATATCTGTATAGATAGCGAATTGCAGAATATGGAGGCTGAAATGATGGCTATGGTAAATGAATTTGAAAACATGTAAAAACAACAATGGATATGAAACGACAACTTATTCTTATTCTTTGCATCGTCATTCCATTTTGCATGGCGGCACAAAGTAAAAATGACAAGACAGTAGAAAACATTGCTGCATATCTAAATAAGCATTGTGCTTGGGGATATGTGACTGATGCTATATGCGGTCGCAACCGCTCAATGTGGAGTAGATACGGCATTGACAACAAGCCTATACGTGCCACCGCAACGCTCTTAGACAGCATTCAGCCCCTGCTGAAACGGCTGCCCCACAAGCGCATGATGACCGACGAGCAGGCCGACGAGCTGTTCAAGGGCCGCATAGCCATGCGCCTCCATCCGGAGCCAGGCGACACGTCGGCCTATTTTCTGATGGACTACGACCGCACCAACATGAGCTTCAAGTATGGCGTAAACAGTCCGCAGAGCATCAATATCGCCACCGACAACTCGCGCAACCAGGGCATCCGCTTCGATTACGAGGATTTGCCAGCCCAGAGCGTGGCGCCAATCTTCGAAAAGCTTCGTAAGACGGAACAGCACAGTAATGTCTCGATAATAGATACTATATTCCAATACCAAGAAGGCGAAAAACACGATTGGTGGATGGATAAAAAAGGAGAGGATAGCCGTACACCTGCCCACATCGTGCTACTACCAAACGTAGAAAAGACAGAGTTCTTTGCTTGGTCAAGAGTGTTTTATGCTCTAATGGGCAATCGCAATTTCACTCTTTTCAACACCCAAAACTATGAGAATGGAATGGCGTGGTCGAACTATGTAACAGCCACTTTCCGCACAGGAGGTTCTTTCTACTTCTTTCATGTAGTCTATTACCAAAATTGTCTTTGTGTAATACGCGTAAAAGTACCAAAGTGGGAGCAATGTGCCGTGATACCAGATGCGAAAGAACTCATAGAACATCTGCAGGGAAAACAGCCTACTCGCCAAGGAATCCCTTTCGCCTCTGAAGAATTCGAAAAGAAGGTAGACTCCTTACTGACTGCAATTCAGAAGAGAAAAGGTACGGAAGTTATTGACACTACATTTTATAGCAGCGACAAAGAAGGTCATGTCTGGTGGGACGGAATTAACAATAGTTGCCCAACTCACGCCACAGTCTTACGCACCCACTATTCTAAAAAAGACCATGCAGCTTTGCGCCAGCAGTTGTTGGAGACTTACAAAGATAATGTACAACCCATAACTACAGATGATAAAGACTGTAAGTTCCGCCTATTGACGTGGCGCGATATGTTATTATGCCTTCATGGTCTAATCGTCTATTATTATCCCGATGGTCAACTTGTCGTGGTGCGCGCCGACGGATTAAATGCGTACCAGATTTGCATTCCACACTATAGCCACGATTGGTTTAAGTCGAAAAAGTAATCTACTCCTAACATCTTATGAAGCAAAAACTATTTCTACTGGTCATTATGGTCTGTACAGCCCTCACTATGTCTGCTCAGAAACGAAAGATAAGCCTCTGGGGACATGTGTATGACCACGTCACCCACCACGCCATTAGTGGTGCAAAAGCCACTCTGATGCTTGCCGACAGTACCATTGTCGACTCTGTAGCCTGCGGCTATTATACAGGTGGCTACTATGGCACCGATGCCAACTACTGCTTCTCAATTCCTCGTAAGCCACAACAGTACATCATCAAAGTGACGCATCCCGACTACGACCCATGCTTTGTTAACTACGAAGTGAAAAAGCCTGGTCGCAACACATTCTTTGATGCTCCATGGCATTACATGAACAGGAAGAAAAATACAACTACCGACATTGCTGCCACACATCAGTTGGGCGAGGTAGTGGTAAAAGGCACCCGCATCAAAATGGTATATAAGAATGATACCATCGTTTACAATGCGTCGGCATTCCAATTGCCCGAAGGCTCAATGCTGGATGCCCTTGTACGTCAGATGCCTGGCGTAGAGCTGAAAGACGACGGCACCATCCTGGTCAACGGCGAGAAGGTAGACTTCCTCACGCTCAACGGCAAGGATTTCTTCAAGGGTAAGAACAAGGTGATGCTTGAGAACCTGCCTATGTATGCCGTAGAAAATGTGAAGGTGTATCGCAAATCAACCGAGAAGAGTGAATGGCTTGGTCGAGAGGTTGAGAAGAAGGACTTTGTGATGGATGTACACCTGAAACGCGAGTACAACCAAGGCTATATGGCAAATGCAGAAGCAGCAAGTGGCACCAAGGATCGTTACACAGGCAGACTCTTTGGTCTGCGCTTCACCGATGCTTCGCGCATCTCTGCCTTCGTCAACACCAACAACGTGAACGAGACACGACGCCCAGGACAAAATGGTGAGTGGACTCCCGAAAAAGCGCTCGGCAATGGTATGAACAAGGTTGTTCAAAGTGGCTTCGACCTCAATATAGATGACAAGAAGAAGCGGTGGGACGAAAACATTACCGCCAATCTGGAATACAACCGCAAACAATGGAACGCAACCGAACTACGTGAAACGTTTGCTTCTGGTGGCAGTCTGTTTTCCAACAGCCATGAGTGGGGTGGCAACAAGGTGAAGCGAGGCGACGTAACCCATCGGTTCCGTTGGAAAAACATGTTCTCGCCCCTCAAGCTCACCCTGCAACAGTGGGTGCAATGGGGACGTTCGGAAAGCGACAACCACAGCGAAACTGCGCAATGGCAGAATAAAGACACGCTCAACCATACGCAAAGCAACCACACCGCACATCAGCCCTACACATGGAAGATGGGGGTTTCAAACACCCTTAACTACCGCATGCCATGGGGCGACGACTTGGAGTTGAACCTCAATGGCATCTACACTCGTGAATGCGGCGGAGACGAACAGAGAAGCACCCTTTACGACTATCCTCGCTGGCAGCGCAAGGTGTTTGTAGGGCGAACGGTGCGAGCCATCCCGTCAAACCAGTATATGCTGGATGCGCAAGCCTCCTACACTATTCATGCCCTAAACGATTGGAACTATCAGCTCAGCGCCTATGCTGACCAGATATTCAACAAAACGGATCATCAACACTCGCTTGCCGACAGCTTGGGATTGATGCACGACGACCCTGACAACACAGAACGCTACAACATGCTCAAACGCAATGGCATCCTGACCCTGCGAACCTATTACAGCAAGCAAGAGGGCGACCGCTACACGTGGTTCAACATGAGCGTGAGCGGCATGGTGAAAAGCGACCGCATCGATTACCACCACGCTCGCCTCGACACCATAGCCCGCTACACCGACCGCTTTGTGACTTACAATGCCAACTTTGTGCGCAACACCGCGCGGCATGGCTACGAGTTGAGGCTCATTTCGAGTGTGAGCAGCGTCAATCATGTGCGCGAACGCATTCCCATCTATTCCACCGTCGACCCGCTGCTCATCACCCTGCACAATCCACATCTCGGCCATAGTCGTAGCCACCATCTCTTGTGGACGCTGCGCACCACCGTGCCCGAGCGCCAGCAGAACCTCACACTCAACGGCCGTGCCTCCATCACCCTTAATAAGATAGGCCTGCGCCAGAGCTACAACACCACGACGGGAGCCTTCACACAGATGCCCGACAACGTGAGTAGGCCGTCGTGGTACCTCAACCAGGAGGCCCACTTCAACCGCCCGCTCGACACGAAGAAGCGACTCACCCTCGATGCCCATTCGCGTATCAGCTATGAGGAAAACAACGATTTCGATGTGGTGCAATATTCCGCGTTGAACGGCCAGTCGGCGGAGGCCTTGCAGAAAAGTGCTCCCCGCTCCACAGTACACACCATCTACAATACAGAGAATCTTCGCTTCATCTATCGCATCAATCGCTTCGACCTATCAGCCACAGGCGATTTCGCCTATCGCCATAGCACAAGCGACCGTGCGAACTTCACCACACTCAACATCTTTGAGTACAACTACGGCTTTGCCCTCAACTGCCGCTTGCCGTGGAAGCTACAACTGGCAGCCGACGCCAAAATGTATAGTCGCCGTGGCTACTATAGTTCTACGATGAATACCGACGATTTTGTCTGCAACGCCTCCCTCTCACGTTCTTTCCTAAAAGAATCGCTCACTGCCCGTCTCGAAGCCTTCGACCTCTTCCACCAGCTCCGCAGCACCGAGTACACGCTCAATGACCAGGGCCGTGTGGAGAGCTGGCGCAAGAGCATCCCTTCCTATCTGATGCTCCATCTCAGCTGGCGTTGGAGCCATATGCCTAAAAAGAAAGCATAGAGAATATGAAAAGCAAAAGGCGGTAGCTTTTTACTTTCATATCTCAGCTGTTTGTACTATCTTTGCACTATCACAATAGAAATAATAGATATTTCACCAAATATAGTACATATAAACATGAACATCATCAAAACTACGCTATTTGCATTAGCTATGTTCGCATCAATAGGAGCCTCAGCACAGAAAAACAATTGGCAACTCGTTTGGCACGACGAATTTAATGAAGACGGCAAGCTAAACGAGAAAATATGGAACTACGAGAATGGTTTTGTGCGCAACCATGAAGACCAATGGTATCAGGCAGATAATGCTTGGTGCGAACGCGGACTGCTGATAATAGAGGGTAGAACGGAGAAGCGCCCTAACCCACTCTATAGCAAAGATGGCAACGATTGGCGTACTTCGCGCGACTCCATAAAGTACACGTCGTCGTGTATAACCACTCAGGGCAAATTCAACTTCCTATATGGTCGACTTGAGGTTAGAGCACGCATACCTGTAACAGGAGGTGCATGGCCTGCTATTTGGACATTAGGCGAAGGCATAGAATGGCCATCGTGTGGCGAGATTGACATCATGGAATATTATCGCATCAACGACAAGCCACATATTCTTGCCAATGCCGCTTGGGGCAACGATATTCACTATAATGCCGTTTGGAATATTACACGCACACCATTCACCCATTTCTTAGAGAAAGACCCACTTTGGGCAAGCAAATTCCATATTTGGCGCATGGATTGGGACAAAGAGGCTATACGCCTGTATCTCGACGACGAACTGCTCAACGAGATAAAGATGAAGGACGTGAAGAATGGTAGTATCGGCAACTACAATAACCCGTTCAACAAACCTCAATACATACTCCTCAATTTAGCTATGGGTGGCGACAACGGTGGAACCATCGACGATGCCTCGCTACCTATGCGATACGAGATTGACTATGTGAGATGCTATAAGAAAAGTATGACACCTATGTAATATCAGAAACTCGATAAGATAACTACAAACGATAGCGAGATATAGCAAAAGGGATAGACCTCATAAGATGTCTATCCCTTTTGTCATTATCAATATTCCAGTAACCATTTCCATAAGGGAATGATCTCTATACGACTTTTTATCGTATATAAACGACAAAACTATTCATTTTTTATCGTCCATAAACGATACTTATACAATAAAAGACCAAGTAAAGCCTTCTAGGCAGGTCTGCTATTGATACTTGCGCACATGGTTGTCCGGTGAGCCATAGAGTCTATAATATAAAAACAAATAAGTGGTATTTCGAATGATTCGAACTACCACTTATTTGTTAGTTATAATATTGCCTTGTTAAAAGACTATGTATTCTGTTACTTCACAACCACCTTTTTGCCTACAACAACATACAATCCTTTAGGAAGACCGTCTACTGAGTTGCTTTTACGAACGAGAGTTCCATTTATAGAATAAACACCTGTAGTAGCCGTAGGCTTTGATGCTACGACACCAGCATAGTCGATACCAAGAGTTTCTGCATTAACGAGAGGAAGCTCTTCGGCTGTTGGCACACCATCTTGGGAACCGACGTTGATATTTACATCCTTCATAGAAGTGAGGTTGTTCCAATATGCCACAGCCTCGATAGTGGCATTCTTGATACGATTATGTCGCGCCACGTGCATAACGCTTATCGGAAGTAACAAGAAATATATGCCTTTTTCTCTATAATTTACCTAATAATGAACCACAAATAAACGATTTGTGTACCTAATATTGAATAAAAACACTTAACTTTGCAATAGAATAGAACAATAACTTAAAACCGACATGAAAAAACCTAATCATTACTCACAGATTGCAGCCATAGCTATTGCTGCTTTGGCTTTATCTCACGCTCCAAGCTTTGCCGACAACGAGCAGGTGGAGGCATATCAAATGACTGTAGTTGCAAAGAATGGGGCAAAACAAAGCGTAGTACTTGTGAAGCCTGATGTTGTAACAGGTCCGAAGTATTACACCAAGTCGAAAGAATTTTCTATTAATGGAAAGTTGTATGCCATATCCGACATTCAGTCTTTCAGAATAGAGAAAACTATGGTAAGTGCCATCACAGATATAAATGCCGACCAAGCTAAGCCACAAAACAATAATGTATATAGCATCAATGGTCAGATTGTGAAGCATAATTCTTCTTCTCTCTCAGATCTTCCTAAAGGTATATACATCGTTAATGGCAAAAAACATATTGTGAAATAACCTACAATCTATCCAACATATGAAAACAGCTATTATTACATCTATTCTCGCCATATTGTCTTTCTTGTCAACATGGGCTCAAGACACATTATGGGTGAGATACGACAACAGATTTACAGAAAATAAAGCATTCCAACTAGATGCAAAAGTTGACTCAGTAGAATTCTGCATTAGCAGCTCTAAATATCCACAAGCCACTATACTAAAGATATACAACTCAAGTATATCAAAGGGATATTATGAATATCGTATTAGCACATTGCTTGGTAACAATCCAGGAGACATAATGTTTGAAAATCCTGGACGAATACTCTACAAACCTTCCACTTATGGTTCAGTAGACTTCAACATCGAGAGTAAGCAATGGTGCTTCAAGCGCTCTATGGAAAGCGAACATTTCGTGGTGTTCTGGGAAAAGGAATTCGGCAACGACCCTACAAAGGCTGCATCGGGATACGCATTCAATCCCAAGACAATGCTTGCCAATGGCGAAAAGTATTGGAACAAATATGTGGAGTTAGGATTTATAAACCCTGGTAAGTCGACAACCGACAAATACAAGATAGAGATGTTTGTGAAATACACTAAAGACTGGGTAGCAAATGGCTCTGGTGTAGACCTGAAGGTTGGTATGTTGCATGTAAGCCCATGGGCTATTAGATCAAAAGGCGGTTCTACAGTAGCCCACGAGATTGGTCATACCTTCCAGTATCTTGTATCATGCGACCTTGGCACATCCCACGGCTTCAACTACGGCTATGGCGACAATGCCTCAGGTGGTAACGGATGGTGGGAGAGCTGTGCAAACTGGCAGGCTTATAAATGCTATCCAAACATGCAGTTTACCGATGGCGAAAACTTCGAGGGACACTTGAATTTCCATCATCTTAACCTTCTGCATGAAGATTGGAGATATCAGAACTGCTTTATCCAAGACTACTGGTGTATGAAGCATGGTAGCGACTTTATTGGTCGCCTTTGGAGAGAGTCTAAGAAACCAGAAGACCCTGTAGAAGCTTACAAGCGACTAAACAAACTCGACCAAGCAGCCTTCTGCGATGAGCAGATGGAAGGATATATGCGAATGGCAACATGGGATATCGACGGCGTTAGAGACCAAGCAAAACATCGCATCGGTCAGCATGTATCTCATCTACATCTTGCAGCAAGCAACGATGGTACATGGGAGGTAGACTCAGCATATTGTCCACAAAACTACGGATACTCTATCATCAACCTTAACACAACAGCTCCAGGCACCATAGTAAAGGCAAATTTCAAGGGCATAGCAGGAGCTAAAGGCTATAGAGCTATCAACATAGACAAGGCAGGTTGGAGATACGGCTTCGTGGCATATTCTGCCAATGGCACCAGAACATACGGCAAGATAGAAAGCGACAAGGAAGGCACAGCTTCGCTCACAATTCCAGAAAATTGCAAAAAACTATTCTTCGTAGTGATGGGGGCACCTACAGAACATTGGCGCCATCCTTGGGACGACAAAGCAGATAACGACGAACAATGGCCATACCATGTGAAGTTTGAGAATACCGACCTCTATGGCAACTTCAACGAATATCCTGCCGACTACGAACGTTGTGACACCACCATATATATAGACGCTGAACTAGCTGTTAGCAACAACTATTCAAGCACACGTGTTCAATACGACATGGCAGCTGTTTCTCAGGCATTAGGTTTGAGCACCAAGGAAATGCAGAGTGTAGGTCGTTTGGCATCATCAAATCCTCGCTTCGTAGGTATCAATGCCAGCGGAAGTGTGTATACAGGCACTACCACCAGCACATCATCAAATACATGCTACGGTCATTGGTTTACATCTACAGGCAACGTATGCGGATATGATAGCAATGCATGCGTCTTTGCCGAATTCTATCCAGACCAGTATGGCTGCTATGTAGGTCAGTATCCTTCACGTCTACAAAAGGGTAAAACCTATACCATCCGTCAGGCTATACAATATAAGAAAAATGACAAATGGTATACAGCCACAATGGTGGTAAGACTAAAAGCTGTTTAATCGTACCTACATTAAAACAAGCAACATAAGCATACATATAAAAAGCATACATTAAAAAAGGTGTTTCCAATTCTCTTGGAAACACCTTTTTTAATTATCCATCACTAACAACGATGGATTTATATAATTATATCAGGCCAATTACTCCCCCTCTCTTTTGGAGAGAGGTTGTGGACAAGGTTTATCTGCTTGCCCAAAGCATGCTCTTGCCTGCAGCTGAAGCTACCTCGTAAACGCCAGATTCGTCGAGAGCAACATCCATAGACTTGCCGTTTACATTAACCTTGATAGTACCATCATGATTGAAACGGAACATCTCTACAGTCTTGCCATCAACAACCTGCGACCAAGAATCAGTATTCTTGTCGTAAAGGAAGTTTGTTATTTCGCCTGTAGGAGCTTTTACTTCATAACCGTTCTTAAGATATGTCACAGCATAATACTTGCCGTCCTGACCCATTACGTCGATTGTCTTGCCTACATTATGTGCCATAGGATTGCTACCAGTCCAGAACTCGATAGAGTTGAAAACAACAACATCAGCAAGTGAGCAAACAGCATAAGCTGGAGATATGATGATGAAGATGATTTCGTTGAGGAATTTAGAACTTGTAGCTGACTTATTCCACTGAGCTAGTTTGTTGAAAAGTCCGAAAGAACCTACGCAAGAACTTGCAAAGAAAGATGTAGCGAGAATCAATGCTGCTACAGAAAAATGTCTAGTTTTCATACCGATATAGTTTTAGTTAATAAATATCGGCTGTAAAGTTATATAATTTATTTTAATATAAGCAAGTTTTTGCAAAAAAAATATCTAAATGTATAAAATTAAGGTATTTATCCTATCATTCAGCTATAAGAACAGCACAGATTCGTTTCCTTCGTTAAAAAGAAGATCGAGGATAGAAAGGTTTGGCAAGAAGCCATGCTTCTGGCTAAACACCTGATAATAAGGTTTTGGAGAGAACTCTGGGTCTTCTAATGGACGCTTAGGACGGATAGCATCACGGAAGTCACTAACGACATCGCCGTTAGCCGACGATTGCGTAAGAGCATCTGCCGACAAATATTCCTCTGACAGCACGATATTAGGCTCTATATCCAATAGTTCACACATCTTTGCTGTAGTCTCCATATTGAAGTCAAGCAAAAACGTGTATTGCTTCTCAAAGAACGGACGAATATCATCCTCATAATATTCAAAGAAAGGGCTCTCGCCATAAGCTGACAACAAAGCATTCCAATGTAAATGGCGCCAGTTGCCATGATCGCTGATGCGAACATCCTTCATTGCCACCTTTCCATTTACAGAAGTCTGCGGAGCAGGTTCTACAGGTATCGACAAAGCCTGCACGCCTTGTGTAGCCGAGATAACACAACGGTTGCGATAAGTCTGCTTAATAAAGTTGTCGTGCTGTTCCACTATACAACGCTGGTATCTAAAAAGCTTCTGATACCATTGTATAGGACCGAAATATGTAGATGAAAGGAGAGCTGTCTGCATGAGTTGCAAATGAATAACAATAGTTATTTTAAGGGAAATAAAGCAATAAATATAATGACCAAGCATCAATAAAGTCGCCAAGCCTTGCCAAGCATGTCGTGTTTCTGAACGAGCATCTCTGTTGTGCCTACATTAAGCAAGTAGGTATGGCAGTCGGTACTCTTGCAACGATGGCAACATTGATGAGGAATGAGATACTTTTCACCATTCACAACAACCGAGTCGCCAGGCACCGCCTTTATCTTTCCTATCTGCTTAATAGAGTCGCCAAACACCACAACATCGCCTCGTTCTATGTCAGAACAGAGCCAATGAAGCACCCCTACGCGGTCACCCCTGTGAATATGGTTGTCCACATTCACGGGTACCGTATAGATGGTAAATACATAGGCGCGAATGGCGAGCATCACTATAGCTGCCACCAATAGCGCCAAAAGTGTTTTGAGCGCTTGGTTCAAAATATTTATTTTATATTGTCTACAAAGTTAAACAGTCGGCTCCAGCGAATGCCACCAAAGCCATTTCTATCAGGGTCGCTTGACCACCAGATGAATATTGGTTTACCAACCACATGGTCTTCTGGCACAAATCCCCAATAACGAGAGTCGGCAGAATTATGACGGTTGTCGCCCATCATCCAATAATAATCGAGCTTAAAGGTATAGCTGTCGGCAAGTTTGCCGTTGATATAAATCTGTCCGTTCTTAACATCGAGGCTATTGCCTTCGTATACCTTGATAGGACGCTCGTAGATAGCGATGTTGCTCATAGAAAGATGAACAGTCTCGCCCTTCTTAGGAATCCAGATAGGACCGTAGTTGTCGCGTGTCCAACCAGTTACGGCATTCTGAGGGTATAGCGTACCAGAAAAGATATCCTTGTCTGTGACCTGACGAATAGCAGAAACAATCTTTTGCTTCTTCAATTCGTTGGCAGCACGCTTTGTCAAAGGCATATAGCCATCAAACTGCTGCAAGATAGCATCGTTGAGCAGATAGTGGCCATCTACATCTGTACCATGAAGGCGCGACAATGAAGTTATGTCTTCGTTGGTGATACCGAGGTCTTTGCGTAGCTCATCATATCTTTCTGCCATGAAATCAACCATCGACATATTGTTGAGCTTAATAAGATATGTATACTGAACATTCTCTGGTTCCTTGTTGGCCTTACCATCAAGATAAACAATCTTGTTCTTTATCTGCAGAGTCTGACCTGGCAAACCTACGCAACGCTTAACATAGTTCTCGCGACGATCGGTAGGACGAGAGTCGATGCTACCATATTGCACAGGGTTGTTGGCAATATAGTTGCGTCCCATAGCATATACGGTCTTAAAGTATTCGTATTGCTGAGCAGGGTTAAGGTCGGCAGGTGATGGAGCGTCAGGATAAATCTGACGATACAAATCCTCACCAAAGCCATAACACATATTATAATAGTCGTTGGCATAAGCAGGCTCTGTAAGGATAGAGTCGCCAGCAGGATAGTTAAACACAACGATATCGTTGAGCTTCACATTGCCCAAACCTTTCACTCTACGATAGTCCCAATGAGGATATTCGATATAGCTCTTGCAGTTGAAGATAGGCAAAGTATGCTGTGTCATAGGCATAGTGAACGGAGTCTGCGGAATGCGTGGTCCGTAGCTAACCTTAGAAACAAAAAGATAGTCGCCTGTAAGAAGGCTCTTCTCCAAAGAAGATGATGGGATTACGAAGTTCTGGAAGAAGAACAGATGGATGAAATATACTGCCACAAGAGCAAACACAAGAGCGTCTACCCACGACATGATAAATCTTACTGGCCCTTCTGAGTCTTTCCACCATTGCCAACGTATCTTCTTTGTGATATAAACATCGAAGATGAAAGGAACTACGAGAAGTCCCCACCAGCTTTTCACCCACAATAAGAAGAGTAGATACAAGGCTAACACAATAGACAACTTGGTCCATTGCACTTTCATATTCAGTTGTTTCTTTTGCTTATCAATCATTTCTGTTTTATAATGTGCTATAGAGCAATATATTATTGTTATGAAGCCAATCCACTATCGTTTATCATTATTGATGAGTGGAAGGCTTAATGGTATTAAAACTTAAACAAATCGCTTGTTGTAAGCAATCCGTTGTGATCCTTGGTATATTCAGCTGCCAATACAGCACCAAGAGCAAAGCCCTTACGAGAGTGTGCGTTGTGGCAGATAGTGATGGCATCGGCATCAGAGTCGTAGGTTATCTCGTGAATGCCAGGTACCTCGTCGCGACGAACAGCATCGATAACAAGGTCTGTAGGCTTAGCCTCAGGAGCTGCCTCATTCCTCTCTGGAGAGTCAGGCCAGTTGACAGCACCTTTCACCCAGTCGGTCTTTCTATCGAGATTCTCAACAATCTCTTCAGCAAGAGTGATGGCAGTACCACTTGGAGCATCAAGCTTATGGATATGGTGTGTTTCCTCCATCTTCACATCATACTGCTCGAAGCCATTCATAATCTTAGCCAAATATCTGTTTACGGCAGAGAAGATGGCTACACCAATAGAGAAGTTGGAAGCCCAGAAGAGAGTCTGCCCCTCTTCGGTACACATACGACGAACATCGTCGCCATGTTCTTTCATCCATCCTGTAGAACCAGAAACCACCTTCACATTATGTGCAAAAGCGCGAAGATAGTTGCCGTAAGCAGCCTGTGGAGCTGTAAACTCTATGGCAACATCAGCCGAAGCAAATTCTGGAGAATCGAAATCCTCTTGGTTGTCTACATCTATAATGCTTACTATCTCGTGTCCACGGTCTTTAGCAATCTGCTCAATCATCTTGCCCATCTTGCCATAGCCTATCAATGCAATTTTCATGTTTTTTGTGTTTTATGTTCAATATTGTTTGCAGACATATCCACCTAACATGCGATATGTCAGTATTTTGCATGCAAAGATAAGCTAATTAGGCGAAATAGCAAAAGAAAAACATACAATAAGTCTTTACTTAAGGATTATTTTTTGTATTTTTGCAACATTATTAACATCTATCGGTTTATGGAACAACTACTGCACTACTGCTGGAAACATAAACTTTTCCAACCTTACAACCTCACTACGACCGAAGGCAAAGAGGTAGAAATAATTGATACAGGACTGCATAACACCAATGCAGGTCCCGACTTCTTTAATGCCAAAGTGAAGATTGATGGCACCATGTGGGTGGGAAATATTGAGATACACGACAAGTCGACAGACTGGTATCTGCACAATCACGACAAAGATCCAAGATACGACAACGTGATACTACACGTGGTGGAAGTTGCCAACTCGGCTGTGAAAACTTCTGACGGCAGACTACTGCCTCAACTTGAGATAAAGGTACCAAAGAGCGTTGCCGACAACTACAAGGACTTGCTTTCTACCGACAGTTATCCGCCATGCTATAAGATAGTGCCGGAGCTAAGTTCGCTAACTGTCCACTCGTGGATGAGCGCCTTGGTGACAGAACGATTGGAGCAGAAGACTGACGCCATAACAGAAAGGTTGAAGAGGTGTAATGGTTCGTGGGAGGATGCCTACTTCATTACCCTTGCCCGATATTTTGGCTTCGGCATAAATAGCGATGCCTTTGAGACATGGGCTGAGAATGTTCCACTATCAAGTGTGGCTCACCATCGCGACGACATAATGCAGATAGAAGCTATATTTTTAGGTCAAGCAGGACTATTAGACCCAAGAGCCATACCCGAAAGGTATAGAGAAGAGGCTGCTGCAGATGCTCACTACATAGAATTGTGCAGAGAATATAAATATCTGTCGCACAAATTCTCGATGAAACCTATAGACTACAAGCTATGGCGATTTCTAAGGCTTCATCCGCAGAACTTTCCGCAGATAAGAATATCGCAATTGGCAAATCTCTATTTCGCTCACAAGGCTAATCTTAGCCAACTGTTGGAATGCAAGGATATCAAGGCTCTGCAATCGCTATTTGCAACCATGCCTACCGACTATTGGCAGACGCATTACAACTTCGGACAAGAAAGCACGAAGAACACCAAGCAAATGTCGAAGCAGTCGATAAATGTGCTAATAATAAATGTTGTGGTTCCGATATTGTTTGCCTACGGCAGATACAAAGGTAAAGAGGAGCTATGCGACAGGGCTTTCGAATTGCTCGACCAATTGAAGGTGGAGAACAATATGGTGGTAAGGATGTGGCAAGAGGTGGGACTGCATGCCGATACTGCTTCCGACTCACAAGCATTAATACAACTAAAAAAGGTATATTGCGACCGCAAAGACTGCCTACGTTGCCGAATAGGATATGAGTATTTGAAAGGTAAAAAGGTAGAAAGGTAAAAGGGTAAAAGGGTAAAAAAGTAGAAAAGTAAAAAGATATGAGTAAATATATATTTGAAACCAAGATTGAGGTTCGCGACTATGAGTGCGACATCGAAGGTATAGTAAACAACGCCAACTATCTACACTATATGGAGCATACGCGCCACTTGTTTCTACGTGAAGCAGGACTAAGCTTTGCCAAGATGCACGAGAAGGGTGTGGATGCTGTTGTGGCACGTATGAACTTACAATATAAGGTGCCTCTACGTTGCGACGATGTGATGATATCGAGGCTCTGGATAGAGAAACAAGGGGTGAGATACATCTTCCACCAAGATATCATTCGCGAGGCAGACAACAAACTATCTTGTCGCGCCACGGTAGAATTGGTATGCCTCATAAATGGCAAATTAGGTAATAGCGAGGAATACGATAAGGCTTTTGCGCCTTATTTCGCATCTTCTATGGAATAAAGCTCCACCACTATCATCATGGATATAGATATCAAAGAAACGCTAAATGCGATGATTCTATCGCGCATCGGCTACTATAACCTCACGGGGCTACACGAGCTGTATGCGCAAGCTGGCTCGGCAACGCAGATTATCGAGGCAAGTGGCGACATCAAGCAGCTGATACCTGAAGCTACGCCACGCCTGGTGAAAGCTTTCAAGAATGCTGAGAGCCACAGGAAATGGGCTGAGAGCGAACTGCAATGGGATTTGGATAATGGTATCAAACCGCTTGCCATAAGTTCCCCACTCTACCCTCAGCGCTTGGCAGAATGTCCTGATGCTCCTGTGATGCTTTATTATATGGGCAATGCCGACCTCAACGCCAAACGAATAATCTGTATCATAGGCACTCGCCATGCTACTGCCTATGGTCAGGATATCATTCAGAAGTTTACCAAAGAGCTGCAAATAGCATGCCCCGACACGTTGATAGTTAGCGGACTTGCCTATGGCGTAGACATCTGTGCCCATCGCAACGCTTTGGCTGCAAGCATGGAGACTATAGGCGTATTGGCTCATGGTCTCGACACCATCTATCCTTCAGGCCATCGTGATACGGCAGCCAAAATGGTGAAACAAGGAGGACTGCTAACAGAATTTCCTATCAACACCAATGCCGACAAGGTAAACTTCGTTAGGAGAAACCGTATCGTGGCAGGAATGAGCGATGCTTGCATCATAGTAGAGAGCGCAGAAAAGGGTGGCGGACTTATCACCACGGGCATAGCAAACAGCTATGGCAGGGATGTGTTTGCATTTCCTGGCAACATAGGATTGCCTTATAGCATAGGTTGCAACAACCTTATCAGAGACAACAAGGCACAACTGATAACTTCGGCACAAGACTTCGTTAACGCCATGGGTTGGGAGAATGATGCTAAGCTCAGAGAAGCCAAGAAGCAGGGTATAGAAAGACAGCTGTTCCCCGACCTTTCTGCCGACGAGCAACATATAGTAGACATCCTCACCACAACCAACGACCTACAGATAAATCTATTGTCTGCAAAGTCGGGCTTCGCCATAGGCAAAGTGTCGTCGCTAATGTTCACTCTCGAAATGAAGGGTATGGTAAAGAGTATGGCAGGTGGTGTGTGCCATCTGATAATGGCATAAAGACAGTCGGATTTAAGGAAGTGAAATGACTGCTCATTTGGTGATATGAAATAAAAGCCTTACTTTTGCAGTTGCATAATACACATAGACAATTAAATGACAGAAGATTTCGACATACACGAAGAAAGACTCAGCAAGGGAGAAAAAGAATTTGAAAATGCCTTGCGACCTCTGAGATTTGACGATTTCAACGGACAGCCCAAGGTGGTAGAAAACCTTGAGATATTCGTTGAAGCTGCCAAATATCGTGGCGAGCCTCTCGACCATACCTTATTATATGGTCCTCCAGGACTCGGCAAGACTACTCTTAGCAATATCATAGCCAACGAACTTGGCGTAGGATTTAAGATAACAAGCGGACCTGTATTAGACAAGCCTGGCGACTTGGCAGGTATACTAACATCGCTTGAACCTAACGATGTGCTATTTATCGACGAGATTCATCGTCTGTCGCCTATAGTGGAAGAATACCTGTATTCTGCTATGGAAGACTATCGTATAGACATCATGATAGACAAAGGTCCATCAGCACGAAGCATACAGATAGACCTAAACCCTTTCACCCTCGTTGGTGCAACCACACGTAGCGGTATGCTCACAGCACCTCTGAGAGCTCGTTTCGGCATCAATATGCACTTGGAATACTACGATCCCGAAACGCTACAGCGAATCATTAAGCGTAGCGCCATGCTTATGCGTGTGCCTATCGAAGATGATGCAGCATTAGAGATTGCTCGTCGCTCACGTGGTACGCCTCGTATTGCCAATTCCCTACTCCGCCGTGTGCGCGACTTCGCTCAGGTAAAGGGAAATGGCACCATAACTTGCGATATTGCCAACCTCTCTTTAAGGGCATTAAACATCGACCAATATGGTCTTGACGAGATAGACAACAAGATTCTCCTCACCATCATCGATAAGTTTAAGGGTGGTCCTGTTGGATTGTCTACCATAGGTACTGCCATTGGCGAAGATGCAGGAACTATAGAAGAGGTATATGAGCCTTACCTCATCATGGAAGGCTTCATAAAGCGTACTCCTCGCGGACGTATGGCTACCCCACTTGCCTACGAGCACATGGGACGCAACACATATTCAGGCGGATTGTTTGAATAAAACATCTATATACTACTTATGGTATACCAAGATTATAATCAAGCAAGCTCCACATTGCCTAAATAAATATGTAGGCAATGTGGGGCTTATTTATTTGTACTTGTTAGCTTGTATTCGGTTATGCCACAACATTTATATTTCCCCGTAATACAAATTCTTTAAGTTGATTCCCAAATTCTTTGAGATATGGCATACCATAAGGATAATAATCAGTGGATTGAAGCGTTTTGCCTTGCTCGTCTACAACTGCTCTATTTGAAGATATCATATATTTATAATTTTAGATTACATTTAAATTGAACTGTTTCAATACCTTTTAAGATAATATTGATATTCCTTATATGTTTTGAAGTGCATTACATTGTTAATTTCATCAATATTGTTTTCACGGACAGGTGTCTTCCAATAATCCATACCTCTATCTTTCAAGATTTTTACAACCTTTAGTTTATCTTTGTATTCTTGCGAGTCAAGCCCAAAATAGCATTCTCTAAGCATAGATAAAATATCTTCATAATAAGGATTGCCATCTTTATCAAACCTTTCAAATTTACAGTTGGCATCAGCTCCATGCTCTAACAGATATAATGCCATATCCATACGATCGAATACTATAGCATTCATTAATGGTGCATCTTGATACTCGCTATTATAAAGATTTACATCTGCGCCTGCCTCCACGAGAAATTTAATTTTTTCAATTTTTTCAAATGACGATATAGCATAACTCAAAGCAGAACAACGAGCCGGAGTCCAATTACCTTCAATATCATAATTTCTACCACACTCTGTAGAATTTGGATTTCCCCCATATTTCAAAAGCAATTTAAGTATTTCCACTGAAATATCAGAAAATCTACAAGCTAAAATTACGGAATTTTCACCAACATCAGATATAGAATCGTTTGGGAGATTAGGATCTGCTCCTAAATCCAACAAAGCCTTAACTGATTGAATATTATTATTAAATACGGCAAACATCAATGGTGTAAAATCATTTATTCTATCTCGAGTGTCGACAGGAACTTTCAAATCAATTACTTGGCGTCGCATTTCACGTATATTGTGGTCATCAATGGCTTTAGCTAAATTCCAAGCTTTTGTAGTTTGGAACCTACGAACATCCCAACCAAGATAAGAATCTTTTTCAACTGGAATATTTCTATCTTCAAACAACCATAATAGCACCAACAAAAATGCTAACATTTTAAGATATTTCTTATACATAATACAATTGTTTTAAAACGAAATAGATTTTATCGAGATTGTTGGTGTACCTGTATAAAGACCTACTGGAATGCTTCCGAAAGTTCCCAAATTTGCTACCTCGGGCGATGGAGCATTGCGGATTTCCCTTACCTGACAGAAAGCACTAAGAGCTGTCAGAAAATTGATTGCTAATAGCAGACTTCTTAACTTCACAGATTGCGACAACAACGATAATATCATATGTTTATAATTTTAGATTACATTTAAATTGAACTATTTCAATACCTTTTAAGATAATTTTGATATTCCTTATATGTTTTGAAGTGCATTACATTGTTTATCATTTTTTTTGTTTCAACATCAACAAGCGATTTCCTATAATCTACGCCTCTATCTTTCAAGAACTTTATAACCTTAAGTTTGTCTTTATATTCTTGCGAATCTAAAGGATAAATACATTGTCTTAACCTATACAAAATATCTACGTCCCTACTTCCTCCACCAGAAGATGGGGCACAGCTTCTAAACTTATAGTTGTAATCAGCCCCATGCTCTAACAGATATAATGCAATATTCATACGATCCAATAGAAGAGCATCCATTAAAGGCGTATCTTGAAAATCCCCATCATAGTTATTAACATTAGCACCTGCTTCAACAAGGATTTTAACCTTTTCTATTTCCCCCGAAATAGATACAGCACAGCTCAAAGCAGAACTACGAGCAGGAATCCAATCACCATCCATATCATAATTTCTACCACACTCTGTAGAATTAGGATTACCACCATATTTCAAAAGTAATTTAAGTATTTCTATAGAAATATCGGAATATCTACTAGCAATAATTACAGAATTATCACCTTTATCAGATATACTATCCGTAGGAATATTTGGGTCTGCGCCCAATTCTAACAACACTTTTACTGATTGTATATCATTATTAAAAACAGCATACATTAATGGAGTAAATAGTTTTTTTCTATCCTTTGTATCTATAGGAACTTTCAATACAACAACTTGACGGCGTATTTCTCGTATGTTTTGGTCATCAATTGCCTTAGCCAAATTCCAAGCTTTTGTGCCTTGAAACCTGCAAACATCCCAGCCACGATAAGAATCTTTTTCAACTGGAATATTTCTATTTTCAAAAAAATATAATAACGCCAACAAAAATGCTAACATTTTAAGCCATTTCTTATGCATAACATTTTAGATTAAAAAGTGAAAGGAGAAAAGGAACTATTTTGTATATACAGAGATTGAATACTCTTAAAATATTGTTTTATCTTGTCCCAATATGATTTGCAAACATACCTTAATTCCGCAACACTATTGTAAATTAAACATTTTAAGTACCTGAGCAACAAAAAGTTGCCCAGGATTTTGCCATATCAGAGGATTCACTTAATTTAGTGTTGCAAAAATAATCAAACAAAACCTCATCAGGCATGGCAAAAATACAAATTAAATCTGAGAAACTCACTCCTTTTGGAGGAATATTTTCAATCATGCAAGAAAACATCTCATACACATCAGATACGGGTAAGAACTACGATTTCAATACGGCTGACACCCTCAATACTTTACTACTCAATTGTATGTTTGCATCTGGCCAACTGAAAGAGGGGAAGATGTATGATGTCGATTTCGACCATCAGTTCATAGAGACAGAAAACAAGGTTTACGCAGATGTATTCCACCTAATAAGCCCCACATTGCCACAAATTTGTAGGCAATGTGGGGCTTGCTTATTATTGCAGTTATTAGCTTGAAATAGATTATGCCACAACCTTTATATTTCCCCGTAATATAAATTCTTTAAGTTGATTCCCAAATTCTTTGCACTATCTTTAGCAAATAGCTTGCTATTTATACTTCTCTTGGCATTAGATAAAACCTGTGGGCTAGAATTTAACAAATTCTGAATTTCAGAATTACCGAAACCAAGCCACACCAAAGCACATACTCTACGCTCTTGCACACTCAGATTATGACAAGAGGTTATTTTCTCTGATAACAGAGGAAAATGAAAGAGCATTTGAGCTTCAATATCATCCCATTCCTTTTCTGATAGCCAACTATTTACGTCTAGCGATGTCGCTTTCTTTTTTATTGTTTTATACACATCACACGACTTAAAAGCTTTCATCGCAATAGATGCATCTACGACGTTCTTGTCTTTTAGCAATTGTTGTTTTTCTTGTTCAAGTTCATCTATTCTCTCTACATATGAATTGATTTGTGGCTTCACACCAGCCTTAACATTTTCGAAGTTTGTTTTCGTAATATTCAACTCTCTGCAAATTTGCAAATATCTATCATTGAGCAAAAGCAACTTCTTTTCATTATAGGTACGTATAACCCTAAAACGACTATATATAAAAGTCAAAGACACTAAAAACAAGAACACAAACGAAACAAGAACAGATATCATCATATCTTTTTTATACCTATTATCATCAGCTTCTTTCTTCAAGCGTTCATAACTATACAAAGCTGTGGTTTGCAAAGTTGCATTAGCCTGTACACCCTTCAATACATTATCCATTTCTCTTTCGCATATAGCAGAATACTTCCTAACAGAATCTAAGCAATTTTTGTTCATAAACACATCTAACAATCCTTTCGACGATTCATAATCATAATGATATGTTCCAAGTTTTCTGAAATACCACTCTGCAGAATCCAATTTGTTTACGCCAAGACAATAATAAGCCTTCGCTTTATAGTAGTGTTCATAGCCTGTAATAGGTTGACCTGAAACATCAAATAGATTAGACTCTGTTTCATAAATATCCATATAATGACGAGCTTTACTATATTGTCCTCTATTTAAAAGAGTATATATCAAAATAGGATAAACACCAGCAGCATAATCTGAATATCCATTTTTAAGATAGCTATCATGGCATTCGTCAAGCAATTTTAGAGCAGATACAGTATCACCTTGAATGTATAGTTGCAAAACCTTATTTTCCATCGCTATTATAGAGTTCTTGATATCGCCTGCTTTCTTTGCGTAATAACTACTCAAAGAATATGAGTTTAGAGCTTCGTCCGAAAGATACTGTTGGCTATAGACATCGCCCATCTGACCATAAATACGGAACAGCATATTAAAGTCTGTATTGATTACTGCGGTATCGGCATAATCCACTGCCTTTTTAAAAAATTCAATTGCTTTTGGTGCATCATTCATGTCACGAGAAATGCAACCGAGAAGATATTTACTTATCATTTTCTCGTTGCTTGAACCTTTTTTCTCGTAGTATTCCACTACCTTACAAAATATGCTATCAGAAGGCAAAGACATAAATAACTTGTTTTTCGCCTTCGCATCAAGCAATTGCCATTTCATCCTTACATTCTCATAGGCAGAAGTTTCGCATTGTCTCTTCATATTTTGTAAGCTGTCATAAGCCATCTTCGGAGACTCTTCCATAAGGCTATCAATATTGTCAAGATGCAACATCATGCCTTTGTCGTGGCTGCAACTAAATAAAAATATGCAAAATATAAATAATAAATATATGTATGTATTTTTTCTCATGCTTGTATAAAGATTTATTCAAAGTTGTCACAAGTAAACGGCATAACTATTGTGCCAGCAACGGCATTGCTAAGGGTGTCCATAACATAAAAGCCACAATCCTTGAAAAGGGATTTCTTTTAAATAGTATATTGAAGAAATAGATGTATCACGTCTGTCTTGTCGGTTGTAAGATTAGGAATGCATAAAAATACTGTCCACTTGTTTCCTTTTTGAGACATATGGCTCATAGAATTGTTTGACGAATAAAACTCGACGGGTTCATTATTGCAATTGAATTCTATTTTGTTACCTACAAACTTTGTACTATTTGAACAATTACAAATATTATGGTGGTTTTATATAATGCATGGTTTTTTTAAAGTATTTTATACTAATTTTCTATATTTAGCTTGTTCTATAATATAGGAATCTAATGAAAATTCTGCATTTTGAAACATACAAGGTATGTCGGTTCCATGTTGTCTTGCATCATAGTTTTTTGTTATGCACGGTCCCATACAAATAGGGAGAGATTTACAACGTAGACATCTTTCATTTTCAAAAGTTGAGTAAGCAAAGAGTTTGCTTAATAAAGCCATATTCCATAGAATGTTACCATCTGGCATTAATTTTCCAATTACTTTGTCTTTTCCATAATCTTGAGCCGTACACTTAAAAACATTACCATCATAATTAATAGCATAATGATGAAAGCGATCCGAATAACAGCGATTATATGTTCCAGGGTTATATGCCCAAAAACCTGAGTGTAATCCATTCTTAGCAAAAAGCGTTTTTACTTTTTCGAGTTGAATAACGTCTTTAGAATCGCAAGATATCTGCCACACTCTCTGAAAATCAACATCTATATGTTTTTTTGCATTTTCAGTTATCAACGGAATAATATCACTAATTCCATACAATGTTTTCTTATCATAATTTATCCTTAATGTAATTTTTACATTTGGTATTATTTCTGGCAACATGTTTATATTCTTGATAATAGAAGTAAAAGTTCCAGATTTATCATTATTTACTTTAATAATATTATGTCGTTTTTCATTGCCGTCCAAAGGTATTTGAAAACTATCTAGCCTAATATCTTTAAAGTCATGAATCATTTTCTCTGTCATATACACAGAATTTGTTGTGATATGATGAGATAAAACCACATTATTCGATGCGCATAGTTCTAAGGCATATTTTGCGATAGGCATTACTATATCATAAAAATGCATGAGAGGCTCACCACCAAACCAATCCAAATGCAAATGAGTAATTCTTTTTTGGTTGACTAAATATTCTATATGCTTTTTTACAGCCTCAATAGTTTCTTTATCCATTGCGCCATTATGTTGAGCATGCTTATATTCAGTAGAGCAATACCAACACTTTAAATTACAATCCAATGTTGGATTTATTGTAAGATGATAAGAAGACTCTTCGAAAGTGCTTATTTTATTCAAAAGTTTTATATAGCTCAACTCATCAAAGTCATCATCAATAATAAAACCAGCTATTTTTATTTCTTTAAAAAGACGTGGATATTGAGAACTAAATTCTTGCAAATTAGAAAATAAGTTTTCTATTTCACAATATTCTTCTTCAGTAAAACTAATCATAGAATCTGTTAATGTATTATATAGTATTCTATAATTATGATATGGGGTTATTATGTTATAATTACTTTTTTTCATAGCTATTATCATTTATTACTAAATGAGGGCGTATCAATTTCGCCCTCATTTTTATTCCCAAGAAGCCTGACATATGTTGCATGCTGTATATGTAGGTAAACATCCACAGCCTGCGAGACATTTGCATAGGTTTTGCGATTTTTCACAGTATGGATATCTAGGAAAAGAATCCGGAATGCCTGCATACAAACTTCGGATTTGTTTTTCACTAATTATTATCACTCTACCATAGCTCATGCGCTTAATTAGACTCTCTTCACTTAATTTAATTCTTTTCATACTTTTTTTATTTACTAGTTAACTTTCAATAAGGAACTATTTATAGATTTATTAATCTCGCTATTATCGACTTTCACTTTATGTCCAAAGTCAAAGGAATAAACTAATGAAATGTTGCAATATTGGCTTTTGGTCTTGTCATATACATTAGCATATTGACTATATGGTATTGATTCCATTTTCGTTTTAACATGTCGCTTGCTGAAAGGTGCAGAAACCATGCATGATAAGAATAGATTCTTATTTGAATATGAGAAATTTGCGGAATAGTCTACAGGAATCTCTGATTCTGTCATATTCGTAAAGTCGAGTATACGCTTGGCAAATGTGATAACAGGTTGTACCGAGAAATTTCGCCAATAGTATGCCATATTAATATTCCCTGTGAAGTTATTGGTATGGACATGAGTATTACTATTCATCCACGAATAGCTATGATTTATATTGCCTCCAATAGACATATTGGTTGACAACATATACGACAATCCGACAACTTCTGATAGAAGATTAGTATTGCAATCATTACGAAATGACTTTTGCATCTTACTTTCATCTATACTATAGTCTACAGTCATAAAATTATGAGCATAATTGTATTGCAGAACTGCAGACAACGACAGTTTCTTACCAAATTGCTGTGTATAATACACATAAGAATTTATATCGTGTGATTTCTTTAGATTTGGATTACCCTTAATGGAAATGTATTGATCAACAGCAATATTAGCATTGTTTACGACCTCCATTCCATAGGTTGAATTAACATAGTTCACAGAATAGAGTAAACTACCTTTAGGTATCATCATTTGTAATCTCATATTCACACGTGGAGTAAGTTGACTAAAGTACTTTGAGTTGTGTAGACTATATTGTACCCAATCAATACCCACACGTGATGTTATTATCAGCTTCTTACTGATATTTTTATTATATGAAGCAAATACTAAGGTCTCACCTTTCCATAAATGCTGCCATAAGTTGCTATCGGAATGATAATGAGAATCCCAAATATTATGATAATGGAATAATTCTGCAGTAAAATTTCCCTTACCTATTATATCGCTATATATACAAGCTGCACTAAAACTATAGGCATTCTCTTTCTCATTTACTTTGTTTTGATAGTCAGCCTCTGAATATTGGCGAGAATAGTCATTATGACTATATGTAAAATGCAATCCATAATTCAGAGACTTATTTTTATATTTGTATTCTCCGTTAATATCAAGCTTTGGTGATAAGTTTCGTTGTTTTACATCAGAACTAAATGTGCTAGTAAGAACATCGTTAAGCTCTGAGCGTCCATAAATAGTTGTGTATGGCACATCCTTATTTATAAGGGTTAATTTGGTTACAAGATAGTTGTGTGTGTCAAACCTCTGATATTTTAATTGACAATATTGGGAATTGGTTTTATAACTTTCTTCTTGTATTTTCAATCTGTTTATTGCTGGATTAAATAGAAAATTTTCATCTAACGAAGTTTCATTGCCTGAAACCTTTTTATAATCAACTCCTGCTAAAACGCTAAAAGTATTATTCTTATAATTCATACTTGATGCTATGTCATACACTCCATGATTATAGCCAACATATTGTTGGAGTTTCATCATAGCATATTCGCCATAGTTATATCGCTTAACTATGAAATTGATCGATGTCCTACCCTTTGAATATTTACCATTTGGAATATCGTAATATTCTATCTTTAAAATATCTTTAGGTCGCACCATCATCAGTTCTGCCATTTCACATGGCTGTCCGTTGATATAGAGTGTTGATGATTCGCCTAAGGCTGTAACATTTCCCGATATTACATCAACGTTCACACCAGGTATAAAACTATTGTACAACAATTCTATAGCATTGCTTGAATGCTTACGTTGATAAGAATTAGGAAGTAAAAGCATCCCCGTTTCTGTTCGTATCATATGCTGCCCTTCTACAACCACTTCCTTTAATGCATGACCCACAAGAGTATCCGTGCTTTCTTGTCCGATTGCATTTAAAGATAGTAGCTGAAATAAAAACAGCAAAGAGAATAATCTATATTTCATTTTTAGACTTGTTAATAATGCTGCAAATTTAAAGAAATAGATTATTAGCAACAAATTTTCCATCGTCTTTTTTTTACACATTTTCTACACCAAACTATATAAAAGGAAGCATTATTTTCCAGACATATAACAATAATATAAAATATGTTTGTTAGCAAGCAAAAACATATTTGATAGTAAGCAAAAATACATTTGATAGTAAGCAAAGCAAAATTTGATAGTAAGCATAGATTCTTTTTAAATGACTTCGCAATCGATAATAGTAATGTTAATTATCGATATAAGTAAGCCAAATTAGACGAAAAAAGGAGACCCTGTCTTCGCGACAAAGTCTCCTTACGGAATGATCGTCATGTTTGTCTGCATTATAGCATCAAATTTATTAATCCTCTTTTTAAATTACGATACTATATGTTTTGAATATCAGTTTGAAAGAGTATTAGTGTATCGTTTTATAGTCTAATCATTCACTATTATCTATCAGAAATCTATTTATCTGAAATCGAGAGAATATTAATATGATGCAAAGATAGATAATTGTTGATTAGCCAAGGTGTCAATACGTAAAAAACAGCGTAAAACGTTGTAACGGATAAATTGTTACACGTTGAAATGGGAGAAAAATAAAGATATTGGGCTATAAAAATATAGATAACAAGCTATAAAAATGAAGTAAAAAAAGATGCCTGCAATAGCTTATTGCTACGCAGGCATCTTAAAGGATATGTTAACCTATTGTTGATTAATCGATATCGGAATTGCGATCGAGGCTGTCGTTAAAATCCTTTGGCTCACGATTTGCCATTGGATCATGATAGTCCTCACGGTTGTTGTGCTCGAAGCGACGTGGCTGACGACGCTCCTGACGCTCGCCGTTGTTGTGATCAGGACGAGGACGACGCTCACCACGCTCTGGACGTGGACGACGCTCACGCTCTACATATCCCTCTGGCTTTGGAATAAGAACCTTGTGAGAGAGCTTATACTTACCAGTCTTAGGATCTATTTCGAGGAGCTTAACTGTGATCTTGTCACCCTCCTTGATACCAGCCTCTTCAACTGTCTCAAGACGCTTCCAGTCGATTTCTGAGATGTGGAGCAAACCATCCTTACCAGGAAGGATTTCTACGAAGCAACCGTAAGGCATGATAGAACGAACAGTACCCTCGTAAACCTCGCCTACCTCAGGAACAGCTACGATAGCCTTGATCTTGCCAAGAGCTGCATCGATAGAAGCCTTGTTAGGAGCAGAAACCTGAACCTTACCTACGCCATCAGCCTCTTCGATAGTGATTGTAGCGCCAGTATCTTCCTGCATCTGCTGGATAATCTTACCACCAGGACCGATAACAGCACCGATGAACTCCTTAGGAATCTCGATAGCTACGATACGTGGAACCTGTGGCTTCATCTCGGCACGTGGCTCAGAGATTGTCTCCATCATGCAGTTGAGGATGTGCTCACGACCAGCCTTAGCCTGCATCAAAGCCTCCTCGAGAATCTCGAAGCTCAAACCGTCGCACTTGATATCCATCTGTGTAGCGGTCAAACCATCGCGGGTACCTGTGGTCTTGAAGTCCATATCACCCAAGTGGTCCTCATCACCGAGGATATCGCTGAGGATAGCATACTTGTCCTCACCTGGGTTCTTGATAAGACCCATAGCGATACCAGAAACTGGCTTCTTCATAGGAACACCTGCATCCATCAGGGCGAGTGTACCGGCACAAACAGTAGCCATAGAAGAAGAACCGTTAGACTCCAGAATCTGGCTTACCAAACGAACTGTGTAAGGGAAGTCGGCAGGAATCTGACCCTTCAAACCACGCCATGCCAAGTGACCGTGACCAATCTCACGACGGCCTACGCCGCGCTGAGCCTTAGCCTCACCTGTAGAGAATGGAGGGAAGTTATAGTGAAGGAGGAAGCGCTGGTAGCTCTTCTCGAGCACACCGTCGATAAGCTTCTCATCCATCTTGGTACCGAGAGTACATGTAGAAAGAGACATTGTCTCACCACGCTGGAAGATAGCGCTTCCGTGAGGCATTGGCAGAGGAGAAACCTCACACCAGATAGGACGGATATCTGTTGTGGCACGACCATCAAGACGCAAACCCTCATCGAGGATGCAACGACGCATAGCATCGCGCAAAACGTCATCATAGTAGCGAGTAGCCTCAGCGTGCTTCTCTTCAAGCTCATCCTCAGAAAGGTCGGTATGAGCAGCGTCGTACTTCTCAAGGAAGTCAGCCAAAACCTTGTCGAAAGCATCCTGACGAGCATGCTTCTCAAGAGCCTGGTGGTTGATATCGTAAGCTGGCTTATAAAGCTCAGACTTGATTTGCTCACGGAGTTCCTCGTCGTTGATCTCGTGGTCGTACTCACGCTTAACGTCAGTACCCTTTTCCTTGGCCAACTCATACTGAAGCTCGCACATAGGCTTGATAGCCTCGGCAGCAGCCTTGAGTGCACCAATGAGATCCTGCTCAGAAACTTCCTTCATCTCGCCTTCCACCATCATGATGTTGTCCTTAGTAGCACCAACCATGATGTCCATGTCAGCCTCTTCCATCTGCTGGAATGTAGGGTTAACGACATACTCACCATTGATACGAGCTACACGAACCTCAGAGATGTAGTGCTCGAAAGGAATATCTGAACAAGCCATGGCAGCTGAAGCAGCGAAACCTGCAAGGGCATCTGGCTGGTCAACACCATCGGCTGAGAGCAACATTACCTGTACGTAAACTTCTGCATGGTAGTTAGAAGGGAAAAGTGGACGCAAAGCACGGTCCACAAGGCGAGAGGTAAGGATCTCCTCGTCGCTGGCTTTGCCTTCGCGCTTGGTGAAACCACCAGGGAAACGACCAGCAGCACTGTACTGCTCACGGTAATCTACTTGCAAAGGCATGAAATCTGTACCCGGAACTGCATCCTTTGCTGCACAAACAGTTGCGAGAAGTACTGTGTTACCCATGCGGAGAACCGCAGCACCATCAGCCTGTTTTGCAACTTTTCCGGTCTCAATTGTGATGGTTCTTCCATCAGGCAATTGAACTGTTTTCGTAATTACGTTCATCTAAAAATCTTAATGTTGTTGATTGTGTCAAACATCTAAAAATATAAATCGTGCAAATATACCTATTTTATTATTAATAAACGAAGAAATAAGAATAAACATGTGTTTTTTTTGATTTCTTGCTCTGATTTAACGTCTTTTTTATCGATTGTTTTGCCATTCCACTCTTTTGCACTATCTTTGTATCGGAAGAAATATCTGTCTGAAGAAATATTTATCGAAAGAAATAAATGAATATAAAAATGAATATATCAAAAACACTTTCTGCTCTCGCCGTTTCGTTAATGATGTTGGGAGCAGTTTCTTGTAGTAACAAGAAATTTGAGGTAAGCGGAAACATTACCGACGCTAAGGATTCGCTATTGTATTTTGAAAACATGAGCCTCAACGGAGCTGTTGTTGTCGACTCTACTAAGCTTGATGCCGACGGCAACTTCTCGTTTGCTGTAGATGCTCCTTCTGCACCTGAGTTCTATCGCTTGCGTATAGCTGGTCAGATTATCAATGTTGCTGCCGACTCTACGGAGCATGTAACCATCAAGGCTGCCTACCCTACTATGGCAAGCCAATACGAGGTGTCAGGTTCTGACGAATGTTCAAAGATTAAGGAACTTGCAATAGGTCAGATGGCTCTTCAGGCTTCTATTAATAATATTGTAAGAAACACCAACCTCAACGACGATGTTATGCGCGACTCTATCAGAGTTATTCTCGCACAATACAAAGAGGGCGTGAAGACCAACTACATCTTTAAAGAGCCTATGAAGGCATACGCCTACTTCGCTCTATTCCAAACAATTGCATTAGGCTACGAGAATGCTTTGGTATTCAACCCTCGCAGCAACGAGGACGACGTAAAGGTGTTTGCTGCTGTAGCTACAAGCTGGGATACTTATTATCCAAAGGCTGAGCGCGGACTAAACCTTCACAACATAGCTATCGAAGGATTGAAGAATATCCGCATCATGAAGGCAGAACAGCAGCAGACTGTAGACCCAAGCAAGGTGGAATATACTGGCGTTATCGACATAGCTTTGCCTGACAACAAGGGCAACATCAGAAAGCTATCAAGCCTAAAGGGTAAGGTGGTGATGCTCGACTTCCATGCGTTTGCAACCAAGGAGAGCACAGCTCGTATCATGCAGTTGCGCGAACTCTACAACAAGTATCATGCTCAGGGCTTCGAGATTTATCAGGTGAGCATCGACCCAGACGAGCATTTCTGGAAGACAAGTGTGGCAGCTTTGCCATGGGTATGCGTTCATTCAGACGACGGTTTGAATGCTGCAGAACTTGGTATGTACAACGTAAGAGACATCCCTACATACTTCCTTATCGACAAGAACAACGTTTTGCAGAAGCGTGATGTTCAGATAAAGGATATTGATGCTGAGATTAAGGCTTTGCTGTAAGATAGCCTAAGCGTATAGGCTATCACCACTAACATTATCAAACAATATGAAAAAGTTCGTTCTGCTATTGGCTTTAGCTCTCACAGGCTTTGCTGCCAATGCACAAATCAAAAGACCAAAATTGGTAGTTGGCATCATCATCGACCAGATGCGCTGGGACTACCTTAATTATTACTACGACCAATATTGCGACGGAGGTTTTAAGCGTCTTATCAACGATGGTTTCTCATGCGACAACAACATGATAAACTATCTGCCTACGGTAACAGCTATTGGTCATACAAGTACGTATACAGGCACCACACCTGCCATTCACGGCATAGCTGGCAACAACTTCCAGATTGATGGCAAGGATGTGTATTGCTGCAAGGATACTACCGTAGAGTCGGTAGGTTCAAAGAATGATGCAGGCAGAATGTCGCCATGCAATCTGCTATCGACAACTATTGGCGACCAAATTCACCTTGCTACCGACTTCAACTCTAAGGTTATTGGCGTAGCCTTGAAAGATAGAGCAGCCATACTTCCTGCTGGTCGCTCGGCAAATGCTGCATACTGGTACGACACCAAGGCTGGCAAGTTTGTTACAAGCACATACTATATGCCACAATTGCCTAAATGGGTAGACAAGTTTAATGGCAAAATAAAGATTAAGCCAGGCACAGACCCAAAGATGATACCAGAAGGTGCTACTATGACTTTCAACTTGGCTGAAGCTGCTGTAAAGAATGAGCAGCTGGGCAAAGGAAAGTATACGGATATGATATGCGTAAGCATCTCGTCGACCGACGCTATGAGCCATAAATATGGCACACGTGGCGAAGACAACAAGGCTGTATACATGGCTGCCGACAAGGGATTGGCACATTTCCTCAGCTTCCTCGACAAGGAAGTGGGCAAAGGACAATACCTATTGTTCCTTACTGCCGACCATGGCGGATGCCACAACCCTAACTATCTTGCCGACCACAAGATTGCAGCTGTAGGCTGGGATGGCTATAAGGTTGTTGCCAACATAAACGCTAAGCTTGCCGAGAAATATGGCAAAGAGGGCAAATATATCAGCTCTATCATGGATTGCCGCGTTTACTTGAACCACGGATGGCTCGAAACAAACAATATCGATGCCGACGAGGTGAAGGCTTTCGCGATAAAGCAACTGAAGAAGGAGAAGGATTTGCAATGGGTTGTTGACATGGAGCATGCAGCAACAGCAAGTGTGCCACAGATAGTAAGAGAGCGCGTGATAAATGGCTACAACATTCATCGCTCTGGCGACATCATGGTATTGCCACGTCCTGCAGGCTTTACATGGACCTATGACGACAAATATCGTGGTGCCTCTCATTACAACTGGAACCCATACGATTCACATATCCCTTTGATTTTCATGGGATGGCACGTGCGCCAAGGTCGTACCGCAACTCCTACTCGTATCGTTGACACAGCAGCTACCATCTGCGACCTTCTGAGAATTCAGATGCCTAACGGATGTATCGGCGACGCTATAACAGAGGTGGAAATCGACAAGAAGTAGAAAATGCTATGAGCTCCATAGACATATTTAAATATTGTCCTTGTTGCGGAAGCAGCAGATATATAACCAACAGCTTTAAGAGCAAGAAGTGTGAAGACTGCGGCTTTGAGCAATTCTTGAACCCAAGTGCTGCCTACGTGGCTTTGATACGCGACGCAGAAGGACGACTGCTGGTAACAAGAAGACTCTACGAGCCAGCTAAAGGCACATTAGACTTGCCTGGCGGCTTTGCCGATATGGGCGAGACGGCAGAAGAAGGAGTGGCAAGAGAGGTTAAGGAAGAGACAAACTTGATAGTGACATCGTGTCGCTTTCTGTTCTCACTACCCAACACCTATTTATATAGTGGGTTAAACGTCCCTACCCTCGACCTGTTTTTCGAATGCAAAGTTGCCGACACCTCGCAGCTAAAAGCCATGGACGATGCTGCAGAATGTATGTGGCTTGAGCCAAAGGATATCAATCCCGACGACTTCGGACTAAAGAGCATAAGCGAAGGAATTAAAAAAGTGAAGAGCGATAAACTCTTCACTTAACTATAGCCAAGGCTTTATTCAAAATAAGCCAAGGTATTTTTCATCAAGGCAATTAACTGCCAAAGTATTACTTAATAACCAAGGTGGCGAGGGAATCTTTATCAAAGATTTCTTTCGCCACTTGTTGTATCTGCTCGGCTGTCACGGCATCAATCTTCTGATATAGCTTTTCTATATCCTTCTCGTCGCCAAAATGCAGGAAGCTCTTACCAAAGTCGATAGCAAAGTTTTCGTTGTTGTCGCAAGCCACAGCCAACTGTCCCTTAATCTGCTTCTTGGCAGCAGCAAGAGTCTTTTCAGACAAAGGATTTTCCATCAATCTATTGAACTCGCCCTTTACCAATCTCACGCATCTATTCACATCGTGTGGGTCGCAACCGAAGTATACTGCCCACAAGCCTGTATCGCCATAGCAAACCATGCTACTCTCTACAGAATAAACCAGTCCGCGACGCTCACGCAGAATAACATTCAGGCGAGCATTCATACCAGGACCGCCAAGCATATTGTTGAGCAGATATAGAGGTATGCGCAAAGGATGAGTGGCAGAATAAGCGCGGTTGCCTATCATCACATGTGCCTGATGGGTGTCGTGATTAAGTATCGTTAGTTCGGGCAATTTACCGTTTGCCACCATTTGAGCCTCAACAGCCACGCTTTCCTGCTGTTGCTTTGGAGTAAGCTTCTCCAAGGTCTTAACCAATCGCTTGAAATCGATATTGCCATACACAAAGAATATAGCATTATCTGGGCGATAGTATTGCTGAGTGAAGCGCATAGCATCGACAGTAGCGAAGCTTCTCACTCTATCTGCCGAGCCAAGGATGTTGTGACCTAAGGGATGACCTTTGAACACCAGGTTCTCAAACTCGTCATAAATGAGTTCGGCAGGCGAATCGTTGTAGCTTTCTATCTCGTCGCATATCACCTCTACCTCTTTATCGATCTCCGCCTGCGGGAATATGCTGTAGAATACAATATCTGACAACACATCCACAGCCTTGGCGAAGTGCTCCACAGGTATGGCAGAATAGAAAACGGTATCTTCCTTATTAGTAAAGGCATTAAGATCGCCACCCACACTCTCCAGCTTGTTTATGATGGCTGTAGAAGTGTGAGTTTGAGTGCCCTTGAATGTAACATGCTCACAGAAATGAGCCAAACCCTCGTCGCCAGGCTTCTCGTTGCGAGTACCGGCCTTTATCTGGTATCCGCAATATGCTATCTTCGAAGTATTTGGCAAATGGATTATTCTTAGTCCATTATTTAGAGTTGCTGTATTATATTGCATTTATTATATTTTTGAGTTTTAAAAGTATGGTTATGCTCAAGCACAACTCTTACAAAATGCAAAAGTAGCTATTTTTTCCTAATGTCGAAAAATATTCATCTCTCATTTAAAAACTTTATTTTTGTTTTGTCATTTCATGCCTTTAAACTATCTTTGCAACCACAATAACAAAGACAAAACCATGCGTAAAGTAATAGGAATAGGAGAAACCGTATTAGACATTATCTTCAAAAATGGTAAGCCTATAGAGGCTGTACCGGGTGGTTCGGCTTTTAATGCTATGATATCGCTCGGACGCTCAGGAATAAACACCACGTTTATCTCTGAGGCTGGCAACGACAGAGTTGGAGACTATGTTATCAATTTTCTAAAGGAGAACGGGGTTAATGCTGACAACGTCAACGTATTTCCCGACTCTAAGTCGCCTCTATCGTTGGCTTTTCTCGACGAGAACAATAATGCCGACTATATATTCTACAAGGATCATCCACACGACAAGCTGGAATTCTCGTACCCTGAGATAAATCGCGACGACATCGTGGTATTTGGCTCGTTCTTTGCCATCAATCCCGTGGTACGTCCGCAAGTATGTGGCTTCTTGGATTATGCTCACGAGCGTGGCGCTATATTATACTACGACGTAAACTATCGTGCTTCGCATCGCAACGAGATAATGAAGATTACGCCAAACCTCATCGAGAACCTTGAATTCTCAGATATCGTTCGTGGGTCAAGCGAAGACTTCGGCATTCTCTACAAGATGCCTGATGCCGACAAGGTTTACCAAGCCGAGATATCGTTCTATAGCAAGAAGTTTATCTGCACTAATGGTGGCAAACCAATCATCGTTCGTGGCGACAACGGATTCCGCAAGGAATACCCTACTGCCGATACCAAGGTGGTGAGCACTATCGGAGCTGGCGACAACTTCAACGCAGGCTTCGTATATGGTCTTATCAAAGAGGATATCACCAGAAGCGATGTAGACAAAGGTCTCTCGGAGAGCCAATGGGACAAGCTAATAGAATATGGTCAAATGTTCTCTGCCGAATGCTGCAAGGATATATATAATTATGTATCTAAGGAGTTTGGAGAGAAAATAAAATAACAAGGAGAAAAGATGATTACAAGCAACATTTATTATGTAGGCGTCAACGATCGCAACAAGCATCGTTTCGAGGGTCTTTGGCCTTTGCCTAATGGAGTAAGCTACAACTCCTACATCATCGATGATGAAAAGGTAGCATTGGTAGATACAGTAGAGGTGGATTTCTTCACACAATATCTTGAGAATATCCACGAGGTGATAGGCGACCGCAATATCGACTATCTCATCATCAACCATATGGAGCCAGACCATAGCGGTTCTATCGCACTCATAAAGAAGTATTATCCTAACATCAAGATTGTGGGCAACAAGAAGACTCTCGGCATGCTCGAAGGTTTCTATGGCGTAACAGAAGATGTTGTGGAGGTTAAGAATGGCGAGACTTTGAACCTTGGCAACCACGAGCTTTCGTTCGTGCTCATTCCTATGGTTCATTGGCCTGAGACCATGGTCACTCTTGATGCTCAGCACAAGGTGCTCTTCTCGGGCGATGCCTTCGGATGCTTTGGTGCGTTGAATGGCGGAGTTATCGATACCGACATCAACTGCGACACATTCTGGCTCGAAATGGTGCGCTACTATTCTAATATCGTTGGCAAATACGGTATTCCTGTACAAAATGCGCTGAAGAAGTTGGCTGGCGTAGAACTCGACTACATCTGCTCTACTCACGGTCCTGTATGGCACGAGCATATCGCTAAGGTTATCGGCATGTACGACAAAATGTCGAAATACGAAACAGAACCAGGCTTGGTTATCTGCTACGGCACCATGTATGGCAATACCGAGCGTATGGCAGAGATTATTGCTCAGGCTGCAAGCAAGGCTGGCGTTAAGAACATCGTGATGTACAACATCTCGAAGACTCACCATAGCTACATCCTGCGCGACGTATTCCGCTATCGTGGCTTGATTGTTGGTGCTCCAACATATAATGCTGGACTATATCACGAGATGGAGGTTCTGCTCTCAGAACTTGCCAACAAAGACATCAAGAACCATCTCCTCGGCTGGTATGGCTCTCATTGTTGGGCAAGCAAGGCTGTTGCCAAGATTCAGGAGTGGAATGACAACCACCTACACTACGAGGCTGTAGGCGAGCCTGTAGACATGAAGCAAGCCATCACCCCTGAAGTTCGCCAGCAATGCGAAGCTTTGGGTAAGGCTATGGCTGAGAAGCTATTGGCAGAATAAGAAACTTCTTATTATAGAGATTAAAATCAAGAGCGGAAAGGCAACTGGGGTTACAGTTGTTTTTCCGCTCTTTGCTTTGTTTAAAAACCTTTTTGTTTAAATACCTTTAAAGATTTCATGTAATTCCCGATAAAACTTGGTAAAGTCGTGTAAAAAGCGTATATTTACGACCGAAAACCGTGTCTTGACACAAAAAAACGTCACAAAGCTATGTATTTTGAACGTAAAGCATACTTGAAAGAACTCATCTCTGCCGAAGGCAATGGGATGATAAAGATTATTACCGGCATCCGTCGATGCGGTAAGTCTTTCCTCTTATTCAACATCTTCCGCAAGCATTTGCTTGAAAGAGGTGTTGCGGAGGATCATATCATTCAGGTAAATCTTGAAGACCGTCGTAACAAGAAACTTCGTGACCCAGATGCTTTGCTAGAGCATATAGATGCTCAGATGGTTGACAAGGAGAAGTATTACATTCTGCTTGATGAGGTTCAGATGGTAAAGGAGTTTGAGGATGTGCTCAACTCTTATCTCCATGTGGAGAATGCCGAAGTCTATGTTACTGGTTCCAATGCCCGATTCTTATCAAAAGATGTGATAACTGAGTTTCGTGGTCGAGGTTGGGAAATCCGAATCCATCCGCTGAGTTTTTCCGAATATTACGAAGTGGTAGGAGGAGAGGAACGCCAAGCCTTGGAAAACTATTATCTTTATGGTGGATTGCCAGCTGTGGCACAGATAGAAACTCCTGAAGCGAAACAGAACTATCTTCGTGAGATTTATGAGACGGTTTATCTGAAGGATGTTTTGGAACGTAATCATCTGAAGAATTCTGATGGGATGCGCGAGTTGTTGCGCCTTCTAGCTTCTACGATTGGTTCATGTTCGAATGTGCAGAGAATTTCTAACACGTTCAAATCTGTTGGAGGAGTAGAAATCGGAACTAAAACCATTGGTAGGTATCTGGAGAACCTTCAGGATTCCTTTATCATTAGCGAGGCTTTGCGCTATGATGTGAAGGGGCGAAAATATATTGGTACAGGAACCAAGTATTACTTCGAGGACATCGGTATCAGAAATGCCGTGGTAGATTTTCGACAGATAGAATACACTCATATTATGGAGAATGTTATCTATAACGAGCTTCGCAAACAAGGCTATGGTGTGGATGTCGGTGTAGTGGAGAGCTTCAAGCGGGATGAGAATGGCAAGCTGCAGCGTAGGAATCTTGAGATAGATTTCGTGGTGAACCGTCATGATGAACGCCTCTATATCCAGTCGGCTTTCGCCTTGCCAGATAAGGAGAAGGTAGATCAGGAACAAGCTTCTTTATTGAATGTAAACGACGGCTTCCGCAAACTGATTATTGTGGGAGATAGGTATCGTTCGGGTTATAATGAAGAGGGCATTCTGATGATGAGTCTCTCCGATTTCCTCTTGGGGAAGGGAGGCAAGGAATAGATTGTCTTGCTTTTTATTTGAATACTCCGTTTTATAGGGTCATCCGACAAATCAGGGGGGATAGCTAAGACTTGCCTGGAAGATGATCTTTTAAAAATAAACAAAAATAAACCCCTGTCATTTTCTTCAGCAGAGCTTGCCATATGTGACTTGCCCTGCCTTTACGAGAGTGTGACTCTCGACAGTCTGAGCAAGCCACATATGGCAGATGCACTCATGCATCTGAAGAAAATGACAGGCAATAAACATAATAAACCGTTGCTTGAGTGAAGAGTGAAGAACTCAAGCTTGGGTTTATTATGTTTATTGCCCTATTATGGGCAAAGTGCAGGTACTGCACTTGATGTAAAGGGTTGGCAAGGCGTGTCGTATAGCTTGCTTACGAAAGCGCCTTGCCAAACCTTTACATCAAAACTCGAAGAATGAGAGTTTGCCCAAAATAGGGTGTTTATCTTGGTTTATTTTTAAAACGCAAGCAAGACACGGAAGTTGCTTACGGTGAATGTCGAGGTAAAACCAAATGGCAAATCTTAGCTATCCCCTATATTTATCGGGTGAACCGTTTTATCGGTTCTAATTCTAATTAATATTAAAAATGTGCAAGTTTGCCACTTTTTGATATTAAAAATGTGTATTTTTGCCGAAAAATCATATTAACGAAGGAATTATGGCAGAAATACAAAGAGAAATATTAGATAAATTGAAGGCGTGGAAGGAGAATCCGCGTCGCAAACCATTGGTGTTGCAGGGTGCACGCCAGGTAGGCAAGTCGTGGGCATTGAAGAAGTTTGGCAGGGAATGCTTTGAGGATATGGTTTACATAAACTTCGATACGATGCCAGCCATGAAGGAGGATTTTAAACGTACCAAGGAGCCTTTGAAACTCATTAAGTCGATGGAGTTGATGACGGGGAAGAAAATTTCTCCGACTTCCACTCTGATTGTTCTTGATGAGATTCAGGAATGCAATGAAGCATTGAATAGCTTGAAATATTTCTGTGAGGATACTCCTGAGTACGCTGTTGTGTGCGCAGGTTCACTCCTGGGAGTGGCTCTTAATCGTACAGGAGCGTCTTTTCCCGTGGGCAAGGTGGACTTCATGACGCTTTATCCCGTATCGTTTGCTGAATATCTGAGGGCGGCAGATGCCCAGCTCTATCATTCTTATCAGATGATAGACGAGGTGATGGCTGTGCCCGAGGTGTTGCACCAGCAGCTGACAGATGCTTACAAGTTGTATCTTGTGTTAGGCGGAATGCCCGAGGCGGTAAGTGCCTACATCGACACTCGTTCGTGGGCGGAAGTAAAGGTGGTTCAGGATGCTATCCTCCAGTCTTATTCCCTGGATTTTGCCAAGCACATCAGCAACAAGGATATCCCACGTGTGTTTCAGGTTTGGGGCAATTTGCAGAATCAGTTGGCTCGTGAGGACAAGAAGTTCCGTTATGCTGATATTCAGAAAGGGGCTCGGGCACGTGAGTATGAGGGAGCCATCGAATGGTTGTGCCTGGCAGGATTGGTGCATCGGGTTTCGGCGATAGAAACTCCTCGCCTGCCGCTTTCTGCCTATAAAAAAGACAATGCCTTCAAGCTTTATCTCAATGATGTGGGCTTATTGGGACGCAAGTTTGATTTGGATGCTACTACGATATTGATGGGCGACAATCTCTTTACGGAGTTCAAGGGGGTGATGGCAGAAAACTATGTTCTGCAGGCTTTGGTTCGCCAGTATGGCAGTCAGCATTATTATTGGACTTCTGGCAATACTGCAGAAGTGGAATTCCTGTTGCAGGATGCTGGTAAAATCATACCTATCGAGGTGAAGGCTGACAAGAATGTTACGGCGAAGAGCCTGGCGTATTACCGCAAGCAATATCTCCCTAAACTATCAGTTCGCCTTTCTACTCTTAACATGAGGAAGGACGATGATTTGCTTAATCTTCCATTATATCTGGTTGATAAATTGAAAATGTTTGTGGAGAGTGTTGAGCTTAATGAATAAAAGGCAAGCCAAAAAGAGCTTTGGATTATAACGCTATTGCAAAAGTTTACTACGCTAACCCATTAATAAAATGCCGTTAGCGTAGTAAACTTTTCATTTTTTCGCTTCTTCCTTGTGTGCCTTCACATTTATCTTTTTCGCCTTTTATTTCCCCAAAAGTATGTTTTTTCTCGAGATTTATGGATTTTGAAGACAAAATATTGTATCTTTGCGATGTTTATTTAACGCGCATTAATTTAACGGCTGTTACATTATGAAGTTTTATGATCGGGAAAAGGAGATAGAGATATTGCGCAGGAACTGGGAAAAATCGGCTAAGCATTCCCTTTTTACTGTGATGATAGGCAGAAGGCGTATCGGAAAGACGCTTCTTTTGCTCAAGACGGAGCAAGAGCAGAAGATGCTGTATCTATATGTGTCGAAGGACAACGAACGTGTGTTGGCGGAGAAATTCCAAAAGGCTGCAGAGGAAGTGCTAGGACTTCATGTATATGGTAGAATGGAGACTTTTGCACAGTTCTTCGAGCAAATCATGAAGTATGGAAAGGAACATCATTTCACCATCGTCTTCGATGAGTTCCAAAACTTCTTGAATGTGAATCCTGCCATCCCAAGCCATATCCAGGACATTTGGGATAGATACCACGAATCAACAATGGTCAATCTCGTGGCTTGTGGCAGCATCTATAGCATGATGCACAAAATCTTCGATAACGATGACGAGCCTCTATATGGCAGGAAGGATTGCGAGATAAGGCTCAAGCCATTTAGGATAAGCGTTATCAAGGAAATCTTGCATGACTACAACCCCAACTATACTTCTGAAGACTTGCTTTGCCTGTATATGTTGACTGGTGGTGTAGCTAAATACATCGCCTTGCTGATGGATGCAGGAGCGACCGACAAAGAGAGTATGCTCCGTTGGGCAACAAGCTCGGAAAGTCCTTTAATCACAGAGGGTAAGGAAATTGTGTTGTCGGAGTTTGGCAAGGATTATGCCAACTATCTCAGCATCATGCAGCTGGTAGCTGGGGGAATGACTGTTCAGAACCAGATAGATAATATCATCGGCAAGAATACGGGTACCTATCTGAAGCGACTGGAGGAAGACTATAACTATGTGAGCAAGTTGACACCGATGTTTAGCAAGCCTGGCAGTAGAAACCTCAGGTGGAGTGTAGAAGATTGCTTCCTGCGCTTCTGGTTCCGTTTCGTCTTGCCTAATCAAGCTTTGATAGAAACGGAGCGCAACGATTTGCTATTGGAAATCGTGGAGCGAGATTACAATGACTATACGGGGATAGTACTGGAACAATATTTTCGCCAAAAGATTGCTGAGGAAGAGCGTGTTACCTTGGTTGGAAATTATTGGGACAGGAAAGGAATGAACGAGATAGACCTTATCGCACTCAACGATATTGACAAGACGGCATTGGTGGCAGAAGTGAAGCGTAATGCCGACCGATATAATCCTAAACTCTTGCAGGAGAAATTTGAATCGATTCGTAGTAATTTCGGAAAGTATAACGAAGTGCAGCTGATAGGCTTGTCTATGCAAGATATGTAAGGCTGATACATCGAAAGACAGACGAAAAAATAGGGAAAAAAATATCCTATGATACTTTGCAAAGTATCACGTGATACTTTGCAAAGTAATACGTAATACTTGGGCAAGTATCACGTATTCATTTTTTCGCACCTTCCTTGTGTGCCTTCACATTTATCTTTTTTGCCTTTGTATCAAAAAAGATTCTGAAAAAGGTGTTACATTTAAAATATTTTATTTACCTTCGCAACCAGATACCCATTCTGCTCACGCCGAGTTGAAGCTTTCTTTCTTTATTGCTTATAAATCAATTGTTTCACATTAAAAAGTACGATTATGGTACGCCCCTTTGATGTAGAACAGGACAAAGTGAAAAACAATAGCTGACTATATCTGTACACATGTTTCAAAAGAATATATACTAAAATAATAGAAATATGAGAAATTTTACTTTTAAAGGACTATTTTTAACAGCGGTATTTATGTTGCTTGGTTGTTTAACAATCCAAGCTGCAGATGACGACTTGATTACAAAGCAAATCACCATTAAGTTGGACGAGGCTGGTACTTTGCCTAACAAGATTGCAAGTAGCGAGATGTATAAAATTACGAATCTGAAGATTACTGGTGAGATAAATGGTACGGATTGGAAAATGATTCGTGAGATGGCAGGAAGAGATTATCGAGGAGATGTTACAGAGGGAAATCTCTCTGTATTAGATTTGTCCGAGGCAAAGATTGTAGAAGGTGGTGATTATTATTATTATGATGATGATAGAGGTTATACTTATACTTCTAATGACAAAATAGGCTATTGCGCATTCGCTTACTGTAGCGGATTAACGAGTTTAAACCTTCCTGCAGGTATTACCTCAATAGGCGATTACGCATTCCGTGGCTGTAGCGGATTAACGAGTTTAAACCTTCCTGATGGTATTACCGAGATAGGCAAAAGCGCATTCATGCTCTGTAGCGGATTAACGAGTTTAAACCTTCCTGCAGGTATTACCACGATAGGCTTTAACGCATTCTATGGTTGTAGCGGATTAACGAGTTTAACACTTCCTGCTGATATTACCTCAATAGACTATGGCACATTCTATGGCTGTAGCGGATTAACGAGTATAAACCTTCCGTCAAGTGTTACCAAGATTGGCTCTTGGGCATTCGAAGGTTGTATTTATAACCATAGAACAACCAAAACTAATCAGAAATATCCGAGTGTAAATCTTTAATTACCAGCATATTCTAAAATTTAACACTTTTCGGTTGCCATTTGTCGCTTCCCAAATTTCCACATATTTTTGAGACGTATTTCTGACGTGGAGAATTTGCGGGGCTTGTTTTTTGTCACACCGTGCAGACAGTTGACAAGGGTTTACAACCGTTTACGACAAGCGACAATAACCGCCCCGATATGCGGAAACAGTCACACTGTGTAGAAAAGCGACAATGGTTGACTTCCGTTCACATCCGTTTACCATTTCAGAGATATAGGATTGAAGAAATGAACCATTAAACGATAAAACGGTATGAAAGCAACCAGAAAATGCAGTTTTTGCGGCAAGTCCTTTGTAACCCGAAGCGGTATGCAAAGATATTGCAGTGAGGCTTGTCAGGCAGAAGCCAAACGAGCCAGAGTGATGCAGAAGAACAACCTCTTCAAAGTCGCCCAACCCTTGATGGAGATACAGCATCAGGAGTATCTCACCTTTTCCAAAGCAGCCATCCTCATGGGCTGTTCCCGACAGTACATTTACAAACTTGTAGCCATCGGCAAGCTGAAAGCCTCACGCATCAGCAACCGCATGGCATTCATCCGCAGAGCCGACATCGAGCAGATGTTGGAGGGCAATCCCTATCACCGCATCCTGCCCGGCAACACCTCCACACCAAGGAAATCATCTTCATCTTCCTTACCTGCCAAAAGAGAAAAAAGGGAAAAGGAAAGCGAAGAAGTGTTGGACTTCTATTCGGGCGAGGAGGTGATGTCCCTTTTTAAGGTAAAGCAGTCATGGCTTTACACTTCCGCCAAGCGTAACCATATCCCCATCTGCCGTATCGCAGGAAAGAACTATTACAGCAAGAAGCATATTGACGAGTTTTTCGGTGTGGCAGTTGATATTAGCGAAATTACCGACTGGCTACTGACCGAGGAGGTGGAGGAACTGTTCGGCATGAAGCCGACCGCACTCCGTGCCTACACCTATCGCCATAAGATACCCACTAAAAGAGAGTACGGGCGTACCTATTACTCCAAATCACATTTGAACGAACTCCGCAGAACTGACCTTGTGAACGATGAACGCTACTATACCGTTGAGCAGGTGCAGCAAATCTATGGTCTTTCGTCAGCCAACATCTGCCATATCGTCAAGGTGAAGCACATCGAAAAGATAAAGGTGGGTGTGAAAAACCTGCTTTTGCGCTCAGATGTGGAGCGTGTCATGGCTGAAAGGAACAAATAACCGTGAAAAATCGGGATTATCGAAAATTATTTCAAAATGATGTATCGTGGAGGTATTCACGGATATTTCACGTTGTTCCTTTGCCATCGGAAACATGGATACAACTCCAAAATGTATACAACCAATTAAAACATAATTATTATGAGTAAATGCAAAACAGTTACCTTGCGTAAGCGCAAGATTAAGAACGGGACACAGTATTCACTATGCCTTGACTACTATCCCGGCTACCGTGACAATGTCACCATGAGAGTGATTACACGTGAAGCCTTAGGAATTTACATCTTCGCCAAACCTGCAAACCAGCAGGAACGGGACTTCAACGCACGCATGATGAAGAAAGCGGTCATCCTGCGCAACCAGCGCTACGAAGCCATTTTCAATGAAAACAACGGCTTTTTTGACAAGACCAAGATGAAGGGCGATTTCCTTGCCTATTTCAAAGGACTGGCTGACCGCAAGAATATCAAGTGGCAGCACGTATACAAGCATTTCCAGCGGTTCGTGAACGGCAAATGCACCTTTGAGGAGGTGGATGTGGATTTGTGCCGCAAGTTCATGGAATACCTGCTTGATGCACCCCAATCCATCCACACCAACCAAAAGCTGCACATCAACTCCGCAGCAGGCTATTGGTCAACTTTCCGTGCCGTGCTGCACACCGCTTACCGTGACAGGAAGATAAAGGAGAACCCAAACGGCTTCTTAGACCGCATCGAGTGCATTCCCACCATCAGGGAGCATTTGAGCCAAGAGGAACTGATACGGCTTGCCGAAACACCCTGTGAGGAGGAGGTCTTGAAAAAAGCTTTTCTTTTCGCCTGTCTTACGGGACTGAGAAAGAGCGACATCAGACAGCTCACGTGGCAGCAGATACAACCATACACCAACGGCAGGATGTTCGTTACCACCCGTATGCAGAAAACCAAAGAAATAGTGCATAACCCCATCAGTGATGAAGCCTATGGACTGCTGGGAGAACGGGGCGAGGGACTTATCTTTGAGGATTTCAAGGACAAGATGCTGCAAGGACCACTCCAACGGTGGCTCACGGCAGCAGGGATAACCAAGAAAATCACCTTTCACTGTACCCGCCACAGCTTCGGAAGCCTGCACGTGGAAATGGGAACGGACATGGCTGTCATCCAAGCCTATCTCGGACATAAGAACATTACCACCACACAAATCTATTCCAAGATAGCAGCGCAGCAGATGTGTCAGGTGGTGGACAAGATAACCTTGAAGCGCAAGGAGGCATAAATGTCTCACATTGACAGGTATTCAGAGGGGCGGTTATGGCTACAAGGCTATAATCGCCCCTCTATGTTTTTGGCTTGATGCCACCATTTATAAGCCCCTCAGAGTATGAAACAGAGTATGATATGATGACATTTCGTGAAATACATTGAAAAAGACCGTTCTAACCGCAAATAACGGGCAGTAATTGGGAAAAATAGCATTAACTTTGCACAAAATAATACAGGAACATTCAATCTCTCAACGAAATATGGAATCATCAATCAAGGACAAATACATCATCTTGGGCTTTGTCGGCTTCGCCATCGTCCTAATATCTTCCATTGCCACGCTGGTAATAGCGGACAGCTTCAACCAAGACAACTTTGTCAGGTGGATAGTATTCGTATGCTGTAACCTGTTGGGATGGTTGCTCTATCTCTCCTTTCAGACACTTATCTTTGATACATACGAAATCTACAAAATCAAGTTCGGCAAGAAAGAAACGATTGCCGAAGCCATAGAGGTGCAGGAAGAACTGTCACAAAATACACTTGAAGAAGCCACATCTGTGCCTGGACCTACATCAGTCCCTGAGCCTGTACCCGAATCATCCCCGACAAAAGAAGAGACACTTATCCAAACACAACCGATAGAGCTTACTATCGCCCCGGATCTTCACGAAAAGAACCGTGCCAATTACGCAAGCAGAGAGCAACGGGAAAAGGAAGAGCGCATCCGCATGGTCATGGAGTATTGCCATTATTACCTGCCTCGCATTGCCGACCAAGAAACCGTGAACCACATCTGTACTGAGGTGGACAAATGGATGAATCTTAACACTTATACCCCGAAGCCCATACAAAGACCGTTTACCAAAGACATCAACAACATTCCACTCCGTCACTTCGTATGGAATATCTCTGAGCGTTTCCTGTACAAGAGATACTACAATGGGGATAACCGTGCCAAGTTCATCAAAGCCCTTTTCCCGAAATCGTTTGCTGATACAGACTTATCAACCATCAAGAATTTCAAGGTAGAGCCGTTAAAGACGGAAATTCCCATTGATGAACCCGAAAACGGCAAACTTGATTTCCACTATCCCGAGGATTATGTGCGGAATTAGGATAATCACGACACCAACGACAACCATCCGGTAACTCATAACCGCCTGTTTTACATCGTTTCCCGAGTAATTTTACCCGTCATTTATGGCTGGGCTTAATTATTCGGGAATTATTTTGCAATGACGTGTCGTGGAGATATTCACGGATATATCATTTCAGTCCTTTGCGCCAAGTCTTACAAAAGAGACGAGTACGCGAATGGAAAAATCAATTCTTACCTTCAACGACCTCCCCGAGGTTGTCGCTCAGCTTCGAGACGAAGTGATGAGCCTGAAAAGCCTGCTCGCCGAGCAGCGCAGTGTGAACAATGCCAAAACGGTGGACACCCACGTGCCCATGTCTGTGGACGAGGCAGCAGAGTATTTAGGTATCCCTAAGGGTACGCTCTACATGAAACTGTCAGAAGGGACAATCCCTGCCACCAAGCCCGGCAAACGCTATTGCCTTTACCGTGACGAACTGGACAAGTGGCTGGAAACCGCCCGAAAGAATCCCATACCGTTGTCAGACGAGGAACTGAACAAGTCCTTATCCTCTTCCCACCGTCGCAAGCCCAACCCACGTAACTGGTGAAAGATATGGAAGAGGATAAGAACTATATCAACCTGATACGTGGCGACCTCACAAAAGCATCCCAAGCGCATAACGGTATGCCCGACAGTGTAGGCATGATGAATATCAAGACGGCAAACCAAACCATTCTTGAAGCATCGTTATTGCCTACGCCCCGTGCGCTGTGGGACAGCTTTTGGTACGAGGGGGAACTCTCCTGCTTGTTTGCCGATTCCAACGTGGGCAAGTCCATCCTTGCCGTGCAGATAGCCGACCGCATCGCCCGAACCGACAATGTGCTGTATCTGGACTTTGAACTGTCCGAAAAGCAGTTCCAGCTCCGCTATACCAACGAGCATGGAGAGCTCTACACCTTTCCCGACAAACTCTATCGGGTGTCTATTGACTGCAACCAGCTTTTGGATGCCAACTTTGAGGAAGCTATCATAGGCGGCATTGAACAGATGGCTGTGCAGACCGACTGCAAGATTTTCATCATTGACAATCTTACCTACCTGTGTTGCGCCATGGAGAAAGGCGATGCCGCAGGACGGCTGATGATTCAGCTGAACAATCTCAAAAAGAGATATGCGCTCTCTATCCTTGTCCTAGCACATACGCCCAAACGCTCTTTGGATTGTCCCATCACATCCAACGACCTTGCCGGAAGCAAACGGCTCTACAATTTCTTTGACAGCGTGTTCACCATTGGAAAAAGTGCCCAAGACGGAGGGCTTCGCTATGTGAAGCAGCTTAAAGTGCGCTATGGCACGTTCTCTCATGATGCGGATAATGTAATCGTTTACGAGATTGACAAGGTGGATGCTTTCTTGCAGTTCGTGTTCAGGGGCTATTCCACGGAAAAGGAACACTTGAAAAAATTGGGCGACAATGAATCAAGCCAAAGGGATTGCCAAATTCTGCAACTCTCCCAATCGGGCAAGTCCGTCAGGGAGATAGCCTCACAGGTGAATTGTGGCAAGTCCACCGTAAACCGTATCATCCAGCGCAGCAAAGAGAGTAAAAACGCAGGTGTCCCAAGTGTCCCACTGTCCCAACCCTTAGAGTGTGGGACAATGGGACAGGATGGGACAGCCGACAATCAACCATCAAAAACGGACTAAGCTATGGGCAATTATTCATTACAGAAGTATAAAGGAACGGCAACACGGCATACCTGCCCCAAATGCGGAGACAGGCATTCTTTCGTCTATTACGTGGACGAAAATAATGTGCCGTTGCATCCATCGGTCGGCAGATGTAACCACGAAAGCGGTTGTGGGTATCACTACACTCCGAAAGAGTATTTTCAAGAGCATCCTGAACACAGAACTACCAATGATTTCTCTTTTGACAGGCAAAGAGCAGAGCAGAAGAAAGTGAAGCAGCAAAGTAAGCCGACAGCCATCGGCTATATTCCCCCTCACTATGTGGAGAAGTCGCAAAGCGAGCGTAGCAATTTCTTCCGTTTCCTCTTCACACTCCTTACTTCCTACTATGGCGACAAGGCGAAAGAGGTGTTGAAGCGGTTGTTGGAGGAATACCGTTTGGGGGCTACCCGTGACGGCTCTGTTATCTTTTGGCAGATAGACAGGACGGGCAAGGTACGCACGGGAAAGGTGATGCAGTACAATCCCGAAGACGGACACCGTATCAAGGGAGGACAGACATCGGCAGTGAACTGGATACACAGCATATTGAAAAAGCAGCGTGTGTTGGCAGAGGATTGGCAACTATCCCAATGCCTTTTCGGGGAACACTTGTTGAAAACGCATCCCGACAAGGTGGTGGTCTTGGTGGAATCCGAGAAGAGTGCCGTTATCGGTTCTGCTATCTTCCCCGATTATGTATGGCTGGCTACGGGTGGTAAGAGTCAGATGAGAGAAGAGAAACTCCGTGTACTGTCAGGGCGAACCGTGCTTCTCTTTCCCGATGCCGATGCTTATGCCGAGTGGAAACAGCGAGCCGAGAGCATGTACTTTTGTAAGGTGGTGGTTTCGGACATCATCGAAAGGAATGCCACCCCGAAACAAAAAGAAGCCCATATCGACATAGCCGATTGGATTATCTTTCAGATACGGGAGGGCAAGGTGATGAGTACAGCCAACCACTTGGTCGAGGCTGAGAGAATCCTCCAGCGGATGATAGAGAAGAATCCCGTCCTGCAAAAACTGATAGACGATTTAGACCTTGTGCTGGTCGGTGCATCTCCAATCGGCAACGATGATGAAAAACCTCCCTGACGGAGGAGAGCGGAAGCCGTAGGCTGGAGTTTGCAGACAATGGCTTGCCATTGATATAGCCCACTATAACTACACGCTCCGCTTACGTAGTTGTGGGCTCTCCCGAGGGGATTAGGGTTTTACCCTAATGACCCACTCAGGGCGTTTCTCCCCTGAGAACCCAGAGCAAAGAGTGACCCTCTCTTTGCAATCTCCGCTTATGGGTTGCACCCCTAAGAACCCCATGCGTTTACGGACAGCGGAAAAGCAAACAATAAAGTACAAACCAAAAAACAAGTATCTATGGCAACAAAATCAAGCATACATATCAAGCCCTGCAACATCGCATCGAGCGAGGCTCACAACAGGAGGACTGCCGAATACATGCGCCACATCGGAGAGTCCAGAATCTATGTCGTTCCTGAACTATCCACCGATAACGAACAGTGGATAAATCCCGACTTCGGCAGTCCGGATTTGCGGATGCATTATGACAATATCAGACAGATGGTAAAGGAAAAGACCGGACGTGCCATGCAGGAAAAGGAGCGTGAACGCAAAGGCAAGAACGGTAAAATAGTCAAGATTGCGGGATGCTCCCCCATACGTGAAGGAGTGCTGCTTGTCAGGTCGGACACCACACTGGCAGACGTGCGTAAATTCGGTGAGGAGTGTCAAAGACGCTGGGGAATCACACCGCTGCAAATCTTCCTGCACAAGGATGAAGGGCATTGGCTGAACGGTCAGCCGGAAGCGGAAGACAGGGAAAGCTTCAAAGTCGGGGACAGATGGTTCAAGCCGAACTATCATGCCCATATCGTTTTCGACTGGATGAACCACGAAACAGGAAAGAGCCGAAAGCTCAATGACGATGACATGATGCAGATGCAGACCCTTGCATCCGACATCCTGCTGATGGAACGCGGGCAGTCAAAGGCTGTCACTGGTAAGGAGCATCTGGAACGGAACGACTTTATCATTGAGAAGCAGAAAGCTGAACTGCAACGCATGGATGCAGCCAAACGGCACAAAGAAGAACAGATAAATCTTGCCGAGCAGGAACTGAAACAGGTGAAATCAGAAATACGCACTGACAAGTTAAAGAAGACAGCCACCACGGCAGCGACAGCCATAACTAGTGGAGTTGCTTCTCTTTTCGGGAGTGGAAAACTAAAAGAACTGGAACGTGCCAACGAAAAACTGCAAGACGAGGTTTCAAAACGGAACACCAATATTGAAAAATTGCAGAGCCAAGTACAGCAGATGCAGAAACAGCATGATACGCAAATCCACAATCTCAGAGAAATGCACAGGCAGGAACTTGACATGAAAGAAAAAGAACTGTCACGGCTCGCCAGAATCATAGACAAGGCTTTCAGGTGGTTTCCGATGTTCAGGGAAATGCTGCGCATGGAAAAGTTTTGTGCCATGCTGGGATTCTCTAAAGAAATGACTGAAAGTCTTATAGTCAAAAAAGAAGCCCTGAAATGTAGCGGTAAAATCTATTCCGAGCAACACAGGCGGAACTTTGATATAAAGGATGATATTTTAAGGGTGGAAAATGACCCTGACGATGAAAGCAGGCTGAACCTGACAATAAACAGGAAGCCGATTGCCGACTGGTTCAGGGAGCAATGGCACAGGCTTAGATATGGAGCAAGAGTGCCGCAACAGGAAGAAAGAAAAAGTAGAGGATTCAAATTATAATAGAAGCAATTTGATTAGTAATCTAAAAGCACTCCGATAACGATTAGAGTGCTTTTAGATTGTTTATCATTAATTATCAAAGCAAGTGCAGTTTAAGATTTTACTGAAGTTTGCATTAATAAAGAATATACTACAGCTGATATATGCGCAACATATTGTGACGCTTGTGATTCATTTCCCTTGAAATCCTTAACAAATACCGCTAAGGTATAACTGATATTATTAGGCAGACATATATAGGCAACATCATTGTGAGCTGCAAGAACACCATTTTCATTAACATAACCTGAACCTGTCTTATGCGCTATAACAACCCCTTCTTTATCAAGAAGTGGAGCTGCTATCCTATCTACACCTGTTTTGCATTCTTTTAACGTATTCTTAATGAAACTTTGTTTCTCATCATCGATAAGACCTTCAGTAAACAAACGATTCATCAACATTGCAGCACCAAGAGGAGATGTATAGTTAGAGTAAGCCTTGTTATGGTCAGCCGACATTTCCTCTTCCGTATAAGCTATCTGAAAACTTGAACGAGGAATGAGTGTGGCTATAAAACTATCTGTTTGAGCGACATTAACCATATCCTTAAACATAAGGTTGCTTGCATTGTTGTCACTCTGAGTAAGAGTATAACGCAGCAAATCTCTCACTGTCAATGATATGACTGGCCCTGAATAATCTTTCAGCATAGGACTCCAAGTCTTTGGGTCAAGTTTATCCCTATTTATATTTACTAAGGTATCAAGTGAAATTCCTTTATTGTCAAAGTCATTACAAAGAGCTAATGCCTGATGAACCTTAAACACACTCATCATAGGATAAACACTCTTATTATTGACCTTAACCGTATCTCTGTTATTAACAATAACCGCCACACCAATTTCGCCAGGACAAGCTGAGACAATTTGAGAAATGCTATCAGTCAAAACATTTGTTAAAGGAGGATTTGCGCTATCTTTTGTCGCTGATTTATGGAACAATGAAAATACCAAGATGAAAATGCAAACTAAAGCTATACTCAAAACTACGATTTGTTTTTTTCTGTTTTTTTCCATGTTTATATTATTTATATTTGTTTGACGAGAATATCTTTACTAAAGTTTCCCACCCCAAATTAATGGGGTAAAAATAACAGTTTCTCAATA
>ERZ1026854.32-NODE-32-length-115190-cov-9.875694_pt1 | contig 115190 bp, 90 predicted proteins | sample MGYA00380157_ERZ1026854 | MGnify/ENA primary metagenome ERZ1026854 (study PRJEB33269, sample SAMEA4719793) | human gut metagenome | biome: human-associated habitat; feature: organic feature; material: feces | place: Cameroon | collected 2013-10 ...
TACATGAAATACAAACTTCAGACGAAAAACAGAAAAATATAAAGATGCTATTTATTAATTTTATTATATTGATGAACCAAATTGAAATTGAAGCTGATTTTATTTAGAAATTATGGAGATGCATTTAATTTGATAAGACTATTTATTTTGCGAATACGATGATGATTACACTCGTCGTGGATATCATAATTATCGTGGTAGTATAACGGAGCAGGAGTTTAATGAATGCAAAAAGCAGATTACTAAGGATTGGCACCTTTATAATGAACATTTATGTAAGCGAAAAGCAGTGTGATACAGAAGGCGTAATTACAAATTGAGATATTTGAAAAACCATAAGTATATTTGTTGTATATGTATACTTATTGTGCATATCAAGGATATTGGTAATTATGGGGAGTGTAATAACTGCTCGGATGCATTCGCTCCGTGCTGGTTTCGTTGGAGGCACACGTTTCGAGCCTATCTATGGCATTGAGGCATTTGTTCCGAGCCTATAATCAAAGAGGCGTTCGTTCCGTGAGGGCGATCAGGCGAAAAAGTTAAGCCGCATGGAGACTGAAGCCTAAAAGCCTTGATTTTACTGGGGTTTTAAAGAAATATCTATATATATGAATTTAATAAAAGCGTAATTGAAACGGTCTTTGACACATGTCATCGACCGTTTTTCTTTTGAGCATATAGTATAGAGATGCACTGTACACCCTTATTTTTGGGTTTGGATGTATGTATAGACCTATGGTTAACTTTAGTTAATTTTATCGCATGTATTCATATACAAATTTAAAAGTCCTGTAGTTAGTTGAGTTAGAGCTGACTTCTCTTTAAAATTTAAAAGGTCAAATAGTGTATCGATAGAGTTTATTTCATTAGATTGTTTTTCTACAGCGGAATATGCATGTTCTATTCCAGCATCTGTTAAATATTTTTTATAATCAGAACTATCAAAACGTAACGCTTGAGCTATATATTCCAGCCAATTGGTTCCTCTTTGTGAGGTTTGGGTATTGCGTTGTTTTATTTTTCGGTAAGTTTCTATTGTCAGTACTTTATCGGATTCAGGATTGCTTTTGTAAAATAAGGCATATTGTAGCTGTGGATATTGTCTTAGCAGACAGTATACACATACAGCTACAGAAACAAAATCTGCAACTTATCGTTATAAGTGTAGGTGGCAAGTTGACCATGCAAGCAAGTACACAATTGAAGCAGCATTAAAGGAGAATAATGTTGTATGTGATAATCCAGCAGTTAGCGATGTAAAGCTTTGGTTGTGTGAAAAGCAGGTATTTTCATATATGTTTAAGAATGGCAAGTCGGCTGTTCTTCAGGCTTTGGAAATTATACAACGTTGCAAACAGGATGAAGAGGTTTTGAAAGATGGAACTTCTTTGCAGACATTGGAGTCTAGGAGAGATGAATTGAAGAAAAAGCGTAAGAAACTATTGGCATTGTCATTGGAAGATGATTACGATATGAACGATTATAAAGAGCTGAAAGCAGAAATTGATGATGAGATTGCAACTATTGATGATTCGATTGCTCATTTTGAGATTGAGAAAGCAAAGCAGCAGAAGAAGGTATTTAATATTGAAGATATTAGACAGAGATTAAATACAATTATTAATCTGCGAGACTATAAGGTAAGTGATGAAGTTATAGATATGTTTGTGGAGCGTATCATTTATCGTGGAGTTGTTGACGATAATGATGAGTTTGTCTGGGTGATGAATTTATCGGGAGAGTGTACAGATACATCCGCTAAGTATAAGATTCGAGGTTACGATAAAAATTATGCGGATTCTCTTAAGAGTGATAAGAATTTTAATATTGTTGCTCGTATGCTGATTCCAATAGAAGAGTGTAAACGTTTTTGTCAGGAAGAGGCAGGCAGACGATTTAAGAAGAAGTATTGGAATCCTATTACAATTAAGATTGCAATTGCATAATATGCTGAAACTATTAAGGGCTGAGCAGAAGTCGCTTGGCTCTTTTTTTGAGCTGATGTATAATATACTAAAAGGAGATAAAGCTATGGATAAAATAGTATTAGACGAGTATAACGAATGTAAAAATATATTTTAGATGAATTAGAAAAGATGTCATTACCTAAGGAACATCCTTTTTTGAAATATCCCAGAACGCCAGAATCACGTAATTTGGAATTTTTTATCCTATTAAAAATGATGCTAGGTAAAGAAAGTAATATACCTAAAAGGTTACTTCATAAATGTAATGCGGTAGAAGATGGTGAGTTTTCACATATGAAATATCTTGAAGGCATAGATGAAGCATTAATTCTTTACTATATTTTAGTGGTAAATATAGAAAACATTTCTTCTGTTATATATGAACCCTCTCACATTTGGCAAAATAATAAAACCTTAGAATATTCGTGTGTTTTTAAAATGCCTACAGAATGTATGGTTAATATAGAAGTTAAGACGATGAGATGCGACCCGTTTGAAAAAGAAACGGATTTAAAAATTAATAACGTTAAGGACGGTTCTATATTAATTAAAAAATTAGTAAATGATGATATTGAGTATGAGAAATTATTATGTGAGCATCAAGATGCAGTTGAGTTAAAAAATAGCACATATTATTCAGCATTTAACAGAAATATTAAAAAAATTGTTGAAAAGTTTGATGGCGAAAAGAACATTCAATGTCGAATGATAAATATAGGATTTATATGCGTTCATTTTTCTACATCAATTGAAGAGTTTTATACATATATGTTTCATAAAGAAAAAGGAATATATAAAAAGTTACAATGGGGAAATCTGGATGCACTAGTTCTGTTTGTATTGGATGCTAGAAATGATATTCTTCTTCAGAATATTTATGAAATGGGATACGTTGCGACAATGCTTAGAAATGATACTGAAATAAATCGTAAATTTATGGAAATTATGAGGCTAGATAATTATGTGTTATTGGGAGATAAAGTGGCAAAGAGTGTATATGATGAGGCACAGAAAGGAGCGAAATTATATAGAGTATTGAAGAGAGATGGATTTTTGAATATTTTGCCATATGATTCAACAGAACAGGGGATAGAGGATTATGTTAATTATCTAAAAAATGATTCAGTAAGGTATGAGTAAATCAGTTGGTGATTGTTAAGGATAAGAAGGGGTATCTTCTTTTGGAAAATAATGGGGTTTCGGGACTCGAACCCAGGGCGCTTATTATTAAGTTTGAATTCTTGATATGCAATAGAGTTTCTCTTCCTGACAAATGCAAGGCTCTAACCCCAAGAACGCCCAGACCACCAATTGAATTTGTAATATCCATAAAACTAATCACTCCTATCGCTAAACTTAACAGGGAAACAATGTCAGTACTTACTTCAATTGGAATATCAAACAATATTGCCAAGAATACAAAAATAATAATCTTTAATTATTATACCATATATCGGTGGTCTTTGATATAAGTAAAGAAATTTTGATTGAGAAATTTTTCTGTGGCTTATTAGTGACAGAAGAGGTTTGAACATGCTATACTCTAACAAAGAGTATAAATTAGTAGTTCATATTTAATAAAATGATGGATTGCTTAGTTATTATGAAAAATACTAGCTTGTAGCTGTAATTATAAGCATTCATCGTTGGAAAGAGAGTAAAGCTTGTTTTTGGGGTATGGCTTGTCTGGAAAATAGAGGGGGTATCCTTTTTGGAGGCAGTTGTTTCGTGCTGTGTTGGTATGAGGCATATGTTCCGAGCGCATTGCTATTAAGAGGTAACTGTACTGTGCATGCGTATTAAGAGGTATTTGCTCTGCAATGGCGACCAGGCGAAGAAGCTCGCACATATGAATGAGGAAGGATGATTTGCTTGCTTTTACGAAGTTAGTTTTATATTAGTCATTGAAAGATAATCAAAAAATATATGAAAAAGACGGACTTTGACGTATGTCTCTGTCCGCCTTTTCTTATTTTGGGTTTCTTTGATGCACTGTACACCCCTATTTGGGTGGCTTTGATGTATGTATAGACCCCGTTCGTTACGGATAAAGAAAATCGAACAAAAGTTCTTGAAATAATCATGATGATGATATATAATAATTAAAAAGAACGTATGTTTGCAGGTGGGGATAGGCGTATGGGAAAAAGTGTGGAAGTGCAGGGAACAGAAATATCTATAATGACTCATGATGATAAAGATTTCATTTCCCTGACAGATATGTTAAAGGCCAAAGATGGGGATTTCTTTATTTCTGATTGGTTAAGAAATCGTAATACAGTGGAATTTTTGGGTATTTGGGAACAGATACACAATCCCAATTTTAATTATGGCGAATTCGCCATAATTAGAAGCAACGCTGGTTTGAATAGTTATAAGATTAGTGTAAAAGAGTGGACGGAAAAAACAAATGCTATAGGAATATTTGCAAAAGCAGGAAGATATGGCGGTACATATGCATATAAAGACATAGCATTTGAATTTGGTATGTGGATAAGTCCAGAATTCAAAATTTACTTGATAAAAGAGTTTGAACGACTCAAAGAAAAAGAACAAGAGAAGTTAGGATGGAATGCAAAAAGAGAACTTGCAAAAGTAAACTATCGTATTCATACGGATGCGATAAAAGAAAATCTTATTCCAAAAGAGTTGACAAGCCAACAGACATCCATTATCTATGCTTCAGAAGCTGATGTATTAAATGTTGCATTGTTTGGAATGACGGCAAAACAATGGAGAGAGAATAACCCTGATTTAAAAGGTAATATCAGGGATTATGCGTCTATCAATGAGCTGATTTGTTTATCAAATATGGAAAATATTAATGCAGTGTTGATAGAGGATAAAGTGTCACAAAAAGAAAGATTAATAAAACTGAATAAGATAGCAATACATCAGATGATGATTCTAGAAGAGAAACAAGGATACAAATATTTAAAATAGAAACGAGAGAATATATGCGGAAACTTATTAGTGAGATATTAAATAGTGAAAATGTCATTGAAAAATGTTGCGAGTTAGAAATTTTAAAAAGAAATTGGAAACTGTTATTATTTGATTCGGGCGTGGATAATTTGGTTTTATATGAATTTAACAAGAAATTTGGAAAATACGAAATATGTGGAATGGGCGATTATAACCATTGCTTCATTATAAATAGAGATATGTTAATAAAACAAGAAAATGTACCTCTTGCATTTTCAACTTGTGTCAATTTTGATTCAAATGTATCTAGTTATATTAGTAGTATGTTTTTTAAAAACAGACAAGATAATGATTTGGTGAATATGATTCAACATATTAGGAGTAAGAATTTCCAAACAACATGTCAGCATTATGCATTTGAGGTTTCATTGAATTTGTATCCTGTTAAGGAAGATGCTATATATAATACTTTATATGCAGATAGTATGTTGGCCGAAATGTCAGATGAACAGATTGAAAAAAGAGATTTTACACCATTTGTATTGCCTGAAGATGCATATCAAAAGATATATAAGGGATTACAGTATATAAAAAATGATAAGGGAAAAGATTATGAACTATTTGATAGTATTTATGCGATGTTACTTAAAGCTTTTATTATAAAAAGTGGGGGGAAAAAGGAAAATAGGAAAAAGATAGAAGATTTTTTAGATTTTGTAATAAATAATGTTGGATGCTATTTAGAAAACGAAGTATATTTGATAGGAAAGTATCTGTGCAATAGTGGTGACACAGTTTTTTTCAGACACATGCAACAAAATAGGGATAAAGATAATTTTTTCAGAGATGTAAGAGGAATGGCATGGGACTTATGTCATTTAAGAAATGTATTAGAAGAGATGAAAGTAAGAAATACATCAGATGATATTACTTTTTTACATTGCTTTGCTTCATATGAAACTGGGTTAGTAGACATCTTGAAAAGTAATCGAATTAAGAGAATTTTATATTTAGATGGACAAGCATATTATAAGTATGAACATGATGTGTTTGAGATTGATGGATGTATGGAATTGAAAAAAACATATAAAGAATCATTTGAAAAAAAAGTAAAAAATAGCATGATGAAAGAGCTGTGTTTTTCTTTGGAACAAGAGGCGGGACACTTTTTAAAGGGATAGGATAAATGTGTTAATTTAATTAATCCATTGTTAGATAAAGAACAAACGATTTTAGATTTTATTTAGTTCGTATTAGCTCTCACAAAGAGGTACACGTTCCGAGCCTTCTTACTGTATAGAGGTAATTGTTCCGAGCCTATAATCAAAGAGGCGTTCGTTCCGTGAGGGCAACCAGGCGAAAAACCTTGCAAATATGAACGAGTAAAACAGTAAATGAACTAAATGCAAAAGGAAGGAAGTTTCTTACTATATAGGAAACATTCCTTCCTTTTTTCGTTTCCATTTTTGGAGGAATATGGAATAGGATCTGGTATTATAACATATAATAAACAGAATATGGATTGAGTTATGTTATTGATAAATTATGAAAAAATTATATCCAGGTGAACAAGGTGTATTTGTTCAATATTTGCAATTGGCGTTGCAACGAGCAGGAGCATCGATAGTTATCGATGGAATATTTGGCAAAAATACATGCAGTGCTGTTGAAGAATTTACAGGGAAATCAGGTAGTTGTAGGGTGGATGATGATACATGGAAATTATTACTTCCATATCTGAAAGGATATACCACACATCTAGTAGAAAAAGGTGACAGTATTTATAGTATTGCAAAAATGTATGGAGCTGCGGAACAGGCTGTTTTGCAAGCAAATCCAAATGCAGAAAGTAACAATTTGAATATTGGAACGCTGCTTATTGTACCGTTTGATTTTGAACTTGTGCCGGATAACGTTTTGTACACATCTTTTCTGGTGGAATGGATTGTGGATGGTTTACAGGCAAGGTACCCCTATTTGAAAACCGGTAGTCTTGGAAGAAGCGTGATGGGTAGTAAAATATTATATTTAAATTTGGGAAATGGAGATACGGAGGTCTGCTATAACGCGTCATTCCATGCAAACGAGAGTATTACAACACCGGTATTATTAAAATTTGCAGAGCAGCTTATGCAAAATTATGAGAATGAAGAAGAAATACAAAACGTGAATGTGCAACATTTATTTGAAGAATTCAATCTATATTTAATACCAATGGTAAACCCGGATGGGGTGGATCTCGTAAATGGAGCTTTGGATCAGGGGTATTTTTACAGAGAGGCAATTCGTATTGCAAGTGTGTATCCGGACATTCCCTTTCCAAATGGATGGAAGGCAAACATTCGAGGCGTAGATTTGAATCTTCAGTTTCCGGCAGGATGGAATATGGCAAAACAAATAAAATATAATCAAGGTTATACCAAACCGGCACCGAGAGACTATGTTGGAGCCGCGCCGCTCAGTGAACCGGAGAGTATTGCAATGTATAATTTTACGAGAACACATGAGTTCCAACTGATTCTTGCGTATCATACACAGGGGAAAGTTATTTATTGGAGATATTTGGATTACAATCCTGTTAATTCACATGAGATTGGAAAATATTTTTCGGAAGTAAGTGGTTATCGTCTGGAGGAGACTCCTTCGGCTTCCGGCTATGCAGGGTATAAGGACTGGTTTATTTTGGAATATGATAAGCCGGGATATACAATTGAAGCCGGGCTTGGGACCAACCCATTGCCGATGTCTCAGTTCGAAAAAATATATCGTGATAATATTGGAATTCTGCTTGGAGGGATGACGGAACTGGAATAAATTAGATTGTGAAATTATAATGGGTGTTTTATAATGAAGTGACATAATGATTCACAGTCACACGGAATAGTTATGAAGGGAAAGCAAAAAGGAAAATTGGAAACCATGCAGATAAAAATCATTGAAGGCAATAAACAATATGAAATTTCAGCAAAGGATACACAGACGATTCTCGAGGTATTTCGGGAGCAGGGAATTACATCGGTGGCTGCACCTTGCAATGGGCAGGGAAAATGTAAAAAATGTGTTGTGAACATAAATGGTGAAGAACGTCTGGCTTGTACAACGAAAGTCGCAGAAGGAATGGTTGTGCGACTTTTGGAACAGCAGAATGCGAAGATATCGGAAAACGGAGAGGGATATATTTATCCGTCGGATGGAATCGAAGGATATGCAGTTGCGTGTGATATAGGAACTACGACAATTGTCTGTCATTTATTAGATATGAGAACCGGAGAACGTATGGGAACGGTTAGTAAAAAAAATGCACAGGGCGTTTATGGGGCAGATGTTGTGTCCCGCATTCAGGCGGCATCGTCAGGCAGGCTTCGTGAATTACAGAAGCTTGTAGTGCGCCAGCTGGAACAGATGATCATTCAATTATGTCAAAAAGCGAAGGTGTTTCTTCCTATTATATATATGTCTGTGGCAGGAAATACCGTGATGTGTCATTTGCTGGCGGGTTTATCGCCAGAGAAAATAGGTGTGGCGCCTTTTGCACCGGATGAATTGTTTGGAAAAGAATATGCAGGAGCAGAATTGGGATTTCGGATTTGCAAAAAGATCTATCTGTTTCCGTGTGCGGCGGGATATGTAGGAGGAGATGTGACAGCAGATTTGTTGGCTACTATGAAAGGACATGAGAATGAGGAAACCCTGTTGCTGGATATTGGAACCAATGGAGAAATGGTTCTTGGAACAGAACAGGAGTATGTATGCTGCGCAGCTGCTGCAGGTCCTGCGTTTGAAGGAGCGGAAATTGTGATGGGAATGCCTGCAACACAAAAGGCAATTTCACATGTTAAATTAGAACAAAATAAAATCAAGGTTGAAATAATAGGAGGAGAACAAGAGGCGGTAGGAATTTGTGGTTCGGGACTGCTTGATGCGGTAGCAGTCTTTTTACAGAGCGGACTTATGGACGAAACAGGAATGTTATTGGAAGAGGAAGAAGTACCGATAGAATTTCGAAAATATGCAGGTCTTTATAAAGAGGAAAACTGTGTCTGGCTCACAGAGAAGGTTTGTGTGACACAGACGGATGTCAGAAATATTCAATTGGCAAAAGCCGCTATTGCAGCGGGAATACAGATTTTATTAAATGAAAAGGGGATAAAGTATAAAGATGTGAAACGCCTGATTTTAGCAGGTGGTTTTGGAACTTATTTAAATAAAGAAAGTGCAGCGGGAATAGGATTGATCCCCAGAGAACTTCTTCCGGTGACACAGACAGTTGGAAATGCGGCTGGTGAAGGTGCCGTATCAGCTGCGATATCAAAAGAAGCCAGAGAACAGGCAAAAAAGATCCAGGAGCATATGCACTATATTGAACTGTCTATGCATCCTGAATTTTCAGATGCATATATGGATTTAATGTACTTTGAATAAAAGAAGTAATTCAGAAAAACACTACAAGAAAAACAGGGAGCAGCTTAGAACATCAGCCGCTCCCTGTTTTTTAATAATCTTGCTCCATTTACAATTAAGAGGACACCGGATACGATTCCTGTGATTAAAATGCAAATTCCAATCGCGAGAGTTCCAGCTCCGGTATTCCCCATAGTTTTATATATTTTTTCACTCATAGCACACCTCCGATGAAACGTAAATCTTAAGATTATTATAACATATGTTGTATTGCTATTCTATTGTTTTTATACTAAAATTAGAATGATTCTCATAGAGATACAATAGAGCATAAGGAGACTTAGATGAAAGACTTTATTTTAAGCTGCAGTTCGACTGCAGATTTGACAAAAGAACATTTTATGAAAAGGGATATTTCATACATATGTTTTCATTTTGAACTGGATGGAAAACAGTACATGGATGATTTGGGAGAGTCCGTCCCATTTGATCAGTTTTATCAGGCGATGGCAGATGGAGCGGATACAAAAACATCGCAAATTAATGCGGATGAATTCTGCGAATATTTTGAAGAATTTTTGAAAGAAGGAAAAGACATTTTGCATCTGACACTTTCTTCTGGTATTTCAGGTGTGATGAATTCTGCGAAAATTGCACAGTCTATGATGCAGGAAAAATATCCGGATCGAAAGATTTATATTATTGATTCGCTGGCTGCATCTTCCGGATATGGATTGCTTATGGATAAACTTGCGGACTTGAGAGATGAAGGAAAAACAATCGATGAAGTATATGCGTGGGCAGAGGAACACAAGAAGGAAGTACAGCATTGGTTTTTTACGAGTGATTTAACATTTTTTATTAAGGGCGGACGTGTTTCAAAGACGGCCGGTTTTATTGGCGGAGTTATGAATATTTGTCCGTTGCTTAATGTGGACTTTGAGGGAAAACTGATTCCGAGACAAAAGGTGCGCACAAAGAAAAAAGTGATACAGGCAATTGTTGGAAAGATGGAAGAAAATGCAAAGGATGGTTTGGACTATAGTGGAAAATGTTATATTTCACAGTCAGCCTGCCTGGAAGATGCACAGGCAGTTGCAAAGCTCATCGAAGAGAAATTTCCAAAATTAAATGGAAAGGTAGAAATTTATTCTATCGGAACAACAATAGGCAGTCACACGGGCCCGGGAACAGTAGCATTGTTCTTCTGGGGTAAAGAAAGAATAGATTAATAAAAATAAATGAGGAATTAAGAATGGAAATAATAGAAATTTTAAAAGCGGTTTTGTTTGGCATTGTGGAAGGCATTACCGAGTGGCTGCCAATCAGCAGTACAGGGCATATGATTCTGTTGAATGAGATTATGCCTTTGAAGGTGAGCGATGAATTTTATAGTATGTTCGAAGTGGTCATACAGTTAGGCGCGATTATGGCAGTTGTTATTCTGTTCTGGAGCCAGATCTGGCCATTTGGAAAGAAAAATAATAATGAACCTTTGACAAAAAATGGAATTGGTGCATGGATTAAAACCGATATTTTTAAATTATGGTTTCATATATTAGTATCTGTGGTTCCGGCAGCAATTATCGGGATTTTGTTTGATGAAACGTTTGAACGTTTGTTTTATAACTATACGACTGTTGCAATTATGTTAATTTTGTTTGGTGTTGCGTTTATTGTGGTTGAGACACGCCATAAAGGAAAAAATGCAAAGATTAATGTACTTGCAGACATCGGCTATGATACAGCAATTTTGATTGGATTGTTTCAGGTGATTGCGGCGGTATTTCCGGGAACCTCACGTTCTGGAGCGACGATTGTCGGAGCGTTATTGATTGGCGTTTCGAGAACGGTTGCAGCTGAATATACATTCTTCCTTGCAATTCCGGTTATGTTCGGAGCCAGCCTTTTGAAAATCTGGCGTTTTGGTTTGCAGTTCTCATTGGATGAGGCGATTATCTTGATTGTAGGTATGGTCGTTGCATTTGTTGTATCTCTTATTGTGATTCAATTTTTGATGGGATACATTAAGAAACATGATTTTAAAGTCTTTGGATGGTATCGAATTGTACTTGGTGCGATTGTGTTGATCTACGGAATATTGGGTGCCACTCATGGTTAAATTGTATTATGCCGAAATCACAAAGTTGTATGATGAAAAATGTTTTGAAGAAAAAATAAACCAGATAAAAGAAAAAAGACAAGTTCGCATTCTTGAACATTGCCAGAAAAAAGATCGCTGCCGGAGTCTGGCAGCGTCTTTGCTTTTGAAAAAAGCTCTGGAAAAGGAAGGAATTTGTTATGAAGAAGTTTGTTTTGCGGAAGAACCGGGGGGAAAACCGAAACTTTTACAGAAAGACTTTTTTTTTAATCTGGCACATGCGCAGGATCTTGCAGTCTGCGTGATCTCTGATCAGGAAGTGGGCGTTGATGTGGAAAGAAAAGACCGGCTGGAAGGAAGAAAACAAAACCGCAAATTACAGGTTGCAAAAAAAATATTAACTCCAGAAGAATGGATACTTTGGGAAAAAGCTGGCTGCCAGACAGAAGAACTGATTTCTGTTTGGACAAAAAAAGAAAGCTATGTGAAAATGACAGGGAAAGGATTAACGGTAAATCTTACAACTATAGATACCTTATCCAATGCATTTTATCAACAGATAGTGGTGGAGGATACCTATATGATATCTGTATGTACCGCTTTGGAAGATGAGCGTGCGCAGGCGTGCAATTTGTCAGAGTGCTTGTGAAGATGATTGGAAACAATTTAAAAAATTGATTGCATGCGCGCAATGGAGATGTTAGGATATTACAGGAGGCGTAAAAAATGCATGACGAGTTAACAGAAAAAGATATTGAAAAGATGGAAGCGGAGATAGAACACCGTAAGCTGGTGGTCCGCAAGCAGGCCTTAGAAGACGTAAAGGAAGCTCGTGCGCAGGGGGACCTGAGCGAGAACTTTGAGTATAAAGCTGCAAAGAAATTTAAAAATGAAAATGAAAGCAGGATTAGATATCTTGAAAAAATGATCAAAACCGCTGTAGTTATTTCGGAAGATTCTCCGTCGGATGAGGTTGGAATGAATAATACGGTGGATGTGTATTTCGAAGAAGATGACATGGTGGAGACCTATAAGCTGGTGACGACTGTGCGAAGCAATTCTTTGAAAAATTTAATCAGCAGGGAATCTCCGCTTGGAGCTGCAATTTATGGGCATAAGGTCGGAGACCGCTGCGAGGTTAAGGTAAATGACAGCTATTCTTATTTCGTGGAAATCCGCCGCATTGAAAATACTGTGGATGATGGAACGGATGAATTGCGTAAATTTTAAAAAATATATGGACAGGTGAAGAAATGAAAGTATCAGAATTATTGAAATCAGATCAGGTGACAATCTCGGTTGAACTTTTCCCGCCGAAGAAGGGATCACAATTGGAAAATTATAAGGCGATTGTGGGACAGATGGCAGAACTCAAGCCGTCGTACATCAGTTGTACTTATGGTGCTACAGGTGGAACTAGTGATTATACAGTAGAAATTGCGGATACCATCAATTCCCATGGAATCCCGGCGATAGCACATCTTACTTGTGCTTCTTCTACTAAAGAAAAAGTGCAGTCAGTGATCAAAGAATTAAAAGAACGCAACATTGAAAATATTCTTGCACTTCGGGGAGATATTCCGGAAAATGCTGATTTTCCATTGCCGGATCAATACCATCATGCAATAGAACTGATTGGAGAAATTAAAGAGATTGGCGATTTCTGTATTGGAGGAGCGTGCTATCCGGAAGGCCATCCGGAGGCAGCTACTATGGAAGAAGATTTACAGCATCTGAAAGAAAAAGTAGATGCGGGATGTGACTATCTGACCACGCAGATGTTCTTCGACAACAATGTGTATTATCGTTTTTTGTATAAGGCATTGGCGAAGGGAATCGATGTTCCGGTTGTTCCTGGCATTATGCCGGTTACAAATGCTGCACAGGTAAAACGGACGATTTCTCTGACGGGAAATCTTGTACCTGCCAAGTTTTTGAGCATTGTAGATCGGTTTGGCAACGATCCGGAAGCAATGAAACAGGCGGGAATTGCATATGCTACAGAACAGATTATTGATTTGATTGCTAACGGTGTGAATCATATTCATATTTATTCTATGAATAAGCCGGATGTGGCTGGTGCAATCATGGATAATCTTTCAAAAATTTATGTAAGAAAATAGAGGTGATATAATAATTCTGTTACGCAGAAAGGGGATTAGTAATGCTAACAGTTAATTCACTGGGAAAATTTCAAATTACAGATGGCAACGTGGTTGTGGGGGATGAAGAACTGCGTTCAAATATGCTCTCAAAATTATTACTTTATATTTTATTATATCGTGATAAAACATTAACGATAGAGGATATAACAACAGCTGTTTGGCAGGATGAAGAAATAGAAAACCCAGCGGGCGCTTTGAAAAATCTGATGTATCGTTTACGTAAGATATTGTCGAAGTGTTTTGAAAATCAGGATTTTATTTTGACAAATAGAGGTTCGTATCGTTGGAATTCGCAAGTGAGTGTAAATTTTGATATTGAACAGTTTGACAAACTCATGAATGAGGCAAAACAGGAAAATACACTTGAAAAGGCCGAACTTCTCTATGAGCAGGCAATTGCTCTGTATCAAGGGGATTTTATGGTTCGCCTGACAGACATGCATTGGATTTTGACGCTAAATACATACTATCATTCCTTGTATTTATCGTGTGTGAAAGCTTTATCGGAAATTTATCTTAAATTGGAACGGTATGAAAATCTTGAAAAAATTTGCACAGATGCGTTGAAACTTGAAAGTGGTGATGAGGAACTTTATTGTTACCAGATAGAGGCTCGGATGCGTTGTGGAAAAGTGAATCTTGCAATGGATTCCTATGAAAAGGCTAGAGAAATCATGGAAAAGGAATTAGGTGTACGCAAGACAACAATTCTCAATAAAGTGTATGATGAGTTGATGAAAATCAGCAAAGGGGGAAGTTCTTATAACTTTGATGAAATCAAAGAAGACATTGAGGAACCGAATCCAACTGGTGTTTTTATGTGCGGATATCCGATTTTTAAGGAGATTTACCATTTAGAGGCCAGAAAAAGCACAAGATCGGATGAACCGGAGAATCTAGTACTTCTTACCGTACAGGCTCGAGAAACAGAGGAACCGGCAGTTGCAGAATTTCGTGTAAAACAGGTGATGGCCGGACTTGAAGAAACAATTGGAGAGTGTCTGCGCGTCGGAGATGTTGCAGCAAAATACAGCGATACACAGTTTATTTTGCTTTTGTCGACCTGCACGCAGGAACTGGCGATGCTTGTGGCAAATCGGATTATTTCAAGATTGTATGAAAAAAATAGCAATTATAAGAAGGTAAACGTTAAAATTAACGTGGAAGAAGTATCCATGAATGGAAAATTGGTGGATTAATATAGAATTAAGAAATAGGAAAAACAGGGTCTGTGGAAAACAGATACCTGTTTTTGCTTTTTTGAGGATAAAATTTCTGTATGTGACCTCCGTGTGACTAATGGTTGTTATATTTGTTTGTATGAAAATGTAAAAGTAGCTTTTTTATATATTTTTTCAGGAGGTCGCAGGATGAAATCTGCAGGTTTATTTAAAAAGGCAATTGCATTAACGATGAGTACATCAATGCTTTTAGGTTCCGGGGGCTATACGAAAGCATTTGCGGGTACATCAGAAAACGCAAAAAGCGTGGAAAATACAACCGTCGCCATCGAGGCAGATACATATGAAAGTGGCACAAATACTGTGACCACCAGCGTGCCGGCAGGAACAAGAACCTATTTCTCGGCGCAGTTTCTTGATTTTGATATGAATAAAATCAATGCAGAAACTTTAAAAATGGTGGCAGCAGCATTGAAACGCGATGGGAATGAGAGAAGGTTTAATAACGGCGGAAATAAGGATACAAAATATTTACGCATGAATTATCCGGCGTTGATGTTCCATGAAGCTAGTAATGTGGGGCACAATGAATACGGTGATGTTAAAGTGAAAGCTGATGATTATGAAGTTAATAATCGTGGAGCTTTTTGTTCCTGGTACAATCGTAGTAACTGTGGAAATATAAACTGGATAAAAAACGGAGAACTGGATCCGACATCTTATCAGGGACTGGTTTCCAATACACTTGTAGACGATCTTCCTTTATTTAATGCATATGTTGCAAATCCATTTGATGCATCGCTTACTGCGGATGGGCGTGATTTTTATCAGAATGTACAGGTACAGTTTGAAGCGAATGAGAATGGATATTATGTGCTGGACAGTGACAAATATGATTATATATATAAAAAGAGTACGAATAGTGTTGATATAAATGGTACAGGTTATCGTACATTCTTCCCGCTGGATGGGCACCATCATTATTCGATGAATCTTGGCGTTGATTTTACAATGAATGAAGATGGTACTTACAATGGGAAGAACTGTGAATTTAATTTTTCCGGCGACGATGATGTGTGGGTATTTATTGACGGAAAGCTTGCAATCGATCTTGGTGGTGTGCATTCCAAGTGTGCAGCCAAAATTGATTTTCATGACAAAAAAGTTACCTATGAATGCAAGAGATTTGTTCCGGGTGGTTCTACTGGTTCGACAGGCCGATACATTGGAAATGACGAAGAGGCGGTCAGCTTTGAAAATCTTGGCTTAGATGTATGTGACAACGGAACACACAGACTTCAGGTATTCTATCTGGAACGAGGTGGAAGTGCTTCCAATTGTAAGATTACTTTTAATATGCCGACCATTAATGAAAATGAAGATATCAAAGGAGATTATACATTAACAAAGAAGACCGTTGGAGATGCTGCTGTTGAGGGTGCAGGTTTTACAATTTATGATAAAGACGATCAACAGATTGGAAATGAAATATTTTCAGATAAAGATGGTAAAGTAACATTTAAGGATTTAGCAACAGGAATTTATACAATCAAAGAGACAACAGTTCCGGAGGGATATATTGGAAATGGAAAAACATATACTTTGATTGCTTCAGGAAATGCAAATAAAATATTAAATTTTGCTTTAAAAGATCAGGACGGGAATTACATTACAGATAATGTGATTTATAACAACAAAGAATCAGATACAATCGTAACAATTGACAAACAGTCAAAATTAGATAACTGGACGAACAGAACATATAATGTTTCTTTGTCCGCAAATGCACAGCAGGAAACATCAGAGATTATTGCTTCCGGAGAACCTGCAGATGTAGTTCTGGTTTTAGATGCGTCAAATTCTATGAAGTTCGCAAGTGGATTGACTCCTTGCACATATAAGAACTCAAAAGGCTTAGATACAAATAAAGAATATTATTTTGTAACAGAAGATACCAAAGCAACTGTTTATAATGCTTTCTATAATAATGGAAGATGGATGTATGTTGCCTCAGACCGTACCGGAAATGATAAGTATGAGAAAGCGGAAGTACTTGGTATCAATGAAGCATATCGTTATGGTGTGAAACAGTATACATATTCTTATAAGGAATATGATCAGTCTCATGAGATTCGCCAGTTCTATCAGTGGGATGGAAAGATTCGCAGAATTGATCAGGTAAAAGATTCTGCAATTAAGTTTGTTGAGCAGCTCGCTTCTATTTCAGAAGAAAGCCGTGTTGGACTTGTATGGTTTAATAGCAATGCAGGAACACTTCTTGATGGACAGATGGTTCAGTTGAATGCAGAAGGTCTTCGTAAAGTTGAAAATGAAATATTAAATCTTGACAGAATACTTTCGGGCGGCACAAATCAGAAATCCGGTATGGATGAGGCTTTGAAGTTAGTTGAAAGTATCAAACAGAAAGCTGCTGTTCAGAACGAAGAAGACGACAAGGCAGTTGTTGTAGAGGAAGAAAAAGACACAACATTAGAAGATACAACAACTTCGGATGATACAAACACATTAGAAAATACAACAGTAGAAGCGGATACAGCAACATCAGAAGATACAGAAGCAGCAGTGAACGATGCTGAAGATGCAGAATTTCCGGAAAATGTTCAGAAGGCAGAAGATAGTGATACTGAATCTGTGGATGATGCTACAGATGATACAGAAAATGTTGCAGCAGATGAGTCGACAGAGCAGGAAGAAGTGGCAGAAACTCCAGATGCAACAGAAGAAAACAAAAAAGATGAAGATATAGCGGATGATACGGATAAGGCTGCGAATGACACAGATAAGATTGCGGATACAAATGAGAACGCAGATGACAAAATCGCAGAGAATGCATTAGATGACGACAGAAATACCTGCGTAGTCTTATTAACTGACGGATGTCCTACGGTTTCTGGTGTGAGTGAAATGAATGCAGAAAGTGGATCTGCGACAATTCTTCGCAATATGGATAAGGTGACATTGGTTACAGTTGGAATTGACATTGATAATGGATATATGACAGAAGCTGCAGAATTATTAGAGGAGACTGCTTCCGTAGGAAAAGATGGAAGCAAACTTACATTTAATGATAAATCAGAGAATCTGGATGCAGTTTTTGTTGAAATCGCAAAGGTTATTTACAGTACAGATGAAAAAGTAACTTATAAATATGGTAATGTTATTGATTATATTGATCCTAGATTTGAAGTGATTGATACAGCCGGTGGTGAATTAGGAAAAGATGATAAGGGCGTTTATATTAAATGGGATAACCAGTTATTGCAGAATTGGAACAAAGTTATTAAGATTCGTGCAATTGACAGCTACGTAGGTGGTAATAACATTGATACAAATGGTGCTGGATCTGGTGTGACAGTAGAAGATAATTTCTATGAGTTTAATAGACCAAAAGTTAATGTTAGAATTAATATCACTACTGGAGAGACAGAGGATACAATTTTTCTGGGACAGAATCTGAATAGATATTTTACCAAAGAACAGCAGGATAAAATATTCGCATTAAATGAGCAGGGAAGACCGGCAGATGGAAGAGATTATAGTGATGTGGATTTGTCTTTTTCATTATTAGATGAGAACGGAAATGTGATAGAACAGTTTAATCATGTTGGACTTGATGCAATTTACAAATACATTCAGGGAAGATCACCTGAAACAGAAACCGTATATCAGATTAAAGTAAGCGCTACACCGAAAGTGGCAGATGATTCTGAAGAGGCAAAGAATGCTGCAGAGAGCATGAAAAATGCAGATGGAGTGAGATACACTGCCAGCATGAAAAATGCAGGGAATGTGGGTACGACAAGTATGGATGTTAGCGGCAAGTATACAATTCATATTATTGATGGAACACTTACAATCAGCAAGACTTTCGATAAAGAATTTTTACGCAATCTTCCATACAGCGAAGAAGAAAAGCAGCTGATTGAAGCAGAACAGACTGCCGTATTTACCGTTAACCGTTATGCAGAAGATTCTTCTGTGGATGATATTAAGAATGGTTCAGTAACACCAATCGAATCATTTAAGGTTTCAATTACAGGAAACAACAGCCAGACAGTTGTAAATATGAGGGCTGGTATGTACCAGATTGTTGAAGATGAAGGATGGTCATGGAAATACAAATTGAATGGCTATGCGGAAGAAATTATAACAGAAAATAATAAAAATAATTTCAACAAGAATGACTTTAATGCAGATGACGGAATCTTTTATTTAGGAAAAAATCGTGATGGAGTACATCGAGAGGAAACATTCGCAACTGCCAAAGTTGATGTTACCAATCAGATGAAGACAGGTAAAAAATGGTTTGCAGATACAACAAACGTTTTAAATGTTTTCAAAAATGATGCAACCATTCAGTCTGCCAACAGTGAAAATAGAAGTGTGGTTGTAAGCGGTAACAATGTAGATGCTCAGGCAGAAATAACAACTGAAGAAAAATTAAATACAGAATCAAAAATAAGACAAATGCAAGTGACTACTCGCAGAATGGGGAGCCGGGTGGTTATCATACAGATGGAAATTGATAACAAAAGATAAATAGAAGAGGTATGAGAAGTATGAAAAAAGTTTGGAATTTTGTGACTACGGCAATTTTAATTATATTACTGCTGGGAATTGCTATAATGTATATCCCGAAGCTATTTGGAGTGCAGCCAATGATTGTATTGAGCGGAAGTATGGAACCGACGTATCATGTTGGATCACTTTTATATATTAAAAATGCAGATGCAAATGAGATTGCAGTAGGTGATCCAATTACTTTCTATTTGGATGATAATACACTTGTAACACACCGCGTTGTGGAGATTGATAAAGAAAATCAGACTTATACAACAAAAGGTGATGCAAATGAAAAAGAAGATGGCTCTCCGGTAAGTTTTGACAAAGTATTGGGCAAACCAGTATTTAATATCCCGCAACTTGGTTATCTTGCGGATAAAATCAGCCAGGCATCTGGAAAGATCATTTATGTTGTGGCAATTATTGTTGATGTTATTCTCATGTATATGGGGGATCTGATTTGGTCGACAGAACAAAGTAATAATGAGGAGAAAAAGGATGAAAGTGCTGAAAAGTAATAAGTTTAAGGTTTCGGCTGCAGTAGCAGTACTTGTTTTGGGCGTTTCTATTGGAGGAACGATTGCGTGGCTCCATAGATCTACAGATACAGTACGGAATTCATTTGATCCGGGGTTGGTAAATGTTACAATTGATGAAAATTTTGAACCGGGGGATGTGCGGAATAAAACTGTGGTGAAGCAGGTACGTATAAAAAATAGTAGACAGGACAGTAAGGGGAATGGAAATCTCAATGTTGTGCCGGCCTATATTCGTGTACAGCTTGTACCAACCTGGGTGAAAGATGCGGATAATGAAACCACAGGAAAGAAAGAACAGGTTGTATTACCGGTAGATGCTGCCACATTGATTGATTATCAGTTGAATTTAAAGAGCAACAGTAAGAATGAACCGTCCAAATCAAATGATGTGGATGGAGATTGGGTACAGGGAGATGATGGATATTATTATTTTACAAAACCTGTAGATCCGGATAAGTATACGGATTATTTACTGGAGACTGTCTCGGGAAAATCCGGTGTTACGTTCCCGCAGGAAGGCTATCTGGAACTGAATGTACTGGTGGATGCTATTCAGGCAACGAATACAAAGGCTGCAAATGATGCATGGGGAAACCCTACCACAGATCAGGGGAAAACATCTATCTATTAAATAAAATTTTTATATGGAAAATGCTTCCATGTGACCATTATGTGACCTAAGGTAATTATACTTACGATATAAGCTTTAATTGTGTACAGATTAAAGCAAAGGAAATGTTAAATTTTATATTTTATATTAAGGAAAATGAAAAATGGATAAGAAGAAAATTGCACTTACAGCTTGCGCAGCAGCATTAGTAGGAACACTTGCAGTTGGTGGAACACTTGCTTACTTCACAGCTCAGACCAATACAGTAGAAAACGTGTTTACCGGAAACAATAAGGACCTTAAGGGAATCATCGACGAGCGTTTTGATAAGGAAACTGCTGAGAGCTATACACCAGGTGATGTAATCTACAAAGAGCCATGGCTTGAGAATAAAACAGATTCTATTGATGCATGGGTAGCTGTTAAAGTTGATATTGATGCAGAAGGCAACACAGTAAGCTATGATGATTTTGCTAAAACATATGCAACAATTCAGACAAAGACAGCAAATGGACAGTTTGTTGATGGATTTAACACAACTGATTTTAAAGAAGTGACTGTTCCAGGCGCAAATTACAAATTCTTTGTATACAATACCGTTGTGAAAGCAGGAGATAAGACAAAGAATATCTTTGATCAGGTTACTGTAAATGCACAAATTAAGAAAGTTTTCAATTCTGAAACAGCCGAGAAGACGGTATGGAAAGAAGTTACTAAGGCTGATTATGACAGCTCATCTGCAACAAAGAAAGAAATTTCTGGAAAGTATTACGTACAGGAGTCTGTAACATCTTCTACATTTAATTCAGAAGCAAACTACTTTGTAGACAAAGATGGTACACTTGAGGCTGCAAATATCTCAAGACTGCCGAAGTTCAATGTAAATGTAACAGGTTACATGGTTCAGGCAGATCATGTAAGCTATGAAGAGGCTGTTAAGGAGTTAACTGCATTAGTTCAGAAGTAATTAAAAGTAAATTACTTTATTTCACGGAGTTTAGAGTATGAAACGTAAAATAATGCTTGGCATCGCATCGATTGCTATGGTTCTTACCGTAGCGATCGGTGGTACGTTAGCCTATTTCACAGACACAGATAGTGCCGCTAATGTGATTACGATGGGGAAAGTGGATATTAGTTTGGTCGAGAAGACGGATGCTACTGGAGAGAAGGAGTATACCGATGGATTGACCTACAGTGATGTGCAGCCAGGTCAGGTCCTTAGCAAGAAACCAATTGTTAAGATGTCTTCTAATTCACAGCCAGCATATATCAGAGTACGTATTAATATGTCAAGTGCGGATGCGGAACTTTCCAGACATCTTTCGGAAATAGGTTTGGATACTACAGGTTGGATATATGTAAATGGATATTATTATTATCCGTATGTTGTGCAGCCTGGTTTCAATACTACAGTGTTTACGAAAGTCAGCATACCAAAGGACTGGGGAAATATGCTTGTCAATAAATCTTTCAGTATTAAGATTACTGCAGAAGCAGTGCAGGCCTCTTATTTTTCACCAGACTTTAATTCAAAAACTGATCCATGGCATGGAGTCATGATTGGAAAATATTAAGATTATCAGACAGGTTCTATTGAGCCTGTCTTTTCTTATCTTATCTCTTAAATTAAAGCACTCATGTTTCGAAATGTGGTATTCCATTTACTTTATATTGTGAAATAAAAAGAAAACGAGTATACTAAAAAGAACAGAAGTATGGGAGGCATTATGAAGCAATTTTTTCATATATCAGGATCGATATTGTTGGTGATGTTGATCTTAATTTGTATTCCGTTTACAGTACCGAAGGCTTTTGGCTTATCCATTTATGAAGTAATTACAGACAGCATGACGCCGGAGTATCCTGTTGGAAGTGTCATATATGTGGAAAAGATACAGCCGGAGAAGGTGAAAGTGGATGATGTGATCACTTTTTCGATTGGTACAGACACTTCGCAGGTGATGACACATCGGGTTGTAGCGATTGACAGTGAAAATCAGACCTTTACAACAAAGGGTGACGCAAATAAAGATGTAGATGTAAGTCAGGTGGCTTTTCAGAGAGTGCTTGGAAAACCAGTTTACTCTATCAAGCATATGGGAGTTTGGGTTCAAGTATTTGAATCTACAGAAGGACGTGTGCTGCTTGGAGTTCTCTTGGTTCTGGTTTTTGCCTTATGGTTTGCGGGAGACCATATAGAGCCGAAAATGCAACCGGAAAATAGTGAGCATAAAAACAACACGATAAAGAAGAATAATAGTATTGTTTGGAAAATAGTGATGCTGATGGGGGCAGCGATGGTTCTGATTGCAGGATGGAATATATATCGGATTTCAAAAGATTATAGTGATTCGAATGCTTTATACAGTAAGTTATCTGATACATATGTTGCGACAGAGAAGGAAAAAAAGGAAGGAAAATGGTATGATGTTGCGCAGGTGAATCTTCAGGAGCTGAAAAAACAGAATGGAGATGTAACAGGTTGGCTTTATTTTGAAAATGAGGATATCAGCTATCCGATTATGTATTCGGGAGATGATACAACCTATTTGCATACGGCATTGGATGGAAGTTATGCTTCGGCAGGATCAATTTTTATGGAAGAAAATAATCATCCGGATTTTCAGGACAGCCATACGATTATTTATGGACATAATATGCGGAATTTAAGTATGTTTGGAAAATTACGCTATTATAAACAAAAAGAATATTATGACAATCATACATATTTTCAGATATTTACGGATAAGGGAATATATCGTTATCAGATTTTTGCTTATGCGGATGTACCGGCGGATAGTTTTGTATATCAAGTGCCATATGGGACGGATGATTCTTTTACATCATTTATTCAACAGCTGAAAAAGCAATCGTATTATGATACAGGCATTGATGTTACGCAGAAAGATAAGGTAGTCACTTTGTCGACCTGTTCTACGACCGGAAAGCGTTTTATTGTAAATGCAGTCAGGGTGGATGAATATTTATATTGATAACAAAGATCGGAATACAATAAATGACAGAAAAGAGTACATAAGTTATTTCTTGATTTAATGAATATTATATAACTCAAAGGAGCAGACTAAGGATGAAAAAGGAAGAGCAATTATTAAATGACCTTACAGAATTGATTAAGGAAACACAGAAAAATAAAGTGGACTGGAAAGTGGATTGTCAGACGACGGAATATAATGATTTGCAGGAAAAGCCGGTTCATGAAGAAGATGGCGAGCGTTGGATTGTAGATGAGTGTTTTGTTTCCTATGAATGCACACATAAAGGAACAGATTTTTTATTGATCACATACGAACAGATTTTTACCTGCGGTCAAAAGAAGAAGAGCTGCAATTTATTATTTATGCCACCGATGGGAATTCGTTTTTATGATGTAGACACCTTAGCACCGTATGCAGTAAAAGCAGACCAGATGCTTACATATGAAGCACATATGCTTTGGCTTACCATATTGGAAAAGTGTAAAGATAAATCAGAACGGATTAAACTGGATGTTTCTCCACGTAAATTAGTATTAGAGCAGGGAGCAATATGAGAAAATTGAAAAATGTATACGCATTGATCACAGGCGCGAGTTCCGGTATTGGCGAGGCCTTTGCCGAACAATTGAGTAAAGAAGGCTATCCGGTTATTCTTGTTGCAAGAAGAAAGGAACGTTTACAGCAGACAGCAGATAAAATTGAAAAACAGGGTGGGAAAGCAATCGTTATCACAGCGGATCTGGCAAAAAAAGAAGAATGTTTTGGAATCATACAGCAATTGGAAGATAAAAAGATAGGCGTGTTTATTAACAATGCAGGATTCGGAGATTGTGGGATGTTTCTTTCGGGTGATTTGGAGAAAGAAACGAACATGATTGATGTCAACATAAAAGCCATGCATATATTGTGCAAATTAGTTTTACAGAAAATGCACAAACAGGACGGTGGGTATATCTTAAATGTTGCATCGTCTGCGGGACTGATTCCGGCAGGTCCATATATGGCAACGTATTATGCAACAAAAGCATATGTTGTGAGCCTTACACGGGCGATTGCCCAGGAATTGCAGGATGAAGCAAGCAATATCTACATTGGTGCTTTGTGTCCGGGGCCGGTCAATACGGAATTCAATTCGGTAGCGAATGTAGAATTTGCCTTGCGTGGAATCAGCCCATCTTATTGTGTAAAATATGCAATCAGACAGATGAAAAAACGAAAAGTTCTTATTGTTCCGACACTGACAATTAAGGCGGCGACCTTTTTTGGAAGATTTATTCCGCAGAGCCTTTATATAAAAATAGCAGGACATCAGCAAAAAAAGAAATTTAAGGGTTGACATGGACACTTTAATGGTTTAAACTGATACCAAGTTAATAAGAAATGAAAATCATTGAGCGAAAGTAAGTACAGCAGATGATTCTTTACAGAGAGTCAGTGGTTGGTGGAAACTGATAAGATAGTTTGTCCTGGAATGGATTCGTTAGATGCGAAGTGAATGAGAAAGTATGAATTTCCCGAGTAGCAGAGCCGTTTCTCCACGTTACAGGAGTGAGGATATCGAAGCAATAAGCTTCTGTATCATAGAGGTTGCGTAATTGGTGGCAGATATTTCCGATGCGGAAGTACCTGCTTTTTTTAATGCAAATGTAATGAATCCGAGAATATTATAGGATAGTTACAAGCCTTTTGATTGATTAACGAATAGAAAAGGCTGAAGAAGAATGCAACGAACAAGGGTGGCACCACGATGATTCGTCCCTGATGTAGTTATAAGACTGCATCAGGGATTTTTGTTTGCACAGAAAAAGATGTTCTAGGGAAAGGAGCTATAGAATATGAAAAGAAGATTAAGGGTTTATAAAAAAACAGTCAGCATTGTAAATGAAACTGCGACAGGAATGTATGAGAGTCTGGTAGGAGATAAAAAAGGGTTTCTTTTGGAAAGTTATGATAAGAATTATGACCGTTATACATTTTTTGGAAAGGAACCGGAAGAGATTATCAGTTCACGTGGGAACGCACTTGTAATTTCAAAAAATGATGGAACAGAAGAGGTTCGAAATGGAAATCCACTGGAGCGATTAAAGGAATATTACAGTGAATTTGACATTGTGAAGGACAACGAAGAATTATCTTTTTCCGGTGGACTGGTTGGAAACCTTGGATATGATTTCGTCAGATATGCAGAAGTGCTTCCGGATAACAATCCGGACGAGATTGGAATCGAAACGGTACAGATGATGCTAATGACGAAGTTCATTATGGTGGATCATGTGGCAGAGACACTTACCGGAATTATTCTTGGGGAAGATACTCCGGAGGGAAAAGAAAAATCGCTGGAAGAAGCAGAAGAAATGATTCGACAGGCACTTGCAAACAAAGGATGTGCGCCGGAGAAGAATTTCACACATGATGGTGTGATTGTAAATCAGTCTGATTCACTGGAACAGTATAGTCAGAAAGTGGAAAAAATCAAAGAGTATATCCGTGAAGGACATATTTTCCAGACCGTTCTTTCACAGAGATGGACGATTGAGACAAAGCAGAGTGGATTTGAGCTTTATAAAGAATTGCGTGAACTGAATCCATCTCCATACTTGTATTATTTCAATTATGGCGATTTTGAAGTGATTGGAAGTTCGCCGGAGATGATCGTAAAGCAGCAGGGCAATCGTGTATATACCTGTCCAATCGCAGGAACAAGAAAAAGAGGAGCGGATGCAGAAGAAGATGCGTTGCTTCGCGATGAACTTCTTCAGGATGAAAAAGAACGGGCAGAACATGTGATGCTTGTGGATCTTGCAAGAAATGATATGGGACGTATTTCGGAGTTTGGAACTGTAAAAGTAACCCAGTTTATGGAAGTACAAAATTATTCACATGTGATGCACATTGTATCTATGGTAGAAGGTCGTAAGAAAGGTGAATTTCATCCATTAGATCTCGTATCATCTTTCCTGCCGGCAGGTACACTCAGCGGGGCACCAAAGATTCGTGCCATGGAAATTATTGATGAGCTCGAAAGCGTGCGCAGAGGATTGTATGGAGGAGCAACCGGATATATTGATTTTTCCGGAGATATGGATTTCTGTATTACAATCCGTACAATGATAAAAAAAGAAAATCGTGTATATTTACAGGCTGGAGCCGGTATCGTAGCAGATTCTGTTCCAGAAAATGAGTATCAGGAATGCTGCAATAAAGTAATGGCACTCGCAAAGACTTTGGTGAATGTGTCAAGTACTTTATGAGAACTTGACATATAGCATCAGTCCATTTGCTGAAAGCAAATTTTGCATGGGCTGATGTTCAATAGAGGAGGAAAACATATGATTTTACTGATTGATAACTATGATTCATTTACATACAACTTATATCAGTATGTAGGAATATTTAACCCGGATATCAAGGTTGTGAGAAATGATAAAATCACGATTGAAGAAATAGAAAAAATGGATGTGGACCGTATTATTCTTTCTCCCGGACCGAAAAGTCCAAAAGAAGCAGGTGTCTGTATGGACGTTGTAAAACATTTCACAGGAAAGAAACCGATTCTGGGTATCTGTCTGGGACATCAATGCATCGGTGAAGCACTTGGAGGAACCGTATCGTATGCCAAAGCACTGTTCCATGGAAAACAGTCGTCTATTGCGCATGATGGAACAAGCGTATTTACTGGAATTGATTCTCCAATCAAAGTGGCACGTTACCATTCACTTGCGGTGCAGGAGACGGATCTTCCGGAATGCCTGCGGGTACTTGCAAGAACAGAGGACGGAGAAATTATGGCGATGCGCCATAAGGAATATCCGGTGGTCGGATTGCAGTTTCATCCGGAATCCATTTATACAGAGCATGGAAAACGAATTATTGAAAATTTTGTAAATGATACCATTTAAGTGTTTGAGTTAGCAGACAGCGAGAGGAAAGACAACAATGATTTTAGATCAGATTGTAGAAGATAAAAAGAAAAGACTTCCGCAACATAAAGCTCAGATTTCAGAAGCAGAGATGAGGAAACTTGCAGAAGAAACCGTTACACGGAAGAAAAATTGTTTTTATGAGAACCTGAAAAAAGAAGGACTTTCGATCATAGGAGAGTTCAAGCAGGCATCCCCAAGCCTTGGAAAAATTACAAGTAAAATTAATTTGATGGATCGGATTGAAGAATATAACGCATCTGTAGATGCAATCTCCTGTTTGACGGAGGAAGATCATTTTAATGGCAATGTATCGTACTTAAAAGAAATCCGTGCAAAATCACAACTGCCAATTTTACGCAAAGACTTTATGATTGAGGAATATCAGTTTTATGAAGCGAAAGCGATTGGTGCAGATGCGGTGCTTCTGATTACGGCAATTTTGGATGATGTGCAGATGCATGACTTTTATCAGCTTGCCAGAGAGTTGGAGTTAGATGTATTGGTAGAGACACACGATGAAGAAGAAATCGAGCGTGCAATGAAAATTAATCCTAGAATTATCGGTGTTAACAATCGGAATTTGAAAGATTTTTCCACTACATTAGAGACAACCAAACGTCTTCGTCCGTATATTCCGAAAGAAAAAGTATTTGTTACGGAAAGTGGTGTTATGGGAGATGAGGATGTTCGTTTTCTGCATGAGTGTCAGGTGGATGCGTTTTTGATTGGCAGAGCTTTTATGGAGGCAGAGAATCCGAAAGCATTAGCACATAAATGGAAAGAAATCTTTGCAAAAGCATAGAAGGAGAGAACAATGCAGGTAAAGATTTGTGGATTGACAAAAACAGAAGAAGCCGCTTATTTGAATGATGTAGGTGCGGATTATGCAGGATTTGTATTTTATCCGAAAAGTAAACGAAATGTATCATTTGCACAGAGCGAAGAGATTCGAGAACAGTTGAATCCGCAGATTCAGGCAGTTGCAGTTACGGTATCACCGGATGTGGAACTGGTACGGAGAATAATTGATTCTGGATTTGATATTGTACAGATTCATGGAGAATTGCACAAAGAAGTGCTTGAAACAGCTTCTATCCCTATCTGGTATGCAGTAAATATCATAAAGGAAGAAGCGTTACTGCAAAAAGCAAAGACATTTATGGAAATGCCACAGCACTTACAAAAAAAAATAGAGGCCATCGTTGTGGACGGAGCATCTTATGGCGGAGGTAAAACGTTTGACTGGAAACAGGCAGATGTAAAAAATGCGGCAGCTGAGTTATTGATGCATCGTAAATTTGTTCTAGCGGGTGGCTTGAATGAAAGCAATGTACAGGAAGGAATGAAACTGTTTTCCCCGGATGTTGTAGATGTGAGTTCTGGAGTAGAAGGAGAAAATGGAAAAGATAAAACAAAAATTAATAATTTTGCAAGAAAGGTGAGAAATTATGAATAAGAAAGCATATTATGGAGCGTTCGGTGGTCAGTTTGTTGCGGAGTCATTGATGAATACATTAGAGGAATTGGATGCAGCTTTTGAGGAGGCTATCCATGATGCAAAATTTATGGAACAGTATCATTATTATCTGCGTCAGTATGTCGGACGAGAGACACCGTTATATTATGCGGAGCGGTTGAGCGAGAAATATGGAACGAAGATTTATTTAAAGAGAGAAGACTTAAATCATACGGGAGCACACAAGATCAATAACGTAATTGGTCAGATTCTTCTTGCAAAACGTATGGGAAAGACGAAAGTAATCGCAGAGACCGGTGCAGGACAGCATGGTGTGGCCACAGCGACCGGAGCAGCACTTTTTAATATGGAATGTACCGTTTATATGGGAAAGGAAGACATTGAGCGTCAGAAACTTAATGTCATGCGCATGGAGATGTTAGGAGCAAAGGTTGTATCTGTGGAGTCCGGAAGCAATACATTAAAAGATGCGACGAACGAGGCAATACGTACATGGGCAAAGACAGCAGAAGATACTTTTTATGTGATCGGATCAGCAGTAGGACCGTATCCATATCCGAAGATGGTAAAAGAGTTCCAGAGCGTGATCAGCCGCGAAGCAAAACGCCAGCATATGGAAGTGGAAGGACGCAATCCGGATGTCGTCATGGCATGTGTGGGAGGCGGTTCCAATTCCATCGGAATGTTTGCGGATTTCATTGATGAAAAAGATGTGGAACTTATCGGTGTAGAGGCGGCAGGACTTGGTATTGAAACAGGCAAGCATGCTTCTGCGATGGCACTTGGCGAGCCTGGTGTACTTCATGGCATGAAATCTTATCTGTTACAGGATACAGACGGAAATATCCAGCTTGCCCATTCTATTTCGGCAGGTCTCGATTATCCGGGCGTTGGTCCGGAACACGCATATCTGCGTGATAGTGGACGTGCAACATATGTGGCAATCACGGATGTGGAAGCAATGGATGCGTTGATGGAACTTTGCAAACTGGAAGGAATTATTCCGGCAATCGAAAGCGCACATGCGGTAGCCTACGCATTTAAGAAAGCGAAAGAAATGAACAAGAATCAGAGCATGATCATATGTTTATCTGGTCGCGGCGACAAAGATGTAAATACCATTTCTGACTATCTGGCAGGAAAAGGATATTTGAATTAAGAGTTGGAAGAAAGGGTGGAAGTGAGAATATGAACCGAATTGAGCAGACACTTGCAGCACTGCAGGAAAAAAATGAAAAAGCATTTATTACATACATTACAGCCGGATTGCCGGATGATACAAAGACAAAAGAACTTATAAAAGCACAGGAACAGGCAGGAACTGATATTATCGAACTTGGAATTCCGTTTTCCGATCCGGTAGCGGATGGCCCGGTCATTCAGGATGCTTCTTATCAGGCAATCCTTGGAGGAGCAAACCTCGAAAAAACATTTGTATGTATGAAGGAAATGCGAAGTGAAGGTGTGGAAATCCCGATTGTATTTATGATGTATTACAACACCGTTTTGCATTACGGTGTGGAAAAATTCGCAAAAAAATGTCAGGAATGTGGAGTGGATGGCCTGATTATACCGGATCTTCCGTTTGAAGAGCAGGATGATCTGCAGAATGCACTGGAAGGAAAAGATGAAACGATTCTGATCCAGCTTGTATCTCCGGTTTCCAAAGATCGTGTGCCAAAGATCCTTGAACATGCAAGAGGCTTTGTTTACTGCGTATCTTCCATGGGAGTTACCGGTCAGGCAGCGACTTTCCACAAAGAGGTGTTAAGTTACCTGTCCTATGTCAAGGAAGTATCTAAGATTCCGGTTATGATGGGATTTGGTATCCGTACAGCGGCAGATGTGGCGCCGATGAAAGAGATTATCGATGGCGCGATTGTCGGATCGCATTTTATCAATCTGTTAAAGGACAGCCAGTTTGATGCACAAAAAGCGGCAGAATATTGCAGCACATTTAAAAAAGAACTCAATGAACTCGTATAAATCGGATATCAGGAGGATAAGAACATGAAAGAAATACTTAGCAAATTAGTAGCAGGCAATGATCTCACAAAGGAAGAGGCAATGAAAGCCCAGGAAATGATTTTATCAGGAGAGGCAACACAGGCACAGATCGCATGTTTTCTGACCGCTCTTCGCATGAAAGGAGAGACCTTGGACGAAATCACCGGTCTGGCAATGGTTCTTCGTGACAAGGCTAATACGATCAGCCCGAAAGTTGACAACTACGTGGATTTCGTGGGAACCGGCGGAGACTGTACCTATTCTTTTAATATTTCCACAACATCCGCTTTTGTTGTGGCGGCAGCAGGTGTTCCGGTTGCAAAGCATGGAAACCGTTCTATTTCTTCAAAGAGTGGTGCAGGAGATGTGTTAGAAGCACTTGGCGTTAACATTTCCGCAGATCCGGATGTTGTAGAAAAATGTGTGGAAGAAGTAGGCATTGGATTTATGTTTGCGCCGCACTTCAATCCTGCGATGAAATATGTAGGACCTGTCCGAAAGGAGATGGGAATCCGTACTGTATTTAATATTTTAGGACCACTTTCCAATCCATCCCGTGCAAAGGCGATGGTTGTAGGTGTGTATTCTCCAAGCCTTACGGAAGTTATTGCAGGAACCATGGCAAACCTTGATGTGAAGCGGGGGTTTGTGGTGAGTGGTGAGGACAATATGGACGAATTTACACTGACCGGTTCAAGCACCGTCTCAGAAATTAAAGATGGAAAAGTTGAGACATACGAAATCACACCGGAGCAGTTTGGATTGAAACGCTGCAAAATTGAAGAACTGCAAGGTGGCGATGGGGCTGTAAATGCACAGATTACCAAAGACATTCTTTCTGGAAAAGAGCGTGGAGCAAAGAGAGAGATTGTACTGTTAAATGCAGGGGCTGCACTTTATATCGGAGGCAAAGTCGACAGTATCGAAGAGGGTATCCGCATTGCAGGAGAGACCATTGATTCCGGCAAGGCAATGGAAACACTAGAGTCTATGGTAAAAGCAACAAACGCATAAACAAAACAGGAATAAAAGTGGCTTTTGTACTTCGAAACATGATATCTCGGTGCAAAAGTCATTTTTTAGTCTATTTACACAAAATATTGAAGAAAACTTAGTGAATATAACAATTTACATCTATCTGAATATAAAATATAATTAATCACGAAAAAATACGAAATATATTATGAAAAAGTATGCATACAAAAAGGGAGGAATTGGATGCAGGGAGATTTTTATAAGGGAGAGGACCTTGGAGCTTCCTATAGCAAAACCAATACAGCATTCCGGATATGGGCGCCCACAGCAGATGGAGTAAGTGTATGCCTTTATGAGAGAGGCGATGGTGCCTGTCTTATGGATGAGACCCCGATGAAACGGGATGTGCAGGGGACCTGGTTTTTGAAAAAAAGCGGGGATCTGGACAAAATCTATTACACTTATAAAATTACGAGAAACGGGAAAACCGTTGAGACACAGGATCCTTATTCGGTAGCTACGGGGGTCAATGGACAGCGCAGCATGGTGCTGGACTTAAAAGAAACAGATCCGAAAGGCTTTGCAGAGGACAAAGGTCCCCAGGTAAAAAACAAGACCGACATGGTAATCTGTGAAATATCCGTTGCTGATATTACAGGAGATGCCAGCAGCAATGTGAAAAACCGGGGAAAATTTCTTGGATTGACAGAGGCTGGAACAAAGAATGACAAAGGGCAGGCAACAGGGCTTGATTATTTAAAACAACTTGGAATCACGCATGTACAGATCATGCCAGCGTTTGATTTTGCCAGTATAGATGAATCACATCCGGAGATCGTTCAGTATAACTGGGGATATGATCCGGTCAATTATAATGTACCCGAAGGTTCTTTTTCTACGGATGCATTTCGCGGGGAAGTGCGTATTCGTGAGATGAAAGAGATGGTTGAGGCGCTTCACAAAGCGGGCATCGGAGTGATTATGGATGTGGTTTATAATCATATGTTCGATGCAAAGCAAAGCTGCTTTGAAAAAGCGGAGCCGGATTATTTCTTCCGAAAAAAGAATGGAAAATATTCTGATGCGAGTGCATGTGGAAATGAGGTGGCTTCGGAACATCCGATGGTACGCAAGTTTATTGTGGATTCGGTCTGTTACTGGGCAAAGGAATATCATATGGATGGTTTTCGCTTTGACCTTATGGGAGTGCTCGACACAGAAACCATGCAGGAACTGAGTGCACAGCTGAAAGAAATCAATCCGTCAATCGCTTTATACGGAGAAGGCTGGACAGGTGGTGCCTCTGCGCTTCCGGAGTATCGCAGAGCGATGAAGAAAAATGCGCGGATGTTTGAAAATGTTGGCATGTTTTCCGATGATATCAGGGACAATGTCCGTGGACATGTGTTTTATGAGGAGGCCTGTGGTTTTGTCAACGGCGGGCAGAATCTTGAAAACGCAATACGCTACAGTGTTGCAGGAGCTGTATGGCATCCACAGGTGGACTACGCAGCTTACAGTTATACGCAGGGAGGCCCATGGGCAGCCAAACCGGAGAATACCATCAGTTATGTATCATGCCATGACAATCTGACTTTATGGGATAAGCTTGCTGTGTCGCGGCCGGATTGCAGCGTAGAGGAGCGCTATGCAATGAACCAGCTGGCGGCAGCAATCGTGTTTACATCTCAGGGTGTGCCGTTTTTCCTGAATGGCGAAGAATTTGCCAGAACCAAGCCAATTCCGGGTACCAATAAAGTGTCAGAGAACAGCTATAACCTGTCGCTGGAAATCAATGGAATCCGATATGAATGGACAAAGGAGCAGGAAGCCTTGCAGGAATATTACAAGGGTTTGATCGCTTTTCGAAAAGCACACGAGGGACTGCGGCTTTCGACGGCAAAACAAATTAGGGAAGATATCCGTTTTGTGGAAAATCTTCCGGCAAATGTTGTTGCTTTTACGGTGAGAACAGAAAAAGAAACGCTCTTTGTGGTTTATAATGCAAATCCCAAAGCTGTGGAGATTGAACTTCCAGAGGCAAAAAAGTGGAAAGTGTACGTAGATGCCGAACATGCCGGCAATACATGTATTGGAAATGTCAGCCATACAGCCGCGGTCAGTCCGCTAAGCTGCATGGTATGTAGTACAAATTAGTGAGTTGTCTTGTTGATGTAATTGGTTTTGTATTTGGAATAAACAATTTTCTGACTGCGGTAAAGTCCGAAGTAACCAGAAAGCATGTAGCTTAATGCAGTGGACAAAAGAAAATATGGCATTCCGTCGTAACCGAACAGTTCAAAACTGATCAAAAGAGAAGTAATCGGGCAGTTGGTCACACCACAGAATACGGCAGTCATGCCTACCGCGGTACATAAGGTCGGAGAAAAGCCGAGCAGGTTGCCAAACAGACATCCGAAAGCAGCACCGGTAAAAAAGGATGGGACGATTTCGCCACCTTTGTAGCCGGCTCCTAACGTAAGCGCGGTAAAAATCATTTTCAAAAGAAATGCTTCCGGGCGAACGGTACCGTTGATGCAATGTTCGATGATATTGATTCCGGTACCATTATAGCTTTGATCACCAACGAGAAGTGTCAGTACGATAATCATACATCCACCGGCGAAGACCCTTACATAAGGATTTTTAAAAAAGTGCTTATATAAATCTTCGCTTTTGTGGAGCATGACACAGAACAGAATGCTGATCAATGCACACAAAATTGCAAGAACCGATATTTTAATACTTGCAGCAATCGTGAAATCCGGAATTCCATGAATCTGAAAAAGACTGTTTGTGATTCCAAAGGAATACGCAATACCATGTGCGACCAGAGAACTGATGACACATGGAACCAACGCAATATAGTACATGACACCGACGCTGACAATCTCCATTGGAAGGATTGCAGCGGCCATTGGAGTTCCAAACAGTGCAGAGAAAGCAGCACTCATGCCACACATGATCATGACATGTTTGTCTTTTTCGTCGAAACGGAACAGTTTGCCGAGAGCATTACCCATACTTCCGCCCATCTGCAATGCAGCACCTTCACGACCCGCAGAACCACCGAAAAGGTGTGTGATGAGCGTGGATACAAAAATAAGCGGTGCCATGCGAAGTGGCAGTTCATCATCGGAATGGATGGCAGAGATGACCAGATTGGTTCCTGCATCTTTTTCGTTGTGCAGCAGTCGGTACATGGCAACAATTGCAAGACCACCGACAGGCAGTAAAAACAAAAGCCAATGATACTGGGCACGGAGTACTGTCACAAGGGATAGTCCAAAGTAAAAAGCGGTACCGCAAAGACCGACAATCACACCGACAATTACTGCAAAAATCATCCATTTTACAGATACGACCGCGCGGTGAACGTTGTGTTTTATTTTATGTTTGATTATTTCGTTCATAACTTATCACCTCATATGTTCTTTTTTTTATACTAGCATTCAAAAATGTTTTTTACAAGAGGACAAAAAGGTGTTATGATTTAATATAGGAGTAAATGTATATTGCATCAGTTCTTTGCAAAACGCAAAATAAAAAGACTGATGTCCAATTGATAGGAGGAAAAATTATGAGAACAAGTGGCGTACTTATGCCAATTTCTTCATTGCCGTCACCGTATGGCATTGGAACTATGGGAAAGGCCGCAAGGAAATTTGTTGATTTTCTGGTAAAAGGCGGACAAAAATACTGGCAGATCCTTCCAATCTGTCCGACAAGTTATGGAGATTCTCCATATCAGTCATTTTCCAGCTTTGCAGGAAACCCATATTTTATTGATTTGGAATATTTATGCAAGGATAAGCTTTTGACACGCAAGGAATGCGAATCTTTTGCATGGGGCGGAAATGAAAAATATGTGGACTACGGAATTATGTATGAATCCCGTTATGCACTTTTGAAAAAGGCATTTGTACGTTTTCAGAAAAATCTTCCAGATGATTTTGCAGATTTCTGTGAGAAAGAGAAAGAATGGCTGGATGAGTATACATTATTTATGGCATTGAAAGATGCCAACGATGGAAATGCATGGGGAGAGTGGGATAAAGACCTGCGTATTCGCAAGCCGGAAGCATTGGACAAAGCCCGCGTTGATTATGCTGAGGATATTGAATTTTATAAAATGCTGCAATATCTGTTCTTTAAACAGTGGAGACAGCTGAAAGCATATGCAAACGAGAATGGAATTGAAATTATTGGTGATGTTCCGATTTATGTTGCAAGTGACAGCGCGGATGTCTGGGCGAATCCAAAACAGTTCTATCTGGATGAGAATCTTAATCCGATAGAAGTTGCCGGATGTCCTCCAGATGCGTTTTCCGCAGATGGACAGCTTTGGGGCAATCCACTGTTCCGCTGGGATGTTATGAAAAAAGATGATTATGCATGGTGGACCAAGCGTATTCAGGCGATGGCACAGCTGTATGATATTATCCGAATCGATCATTTCCGCGGATTTGATTCTTACTATGCAATTCCGGCAAAGGATAAGACCGCAAAGAACGGTAAATGGAAAGAAGGCCCGGGAATGGATCTGTTCCATTCATTGGAAAAGAAACTTGGAAAGCTTCCAATTATTGTAGAAGACCTTGGATTCCTGACACCATCGGTTATCAAATTATTGAAGGATTCCGGATTCCCGGGAATGAAAGTAATTCAGTTTGCATTTGACAGCCGTGAGGGAAGTGATTATCTTCCGCATACCTACATACAGCATTGTGTTGTTTATACAGGAACTCATGACAATGATACGGCAATGGGCTGGATGAAGACTGCACCGAAGGCTTCTGTGAAATTCGCAAAAGAGTACTTAAACCTCACAAAAGAGGAAGGCTATAACTGGGGACTGATGCGTGGAGCATGGTCATCCGTAGCAGATATGGCAATTGTTCCAATGCAGGATCTGATCGGATTGGGATCAGAGGCTCGTATTAATACACCATCTACGCTGGGAGAGAACTGGAAGTGGCGTGCGACTGATGACCAGATTACAAACAGTCTGGCAAAGAGACTCTACAAGTATATGGAAATGTATGGTCGTGTAAATGAGAAAATTTTACAAGAAAAAGCCAAAGCTGAAGCTGCAAAAGCAGAAAAAGAAGAAGTAGAAAAGGCAGAACCTGAAGCAGAAAAATAAAAAAGAAACATAAATGAAATCCCTCTTCCATATATATAAATATATATGAGAAGGGGGACTTTTTTATGGAAAGCAGAGAAAGCAAAGACTTTGATTTATATAAAGACATTCAGGGAAGAACTGGTGGTGAAATATATATCGGTGTAGTCGGACCAGTGCGCACGGGAAAATCAACATTTATCAAGCGGTTCATGGACCTGTTTGTACTTCCTTATATTACAGACGAAAACGCAAAAAAACGAGCGGAAGATGAACTTCCCCAGTCAGCAGCAGGAAAGACAATCATGACAACGGAACCAAAATTTATTCCGCAGGAAGCGGCGGATATTACCCTGGCGGATCAGAGTGAGATTAGAGTCCGACTGATCGATTGTGTTGGATTTATGGTGGATGGAGCCAGTGGACATATGGAAGGCGACAGCAATCGTATGGTCAAAACCCCATGGTTTTCGGATGAGATACCATTTGTCGATGCTGCGCGGATTGGCACGCAGAAAGTGATCCGGGATCATGCAACCATTGGAATTGTGGTTACAACAGACGGTTCTATCGGGGAGCTTTCGAGAGAAAATTACATAGATGCAGAGCAGATGACCATTGGGGAACTTCGGGAAATTGGCAAGCCGTTTGTCATTGTCTTAAATTCCATGCGTCCATACAGTGAAGAGACGATTGCACTCCAGAAAGAGATGGAGCATACATATGGAACAAAAGTGGTTCCCGTGAACTGCCAGCAGATGCATCGGGAAGATATTGTCAATGTCATGAATGCCGTGCTTATGGAATTCCCTGTGACGCGCATCGATTTTGTAATCCCGAAATGGACCGAAATGCTGCCGGTCGAGCATCCGGTAAAAGCGGCAATGATTCAGTCGGCTACGGGCTTTTTGAAGCAGATGGACAAAATGCGTGACATTGCAGTGACGACAGCAGAAAAAAATCTTGCAATGACTGCGAATGAACAGGCAAAAGAGTCCTTTTTCAAAGAAATTCTGATACAGAATATGGATGTCTCGAACGGAACCGTAATCATCCGCATGGAAATTGATGATAAATATTATTTTGCCTACATCAGTGAGATGACCGGAGTGGAAATCGGCGGAGAATATCAGATGATTTCCATGTTGCGTGGCCTTGCGCAGATGAAGCGGGAGTATGAAAAGGTCAAAGACGCCATGGAATCTGTGGAACAGAAAGGCTATGGTGTCGTCATGCCGGGACTGTCGGATATTCGAATGGAAAATCCGGTGCTGATCCAGCATGGAGGAAAATACGGTGTGAAAATGCGTGCGCTTTCGCCGTCTGTCCATATGATCAAAGCAAACATTGAAACCGAAATCGCTCCGATTGTCGGAAGCCAGGAGCAGGCACAGGACCTGATCGCATACATAAAAGCAGGAGAAGAAAGTGGAGAAGGCATCTGGACCACCAATATTTTCGGAAAATCTGTGGGTGAACTGATGGAGGACGGCATTCGAAGCAAAATCATGCAGATGGATGATGAGTGTCAGATGAAATTACAGGATACCATGCAAAAAATTGTCAATGACAGCAATGGCGGCATGGTCTGCATCATTATATAAAAATTACTTTAGGCGGGAGAGAAGAATCGGCAGTTGCTGTTTCTTCTTTCTTTATGTTATGATACGATAGTCAAAAGACTTTATGTCTATTATTTATGAGTTGTCAGATTATTATATATACTTTGGACAGATAAAGAGAGGTACCTATGTTAAAAGTAACAGATTTATCCTATGAATTTCCACAGAAGGATTTGTATCATAAAATATCATTCTCGATTGAAGACGGACAGCATTGTGTCCTGATTGGAACGAACGGGACCGGAAAAAGCACATTGATCCGAATTCTTGCACATCCGGATGAATATTTGTATGACGGAAAAATAGAGATGGAAGCCAATCAGCGCATTGGTTTTGTGAACCAGTTTCTGAATCTTGCGGATGAGGAAGACCGCTCGGTTTTTTCTTATATAAAGGAACCGTTTGACATTCAGCAGAAGCAAATCGATGATATCTGCAAAGAGATGGAATCTGGAGAAAATATAGAGGAATTGATGGAACAGTATCAGGAAGCCTTGGATTTGTTTACAGCGATGGATGGGGATAACTGCGAGGTCAATATCAAAAAGCAGTTGAAACTGGCGGGCCTTGAAAAACTGGAAAACCTTAAAATGACAGAACTCAGTGGCGGAGAGTGCAAACTGATTGAGATTATCCGGCAGATGCTTGTAAAACCTTCGCTTTTGATTATGGACGAGCCGGATGCTTTCCTGGATTTTGAAAATGTGAATGCACTGCAGGATCTGATCAATGCACATAAGGGAACACTTCTGGTCATTACGCACAATCGATATCTCTTAAACTACTGTTTTGACAAAGTGTTGCATTTGGAAAATAAGGAATTACAGGAGTTTGATGGCAATTATACTGCATATCATTATCTTATGCTGCAGACAAAAATCGAGCAGACCCAGCTTGCGGCTGCTGATATGGAAGAAATCGAACGCAACCGCAAACTTGTTGAGAAACTTCGAAGGAACGCAACACGATTTGATAATGCTTCTCTGGGAAAAGCGCTGCATGCGCGTGTATCATTGTTAGAACGTCTGGAAAACCGGAAAACCAGATCACCGTTTATCGAGATTCCACATCCGCAGATAGTTCTTCATACCGATGCAGCAGTAGATGAAGTGGAACAGCCGGTGCTGAAGGTGGAGGACTATGAGGTAAGGTTTGATGAACTACTTTTGGAACATGTATCATTTGAACTTGCAGCAACGGATAAGGTTGCTATTGTAGGTGGAAATGGTACAGGTAAGACAACACTTCTCCGGGAAATTTATCGGCACCAGAATCCGGCAATCGCGGTTGCAGTGGATACGGATGTGGCTTATTTATCCCAGATGCAGGGAGAAACGATGGACGAGCAGCAGTCTGTGTGGGAAGCCATGGAACAGGCAGGTATGGAAAAAGAGGATGAAGCGGCAGCTTATCTTCTAACCTACGGACTTCCAAAGGAAATATTGGAACAGAAAATCCATGCACTTTCCGGTGGAGAAAAAAATCTCTTACAACTTGCAATCCTCTCGCTCGGAAATGCATCGCTTTTGCTCATGGATGAGCCGACCAGTCATCTGGATCTGTACGCACAGGAAGCTCTCGAGGAAGCGGTGGCAGCTTATAATGGAGCAGTACTTATGGTGTCGCACGATTTCTATACCATTGCAAATTGTGTGGATTATGTATTGTATGTCGAAGATAAGACGGTGCGCAAAGTGAGTGCACGTAAATTCCGTAAAATGATCTATGCAAATCATTTTGATAAAGACTATCTGGAATTGGAAAAAAAGAAAAAAGAACTTGAAGGACACATTTATCAGGCTCTGGCCAAAGACAATCCGAAGACCGCGGAAAAACTTTCGGAGAAACTGGCGGATGTGATTGGAAAAATGGATCAGAAGATATAAAAAGATATTAGGGAACAAAGAAAGGAGCAGGCGAGGAAACCTGCTCCTTCTTAGTTACTGAAAAGTAGTTGAGTAACTGAGTAGTTAATTAGATAATTGTTTAATAAAATTGAACTACATACTCATTCGTGTACGTTACATGCTAAACTAATAACACTATTCAATATCTATATTATACAATGAAATTGCAAATTTGCAATACTTATTTTGTAAATTCTTAAATTTTTTTGAAATTGCTTAAGTGTATTTAAAGGTTTCCTTAAGGGAGCGGTAAAAATACAGGTTTACGATCTTCAAATACAGTGTAATAGCGGAAACCTGCATTTTTCAGTATTCCAGGGATTTTGTCAAATGCATAGGCAACATGTTCCTTGGCGTGTGCATCAGCTCCCATTGTAATGATTTCGCCACCAAGCTCATGGTAACGTGCGATGATTTCTTCTGTAGGATTCGGGTGCCCAAGTCCGTATTTGAATCCACCAGTATTGAGTTCAATCCCTTTTCCCATGGAAATCAAAGTGCGTAGTATTTCGTCAATGATGTCCGAAAACTTCTTATAAGAATAGAATTTATTTGTGTTCGGACCATAGCGCACAACATAATCAATATGGCCATAAACATCAAAATCCACATTTGTGTGCAGATTCTCCAGAATCGACTCAAAATATTCCAGGTAGGCTTCGTCCTCACTTCGTCCATCATAATAATGAGGATAATAGGGATCGATTCCATGTACGACATGGGAAGATCCGATGACAAAGTCGAAAGGGTATTTGGCGGTCACATCATTGTTTACCTGGACGATGTGAGGCTGCAGACCGATTTCAATGCCCCAGCGGATATTGCATTTGTCTTTATATTTCTCCTTTAATGAGAAGATCTTTTCTTTATAAGAAGAGAAATCTAACAGGAATAGTTCCGGATCATCCTGGTAATCATAGTCAAAGTGATCCGTAAAACACAGTCCATCGAGTCCTTTTTGAATCGCAGCCAAAATCATATCTTCCGGGTCGGCTTCGCTGTCTCCGGAGAAACAGCAATGCATATGCGTGTCGTTTAACATAATAGATTCTCCTTTCGTTCTTTTTTATCTACTATAACGATATTTTGTCAAAAAAGAAAGCATTTAGTGAAAAAATTAACAAAGTCGAGAAAAGGACTTGAACTTTCGGAAATAATTGGGTAAAATAAAGGAAGCTTGGGACAAACGTCCCATGAGACTATTTATTTACAATTCTAGGAGGAATTAAGAATGGCAGTAAGAGTAGCAATCAACGGATTCGGCCGTATCGGTCGTCTTGCTTTCAGACAGATGTTCGGAGCAGAGGGATACGAAGTAGTAGCAATCAACGACTTAACAAGCCCAAAGATGTTAGCACACTTATTAAAGTATGATAGCTCACAGGGTAAGTATGAGCATGCAGATGAGGTTTCTGCAAGCGAGGATTCTATCACAGTATGTGGTAAGGAAATCAAAATCTACGCTTTCCCAGATGCAAACAATTGCCCATGGGGAGAATTAAAGGTTGACGTTGTATTAGAGTGCTCTGGATTCTATACAAGCAAAGAGAAGGCTCAGGCTCATATCAATGCTGGAGCTCGTAAGGTAGTTATCTCTGCACCAGCAGGAAACGACCTTCCTACAATCGTTTACAATACAAACCATGAGACATTAAAGGCTTCTGATACAATCATTTCAGCAGCTTCTTGTACAACAAACTGCTTAGCTCCAATGGCTGACGCATTAAACAAGTTTGCTCCAATCCAGTCTGGTATCATGGTAACAATCCATGCTTACACAGGAGATCAGATGACTCTTGACGGACCACAGAGAAAGGGTGACTTAAGAAGATCTCGTGCAGCAGCAGTTAACATCGTTCCTAACTCTACTGGAGCAGCTAAGGCTATCGGTCTTGTTATCCCAGAGTTAAACGGAAAGTTAATCGGATCTGCACAGCGTGTACCAACCCCTACAGGTTCTACAACAATCCTTACAGCAGTTGTTAAGAAGGCTGGCGTTACTAAGGAAGACATCAACGCAGCTATGAAGGCAGCAGCTAATGAGTCCTTTGGATACAATGAGGACGAAATCGTATCTTCTGATATCGTTGGTATGAGATTCGGTTCTTTATTCGATGCTACTCAGACAATGGTTAACCCAATTGGTGATGATCTGTATGAGGTTCAGGTTGTTTCTTGGTATGATAACGAGAACAGCTACACATCTCAGATGGTTCGTACAATCAAGTACTTCTCTGAGTTAGCATAATCATTTTCGAATGATTACGTGCAGTGATTGCTGCACACCCTATATGCTTAGAATAACTAAGTTTATGTGAAAGGGTCCGGCCTGTAGGGCCGGGCCTTTTTTCAATGGAAAACCAAAGAAGAAAAGGAAAACCCCGGTTGTTTCATACGGCTGCGGGGTATGAAATGATCATGGAAAGCCCCTTTTCTTCTGATTTTAAAATTGCCGCATAAGGCAGAACGGAGAATATAAACATGGCATTAAATAAGAAATCAGTTGATGATATCAACGCAAAGGGAAAAAGAGTCCTTGTAAGATGCGATTTTAACGTACCACTTAAGAATGGTGAGATCACAGATGATACACGTATCAAAGCTGCTCTTCCTACAATCAAGAAGTTATTAAACGATGGTGGAAAGGTAATCCTTTGTTCTCATCTTGGAAAAGTTAAGAACGGACCAAACGAAGGTGAGTCACTTGCACCAGTTGCAAAGAGACTTGAGGAGCTTCTCGGACAGAGCGTTAACTTCGTATCTGATTACAATGTAACAGGTGAAGCTGCTACAAAGGCTGTTGACGAAATGAAAGAGGGAGAAGTTGTATTACTTCAGAATACACGTTTCCGTGGAGCAGAAGAGACAAAGAACGGCGAAGAGTTCTCTAAGGAACTTGCTGATCTTGCAGACATCTATGTATGTGATGCTTTCGGATCTTCTCATAGAGCACATGCATCTGTTGCAGGTGTTACAAAGTTCATCTCTGCAAAGGGTGGACAGAACGTTGTTGGTTACCTGATGGAGAAAGAAATCGCTTTCTTAGGAAATGCAGTTGAGAATCCGGTACGTCCATTCGTAGCAATCCTCGGTGGAGCTAAGGTAGCTGATAAGCTTAATGTTATCAATAACCTTCTTGAGAAATGTGATACCCTTATCATCGGTGGTGGTATGGCTTACACATTTATCAAAGCACAGGGATACGAAATCGGACTTTCTCTTTGCGACGATGAGAAGTTAGATTACTGTAAAGAAATGATGGCTAAGGCAGAGAAGATGGGCAAGAAGATTCTTCTTCCAGTTGATGCTGTTACAATCAAAGATTTCCCTAACCCAATCGATGGACCTGTTGAGACAGAAGTATGTGATATCACAGCTATGCCGGCAGACCGTGAGGGATGCGATATCGGACCTAAGACAGCTGAGATGTTCGCTGACGCTGTTAAGACAGCTAAGACAGTTGTCTGGAACGGACCAATGGGTGTATTTGAGAACCCAACACTTGCAGCTGGTACACTTGCAGTAGCTAAGGCTCTTGCAGAGACAGATGCAACAACAATCATCGGTGGTGGAGATTCCGCTGCAGCTGTTAACCAGATGGGTTATGCAGACAAGATGAGCCACATCTCTACAGGTGGTGGAGCTTCCCTTGAGTTCTTAGAGGGCAAGGAGTTACCAGGTGTTGTCGCAGCAGACGATAAGTAATAAGTGTTAACATAATTTACAGCTCGTGTATATGACGTGATAGCGGCGTTACCCGACACTTGGAGTACCTGAGTGCGTACGCCGGCGTGTCGGGTGCCTTGCTCTAACGTCATATCCACAAGCAGTGGCATACGGAAAGATATATTAGATTCTTGTATAATGGATGATATGTGTGTGATTTCCGCTTTGCTAAATTTAGAAATGATATAGGAGAAAAAATCATGGCAAGAAAGAAAATTGTAGCCGGCAACTGGAAAATGAATATGACTCCAAGCCAGGCTGTAAAGTTAGTAGAAGAGTTAAAGCCTTTAGTAGTATCTGACAGTGTTGATGTTGTTTATTGTGTACCAGCAATCGACATTGTACCAGTTGTTGAAGCTGTTAAGGGAACCAACGTACAGGTTGGTGCTGAGAACATGTACTTTGAAGAGAAAGGTGCTTACACTGGAGAGATTTCAGCAGAGATGCTTGTAGATGCTGGTGTTAAGTATGTTGTTATCGGACATTCCGAGAGACGTGATTACTTCAAAGAGGATGATGTTCTTCTGAACAAGAAAGTAAAGAAAGCCATTGAAGCTGGACTTACTCCAATTCTTTGCTGTGGTGAGACTCTTGAGCAGAGAGAGATGGGTGTAACACTTGACTGGATCAGACTTCAGATCAAATCTGATCTTGCTGGAGTTGCAGCAGCAGATGTTGCAAACATGGTTATCGCTTATGAGCCAATCTGGGCAATCGGAACAGGAAAGACTGCTACATCTGACCAGGCTCAGGAAGTTTGTGGCGCAATTCGTGCATGTGTAGCTGAGATCTATGATCAGGCTACAGCAGATTCTGTTCGTATTCAGTACGGCGGATCTGTAAACGCTGGTAATGCAGCAGAGTTATTTGCAAAACCTGATATTGATGGTGGTTTAGTTGGTGGAGCCAGCTTAAAGGCTGATTTCGGTAAGATTGTAAACTATTAATAAGTAAAAGGAAACCAGCAAGAATTTCTTGCTGGTTTTTTAGAGAGGAAATATTATGAGTAAAAGACCAGTTGTATTGATGGTTCTTGATGGCTACGGCCTCAACGAACGTACTGAGGGTAATGCCATCGCTATGGCAAACACTCCGGTAATGGATAAATTAATGAAAGAGTGTCCTTTTGTAAAGGGACAGGCTTCCGGACTGGCCGTTGGCCTTCCGGACGGACAGATGGGCAACTCCGAAGTCGGACATATGAACATCGGCGCAGGCCGTATTATTTACCAGGACCTTACGAGAATCACAAAAGCGATTGCTGATGGTGATTTCTTTAAAAATAAAGCATTACTTGCAGCTATGGATAACTGCAAGAAGAATGATTCCGATTTACATCTCTGGGGACTTCTTTCCGATGGTGGTGTACACAGCCACATCGAGCATCTTTACGGTTTATTAGAGATGGCAAAGAAGCAGGGATTAACAAAAGTTTATGTACACGCATTCTTAGATGGCCGTGATACACCACCAGCATCCGGAAAAGATTACATCCAGCAGCTTCAGGATAAGATGGATGAAATCGGAGTCGGTAAGATCGCGTCATTATCCGGTCGTTATTACGCAATGGATCGTGATAACAACTGGGATCGTGTGCAGAAGGCATATGATTCTCTGACAAAGGGAGAGGGCATTCAGGCTGAGAATGCTGTACAGGCTATGGAAGATTCCTATGCAAAGGAAGTAACCGATGAGTTTGTTCTCCCGACCGTTATCACAGAGAATGGAAAGCCATTGTCTGTTGTAAAGGAAAATGACTCTGTCATCTTCTTTAACTTCCGTCCGGACCGTGCCCGTGAAATGACACGTGCATTCTGTGATGATAAATTCACAGGATTCGACAGACCATTCATTAAGACAACATTTGTATGCTTCAAGGATTACGATGAGACAATTCCAAATAAGCTCATCGCATTCGAAAAAGAGCACATTACCAATACATTTGGTGAGTATCTTGCAAAATGTGGCAAGAAGCAGCTCCGTCTTGCAGAGACAGAGAAGTATGCTCATGTAACATTCTTCTTCAACGGTGGTGTAGAGGAGCCAAACGTAGATGAAGCCCGTCTGCTTGTAAATTCACCGAAGGATGTAGCAACATATGACTTAAAGCCAGAAATGAGCGCTCCGGAAGTTGGAATGGATCTTGTAGAGGCAATTAAGTCTGACAAGTATGATGTTATCATTATCAACTTTGCGAACCCGGATATGGTAGGACATACCGGAGTAATCCCGGCAGCAGTGAAAGCTGTTGAGCGTGTAGACAGTCTTGTTGGCGATGCTGTACAGGCAATCAAAGATGTTGACGGTGTTCTGTTCATCTGCGCAGATCACGGAAATGCAGAGAAGATGATTGATTATGAGACAGGAAAGCCACATACCGCTCATACAACCAACCCGGTTCCATTTATTCTTGTGAATGCAGATTCAAAGTATACACTTCGCGAGGGTGGATGTCTTGCAGACATTGCTCCAACACTACTTCAGATTATGGGATTAGAGCAGCCGGCTGAGATGACAGGAAAGTCATTATTAGTTGAAAAATAAAATCCGATAAGGGATTCTTATAAAAAGTATGAAAAAGGTACCAGTGTAGGCTGGTGCCTTTTTTACAATATAAGCGCATAGATGCTGATATATTAGCAAGACTTATCAGAAAAAAGAAAACAATGTAAAAACTTATAAATTGCAAGGCATTGCATTGACTTTCTAAAAGGCGCTGTATTATAATTTTCTTAGTTAGTCAGAAAAGCAGATGCTTTTTGACACTACTGAAAAATAAAATTCGAAAGCATAAGATGGAGGACAAGAGAACATGCAGGAATTTAAACCGTTCAAAGAAGGAAAAGTAAGAGAAGTATACGATAACGGAGACAGCCTGATTATTGTTGCGACCGATCGTATTTCAGCATTTGATAATATCTTGAAGAACAAGATCACAGACAAGGGCGCGATTCTTACGCAGATGTCCAAGTTTTGGTTTGATTTTACCAGGGATGTGGTTCCAAACCATATGCTTTCGGTTGATGTAAAAGATATGCCGGAATTTTTCCAGCAGGAGAAATTTGATGGAAACAGCATGATGTGCAAGAAGTTAGAGATGCTTCCAATTGAGTGTATCGTACGTGGTTATATCACAGGAAGTGGCTGGGCAAGCTATAAGGAGAATGGAACTGTTTGTGGAATTAAGCTTCCGGAAGGACTGGTTGAGTCTGATAAGCTGCCTGAGCCGATTTATACACCTAGTACAAAAGCTGAATTAGGCGATCATGATGAGAACATCTCATTTGAGCAGTCTGTAGAAGTACTTGAGAAAATTTATCCGGGCAAGGGACTGGATTATGCGACACAGATCAAGGATTGCACAATTGCATTATACAAGAAATGCGCAGAGTATGCATTGAGCAAAGGAATCATCATTGCAGATACCAAGTTCGAGTTTGGTCTTGATGAGAACGGAAAAGTAGTCCTCGGAGATGAGATGCTGACTCCGGACAGCTCAAGATTCTGGCCATTAGAGGGATACAAAGCAGGTCAGGGACAGCCATCCTTTGATAAGCAGTATGTAAGAGACTGGCTCAAAGCCAATCCGGATAACGATTTCCTTCTTCCGGATGAAGTGGTTGTCAAAACGGTTGACAAGTATAAAGAAGCTTATGAGCTTTTAACAGGAACACCTTTTACAAGATAAGAAAACACAGACTGAAATTTGGAGATAAGAATGGATCAAGATATTCGTTTTGATAAAAACAGAGCGTGTGCGGTAAATAATATGGCATACGATGAGGATGTACTGCACGAGGAGTGTGGAGTCTTCGGTATGTATGATTTTGATGGTACGGATGTAGCATCTACTATCTATTACGGATTATTTGCATTGCAGCACAGGGGGCAGGAAAGTTGCGGTATTGCGGTTAGTGATACGAGCGGACCAAAGGGAAAGATACTTTCCTACAAGGGAATGGGCCTTGTAAATGAGGTGTTCACACCGGAAGAATTAGAACGTATGAAAGGTGATATCGGTGTCGGACATGTCCGTTATTCGACTGCCGGTGCATCTACAAGAGAGAATGCACAGCCGTTGGTATTAAACTATGTCAAGGGTACCTTGGCACTTGCACACAATGGTAATCTGATCAACGCAAAGGAGCTGCGCCATGACTTAGAGTATACAGGTGCAATTTTCCAGACAACGATAGATTCCGAGGTGATTGCTTACCATATCGCAAGGGAGCGACTGAATTCTTCTTCCGCTGAAGAAGCTGTCCGCAGAGCCTGCCAGAAACTTAAGGGCGCATATGCCCTCGTGGTATCCAGTCCGAGAAAGCTGATTGGTGCAAGAGACCCTTATGGATTTAAGCCACTTTGCATCGGAAAGCGTGACAATGCTTACATCATTACATCCGAGACCTGTGCACTTGATACCATCGGTGCGGAGTATGTGCGTGATGTTTTACCGGGGGAGGTCGTTACGATTACACCGGAAAAAGGCATTGAATCGGATATGTCGATGGCACTTCCAAAAGGAAAAGAAGCGAGATGTATTTTTGAATATATCTATTTCGCGCGTCCGGACAGCCATATTGATGGCGTGAGTGTTTATGCAAGCCGTATTCGTGCAGGTCGTTTCCTTGCACAGGATTCCCCGGTAGAGGCAGATATTGTTACTGGTGTACCGGAATCTGGAAATGCTGCTGCGCTCGGATATTCTTTAGAATCCGGCATTCCATATGGTACTGCATTTGTCAAGAACAGTTACGTGGGTCGTACCTTTATTAAGCCAAAGCAGAGCAGCCGTGAATCCAGTGTACAGGTAAAGCTGAACGTGCTCAAAGAGGCAGTCGCAGGAAAACGTGTAGTCATGATTGATGATTCTATCGTCCGCGGTACAACTTCGGACCGCATTGTCCGTATGCTTCGTGATGCAGGTGCCACGGAAGTGCATGTAAGAATCAGTTCTCCGCCATTTTTATGGGCGTGCTATTTTGGAACCGATATTCCGGCTCGTGAGCAGCTGATTGCATATAATCGCACAATTGAAGAAATCCGTGAAGTGATTGGTGCAGATTCACTCGGATATCTTGGCATTGACCGCCTCGATGAGATGGTGGGAGGGCTGCCAATCTGCCGCGGATGCTTCACTGGTGAATATCCAATGGAGCCACCAAAGGAAGATATCCGTGGAGAATATTACGACAAAGAAATTGACCTTGAAAGAAAAATGGGAAGATAATATCTCCCTGAAGGAGGATAAGAATAGTGAGTACAGATAGATATACAAGTCCGCTTTCTGAGCGTTATGCCAGCAAGGAGATGCAGTACATTTTTTCTCAGGACATGAAGTTTACAACCTGGAGAAAATTGTGGATCGCATTGGCTGAGACAGAGATGGAACTTGGCCTTTCCGAGAATGGAAAGCCAGTCATCACGCAGGAGCAGATTGATGAGTTAAAGGCACATGTCAATGACATCAATTATGATGTGGCAGTTGAGAGAGAAAAATTAGTCCGTCATGATGTTATGAGTCATGTATATGCATATGGCCAGCAGTGCCCGAAAGCAGCAGGAATCATTCATCTTGGAGCAACTTCCTGTTATGTCGGAGATAATACAGATATTATCATTATGAATGAGGCATTGAAACTCGTTCACAAAAAGCTGGTAAGCGTGATCGCAGAACTTGCAAATTTTGCAAACAAGTACAAAGATCAGCCGACACTGGCATTTACCCATTTCCAGCCGGCACAGCCGACAACGGTTGGTAAGCGTGCAACACTGTGGTTACAGGAGTTCATGATGGATCTGGAGGATCTTGAGTATGTACAGAGTACATTAAAGCTTCTTGGATCTAAGGGAACAACCGGTACACAGGCAAGTTTCTTAGAGCTTTTTAATGGGGATCAGGAAACAATCGACAAGATTGATCCAATGATCGCAGAGAAGATGGGATTTAAGGCATGTTATCCGGTATCCGGACAGACCTATTCCAGAAAAGTAGATACCAGAGTTTTGAATATTCTTGCAGGCATTGCCGCAAGTGCACACAAGATGTCAAATGATATTCGTCTCCTGCAGCATCTGAAAGAAGTTGAGGAGCCATTTGAAAAGAACCAGATCGGATCTTCCGCAATGGCATACAAGCGTAATCCAATGAGAAGTGAGCGTATCGCATCATTATCCCGCTATGTTATGGTGGATGCACTGAATCCGGCAATCACTTCTGCAACCCAGTGGTTCGAGCGTACACTGGATGATTCTGCAAACAAGCGTCTTTCCGTTCCGGAAGGATTCCTTGCAATCGATGGAATTCTGGATCTGTGCTTAAATGTTGTAGACGGACTGGTCGTATACCCGAAAGTAATCTACAAGCATTTTATGGCAGAGATTCCATTCATGGCAACAGAGAATATCATGATGGATGCCGTAAAAGAAGGTGGAAACCGTCAGGAACTTCATGAGAAGATTCGTCAGCTTTCGATGGAAGCAGGCAAGACGGTAAAGGAAGAAGGCAAAGAGAACAATCTGGTTGACCTTATTGCTGCAGATCCTGCATTTGGACTTACCAAAGAGCAGATTGAAGCGAACTTAAAGCCAGAGCTTTATGTGGGACGCGCACCTCGTCAGGTGGAAGTATTCCTGCGGGATGTAGTTAATCCGGTGCTGGATGCAAATAAGTCTGAACTTGGTGTAAAAGCGGAGATTAATGTTTAATAGGTGAGTGAGAAAGCTGCGTATGTGCTGATGTAAAAGTTGGCGATACGCAGTTTTTTTGCGCATCGAAAAACTTTTGCATAAGATACGCGCTTTCTATCCATAATAAACAAAAAAGAAAGGCGGTTCTTATGGCACTTACAATTAAAATTATTGACATACACGCAAGACAAATTTTAGATTCCAGAGGAAATCCTACGGTCGAAGCGGAAGTCACGGCACAGACAGAGACTACGGGAAGAAAGAGTGTAGGCAGGGAATCTGTTCCGTCAGGAGCGAGTACCGGACAATTTGAGGCTATCGAGTTAAGAGATGGTGTTGAAGCATATTTTGGTCTGGGGGTGGAGAAAGTTGTATCACATATCAATGAGCGTATTCGGCAGGAACTGATGGGCATGAATGTGCTCGATCAGATCACCATCGATCGCAAACTCGTAGAACTGGATGGAACGGACAATAAGGGAAATCTGGGAGCAAATGCGCTGCTGGCAGTTTCGCTTGCCTGCGCCAGATGTGCGGCTACAGCTTTGGATATACCGCTGTACCGTTATCTTGGCGGAACAAATGCAAAGAGATGGCCAATGCCGATGATGAATGTGATCAACGGTGGTGCACATGCAAAGAACTCACTGGATTTTCAGGAGTTTATGATTGTTCCGGTGGGAGCGGATGATTTTGCACAGGCACTTCGGATGGGAGCGGAAGTTTATCATTTCTTAAGACAGATTCTTCACGAGGATGGGCTGCTCACCGCTGTGGGAGATGAAGGCGGATTTGCGCCGGATTTTGCGGATGCAAAAGAAGTCTTTGCCTATTTATCCCGCGCAGTGGAAAAAGCCGGCTATCAGGTAGGGGCCGATGTGGCGTTTGCGATGGATGCAGCAACTTCGGAGTTGTATCATGAGGAAGATGGTATGTACCATTTTCAGGATGGCATCCGTAGCGCAGAGGAGTTGATCTCTCTGTATGAGGATCTGATTCAGAATTATCCACTTATCTCGATTGAAGACGGACTTGACGAGGATGACTGGGAAGGCTGGCAGAAAATGACCACGCGCCTGGGAAAAGATGCAATGCTCGTAGGGGATGACCTGTTTGTCACCAATGTCAAGCGCATTCACTGTGGAATTGATCTTGCGGTGGCAAATGCAGTGCTGATCAAGGTGAACCAGATCGGAACATTGACAGAGGCGATGGATGCAATTGAACTTGCACAGAAAAGTGGCTACAAAGCCATTATTTCCCATCGTTCGGGAGAGACGGAAGATACCTTTATTGCGGATCTGGCAGTCGCAGTCAATGCCGGATGGATCAAAACCGGAGCTCCTTGCCGTGGAGAGCGCACCGCAAAGTACAATCAGCTCCTTCGGATCGGTGAAAACCTGTAAGAACCGGATTGGCAAAAAGTCCGATGGATGGAGGATATTTGGTAAAAACAAAAAATGCAATCGTGAGAGCAAGGAGTACGATCGCGGCAAAAGCAGAGTGATTCTGGCTGTTGCCGCGGTTTATTTTATTCTCGATACATAAAGCAAGAAAAACACCCAGAAAATAAAGCGTAATGTTGACTGCATCAGGCAATTTGGCAAAGACACCAGTGAGTGTATAGAAAGCAATCACAATAAAAGCCATACCGGAAAGAATCCCGATGGTGCGCGCAAACAGATAATTGGAAGGCAATTGCCTTTTTTCTGTGAACAACAATTCAATGATCGTCAGAAGAAGCATCGGGAAAAACAGAAGTTTCAGATGTTCCCAGGTGGATTCGTTGACTGCAGAGAACAGGGCAACAATGGGATTATCACCCGACCATTCGTAGGTAAAATGCAGTAAAACCCCGAGAACGGAGATAAACAGAAAGCGTGATAAAAAAGTTTTTAATGTCATAAATTAGCACCTCAAAAATATTTTATAAATGTTACATGCATGTAAAATTATGTTACAAAACAAAGAAGATTCTTAGAAATTCCTTAACCATGTTGTGTCTTACCTTCATTTGTGCTAGAACATAGCTAGAACGAATCATTCCAAAAGGAGGAATTCATCAATGAAAAAATTTCTGACAACGATCTGTGCGTTTTTTGTGCTGGCAGTTATTATGGGAAGCGGTGCGACAACGACAGAAGCAAAAACAGCCGCGTATACCAGTACAATTACAAAGGATTATCGCACGACCTGGTCAAATGGTTCCAAAAAAGTTTATCTGAACAAAAACCGCAATAAACTTTATTGTAAAAACCTGAAGACCGGAAAAGCACAGTTACTGCAAAAACTAAAGGTAGATTCGGAAAGTGATCAGAGTTATAACATTTCGTATGTATATGGAAATAACATCTATCTTAGCAGCATGTATGGAGCCGGAGATGGTGATACCTATGTCTACAATATGAAGACAAAAACTTATAAGCGTCTGAAAAAGTATTTTATTATTCAGGATGCTTATGATAAATATCTGATTACATCTGAATATATGCCGACAGATATTTCGCCATATCCAACCTATGTATATGAGATTACTTCAAAAGGGGTAAAAAAAGTGGCGAAACTTGGAAATAATACCTCATCGGCAGTGTTTGTAAATGGAAAAATTTATTATGCATCTTATCCAAAGCCGGAAAATGCAGATGAGTCGGAATTGTATCGGGTAAATATTTATACATGTAAAAAAGATGGATCTGCAAAAAAGAAAATATACACAAAGAATGCGGGAAAGAAAGATGGATATATCATCGTGTATGCCATTACCGATGATATCATTGACTATACAATGACAACAAAGGATGGTCAGCTTGTGCAGTATGAGTATAACCGCACGACCGGTAAGACACAAAAAGTAACACAGGAATAAAATAAGCGAAGAGTCACAGGTAATCTCCATGTGGCTCTTTCTTTTTTGGGCAAAAATGGTACAATAGGAGTAGTAAAAACAAAAGTTCACAGCAGAGAAAGAAGGAACGGATTATGTGGATTTTATATGCATTTGGTTCTGCTTTGTTTGCCGGACTTACGTCAATACTTGCAAAATGCGGTATTCGTAAAACAGATTCGAACGTAGCGACGGCTATTCGTACAGTGATTGTGCTGTTTTTTTCCTGGATCATGGTGTTTGTTGTAGGAGCGCAGAGTGGAATAAGCGAAGTTTCCATGACGACATGGATTTTTCTTGTTTTGTCCGGTGCAGCGACAGGCGCATCCTGGCTTTGTTACTTTAAGGCATTGCAGATCGGGGATGTGAATAAAGTTGTTCCGATTGATAAGTCCAGCACGATTCTGACGATCGTATTGGCATTTTTGTTTTTAAAAGAGAAAATCAGCATTCCAAAACTCATCTGTGTGGCACTGATTGGTATCGGTACTTATCTGATGATTACCAAAAAAGAAACAGGAAAAGAGAAGAAGAGTGGAAAAAGCTGGCTTTTTTATGCGGTATTGTCCGCGGTGTTTGCCAGCCTGACATCGATTCTCGGAAAAGTTGGAATTGAGGGGGTAAATTCCAATCTTGGTACAGCAGTTCGTACGATCGTTGTTCTGATTATGGCATGGATTGTTGTATTTGTTACGGGAAAACAGAACACAATAAAAGAGATTGATAAGAAAGAACTTGGTTTTATCTGTTTATCGGGGCTGGCAACCGGAGGCTCCTGGCTTTGTTACTACAAAGCATTGCAGGACGGACTTGCCAGCGTGGTCGTACCGATTGATAAATTAAGTATTGTAGTGACGATCGTATTTTCCTACATCGTGTTCCATGAGAAACTCAGCCGCAAGGCTTTGCTTGGATTGGTGCTGATCATAGGGGGAACACTCTGGATGGTTTTCTTATAAAACATATAGGATAGGAAAGGGGAAGGCTTATGTTAAAAGAATGGAAGGAATTGGATAAACCGGGAGAGGAAGAATTAAAGCAGCGTCTGGATGCCGCAAAAGAGAAACTGGCAAGACAGCAGCTTTTGATCAAGGAACAGAAGATACCGGTACTGGTCGTGATGGAGGGATGGGGAACCTCCGGCAAGGGGTACAGTATTGGACAGATTATCCAGAACATTGACCCACGTTTTTTTAAGGTTGAGTCAATGCAGAAAAAGACAGAAGAAGACGAGCGAAAACCGTTTTTGTACCGGTATTTTGCAAAGATTCCGGAGGCTGGAAAATTTGTATTCTTAGATACTGCATGGATGGATGAGATTACCGACGCAAGTCTGCATAAAGAATTGTCGGATACGGCATATACGAACCGTATTGAGAGCGTCCGACGTTTTGAGCGACAGATGACAGATAATGGATATCTTGTCATGAAGTTCTTTTTGCATATTTCCCAAAAGGAACAGGAAAGGCGGATCCGGAATCTAGAAGATGAAAAGGATACGACGTGGCGCGTCGGCAAGAAGGATTTGTGGCAGAATAAGCATTATGACAAATGCCTGGATGCATTTTCTTCCTATCTGAAAAATACGAACATGCCGTCTGCGCCGTGGTATATTGTGGATGCAAAATCAAAGAAATGGACAGAAGTTCAGATATTAGAAACTCTGACGCGTGGAATCGAGATTGCATTAAGTAATCATCAGATGGCGGTTCCGCTTTTGCAGAATGTATTCCCGCTAAAACGTATGCCGCTGCTGGCGGAGATTCCGTTGGACAAGCAGATCGGGGAAGAGGAATACAAAAAAGAATTAAAGCAGCTGCAGCAGCGCCTTGGCGAACTGCACAATCGTCTGTACCGTAAGAAAGTGCCTGTGATCATTGCCTACGAAGGCTGGGATGCCGCTGGAAAAGGCGGAAATATCAAACGGATTACCGGAGCACTCGATCCGCGTGGATATGAGGTGCATCCGATTGCAAGTCCGGAGCCGCATGAGAAGGCAAGACATTATCTGTGGCGTTTCTGGACGAGACTGCCAAAAACCGGACATATTGCGATTTTTGACCGTACATGGTATGGAAGAGTCATGGTCGAGCGTCTGGAGGGATTCTGCAGTGAAAATGACTGGATGCGTGCCTATAATGAAATCAACGAGTTTGAGAAGGAACTTCATGACTGGGGCGCAGTCATTATCAAGTTCTGGGTACAGATTGACAAAGATACCCAGCTTGCCCGTTTTACAGACCGGCAGAATACACCGGAGAAACAGTGGAAGATCACGGATGAAGACTGGCGTAACCGTGAAAAGTGGGATGAATACGAGGCTGCGGTCAATGAGATGATCGCAAAGACGAGTACGACCTATGCGCCGTGGCATATTCTTGAGTCAGTAGATAAGAAATATGCAAGAATCAAAGCTCTGAAAATTGTAATTCACGAGCTGGAAAAAGCGTTAGAATAAGGAGATTAGAAATGAATTCAGTGGAAAATTATGATTTGCGTTATCTGGAACCAAAAGATTTGGATCAGTATAATGCGTTACTTCGTTATACGTTTCAGGTAACGGAAGATGAACTTATTGCAACAGGCTGGAAAGATGAAGAAATCAAGCAGTCAAAGTTCCCGGTATTGGAACGCGCAGATGTATTGGGATGCTTCGATGGGGATACATTGATTTCCCAGTTTGCGGTCTATCCACTGAAAATGAACATCTATGGAGAAGTTTTTCAGGTAGGATTTGTCACAAGTGTCTGTACTTATCCGGAGTACACCGGACAGGGAATCATGAAAAAGCTCATGATACAAAGCCTTACCCATATGAAACAGCAGGAAAAGTCTTTTGCTCTGCTGTATCCATATTCGATTCCTCTGTATCATCATCTGGGATGGGAAATTATTTCCAATAAGATATCCTTTAACATCAAGGACCGGCAGATTCCGACCAAGGTCAAAGCACCGGGGTATGTACGGCGTGTGGCGTGGGACAGTTCTGATTTTCATGAACTGCATTCACATTTTGCATCGATCACGCACGGCTGCCTGTTCCGCAATGCGCTGGCATGGGAAGAGTACTGGCGTTGGGATGAGGACGATACGAACGTGGCAGTCTATTACAATACAAAGGACAAGCCATGCGGATTCATGGTATACCTCATCAAAAACGATATTATGCATATCAAAGAGATGATCTATCTGAACCGCGAGGCAAAGAAGGGACTGTGGGAGTATATACATGCCCACGATTCCATGATTGATGAAGTGCATGGAAATACGTATTTCAGCGAACCGATCGCTTTCGAGATGGATGATGGGGACATCAAAGAATCCATTCGCCCGTATGCAATGGGAAGAATTATTGATATCGAAGAATTTCTCAAAAATTATCCATGCGATCCGGACGGTGGAACACTTTACATTGAACTGGATATCACCGATAATCTTCTGCCTTGGAATGACCGTATTTTCCGTTTGTGTTTTTCGGATGGAAAATGTACCTTGACACATGAGCCGGCAGAGTACCGGCTCAAGATGGAGATAGGGACATTGACAACGCTTTTACTGGGCTATAAGACAGCCGAGCGTCTATATGCGTTAGAACGTATTGAAGGAAAGCAGGAAGCTGTGGACCGGCTCGATGATGTGCTGTTCCACAAGATTCCTTACATATCCGATTACATTTGATCAGAACCTGCCTGCATTAAATTTTTTCGACAGTGGAAGAAGGCAGGAATCAAAAAGCAATCTGCAAAAATCCAAGCCAGTGGGCTGGCAAAACATGCTGCGGAATATCCAAATAGTGGCACAAATGCCAGTCCCACGAGCGCACGGGCAATCATTTCAAAAACACCGGCAAATACTGCAAAGCCGGAAAATCCCATTCCCTGAATAAGAAAACGAACGATATTGACCAAAGCCAGCGGGATATAAAAGACGGCATTGGTAATAAGAAATTGTCTTGCCTGTGCAACGACAATGGTTTCTTTCGGGTCGACGAACAGGTAAACAAGATTCTGACCCAAGACGATCAGCACAAGAAGAATGATGACAGAGTAGACAGCTCCAAGAATCACAGCGGAGCGGAGTCCCTGTCCAAGCCGGTCAAGCTTTCCGGCACCTACGTTTTGTCCGCCGAAAGTGGCCATGGTAGAACCAAGTGCGTCGAAAGGACATACTACAAACATGGAAATTCTGCTTCCGGCTGTCATGGCTGCGACAGCAGCGGAACCGAGGGAGTTGACCGCAGTCTGTAAAATGACACTTCCGATAGCAGTGATCGAATACTGTAATCCCATAGGAAGTCCCATGATCAAAAGATATTTTACATAGAAAGGATCCAGATTCCAGTCCTCACGTTTCAGGTGAAGAATTTCAAATTTCCAGATGATCAGTATCAGACAGAGGATGCCGGATACCGCCTGCGCCAGCACGGTAGCAAAAGCAGCACCAAATACACCCCAGTGAAAGACTACGATAAACAGCAGATCCAGTCCGACATTGAGCACAGCGGCCAGGATCAGAAAAACGACCGGTGTGATGGAATCTCCAAGCGAACGCAGGTATGCGGATAATATATTGTAAAGGATGATGGCAGGGATGCCGGCAAAAATGACAACGATATATTGATAAGATAAATCAATAATATCCGATGGTGTGCGCATCCAAAGAAGAATATCGCGGCAGAATACCACGGTAAGTACTGTGAGCGTACCTCCGAAAAGAATGGATAATATCGCAGAGTTACCTACATATTTGCGGAGTCCGTCGTAATCTCTTGCGCCAAAACGCTGGGCAATCGGAAGGGCGAATCCATTACAGATGCCCTGACAGAATCCGATGATCAGAAAGTTGATACTTCCGGTAGCGCCTACAGCGGCAAGCGCGGATACACCAAGAAAGCGGCCAACGATAATTGTGTCCACCAGTCCATATACCTGTTGAAAAAGCATTCCCATAAGAAGCGGAACGGCAAAGCCGAGAATGAGTTTCATCGTAGAACCGCTTGTCATCTCTTTTGTTGTACCTTTTCCCATAATTTGTCTCCTTATCCTGAACATTTTTTCACAATGTGAATCTATCTTATCACGATTTTTCAAAACTTCAAGAGGGTAAATTGCGAAATTTAACGATATTTTACAGGGGGGGAATTCTTTACAATTTTATAAGGATGCGGTACTATTATTAAGTAGATGTTTAGCCTGTTGTCTCCATGCCGGAGACAGTTATAACAGTGCTTTTGTTCATCAAATAGAGGAGGCAACATGAAAAACTGGGAAAACAATATTCGAAAAGTCGTTCCATACGTTCCAGGCGAACAGCCAAAGAAGGAGCGTATGATTAAATTAAATACAAACGAGAATCCGTATCCACCGGCACCGGGGGTCGCAAAAGCGGTAGCAGATGTAGATATTGATCGTCTGCGCCTGTATCCGGATCCGGTTGTGGCAGATCTGGTACAGGGAATTGCTGACTTTTATAAGGTAGAGAATAATCAGGTCTTTGTCGGAGTGGGTTCCGATGATGTGCTGGCTATGATCTTTATGACATTTTTTAATGCCAAGGAGCCGATTCTGTTTCCGGATATCACATATTCCTTTTATGATGTGTGGGCAGAAATGCTTCGTATTCCATATGAGCGCATTCCGTTGGATGATGAGTTTAAAATCCGCACAGAGGACTATAAAAAGGCAAACGGTGGTGTGATCTTTCCGAATCCGAATGCACCGACCGGTGAATTGATGACATTAGAGCAGATCGAGCAGATCATTCAGGCCAATCCGGATGTCATTGTTGTGGTGGATGAAGCATATATTGACTTTGGCGGCGAGAGTGCTTTGCCCCTGATTGATAAATATGACAATCTGATTGTTGTACAGACATTCTCAAAATCCCGTTCCATGGCAGGATCACGTATCGGATTTGCAATCAGTAATCCGGTACTGATCAAGTATTTAAATGATGTGAAGTATTCCTTTAATTCCTATACGATGGATACGATTACAATCGCAGCAGGCACCGCGGCAATCAAAGACCGTGCATACTTTGAGATGACACGTGATAAGATTATAAAGACGAGAGAATGGACGAAGCAGGAACTGAAGAAACTTGGTTTCGTGTTTGGCGATTCTAAGAGTAACTTCATATTTGCCAGACATCCACAGGTATCCGGGGAAGCTTTGTTTGAAGCTTTGAAAGAAAAAGATATCTATGTACGGCATTTCAGCAATCCGGCCAGAATCAATGAATATCTGCGTATTTCCATTGGCACGGATGAGCAGATGCAGGAGTTTATTGATTTCCTGAAGGCATATATAAATCAGTAAAAGAATAAGTAAATCTAAGAAATGAGGACAAAATATTGTTTAAGCATTATCTGATCGTTTTTTTTGTTTCCATGGTACCGCTGATCGAACTTCGTGGAGCAATTCCCTATTCGCAGATATTTCATCTTCCGACGATACCATCGTACATGATAGCGATTATTGGAAATATGTTGCCGGTACCGATCATTTATCTGTTTGCACGCAAGGTGCTTGTATGGGGCACGGATAAGCCGGTCATTGGCAAGTTCTTTACCTGGTGTCTTGAGAAGGGGAAAAAAGGCGGCGAAAAGCTGCAGGCGAAGGCCGGAAGAGGTCTTTTTGTAGCATTATTACTGTTTGTTGGAATTCCGGTTCCGGGAACCGGTGCATGGACAGGAACATTAGCAGCCAGTATCCTGGACATGGATTTTAAATCTACTATTGCAGCAGTCATGCTTGGCGTACTGCTTGCGGGAGTAATTATGATGGTACTGAGTCTCGTAGGAGTTAGTATCTTCTAGTCAAAGGAAATGTAACAATATTATGAAAGAAAAGCAAAAGAAAACACATTCTATGCCCAGACAGATCCGTTGGGATAAGCTGGACAATACGGCACATTTATTTCCTTCCATTGCGGGAGAAAATATGACAAATGTATACCGGATCAGCGTGACGCTCAAGGAAGAAATTCAAAAAGAATATCTGCAGCAGGCACTTGATATGGTATTGCCGAAGTTCGACGGATTTAATGTCCGGCTAAGGACCGGTGTGTTTTGGTATTATTTTGAGGAAAATGGAAAGAAAGCTCCTCGCGTGACCGAGGAAACGATGTTTCCGTGCCGCTTTATTCAGCCGAACAGGAATCACAGTTATCTGTTTCGTGTCACATATTATCAGAAACGTATCAATCTGGAAGTATTTCATGTGCTTACGGACGGTATGGGAGGAATCAATTTTCTCCGGGAACTGACCTATCAGTATCTGCGGCTTGTGCATCCGGAACTCGGAGGGCAGGATGGACTGAGTGTGGATACATCGTTGAGCCGCGAGGATAGCTTTGTCAGAAATTATAAAAAAGGCAGACCGAGTGGATTTAATAAGGAAAAAGCATATCTGATCCATGAGGACAGGCTGCCGGCAGGCGAGTTTGGCCTGATGCATGGAAGGATGCCGGTACAGCAGCTCAAAGAGGTCGCACATCGGTACCATGCGTCTTTGAATGAATACCTTGTGACGGTATTTGTGTGGAGCGTATATACGCAGCTGTTGCATGGTATGCCGGGAGGGCGGCCAATCCGTGTGGCAGTGCCGGTGAATCTGCGTCCGTATTTTGATTCCGATACGACAAAGAATTTCTTTGTCATGGTCTCTGCAGAGTTTCGTCCACAGAAGAACACATATACGTTTGAGGAAGTTCTGGTTATTATACAGGAGAGCCTGCACAAGCAAATCAATAAGGAACATCTCGAGGATTTATTTTCTTACAGCGTGTCCAATCAGATGAACAAGCTTATGCGTCCGGTACCGCTTTTTCTGAAGAATATAGCGATGCGGATTGTGTATTCGAAGTCAGCGGTGGCCAATACGACAACGATTACCAATATCGGAAATATCAAAATTGACGAGTTATATCAGCCGTATATTGAGATGTTCCATTCATTTATTGCCATGTCAAAGGGACAGTATCTGAAAGGAACGATCTGTTCGTATCAGAACACGCTGGTATTTACGTTCAGTTCCATTTTTGCGGAGGCAACCGTACAGAAAGCCTTTTTCCGCAAAATTGCAGAGGATGGTGTAGAGGTAAGTATAGAAACAAATGGGGTGTATTATGAGTAGATGTCAGAAATGCAATGTGATCATTTTAGATCACACGGATCGTTGCCCATTGTGTAAGCATGTACTTGAAGAAGATGGGACTTCCACAGAGGATATGTACCCGAATGCCATTGCGGTCACAAAGCGGTTTCGATTTCTGGAAAATTTATTTTTATTTTTGTCTATTTTGATTGAATGCCTTCTGGTTTCCATCAATTACAGTGCAGATCCGCAGGTTCCGTGGAGTATTGTAGTGGGACTGGTGTTCATCTATGCAAATATCGTATTCCGGCTTGCGATTGTGGGCAAATCGGGATATATGTTTAAGACAATCAGTCTGATTATTCTGGCGGTTGCCATGATGCTTGGCATTGATTATGTGACGGGATATCGCGGATGGTCATTGGATTTTGTAGTTCCGTCTGCGATTCTTGTGGTGGATCTGGTTATTTTTCTGCTGATTCTGATTAACCGCAGAAACTGGCAGAGTTACATGATGACAGAGATACTGACCATATTGCTCAGTCTGATTCCGGTTATTTTGCGGTTGATGGGAATGATCCACTTCAAATATCTCGTATGGATTGCTTTTGGAACCTCAGTATTTTTATTTCTGGGGACTTTGATCTTAGGTGACCAGAGAGCACGAACAGAGTTAAAACGGAGATTTCACGTATGATAGAGAACGAAGCAAGTGTTAAGGGACGTGTAATAGCAGAACTTCTTTCCCATCTTACCAATGATCTGCAGATTGGAAAGAAAATCAAAAGCGGAGAACTTAGAAAGCGGTTAAAAGAGCCAGCGTGGCACGTGCCGGAATGCTTTAATATGACAAATATTGACATGGAAAACTTCTCCATGAAGCTGTTGTCCCTAAAGGAGAATCCAGGGCAGGATTATGTGATCTTACAGTTGCATGGTGGCGGTTATATGGGGGCGGTGCGCAATGCATATTATGTGTTTGCCGGCCTGTACAATGAAGTGAGCAAAGGCTGCAATGTGCTGACACCGGATTACCGCGTCGCACCGGAACATCCGTATCCGGCGGCACTGGAGGATGCGCTCGCATCCTATCAGTGGCTTTTGGACAAAGGCTATTATGGGGAGCAGATCATTGTTGCCGGGGATTCTGCAGGCGGTGGACTTGCCATGGCGTTGTGTATGTATCTGAAAGATCATCATATGCCGATGCCCGGCGGAGTTATTGCCATGTCTCCATGGACAGATCTGACAGCCAGTGGAGAGTCCTACACGACCAACTACGAAAAGGATCCTTTGTTTGGCAATACCAAAGAAAGCCTGATCTATGTCAACGATTACGCTGGAGATCACGACAAGATGGATTACTATATTTCTCCATTGTTTGGAGATTTCCGGGGATTTCCACCGATGCTGATTCAGGTAGGATCGCTGGAGATGCTTCTGAGTGATTCGGTATCCGTTGCTGCAAAGGCACGGCAGCAGGGCATTCGTGTGCGTTTAAGCATTTATGAAGGAATGTTCCACGTATTTCAGATGGCATACCTGAATATACCGGAGTCGAAGAAAGCGTGGGCAGAAGTTGGCAAATTTGTAGATGTGCTCCGAAGTGATTCCTCGTTGGGATAGAAGAGGAGAATCAAAACACAGAAGAGACAAAGAAAGCGGGAATTTCATGATTGTATATGACAGAGCACAGATGGCACCATCTGTACAGGGAAAATATCCGACACTTGACAGTTTGTACAATACCATACCGCGTAATACCAGAGAACATATGGAGCGTGTGGGACGCTATAGTGAGTGCTTTTTTGAAGAATTGTGCAGACGGTTTCCGGATGCTATGGCGCGGTCGGTTCATGCGTCTTTTCCAGCAAAAAGTGAAGCAATTTTTCGGTATCATGATTTGGGACGAGCTTACATTCCGGCCTCAATTTTGAACAAGGTAGGAAAATTAACGGACGAAGAACGTCAGATTATACAGAATCATACGATTTATGCTGCAAATGCAGTGGAATCGGTTTATCAATTTCCTTTTCAGGGGGAACTGCTCGAGGACTTTTTTGATGTTGCGATGTATCATCATGAACGGTACGACGGAGAAGGATACCCGTTTCATAGAAAGGGAGAGGAAATACCGCTTTTGGCGCGGATTTGTTCTCTCGCAGACGTGTTTGATGGAATCGTGAGCTGGAAACCTTACAAACCAAAACAGACGACCAGACAGCAGGCAGGAGAAATCATTTTATCTGAGGCGGGCAAACAATTTGACGCACAGCTTGCAAAAATATTTGTTGAGATGATTCCACAGTTGCCGGCGGATACCGAGGTGGGCTGGGAAATAAAATAATAGAGAGTATTATAGTGTTAAGAGGAAATGCAAATGAAAAGGGAGAAAAGACAAAAGACACCCGGGCAAACGAAAAAAGAAAAGAAAATAAGGCGGAGTCTGATCAGCCGGTTTGATTGGCTGAACCGTTTTAAGCATTGGTGGCTGGGCGGTGTCAGCGTAAGGCGGAGCCTTTTCCGGGTGAAGGCGGCGTGGCAGACACTTGGCATTTTAATTGCAATATTAATGGTTGGGTATGTAATGGCTGCTATTTATACGCAGTCAGGAGAATTTATTATAAGTCTTGACCGGGAGATGGCAGATGATGGCTTCCTGTTGTCTGAGACCACCGATTTTTCAGAAAAATTGATTACGTTATATGGAACAGCTGTGACAGATGCCAATAATATCAGCATATTTGATATTGACCGTAATGTCATGAATGTGGATGGTGAGCATAACGGAATTGATTATGTGGCGTATACGTTTTACATAAAAAACAATACATCAGAAGAGCATAATTACAGGTATGAGCTGATGATAAGAGATAAAGATAAAGGCATGGAAAAAGCAGCCTGGGTCATGCTTTTTAAAAATGGAAAACAGGGAATCTACGCAATGCAGGGAGCAGATGGCAAGCCTGAGTCACAGCAATCCGTTTCAGAATTCCCATTTATGGAGTATGCCAGTGACAAAATGAAGAAAGCACAGGCAGATCCACCATCCAATCTGGCAGACGGCAAAAAATACGAACTGACGACGATCCCGTTTGAGGCGAATGATATGGTATGTACCGGCTTAAGAAAAGGAATAAAGCCGGGAGAGTATGATAAGTATACAGCCGTCATTTGGGCAGAGGGAGAAGATCCGGAATGTGTAGATGATATTTTAGGTGGTTATATTGAACTGACTATGAAATTTATTTATTAAGGTTATCTGTTAAATAATACATAGGAGAGGTATGAATATGAAGAAAAAGAGAAAGAAGATCGGAAAACTGCAAACGAAAAAATTGCGGGCAGCAATTGTGATGGCATTGGTATGTGTCCTGATGTTATCGGGTGCAACCTATGCGTGGTTCACATTGGGAAACACGGCGAGAGTTAATAGTCTGTCTTTACAGGTAAGTTCCGAGGGAAAACTTTATATTGGTTCGAAGGAGGGGGAACTTGGAAATAAAAAGACAGAGATCAGTCTGGCTTCGAATGATACACAGATTTTGTATCCGTGTACAACGGATGCAACAGGAAAAACCATGTATAGTCCGAAGTACGACTCTGATAAAGTAGTCAATGGTGCAGAGGAAATTAAAGAGGCACAGAAGAAAGATTATTACTATGAGAAAGACATCTGGCTGAAAGTGGAAGAAACAGGAAAAGGTTCTTCCGCAAACGAGTATGCGATTACATTAGCAAAGAATGCAGGTGAAGATGGTGGTACTTTCGTAAAAGCAAAATCAGGTGCGTCAGGTGGCGCGGAGAATTGCGTGAGGGTCAGCTTTACAGTAAATGGAAATGTTTCGATGTATGAGCCGAATAATGCGTCACATAATAACGGGGATAAGGCAACAGATAATAGTGGAAAAAAATATACAGGCGCAATACATAAGCAGGGTAAGGGTGGAACATTTGAAGAAGAGCAGGGAACAGTTTACTATTCCGGTGATTCTTCAGAGTTGTTCAAAATCAAAGCAAATACACCTACAAAGGTAACTATCCGTGTCTGGTTTGAAGGAACGGATAATGACTGCACGAACGATATTCAGAATGCGCAGATTACAAGTCAGTTAAAATTTGTATCACACAAGATTACAAAATAGGAAAATACAGAGTACAATTTACAAAAGATTGATTAAAAGACAGGGTACGATAAGATGAATGGATTTTTTTATTATTTTTACAATATGATGAGAAATATCTTTGGTCTGTTATGGAATGTGGTGGTAGCTATCTGGGAGGCCATCGTAGGCATTCTGGATGTAGATTTTTATATCAGACTATTTGATACCTATAAGGATGAGATGTCACCGGCAGGGTGGATTTCTGCGATTCTGGTACACATTATAGTTCTTGTAATTTTTGTGCTGTTAATATATCTGATTATCCGGGGACTGCGGGTATTGCTTCGGTTCAAAGTACCAGTAGTAGAGTATGAGAAGATGAAGGATGAGGTTGTCACACTCAAACGCGAAGTCATGCGGGCAAATTATGAGAAAGACAAAATCCTTGCAATGAAGATTACAGATCTTGGCATGGAAGTAAATCCGGAATTAATGGAAACCGGATTGGATGAGCGCCTGGAGAATCTGGATACGGAAGAAAAAGAAAAGGATATGCCTGCAGATGCAGATATGAATGCAGCAACCGGCCCGGATGATGGGGAAACAGAGAATGTGGAAGAGACGAAGGAAACTGTTCAGGAGAAAACAGCAGAACTGACCCCGGAAGACGCAGAAGCAGCAGAGCAGCTTAGCCTGGCAGAAAAGCAGGCAAAGAAGCGCCGTTACGAGGTGTTCCATTATACAGGCGAAAGACGTTTCCCACGTCTTACCGCTGTGGATCAGACCTATTTAAGTCCGGAGTATGCAGCACCTGTTTATAGAAAGGACTATACACTTGAGGAACTGTGCATTAATTTCCGGAATTTTGCAGCAGGGCAGTTGGGTCTGTATTATGATCTGGAAATTGTCAAACAGGTATTTGCATCCTTTGGTGCAGCCAAGATGCTGATCCTGCAGGGTATTTCCGGAACCGGTAAAACATCACTTCCTTATGCATTAGGTCAGTATATTGAAAATCCAAGTCTGATCTGTTCCGTGCAGCCATCCTGGCGTGACCGGACGGAGCTTTTTGGATATTATAATGATTTTACAAAGAAATATACAGAGACCGAATTTTTAAAGACACTGTATGAAGGTCATTATCAGGAAGACTTAAGGTTCGTCATTCTCGATGAGATGAACATCGCCAGAGTAGAGTATTATTTTGCAGAGATGCTCTCCATTCTGGAATTACCTCGTGAAGAGGAACGGTTTATTTCGGTCGTTTCCAACGGAAGCGCAGGAGACCCGAATAAGATGGTGGATGGAAAAGTATGGATCCCGTCGAATGTATTGTATGTAGGAACCATCAATAATGATGACTCTACTTTTGCGGTTGCAGATAAGGTGTATGACCGTGCAATTCCAATTGATCTGGATGATAAGGCAGCTCCATTTGATACACCGGAGACACCTGCGATGCGTATCAGCTTTGATTATCTGAACCAGTTATATGCAGAGGCAAAGAAAGCACATCCACTGTCAGAGGAAATGCTGGTAGAACTGGATAAACTGGACGCTTATCTGATCAAGCACTTCCGCCTGACCTTTGGTAATCGTATTTTAAGGCAGATCAAAGACTTTGTACCATGTTATATAGCATGTGGTGGAACAGAGCTTGGTGGCATCGATTTTATGTTTGCCAAAAAGATTCTCCGTAAATTTGAATCCCTGGGTCTTGGATTTATCCGGGATGAGATTGATGGGTTAATTCTTTATTTGGACAAGACCTTTGGCGAACAGGAGATGAAAATAAGCAAGGAATATCTGCTGAGACTTAAGAGAATGAGCGGAAGTTAAAGGTGATATAAATGGTATATGACGAGTTTTCGGATGACGTAAAAAATACATATGCAAAAATGACAGCAGAGCGGGGACGGTATGCAGATGATAAGTTTTACAAATATTTTTACAATCTGCTGGAAACCGGAGCAAACTATGTGGATTTTTCGTTTGTACGTCTGGTAAAAACGGTAGATGAAAGATGGGTAGAGACGATTGAAAATGCCATGCAGTCTCTGCAGTATGTTATCTTAAATCCCCGTAAGTTTATTGAGGAACAACGCGAAGTCGTGAACATCGCAATCGCAAGAAATATATCGACAGAATCGGTCAGACATCTTCTGCAGCACAGTAATTATATCGACAAATATAATGAAAAGGATGGGACCGTAATCCCCAACCGGATTCTTAATGTGTATAAGGAAGAAAGCTTAAACACCTATGAGAACCGTTTTATCTGCACGCTGGTGGGAGAATTGCAGTTCTTCATTAATAAAAGATATGATGCAATTTTCGAGGCCAGTAAGGATGAGCTGGGTGCTTATCTTGAAATGAATTCCAAGGTAGATAATTATACAGAAACCGTCGATTATAAGATGCAGATTAAAATTCGGGATAAGCAGACGGATAAGGTAAATGAGAGTGAGCAGGAGGATATTTTTTCCCGTGTAATACGTCTTCACAGGCTTATAAATACATTGGTCAGCAGTGAGTTTATTATGACAATGCGCCGTTTTCCGGCGGTGCATCACCCAATCGTAAAGACAAATGCAATTAAGAAGAACCGGGATTACAAGGCATGTTATGAATTGTGGAATTTCATACACAGTTATAGCCAGGTAGGAGTATCGGTCAATCTGCTGCGTCAGGATCCCAATATATCCAGAGAATTTGAAAAGGATATCTATGATTCTATCGTGTGGAACTATTCCATGCTTCATAATTATCTGAATGATGTGGATGAATTAAACATTGACAGGAAACCCAGAAAAAAGGAAATGGACAATCAGTATATCCGGCAGGTGCTTGAAGAAATTGTACAGGGAATGCCGAATGTACCGGATGCTACCCTTAGAAAACTGATACAGAATGAGCTTACTGAGATTCAGAATCGACGTAAGCAGGAAAAGAAAACAGCAGAAAAAGTACTGAAGAAAAAGCGTAAGCGATTTCTTCGTAAAAGTACAGATGCAGATAAATTATGAAAAAAAAATTAGTATTTTTGCGGGAAACATTTTTCCTGGCAGTGGTTATTATCCTGTGTACCCTGATCATTGCTGTTTCCAAGGGATATCATCCGAGTTTGTTTGGATATCAGGTTTTAAGGGTGCTTACTCAGAGTATGGTTCCGGCTTTAGAGGAAGATACGCTCATTTTGATCAAAAAGGTGCCGCAGGAAGAAATCAGGGAGAATGATATCATCACATTTGTGTCAAAAGATCCGACGCTTTTAGGGTATTACAATACGCACCGTGTAGTAAGGATTGAGAAAAATCCGGATACTGGTGAAATCTCTTATATAACAAAGGGTGATATCAATACACTTGAGGACTTGTATCCGGTCTCTTATGAGGATATTGCAGGGAAGCTCGTGTGTGTGCTTCCGTTTGGAAACTGGATTGGGCGCGGAATGACAAAGCTTGCAAATAAACGTACCTATTTTTTTATTGTAATGCTGCCATTATTACTTTGCCTGATTTCTTATATCTGGCAGATATTTCATATATTAGTACTGGAGGAAGAGGATCTTCCGCAGGAAGAAAAACAGGATGTAGAACAAAGCGCAGAACAGAAGATAAAGCAATATGATGAAAAAAAATGATCATAAAAGAAAAAAACTTCATATCGATCGTCAACTGCTGTTAAAGGGAGAGATGGTGCTGCTTGTAGCAATTTCTATCATTACAGTGACGATTGCATGGTTTCGGCTTCAGAACTCCGCATTGGTCAAGGGACTGGAACTTGGAACCTACGGTTCGGATTATATTAAGGTCGCATTGGAACCGGGCGGGCAGGATGTGAGTACATTGGATGAAAATGCGCGCAGCATTGATATCAATATGCCTAATTTTTACAATGTGGAGAAGGATAGTCAGGGAAAGACGCTGCTGGCACCTGGTGTGAGTGGAGAGTTGAATCTTTACATTACTGCATTAAGTCCAAATGTCAGCCAGTGCCGTATCAACACAGAATGTATTCCACTATTTGGAACTGAGGATGCAGGCCAGAGTACACTTACTGCGGAGCAGACGCAGATGCAGGAAAGTCTGAAGAAACTGGTAAAGGGGCATATCCAGTTTTACAGCAACCGTACAAAGAATGTGACAACCGGTACCTATTCTTTTAACGGTCTGATCGGAGAAAGCAGCGAGAATGATAACACTTATGCGACGCTGACAATTCCGCTGGAACAAAAAGTTGAAAAACCAGTGACCATATACTGGGTATGGTTTTATGAGTATTCGGATATACCGCAAGAGGGAAGAAACCGTACAGATGGTGGCTGTTACTATGATATGGATAAGATCAAAGCAGCATTGGCTGCGGGGGTAACTACCGGAAGCAGCATAACAGTGGATGACCTGAACAGATATGTGCAGCAAATGAACGAAGAACAGAAAAACCTGTATTATGATTATGGGGATACGCGGATCGGGCTGAATGTTCCGAATATACAGTTCCATATTGTAGTCAATGCGTTGGAAGGAGATGGCACTGTTTCCGCAACAGAACCTTAAGGAAAGAAAAATCCGAAATGGGGCAGAAATATGACAGAAAAAATAGACAATCAGGAGAAAAAACAAAGAAAAATCAATAAAAAAGATCAGCGCAGGGGAGCTGTCGTTGTGACATTGCTTCTTGTCTTTGCTGCATTATTAGGAACGTTTGCATGGTACACAATCTCGTCGCAGAGGAAAATCGACAGTGAAAAGAAAAATGTCATGGTTCCTTATTTCCTCTATCTGAAGAATGCCACAGATGAAAATTCGTTGAATTTTTCAGTTGGAAACCTGCATCCGGGGCAGACACTTTCGGAAGTAATCTGTGTGACAAACAAAGTGCCGGATGATGATAAAGGAAATGTGGATTATGAGATTTCGCGTGAGAGTAAATTCGAATATGAACTGGAATTGGCCTATACAGAAAATCTGCCTGTAAACTACAATGTCTATGAACTTCGCGAGGATGAAAATGGCAATGTGATTGTCAGCTACATAGAGGGAGAAGCAGATAAAGAAAAGAAATTTTCTAAAATATCTGATTTACCGATGCAAAAAACAGACAATACTGCAATAAGCAGAAACGAAGTGTTCGGTACAGGTGCGGATTTAAGTAATGTTGTAAACAAAGGAATCTATGATTCCTACACGAAAGGCGGTGTAGTAGGTGGAACGGAGCCGCTGACACTGACAACAAGCCTTGCACAAGATGGAACAGTTGTTTATGACAAAGACTTTTATCTGATTGAGATATCCTGGAAGGATGGAATTGATTTCAGTAACTATACAAAGGAAACGGATCTCGTGGATGTCATTGTGCGTGCACTTCAGCCGAAGCCTTCGGAGAAAGTACAGGCAGAAAACTAATGTTAATATAAGTGGTATATAGAGATGAAAGATTTAGAAATCATTGAAAATACAGAAAATACACAAACTTCAAAATTCAGAAAAAGAATACGAAACAGGAAGAAAAAGAGACGGATTCTTTTACTTGCACTGGCGGTATGTATACTGGCAGGAGTCGGTGGTGGCGTGGTATGGGCAAAATACTATTCTGTGAACAGCAGGGAAGGCATTTCTGTGGCATCGGGACTGTATTTTGGAAGTAACAGGCTTACTACCGTGCGTGGACAGGTAACGGATATGGAGAAGATTAAAACGGAAGATACGGCATCCCTGCCAGTGAATGTCAACACGAGTAAATGGTCGGGCGGTGGAACAACTACATTTGATATTGAAATCCGTAATTATGAAAACCACCTGTTGTATAACGATGCCAGTCTGAACATGGGATATGAAGTGCAATTTATGATGCTTGGCGATACAACATCATGTGGGGCAAACTACTATGTGCAGAAAAAAGGAGATTCTGAGAAAAGATATTTACATCAGGAGGATAACGACGGAAAAATAATCGGTACGGATAATTTTGCAAAGTATACTGGCAGACTGCCGGGAGGTACGTTGTCTGCAGATACTTATATCTTAGGTATTGAGATGGTAAATGATAAGAAGTATGAGAAGAACCCGGCAAAAGTAATGGCTGTCGCGTATCCGGTAGCACCGGATTATGTGCGTAATGACAGCGATCAGCAGAACCGCCTGCTTGGGGTATTTCAGGGAGTATATACATCTACGGTAGAACTCAGCATTGACCATGCGGCATTTGATGTGCAGGATGAACCTGACTATAATGACAGTTCGTGGAAAGAAAAGGTAAAGGATTTATCGGGTCTCTTATATAACGTGAAAACGAAAGGCGATATTGTGGCAGGTAATGAGGAAAGCATTACGGTCAAGCCACAGGTTATTATCCGATGGAAGAGTGACTATCTGAAAATAAGCGAATATGATCAGTATTATCTGGAAGCAAAGAAACAGGAGAAAGCTTCATCCGGCGAAACGCAGAAGTGGTATTATGATGAGACCAAAGATGGGACAAAATGGACCTGTATGCGTGTGGCGGTGATGCCTTATACAAGTATTGATGTCACTTTTTATAAAACAGGTACGTTTATAGATAATGATAAGATAACAAAAAATGAGTTTGAGTCTCTGGTTCAGGCAGAGACTGTAAAAGTAACAAATTAGTTTCAGGTAAGGAGTGTTGGTATTATGAAGCATAGATTCAAGCGCCTGCTGGCAGTTACTCTGACAGCAGTATCCGTAATCAATTGCATAGAAATCTCTGGGTATCAGACAGATGCTTTGGCAGTTAATTTGCAGACAGAAGCGCAGTCCGATGGACAGACAGATACCGAGGGACAGTTGGCTCATACAGAAAATCCGGGGACAGATGGGACGGATGCTGACACAATGGAACAGGATACGGATAAATCCGGTACCGATGTAGCAGAAAATACCGAACAGGACACCGGCAAGCCTGGTAATGATGTGACAGAAAATACGGAACAGGATACCGATAAATCCGGGGAAGAGAATACAAAAGACAGTTCCGGGGAAGAGAATGCAGCAGATGATGAAGAAAACGCGGAGGATAAGATTCTGCCTGTAGCGGAAGAAGATTCGTTTCCGAGGACACCTGATGATCTGCAGAAAAAACCAGAGACAAAGAAATATCTCGTAAGAAATTATGCAGACGTAGAAGCTTTGCAGGAATTGAGCCAGACAAGTTCGCTGGACGGATATACTTTTGAGTTTGGTAAACTGGATGATAAAGAATTTACATGGGATCTGACAGATGGTTATAAAAAAGCGACTAAAAAAGATTTTGAAGGTTTTGGAAGTAATGACTTTCCGTTTAAAGGTACCATAAGTGAATATATTCAATCGGGTGCAACCTTTAAACTTGGAAAACCTCTGTTTCAGTATCTTGGAAGCGGGGCACAGCTTACAAATTTTCATATGACGCTTGTAAATGCAACATCCGGTATTGCGGATTATCTGGTTGCAGATTCTTCATCGCCAGTTACTTATACGAATATCTTGATAGGTGGTACGATAAGCAACACGAATGAAGAGGTTAATAACGGCGCAGCAGGAGCATTGTATGGAACGGTCATTAACAAAGAAACAACAGATGCCTATGTATTGAATGTCGATGGTACGAATGCAGGCGTATCCATCGATGCGACGAATGGGTTACAGGTAAATGGATGTGTGGCAGGTGGTTTTGTCGGACAGACACAGGGAAATGTTATTGTACAAGTATCAGATGCTTCGGGGCTTGCCAAAGCAGTATACAGTTCGAAAGCTGATGGAATTGCTGGTGGTATTATCGGAAAACTGGGAGCTGGCGGAGCGTTTAAAGTCACCGGGGAATTTACCATTTCCAATATTGTTGGAAGAAGTGCATCAGGAGCAAGAAGCATCGATGCTTCTGCAGTGGGAGGCCTGATTGGTGCGTGTGAGAATGCAACGGTAACTTCTACAGAGAAAGTAACGAAATCCACCGATATTTTCATCCAGGGTGGCACTGCAGGCGGCTTTATTGGAACTGCGGAGAATTCCGCAGTTACGATTTCACATTTTACGCTGGACGGCATGATTAAGACAAGTATCGGTACCACGAATCGTACCTGTATTCAGGGTGGTGTGCTCGGAAGTTATACGACGACAGAACAGACGGGGAATGGGGATGTTACGCCTTTACTGGATGTCTCTGCTATCGGCATCGATAAGAAACAGATTGCTGGAGGAGATGACAGTGACTTTACAAGGGACAATGTTGTAAAGAATGGTGGAATCGCAGGTTCTATCACCGGTGACCATGTGAAAATCCATGATTTAAGCTATGAGGATGGTGATTATCCTTACATGCCGTCTCTCGGTTATGATGCATATGATGCTTATGCAAAGTATACGGACGCCGGACCGGGGTACACTGGAGGTATTGCCGGAGAAGCTACAGGTAAAGATATTACCATGTATCATCTGAAGCTTTCATTTTCAAGAAATGATAATTGTATGCTTTCCGGAAAACGGCTGGGTGGTCTGATTGGAAATATCGGACAGGAGTCAAAAATACGTGTGACTGGTATAGAAATTGTTACCTTATTTACCAATATATATGGCATAAATAATAGTCAAAAAATTCCGGATTATGCCGGTGGCTTATTTGGATATGTAGCGGAAGGTTCTATCATTTCTCTCGGAGCGCAGATTGCGATTCCGGAGGCGACAGATACTACCGCAGATGCCTCTGTCATGGACGAAGAAAAGCAGGATACCGCAGATATTTCTTCCACAGGCGCAGAGTCTCAGAATACCGCAGATATTCCTGCTACGGGCGAAGTGGCGCAGGATACCACAGAAGCCGTTGCACCGATGGAAGGAGAGGAGAATGCCGAAGTTGTTGCAGAGAATGACACTGATTGGCAGGGGGTAATCAACCTTGCCGGAATCGATTACAGGAACGCGGATAATACGAATGGAGGACTTCGTGCAGCCAAGGCGAAAGGTTATATCGCAGGTGGGCAGAACGAAGCTTTGATCTATCTGGAGGATGGGGCTGACTATCGTAAAAATAACAAGGCGTCGAACATAGATGACATCGTCTGGATGGAGGATTATTATAACAACAAAAAGGATTATACACTCAATGATATTGGAAATTATGGTGGACTGTACCGCAACATTAAGGATGGAGACACTTATGTCATTGATTTTGATAAGGAGTATGGAAAAGAAGTAACCGGAACCGTAGCATATGCGGATGGAACATACACACTGAAAGGTACTGCGGATGCACTGCGTCTGGCAATCGCCTGCAATACATTTCAAGCTAAGGATAAAGATTTTGCATTAAGGTTTGCAGCAGATTGCTTCTCACAGGATTCGCTTCCTGCGACCGGACAAAGTCTTCTTAAAGCAAATTATAAAGTGACGGCGGATTTGGATCTGGCAGAGGCAGGTATCTTTTCGCTTGTCCGCAATGATGGCACCACCGATGCCGAAAGTGAAAAATATGCTTTTAGTGGAACCTTTAAGGGACAGAAAGCAGATGATGGGCAGACGGACAAAAAAGTTACCATTCACATGAGCGTTGTTTCCACACAGGACCATGCAGGTTTGTTCCCATATGTAAACGGTGCAACATTTAACAACTTAAAGCTGACCGGAGATATCTGTTATGTTACCGGGTTCGGCGGACTGGCATATCATGCCAAAGGAAATCTTACGATTGACAATGTCGATCAGGAGATGATTATGCGCACCAGAGGTTATGTGGTAAATAATACTTTGATTAATTGTTATGGTGGATATGTGGGGTATTATGAGCTGGAGGATGGTACGTTTGTATGCAAAAACAGTGTAATCGCACCGGATATTTCCAACATACGCTGCCAGCAGATTGTGGGAGGTCTGGTTGGTTATCTGAAGACGACAAAGATAAAGACAGCGGAGGATGGGCAGAATATTCAGATTTCTAATGTGACAATCAAATCCAGGCTGACAACCGATTCAAAGTTTAAGCAAAGTACGGGAAATAATGTATATCAGGCGAGAATGTCTGCAATGATCGCAACACTTAGCTGGGATTCATGGAATAACCAGCATGATTGGGGTGGTGTGGAAAAATATGTGAAAGATAGTACCTATGCAAAAGTAAATTTGGAGGATATTACAGTGGATGGGGCAGTGATAGATGCTTCTTCTATTAGTGCTAATGATGCTCCAGCGAATGTCCGTGCTACCGGAGGATTTCTCGGTTATCAGTGGGATAATGCGGAGGTAACGGTGAGCGGGGATACCGGTATAAAAGTGACCGGTAATTCTACAATCAAAAGTCGCGGTCATGTAGGTGGACTGTTCACAACATTCAGTGGAAAGCTGGATTTTAATTCCAAGATTACACTGGATTCCATGACGATGCAGGATGTACAGGAAGGGCAGAAGTTCTCTGCACTGCTTGTGGCAGACGGACGATATGCGATCATTTCCCTTGACGCGGACAAATATACGATTAACAACGGACAGCAGAACAGCCAGGATGACACGCAGGACAATAGCGCAAAGGTAACTGTAACCGGTTATGCTAATTTTGATGAAATTGTGGGTGTCAGCTGTGAATTAAAAAATAATTATGTCAATTATAATCCGACCATGCTTGCAGACGATTATTACAGACTGGGTGGCATTGTTAACATTCGGATGTCGACATTCAAAGAGAATATGACGGATGCCACAAACTATACAAGTTATGTGAATCGCATAAGTACACAGGACAATCCCTACACGAGATATTATTACAATTTGTTTACAAACGATTATCATCCGGTTACAGTGAAAAATAATAAGGCGACGCTGGATACACCGGAGGATCTGATGCTTTGGCACCTGTATCTGTACACATCAGATAAATTAAAGCGGTTCTTTAAGCCTTATTTCCACGACGAGGCTGGGAAACCATCGTTAATGACAGTGAATGGAAACGATACCTGGAACCTTACGGGAAACTTTGATTTAAAGGGATATAGCTTTTATCCAACACGAGTAACCGGTGGAAAGTATGTGGGCGAGAACGCTGTGATAAAACTCTATGCCACAGATATCGCAAAAGGCGAGAACGCTCATAAGAATAATTGTGATAAGAGAACACCGCAGGAATCCGGCCGGCAGCAGTATCTGATGCATGCAGGGTTGTTTGTGGCATCAAACAATTATAAGGTGTCCGGCATCACTTTCCAGGGAACCATTGCAAATCTGGGGGCAGACAGTGGTGCACTTTGCAGCAAATATACTGGTGGAACGGTTGCAATCCGTGATATCACGCTGGATGGAGTGTTGGTGGACAGTTATAATAGTAAGGCATGTGGGACAGGTCTGCTGTTAAGCTATGTGAAGGGAGAGAAAACGGATGGATGTGATCTTACGCTGGATGGAATCCAAACTAAAGGTTACAATAACGACGTCTATGCAGCAGGCGCACTGATCGGTCAGGTGGGAAGTCTGACGGCAACGAATGTCCGTGTGACAATGCGGCACATGAAGGTGGAATACCTTAAGGAGAAGAAAGTATTCCGATATGCTTCGTTTATCTGCAAATATTATTATTCGAGTGCAGTCAGTGATTCCGGTGAGAATACGTCGCGTATCGTGCTCTACACCTTTACGAGAAAAGATGCAGAAGATAATAATGTTACTTACGGTGAGGAAATGAAAGCCGGGGTAAACTATTATGATCAGAATCGGGATGATAAACTGGAAAAAAAGATACAGGAGGCAAAAAATAATTATATCCCATTTATTCACCATGACAGCGAAGACAGCCGTTATATTTTTGTAAATCCGCGAAATGGTAATCTGGAGAACGGGTGCGGCACCTATGAAGATCCTTATGTCATTTCAGACAGCGGACAGTTAAAGACGCTGTATTTATATCTGACCGGTTCCGGTGCATATGAGGATATTTTCAAGCTGGCGACGGATATTACGGATCAGGCAGATGAAACCGGGAAGACAGAGGATACGGATTCGACGGATGAAGCCGATGGGAAAAAAGACAACAGCTGGAAAGTCAATATACCGGGAACAGATGGCAGATGCAAAGTGGACGGTACGAATAAAAAGGTACATACTTTGGCAAAATATACAGACAAAGAGTTCCCGGGAAGAGATGTTCTTCGTACTGCATATTATCAGATAGGAAAAGATATTGACCTTACCTATCTGACGGATATGAACGATCTCGCTTTAAACAGTGACTTCTCCGGACTCGGATCGGAGCAGTACCCATTTGCTGGGGTAATTGTAGGAAAGAAGAAGAATGGAAGTTATCCTTCGATTACGCTTCCAAAATCTACGGTTGTCATGGATAATTACGGACTCATCCAGTATATGATGGGCGGTGTCGTAAAAGATATTAACATCAAACAGGCACAGACGGACGGGAAAAATGAAGCAATCAAAGTGTCTGATAAGGGAAGTGCTGCAGGTGTGGCAGCAATCGTGCTTGGCGGTGATAACATCATTGACAATGTTGGAGTAAATATGACATTGCAGCTTACCCTTGACAAAGATGCACAGACGACGGCGAAGACCGGAGCTTATGCAGGAGATGTAAGGAGAGGGAGTGTCATCTTAAGAAATCTGAAGGCTGATAATTTTAGCAACTATCTGGTATGTGTGAATGGTAATACAGATATAGTGGAAAAATCATTTGCAGCAGATGGAGATCTTAAGTATAAGCGCAACAGTACCATGATTGGCTGGGTAGAAGACGGCTATGTGTTAGGTTATCTTCCAAAAGATAAGAGCCAAAAAGATAGTCCGTTGCTTGAAAATGCGCAGCTGGGCATTATGGATAAAGACATCCCGCTGTCATACTCTTTTCCAATTATCAATGGAAGCTATATGGATCAAGGCTTTAAAGATGATAATAAAATTACGGTAACCGGAGATAAAGACAAAGGATTTGTGCTTACCATGCACAATGGACAGCAGCTGGAGATGGCATCTCTGGCACTGAACTCCGATGCATTCTCCATCTATGACAGTGGCAAATATGACAAAAACACATGCACTGTCAGCAATTCGAATGCTTATGATTCCCGTGCAATCTGCCGGAAAGCAGACTATTCGGATGTGGGATGTGGATATGAGAAAGTGAGCGGAAGCGGTAAGCCGGCTGATTTTACAGATGCTACGACAAACGATGATGGGCAGAAGCATTATCCGTATGTCTATGCGAAGTATTTGGATTTCAGTGAAATTGAAGGAAAAAATTATAAAGCAACACTGAAGATGAAAGACAGTGGCGATGTCAATGGAGCGGTCATCAGTTACCTCAACTGGACCTTTGATGATGGAAATACATACGCGGATAAGGGACCGGATGTTGTCACGACATACAAGTTAGATTGGCCGGAAAGCAATCCAACGGATTATGATCTGTCCATATATGGCAGAAGTTTTCGGGGATTTGGCTCTATTTATAACAAGAAGTATTCTGCATTTAAGGCAGACTTCGATGGAAACAATGCCAATGTCATCATAGACATGAACCGTGACTGGGACAGCACAATCGAACATGCAGGCATGTTTAACGGACTGCAGACCGTCCGAAAGAAAACAGATTCCAATGGTAAAGGTGGATTTATTATCCAGAATCTGAATATCAAAAACAGTCATTTTAAGAATAGTACGAGAGGTGCTGTGGGTGCACTGACTGGCTATATGAAGGGACGGTGGACAATAAAGAATGTACATCTGATCCGCGATACAGCCAATCAGGAGGCATCAGACACTACGCCTGCAACGGTGGATGTAAGTGGCAGCGGACAGGTTCATGCCGGAGGTTTGGTGGGTATCATTGATTATTATTCAACAAACGCGAGTGACAGTACAATACAGGACATTACGTTTGACCACTCGGGTGTTACCGGTCAGGAGAACAAAGAGGCAATCATCAGCACAGCCACGAATGTTGGTGGAATCGTTGGGTATGTGGAAGGTTCACAGAATAATGTATATACGTATTACGGAACCATTACATTTACTGATTGTAACGTAAGTTATGCGCAGATACAGACGAACGGCGGGAATGCCGGCGGCTTTATCGGGCGGGTAGGATATTCGTTTAACAATAGAACAAATTACGGTGGACATTCTGTTGGAAAGGTGACCATTTCAGGTACGAAGGGAACGGATAACACGTTCCCGGGAACGGTGAAACACAGTACGATAAAGGTAAATTGTCAGAATAATAACACTTATCTGAGTGCCGGAGGACTGGTTGGTGTATATGCAGGACTTAACGGTGATTCGGGACTGACCACAAAGGGAATTGTTATGGATACTGTGACTGTGAACAGTGATTCAAATCGTTATGCTAACGATACCTCTTATGTCAGCAGCGGAATCGGAGGCATCCTTGGTGGTACATGGTCGAATCATCTGACGGTGTTGGATATTACAGTCAAAAACTCGAAGATTGGAGACCGGACAAAAGAGAATAAGAACCGTCTCCCGGCAGGAGGGATTGTCGGTGCAGCATATATCAACAATTTCGAAGCGGATGATATAAGCATATCTAAGACAAACATTGAATCGGATACGGATAGTGTGGCAGGTATTATCGGAAATAACTGTGTGGCATCTAAGTTTACAGCAAAGGGAGTTACTCTGAATAACAGTACTTTGTGGTCAAAGCAAAGTGCAGCAGGTGGTGTGACCGGAAGATATAACGTGATCGGTTTTAGTAATCAAGCGAAGCCAGTCATCAGTAATATTACAGTTGCAAATTGTAAGATTCTGGCAGGATGTACAGAAGATTCTACTACGAAAACGCAAGTTACAAAAAATAATGCAATTGCATCAGCAGGCGGTGTGATTGGTTATGCCGACAAAAATATGTATAATCTGACCATATCGGATGTACAGGTCGGTATGGGCACGGAACTGGCAGGCTACTGTACCGGTGGAGTGATTGGTTTTATCAAAGCTAATACATATATCACAATGATAGGTTCTATCTGTATCGGCTGTACGCTTGACAAATCTGGAAATGCGGACGATAATGATACAACTATTACGTATCAAAAAGATAGCAACCCTACCATTTTATATGGAAAGTGGAGAAATGGCGGGGTGATCGGAAGCAATGAAAGTTCTGGTGAAAACAAATATAGCGCAAGCATCCGTATTTACAATACAAAAATTGCAGGATATGGAACGACATCAGGTTCTAATACTGCCATGGCTGCAGGTTTAACCGGATATGAGGGAAATCATACTAGTATTTATGATGATGTGGAAGTAAAAGATTGTATGTTTGCTGTGATCAATCAGGACAAAAATCTGAATGCAGCAGCCGGATGTCTTTGGGCATATGTTAGTGCTGGAACACATCGTATTTACCGTCCGGTACTTACGGACAACAGTGTCGGTTATGTAAAGCAAGACAGTCTCACAAAAATGCAAAGTCTGGAAGAATTCAAGACGATTACTTCACAAGATCTTGGACTTGTATACAATCATAATAAGTCAAAAGTCTGGAACTGGAAGGAAATCAAGGCAGCTAACGATCAGGCTGAGAATTTGTCGAAAGCAACGGAGGTTCAGCCACTGAATGAGACAACTGTTGGTTACTATAGCTATGGTATCGGAAATTATGTCGGCACGAGAGCTGATGGCAATGTATATATCTTAAGACCAGAACTGAAGTTTAACGAAAGTTTTACTGGTAACCGCCCGGCAATTGATGTGGGAAATACCTCCGGAAATAAGGCGGCTGTGTATACAACGAATCATGGCTATGGTTATCCATATGACTACCGGCAGAATGTGAATATCGTATATTTTGAGCCGGAGAAAGCAGCAGCGGATAAGAAAAAAGATGCCAAGGATTATCTGTCTGATGCTATCATTGCGAAGACAAAGAATGATAGTATGGGTAAGAGACAGGAAGACGAGTATCTGTTTTCTTCTCTGGATACTATTGCAGAGGCTTATCAGGATAATAAGAATACCGGTGAAGATTTCCTAAATGATTATAAACTGAATGTGACCGTTGGAGATAAAAAAGTCATTCAGGCAGATAAAAATAATCATAGCAGTTATTATGATCAGGAGGAAACAAACAATTCGAGTAAGAAATATATCAAGGAGCTGAAAGGCATACAGTGTCTGAATGCGGATGGAGTCACTGCGCAGGATCTGCTAGAGAGTATGACGGATATCTTGACAAATACAGGAGGAAATGGTTTCTTAACCATCCAGGCTGTATCAGCTAAGATTACAAAGAATGGAAAAATTGAAGAAAATCCAGGAAAAAATAGCAGTATTGAGGTGAATTCAGATAAGAAATCCATACAGTATCGGAGCTTTGCTGCGGATGAACCGGTGGATGGTGGTTATACCATTACGCTTCTTATCTATGAATATGGCTGGATAGGTGCGGATGGAAATTACCGGAGTGAAGCAATCTATATCCCGGTATTTGTCGTGGAACGTATTTCTGTATTCAATGACCTGCATATTCTTGAGGGTGAGCAGTATTCCATGACGAAGGCGAAAGATTCATCGCAGAGCTACCAGACAGAAGTAACGGTTGCACATGACAGTACCTATACCCTGTTTTCGGAGTTTGCATACAGCAGTGCAAGAAAGAAGCCGGCTTATCAGCAATTTACCGTAAGTAAGAAACTGAAACTTCTGCAGCAGGATACCAATAAGAAATGGAATGCAGCTAATATACCGAAGGGATTACAGTTTACACTGGTAGATGTAGCAACAGGGAATGCGTATTATTATACTTCGACAGGAAATGAGAGTGAGATAGCTTTTACGGCTTTCAAGGATGACAATGCAAACCCATATCGATACCGCATAATTAGCAACGAACTTAATAAAAAACAAAAGGGTTATACATACGGTGGAAAGGAGCAGGGAAAAACAGAAGAATTTGGATTGGAACAGTTCTTTATTTATGTAGAACCTTCACCGGATGCAGAGATTTTAAACAGCATTTTTAAATGGTCGGTTTCTACCGAAGATACCCAGGCAAATTACACAAATTTCATGGATGAGTCAAAGGAACACAGTGAAATTGTAATTACCTGGATGCCGGGACTGGATATTTCCTTTAGCAATAAGGAAGAAAATGCTGATGGAACTAAAATTATCAAAGAGAAGACGGCAAAAGTGAAAGAAGGCAGTGCAATTAACAAAGATCAGAAAGTTACTGTGACAGCAGCCATCAATATTATGGCAAATCAGCAATACTGGAACATGAAAAATGCTGCGGATGAAAAGTTTATCGACAGTGAGAACAATGGAAAGTATCTGGATGTTGCAATCTATCTGATTGATCAGAAAACAGGATCTTATGTAACACTTCCACCGGGAACGTATCTGCGTCTGAACGATGAAAAGGATGGAAAGCCAACCGTGAACCAGTCCGTATCCTATGCATATCAGCAGTGGGGACTTGCATTTCCATTATCCATTTTGACGGCAAATGTACAGGGATGGAATCAGACGGTGCAGACTGCAGATACGACCTATAATAACACGTTTACTCTGGAAATGGATTTTTCTGCTGCAGATCTCAGTGAATATGTCGGCAACAAATATAATATATACATGGAACTCCGCCGTACTTCTGATCCGGAATATCCACTGGAGGGAACCCGGCTGGATGATTTTAGCGGACCGGTAGACAGTTATGGAAACAAGGAACTTGCAACGACAGTAGAAGTATCGGATATCCGTAACTTAGGAATCAATACTTATAAAGAGCAGACAAATCAGTATGAGATTCCGTTTACTACGAAACTGGATTTTGCAAATATGATTTATAATGAGGCAGACATTAACACATGTGCGAAGAGTGATTATCTGATCACGTACCGATTAAAGAAAAAGGTATTGGATAGAGGTGATGCGGATGAAAATCCAAAGTACAAATATGTGTCTGTGGGAAGTGCAGCAAATCAAAATACGGTGTATGATTCTAAGATGTATGCAAATGAGAAGTTGAAACTGGCATTGGCTGACACAGCTGATTCGGGAGTAACAACTGGTGGAGCACTGGTATTTCGCGATGCATATGGTACAGATGGTGATAAGGAACCGGTATATCAGATGATCAAACGTTTCAGTGCGGATGAAATCAGGAAAGGAACAAATGGAGTGGATTATCTGATGCAATGGGATATGAAGCTTACTGTGGACACAAAAGATATTGAAATATCGGATTTGTCCAATTATATGGTAGAAGTTACCGTGCTTCCGATTGATCCTTACCTTGTAAAATCTGAGGATACGGAATTGATTACCATTGATGGCAATAACAGGTATATTCCAAAAACGGACAAAGGAGATGGAATCGGAAGCTCTTTGAAAGATTATTTTATCTTTACCGTTGGAAAATTAAAGACAGATCTGTAAGAATAGAATTTCTGCAGAACAAAAAAAGTACATCATCCAGGACGATGATGTACTTTTTTGATGCAAACACATCTATGTTTATTACGAGCTTTGTTTCAGAAGATAATCAATCAAATCCAGATCCTTTTCCAAATCCTCAAAAGTTGGATAATATTCATCTCCATGATATACCTTATTTACCATAGATTTGTTCAGATTATCGAAATCTCTCAGATTAATTGGCTTGGAGAAGAAGTATCCCTGGACAATATCGGTTCCGATTTCTGTCAGAAGATTTGCCTGTTCCTCGGTCTCAATACCTTCGGCCTGAACCTGCAGATCAATTTCTTTTGCCATGGCAATCAGATATCGAAGGACAGTCATGCCATTTTCTGTGGTAAGATGCCGGTTTAAGAAGCGACGGTCCAATTTGATGCTGTTGACCGGTAAATCTGTCAAAAGGTTCAGCGGACAATAGGTGCTTCCGAAACCATCGATGGAAAGTGTATATCCATTGTCGTGAAGGGCACAGATGACACTGATGATACCGGAAGAACCGCTTGCGATACCACGCTCCGGAAGTTCAAGAATCAGGAGATTCTTGTCAATCAGGTAATGTTCTGTCAGTTCATTGAGTTTCTGGATAAATCTTGTACTCTCAAAGTGAATGGGAGAGATATTCATTGTAATCGGTGTCGGCTGGAGTTTGTTGTCTATCCAGCGACGGATCGTCTTGCAGCATTCCTCCCACATGTAATAATCCAGCTTCTCAACAACAGCGGTACCTTCAAACAATGGAAGGAATGCATAAGGGGAAAGGATACCTTTTTCCGGGTGATCCCAGCGTACCAGTGCCTCAGCAGCGACAATCTGGAAGGTTTTTAAATCGACCATTGGCTGTAAATACATCAGGAATTTGTGCTGTTCCATCGCATCTTCCATTTCACGGCTCATTTCTTTATTTTCTTTAAATTGCTGATCCAACTCTTCTGTGTAGAAACTGTAATTACATTCTTTTCTGTTTTTATTCATGTTTTGTGCAAGCATGGCACAATTGATCATTTCCGTAACAGGAGTGGTAAAGCGGTTGATTTCGTAGATACCAAAGCTTGGCTCTAATGCAAAACTGTCGTTAAAGGTACTGAGAGAAGCTGTGATTTCCTGCGTAAGTTCCATCAGAAAATCATGATCCTTTGATGGTACCAATAAGCCAAAAAGGTTCGAGTACAGATGCGCGTATACAAAACGGTATTTCTGTCCAAGCTGCCGGAGTTCGCCGGCAGTAAAATGGACAGCGTGGTCACCTTCTGTCGGACCAAACAGTTTGTTTACACTGCCAATGTTGGCAATGTTGTAGGTTACCAGTGTATAGGAAGTGTCTTTGGATTCCTGAAACTGTTTTGTTACTGCATTGATGAAATAATCCAGATTCCAGACTTTGCTAATCGGGTTGATATAGGCGACTTTGTTCAACCGCTCCAGTGTTTTTTCATTGATGTCCTGTTCTTTTTTTAATTGGGTTTCCAGATGGTTGGATTTGTCGGTTTTGTACTGATAGTAATGCTTTTCCAGTTTTAACTGATATATACAGTAAGCAAGTCCGCTTCCCAGAATGATGATCATTAAGAATAAAATAATATTAAGTATCATATCGCATTCCTCATTTGTAATTATAGCTAATATAAATATACCTTATTATATAGGATTACGTCAATTGAAAAAAATGCTGTAAGTTTTGAAAACTTACAGCATTTTTGTCAGTTTATTATACACTCTTTCCGGTATAAAGCTGATAATATTTTCCTTTGGCTGCAATGAGCTGGTCGTGGTTTCCACGCTCGATGACACGGCCCTGTTCGAGTACAATGATACAATCACTGTTTCGGACGGTGGACAGGCGGTGTGCAATGACAAAGGTCGTTCTTCCGGCCATCAGTTTATCCATACCATCCTGTACGATACGCTCGGTACGGGTATCGATGGAACTGGTTGCTTCATCGAGAATCAGAACCGGTGGATTTGCGATTGCTGCGCGGGCAATCGCAATCATCTGGCGCTGTCCCTGGCTTAAGTTGGCTCCGTCTCCGGTGAGAACCGTCTGGTAGCCGTCTGGCAGCTGACGGATAAAGGTGTCAGCATTGGCAAGGCGTGCAGCCGCATATACTTCTTCATCGGTTGCATCGAGCTTACCATAACGGATATTATCCATAACGGTTGCGGTAAACAGATGCGTATCCTGCAATACAATGCCAAGAGAGTGGCGCAGGTCAGCTTTTTTGATCTTGTTGATGTTGATACCGTCGTAACGGATTTTTCCGTCCTGAATATCGTAGAAGCGATTGATCAGGTTTGTGATGGTTGTTTTACCGGCACCGGTGGAGCCGACAAACGCAATTTTCTGTCCCGGGGTAGCGTAGAGATCTACGTTGTGCAGAACAATTTTTTCCGGAACATATCCAAAGTCCACATCATCAAATACGACATCTCCGGTCAGACGGATGTAATCTACGGAACCATCTGCCTGATGCACGTGTTTCCAGGCCCAGATGCCAGTGCTTTCCGTGGTCTCTGTCAGAACACCGTTCTCTTCTCTGGCGTTGACCAGTGTAACATATCCATCGTCGGTTTCCGGCTTTTCGTCAAGAAGTTTGAAGATTCGCTCACTTCCGGCCAATGCCATAACCACACTGTTCAGCTGCATACTCACCTGAGAGATTGGCATGTTGAAACTCTTGTTGAATGTCAGAAAACTTGCAAGTTTTCCGAGTGTGAGTCCTCCGAAACCACCCAGAGCCATGACACCACCGATCATGGCGCAGAGCACATAACTCAGATTTCCAATCTGTGCATTGACGGGTCCAAGGTAGTTGGAGTAACGGTTGGCATTGTAAGCACTGTCAAACAGCTGATCGTTTAATTTGTTGAAATCTTCAATATTTTGCTGCTCATGTGTGAATACTTTCACAACTTTCTGTCCGTTTAGCATTTCTTCGATAAAACCATTTATTTTACCGAGATCTTCCTGCTGTGCAAGGAAGTAGCGGCTGGAAAAAGAGGCAAATTTTCCAGTTATGAACACGGTGATTGCAACCATGATCAGAGTGATGACCGTAAGCGGAATATTTAAAATGATCATATAGATAAATACGTTTACAATCGTTACCACACTGTTTAAAAGCTGTGGAATACTCTGGCTGATGACCTGACGCAGGGTATCGATGTCGTTCGTGTAGACAGACATGATGTCACCGTGAGAGTGCGTATCAAAATATCGGATCGGAAGATCCTGCATATGGGTAAACAGATCGTCACGCAGATGCTTAATACTTCCCTGTGAAATATAGATCAAAAGCTTATTGTAGGCAAACGTAGCGATGACGCCAAGGGCATAAAAGCTGGCTACACGACCGATGGCACCAAGCAGGGAACTGTAATCGTTGCTGTGATTCTGAACCATTGGGGTGATATAGTCATCAATCAGTGTCTGCATAAACATCGTTCCCTGTGTGTTACAGAGGACGCTTAATAAAATGCCGATGATAACAAGAATATACAATATGCCGTAGCGTTTGAAGACATAACCCATCAGTCTTGCAAACAGCTTTCCCGGATTTTTGATTTTTGGTTTCGGACCTTTTGGTCCGCGTCCTGGTCCTGGCATTATGCGGCACCTCCTTCGTCAAAATCTCCGCCACCCTGTGTCTGCGATTCATAGACGTCGCGGTAGATAGCGTTAGTCTGCAAAAGTTCTTCGTGCGTACCGAAACCGTTCAGACGGCCGTCATCTAAGACAATGATATGATCGGCATCCATAACCGAGGAGATACGCTGTGCAATAATGATCTTTGTTGTTCCCGGGATCGCTTCGCGGAATGCTTTGCGGATGCGGGCATCCGTTGCGGTATCCACAGCGCTGGTACTGTCATCGAGAATCAGCACTTTTGGCTTTTTCAGCAGGGCGCGTGCGATACACAGACGCTGTTTCTGACCACCAGATACATTGGTTCCGCCCTGTTCGATATGGGTGTTGTATTTGTCCGGAAATGTCTGGATGAATTCATCTGCACACGCCTGTTTGCAGGCTTCGATGCATTGTTCTTCGGTTGCGTTCGGATCGCCCCAGCGAAGGTTGTCAAGAATGCTGCCTGAAAAAAGCACATTCTGCTGCAGAACAACGGATACTTCATTTCGCAGCGTATCCAGATCGTAGCTGCGGACATCTTTGCCACCGACATAGACCGCACCTTCGTTGACATCGTAAAGGCGGCTGATCAGGTTGACCAGAGATGATTTTGAACTTCCGGTTCCACCGACGATACCGATGGTCTCTCCGGAGGCGATGGATAGATTGATATCATCCAGTACCGGAACCTCGGCAGAAGCAGAGTAGCGGAAAGTAACATGCTCAAAGCGAATGCTTCCGTCTTTGATGTCATAGCATGGATTTTTTGGGTTATGCAGTGTGCTTTCTTCATTGATGACTTCTGCGATACGTCGTGCACTTGCGATACTCATGGAAATCATAACGAATACCATGGAGAGCATCATCAGGCTCATCAGAATATTCATACAATAGGTAAGCATTGCCATAAGATCACCGGTATCCAACGTCGAACCAATGACCATATGCGCACCGAACCAGCTGATCAGAAGAATGCAGCAGTATACGGTAAACTGCATCAGCGGTGAGTTCCATACAACAACGGACTCTGCACGGAAAAGCATGTTGTAGATGTTCTGGCTTGCTTTTTTGAAACGCGTTTTTTCATAATCGCCACGTACATAGGCTTTTACAACGCGGATCGCGGATACATTTTCCTGTACACTTTCATTCAGATCATCGTATTTTTTGAACGCTTCCTGAAAGTAGTTCATGGCGCGGCGCACAATGAAGGCAAGACATCCGCCAAGCAGGATGACCGCAACCAGATAGATGCAGGCAAGTTTCGGATTGATGAAAAATGACATGAACATTGCCACAATCAGTGTAGACAATGCACGGACGCACATACGAAGAATCATCTGGTAAGAGTTCTGGATGTTTGTGACGTCGGTGGTCAGTCGTGTGACAAGACTCGAAGTACTGAATTTGTCGATATTGGCAAAGGAATAGGTCTGAATTTTCTCAAACATTGCTTTGCGCAGGTTGCGTCCAAGACCCATAGAAGCCATGGCACCGTATTTGGCAGCCAGCAAACCGAAGGTCAGGGAGAAGATGGCAGTGATGATCATAATGCCACCGGTTACGTAAATATGATGGGTGTCGCCTTTGTTCACACCCTCATTAATGATGGAAGCCATCAGAAGCGGAATGATCATTTCCATGATGACTTCACAGAAGGCAAAGACCGGAGTCAGAATGGATGACTTCGTAAACTCTTTGACCTGTGCAAGTAGTGTTTTTAACATAATGTCCCCTCTTTCTGAAATATTCACAAACTTATGAAAAGCGGGTTGCTTTTTGAAAGTTAGTGTGCTAACAATATATGTTAGACTATGATTTTTATATTGTCAATACAGAAAAATAATTAGGAAGAGGAGAGCAGATATGTGTTGCAAAAATGGAAAACCGGACCATCTTGGGCACCGTTTCCGGGTCATCCACAATATGATCGACAAGTATTTTCAGAAGAACAGGGAGGCAGGCAGAGCATGCAACCTTACGAGGGTGCAGTGCGGAGCCATTCATTATTTTTATGATCATCGGGAAGAGGACATTTTCCAGAAAGATTTTGAGGCGGAATTTTCCATATCCGGGGCGACGGCTACGAATATATTAAAAGTATTAGAGCGGGAAAAGCTGATCGAGCGGATTCCGATGAAGGAGGATGGACGTCTCAAAAAGATTGTGCTGCTCGATGCTGGGGCGCAGGTCCATGAGGAGGCATACACCAATATCTTGTATATGGAAAAAACTTTAACAAAAGGAATGAATGCCGATGAAATTGCAAATCTAAGGCGATTGTTAGATAAAGTGATATACAATTTGGAAGATTTGCAGGAATTGCAAGGATAATTTTGTGCAAAAATAACCACATAATATGGATATGTCTTATTGACAAGTACACAAGATATAGTGTAATCTTGTACATGCAGGAAAATGATGCCTGCATATGAAAAATCAAAAGCAACAGAGTACGTTGCTTTATAATATTATTATAAAATGGGTACGATAGAGCTTGTCCCATGCAGAAAACTAGGAGAGAGGGAAAAAGATGAAGATCATCAAACGAAGTGGCGTTGAGGATATATTTGATGCCAATAAGATTGTCGCTGCAGTGCAGAAAGCCAATGCGTCGGTTATTGATTATGAAAAATTGAGTGATGAGCAGATTGAGGAGATTGCGAACAACGTAGAAGTTGCGTGTGAGAACATGAAGCGTTCACCAAGCGTGGAAGAAATCCAGGATATGGTAGAGAACCAGTTGATGAACAAGCATGCATTTACCGTTGCGCGTAATTATATTACCTATCGTTATAAGAGAGCACTGGTGCGTAAATCAAATTCCACGGATGAGCAGATTTTAAGCCTATTAGAGTGCAATAATGAGGAAGTAAAGCAGGAGAATTCCAACAAGAATCCTACGGTAAACAGTGTGCAGCGTGATTATATGGCAGGCGAAGTCAGCAAGGATATCACCAAGCGTTTTCTGTTGCCGGAAGACATTGTGGAGGCACATGAAAAAGGACTGATCCATTTCCACGATGCAGACTATTTTGCGCAGCATATGCACAACTGCTGTCTTGTAAATCTTGGGGATATGCTTGAGAACGGAACGGTCATCAGTGAGACAAGAATTGACCGACCGAAGAGTTTCTCTACCGCATGTAACATTGCAACACAGGCAATTGCACAGATTGCAAGTTCCCAGTATGGTGGACAGAGTATTTCCCTGTCACATCTTGCACCATTTGTACAGGTCAGCCGTGAAAAATTCCGTATACAGGTGCGCAGGGAATTCGAGGCAATCGGATTGGATCTTGACGAAGAAAAAATCAACAAAGTAGCAGAGCTGCGTGTAAAAGAAGAAATCAACCGTGGTGTGCAGATGATCCAGTATCAGGTCATCACACTGATGACAACGAATGGACAGGCTCCATTTATTACGGTATTTATGTATCTGGACGAGGTACCGGAAGGACAGACGAGAACCGATCTTGCAGCAATCATTGAGGAAATGCTTCACCAGAGAATCAAAGGTGTCAAGAATGAAAAAGGTGTATTTATCACACCGGCTTTTCCAAAGCTGATTTATGTGCTGGAAGAGGATAACATTCATGAAGATTCTCCATACTGGTATCTGACTCAGCTTGCAGCGCAGTGTACCGCAAAGCGTATGGTTCCGGATTACATTTCAGAGAAGAAGATGAAGGAACTGAAGGTGGATAAGAATGGAGAAGGACATTGCTATACCTGTATGGGATGCCGCAGTTTCCTGACTCCTTATGTGGATCCGGAAACAAACAAACCAAAGTATTATGGACGTTTCAATCAGGGTGTTGTCACCATTAATCTGGTTGATGCTGCCTGCTCTTCAGGTGGAGATATGGACAAGTTCTGGAAGATTCTTGATGAACGTCTGGAATTATGTTACCGTGCACTGATGTGCAGACATAAGAGACTTTTGGGAACACCATCCGATGTAGCTCCGATTTTATGGCAGAATGGCGCACTTGCCAGACTGAAAAAAGGCGAGCCGATCGACAAGCTGCTTTTTGGTGGCTATTCCACAATTTCTCTTGGATATGCCGGACTTTGCGAGTGTACCCGTTATATGACAGGTGTTTCGCATACGGATCCCGAACTTGGTACACCGTTCGCACTCAAAGTAATGCAGCATCTGAATGATGCCTGTGCAGAATGGAAAGCAAAAGAAAATATTGATTTCAGTCTGTACGGTACACCGCTTGAGTCTACGACTTATAAGTTTGCCAAATGCTTACAGAAACGCTTCGGAATCATCAAGGGTGTTACAGACCGTAACTATATTACGAACAGCTATCACGTACATGTTACGGAAGAAATTAATGCATTCGATAAGTTGAAATTTGAGTCACAGTTCCAGGCACTGTCCCAGGGTGGTGCAATCAGTTACGTGGAAGTGCCGAATATGCAGAACAATATCGAAGCAGTTCTTTCTGTTATTCAGTACATCTACGACAACATTATGTATGCAGAGCTGAACACTAAGAGTGATTACTGCATGGAATGCGGTTATGATGGCGAAATCAAGATCGTCGAAGAAGAAGGAAGTGGCAAGCTTGTCTGGGAATGCCCGAACTGCGGAAACCGTAACCAGGATAAAATGAGCGTAGCGCGTCGTACATGCGGATATATCGGAACACAGTTCTGGAACCAGGGACGTACGCAGGAAATCAAAGAGCGCGTATTGCACTTATAAAAATTGTTTTAATAAAGGAACATTGCAATGAATTATGCAGGAATAAAGTATTGTGATATTGCAAATGGAAGTGGCTGCCGGACCGTATTATTCGTGTCCGGCTGTCGTAATGCATGCAAAGGCTGTTTTCAGCCACAGACATGGGATTTCTGTTATGGAAAGCCTTTTGATGAGGGTGTGCAGCAGGAAGTGATTGATTCATTAGAGCCAGCTTACATTACCGGAATCACGCTTCTTGGCGGGGAGCCGTTCGAGCCGGAGAATCAGGCTGCATTGTTTCCATTTATGAAAAAAGTAAAAGAAAAATATCCGAATAAGAATGTATGGGCTTTTACCGGATATATATATGATAAGGATCTGATTCCGGGTGGAAGAAAATACACGAAAGATACAGATCCGCTTCTGGATATGATCGACGTTTTGGTGGATGGACCATTCGTGGAAGAATTGAAAGATATTACACTCAAATTCCGCGGTTCATCCAATCAGCGTGTTTTGGACTTGAAAAAAACGAGAGAACATGGCAAAATAGTTATGCAATTTTAGAAGTGATCGGAAAAGAGGAGTGAATCAAATGAAAAAGCAAGTAAACAAAATGTTGGGTTTTGTCTGCTATATCATTGGCGTGGTTTGTTCTGTCTATTTTGGTCTGTGGAAAATGCTTCTGATTCCTCTGCGGATGCTTTATGTAGCAGCTGTCAATGGGAAACTTAGTGCAACACTTGTGATTGCATGTACAATTAAAATTTTGTTTTCTACAACAATGACCGGACTGATCTGGTGTATTGGATACATTGCTTATAATCATTTCAAAGGAACAGAAGATCCGGATTGGGAGGCAATCGAAGCCAGGCGAATGAAAAGACGGGATGAGGATGAGAAAGAGAGGCAGGCATCGTGATTTTACGTGTACCTGAATATTACGACGAATTTTCCTGTATCGCCAGCCGCTGCAAGGACAGCTGCTGTGCGGGATGGGAGATTGATATTGATGAGGATTCTTACGCATATTACAACAGTGTGGAAGGTCCATTCAGCAAGCGGCTGAAAGAAAGTATCTATGAGGCCGATGATGAGGATGGATGTGGTTATCGTTTCAAATTAAAAGGCAACAAGCGTTGTGCGATGTTAAATGATAACAATCTCTGTGACCTATATACGGCATTGGGAGAGGAGGCACTGTGTGAAGTATGCACAGAGTATCCTCGTTTTTCTATTATTTACGGAAATGTGGAACAGAAGGCGTTAAGTCTTTCCTGTGAGGAAGTTGGCCGAATTCTGTTTGAACGTACCAATCCGGAAAAACTGATCGACATCGAACTTCCGGGAGACTGCGACGATGGTGAGGATGATCCGGCTTATGTGGCATTTTTTGAATGGGTGCAGCAGGAAGCAGTGGCAATCCTGCAGAATCGGGAGATTCCGGTTACCCAGCGGATGCGCGAGTTTCTTGCCTGGTGCGACAGAGTACAGACGATTGTTAATTATTCACAGGCAAAGGACGATACGGCCATTCTTGTACGTTGGAGAAATGAGGACGCGGATCGTGAGATTCATGAGTGGGAACAAAAGAACGTGGAAGGCAAAAAACAGCCTGAGCGGAAGCTTTCGTATGAGGATTTCAGTGACCGTTTTGAAATTTTCCTCGATATGGAAGAACTTGATGAGGAATGGATCAACACAAAAGCAGAGTTTGAAAAGCTGTATCAGGAAGACACCTATGAAAAGGTTCTTCTGGAGTATCTGAATTCTTCCGATTATTCCGAATTGGGATATGAGCATTTGCTCGTCTATTTTGTATACCGCTATTTGATGAATGCGGTGTATGATTTTGATATTTTGTCCTACGCAAAGATGATCGTGGTAGCGACACTGGTTGTGCGGGACATGGATGCTGCGCGATACCAGCGCAATGGTGGCAGATTTACAATGTTTGACCGCATTGATGTGGCACGTATTTTCTCCAAGGAAGTAGAACATTCCGAGGGAAATGCAGAAGAACTTAAAGAAATGTGTATGATGGAAGAGATTGCAAGAGTGGATGCACTTTGCAGACAAATATAAGAAAAGCCGCTGTATGATTTAAAGTTTCAAATCATACAGCGGTTTTGTTTTACTTTCTTTTATTTGTCTAAGAGATCAGTATAGAAATCTGCGTAATCACTGCGTTTTTCTTTGCTGAAATCAATTGCAGCCGATGGATGCTGATTTAAACGTCCGGTCAGAAGGTACGGAATATCGTAACCCCATACAGCTCCGCTTTCTTTCAAAGGAAGCATGTAATCCTCTAAGAATTTAAGAACCGGGAAGATATTGTATTTTGGGTTTTTTAAGAAACTAAGCAACAGTTCCATTGCACAGTTACCGGCACCACGTCCCATGGACATCATGGTTGCATCTAACAGGCTGACACCACGGGATGCCGCTTCGATCGTATTGGCGAAAGCAAGCTGCTGATTATTGTGCGCATGCATACCAATGTATTTTCCGTATTTCTCGCCAAGCTCGGTATATTTGTCAGCAATCGAGCGGATCTGTTCCGGGTAGAGAGAGCCATAACTGTCTACGATATAGATGCCGTCGGCATTGCTTTTTCCGACCATTTCAAGTGCCTGATCAATATCCGATTCCTTTGCATTGGAGATTGCCATGATGTTACAGGTTACCTCGTATCCTTTTGCCTTTGCATCCTCGATCATTTCAATTGCAGCAGGCATCTGATGTACGTAAGTAGCGACGCGCACCATATCAATGACACTGTCTTTGCTGTCAATGATGTCCTTTTTGTAATCGCAACGTCCAACGTCCGCCATAACAGAGATTTTCATGTCGGAATTGTTGTCACCAACGATCGTACGGATATCTTCTTCATCACAGAATTTCCACTTGCCAAATTTATTTACATCAAATAACTCCTTGGAAGCCTTATATCCAAATTCCATATAATCAACGCCTGCCTTTACGTTGGTGCGATACAGTGCATTGATAAATTCGTCAGAGAACATAAAGTTGTTTACAAGTCCTCCGTCACGAATGGTTGCGTCCAATACTCGAATATCGGAACGTGCTGTCATTAAGTCTCCCTTTTGAGCCATTTTTGTTTTCCTCCTTAGGTAAATTGATTATTTAACACTTTAACGCCTTAACGCGTGTGAGTATATAATAACACATTCTAACGAAATTGCAAGTAGAACTTTACTTTTTTATATGGGACGAATATAATGATACACGGGTCAAAAGCAGAAGCGGGTTCTGCTTTTTTTCAAAATACAATCAACCAGGAGGAAAACATGATACACTTATTAGGAAGCTATGAGTATGCTGTGATTGCATTTATTGGAATTATATTTGCATTTGCAGCCACTTGCATTGCAATTGCAAAACTGAATCAATACCTGCCAAAGGATATGGGACGTCAGTTCGCCCATGATGGAAAGCTCTCGGCCGGTAAGCCAAGAGGCGCAGGAATTATTTTTGTTCTTACGTTTGTGGTTGCAGCAGTAGTTTTTGCACAGATCAATATAGAGATAGCCATTTATCTGCTGCTGATCGTTATTGAAATGTTTACAGGATTTTTTGACGATGCGGCAGATAAGCCATGGGGAGAGTACTTAAAAGGATTTCTGGACTTTGCAGTGGCAATTGTTGTAGCACTTGTGTTTTTACACTATAATTCAAGCACGATCACACTTGCAATTTTCGGAACAACAGTAGCGATTCCACCGGTTTTATTTGGAATTCTTACCGTTATTCTTGTATGGGCATCTATCAATGTTACAAACTGTTCCGACGGTGTTGACGGACTTTCTGGTACGCTGACGATCATTACACTGATGACCGTTTTCATTTTGGACAATATACTTGGCATCGAAGATGGTTTCAATTACTGCATTTTGTTATTCTGTGTATGTCTGTTGGGATATCTTTGGTACAATGCCACACCGAGCAAGCTCCTTATGGGAGATGCCGGTTCGCGTGCGATGGGAATTTTTATTGCGATCGCAGTGTTAAAGATGCACAGTCCGCTTATGTACTTACTCGTTGCAGCCGTTCTGATCGTAGATGGAGGACTTGGCCTGATCAAAGTTTCGTTGCTTCGTTTCTTAAAAATCCATATATTAAAGAACGTGACCACTCCAATTCATGATCACGTTCGTAAGAAAAGCGGCTGGTCCAACGCACAGGTTGTATTCCGCTTTGCAATTATTCAGATTGTCATTTCACTGGCTGCTGTATATCTGGTAATGATCTAACAGTCAGACTTTCCGGCGGAGGAGGGCATAGAACTTTTCAATATGAAGAGGTTTACCCTGTACCGCCTCAACTTTTAAGCGATTTTCTTCGCTGAATCCCACGAGAATATTATGATTGGCTTCGGCCAGATAATCCATGATTCCATCAATATCGGATTTGGTATTCTTGGGACAATGGACATACAGATGTTTGTTTCCGATAATGTGCATTGTATAAGAAATATTAAAATGATACCACAGAAATTTGTGGAGGGTGGAGTATTTGTAAATCCACAAAATTTCATGAATCGGAATGATGGCATTTCCGTAAGGCGATGTCATAATAAAATAATGCTCTGTGATAAACATGTCCTCCGTTGCAAGCTGTGGCAGGGTGGCAAGTTCTTCTTCCGCTTCTGCAAGCATCTGGGACGGATGCCCGAAAATAATCAGGTTCTGGCATGGCGGTGACAGTACCGGGAACCGGATGAATAACAGGCAGGTCAGCAGATACAGAGCAGAATAGATCATTGTTCCAAAGTAGACAATGAACAAAACGGTTGTGACATAGCGGTGATAAGCTGGCTCACTGAAATAGTAAGCATTCAGCTGGCTGTTGATACCGTTGGATGTCCAGTCTAAATCCTCGGAGAGATTGGACAGAAGCGTCTGATACGTTTCCTGTCCCTGTACGATACGTCCGGTGACATGGAGAGAATCAATCGTTGGAAGACCTTCCTCACAGGTATTCGGGCTGAGCAGAACAATTTCGCACTGCTTGTCCCGGATGGTATAATAAAAATAACCGCGGGTCTGTCCGTGTGATTCGCTGGTGTAGCCGGTAAAGCGTAGATCATAAAAGGTTGTGCGTACATAGCGGTTCTTATTCTGATACGAATTCTGCAGTGTTTCATCCGCTTTCAGCGTGTGTGGCCACAGCATGTCCCCAAGCGGGAACACCAGCCATAAGATTGCAAGCAAAAGCAGATATATAATGGGAGAAAAAAGCCGTCTTTTATAAAAGGCTTTGATATTTCGTGTGATATAATGTTCGTAATTGTCGGTCATCAATAAAACTCCTTTGGATATTACATACCTAGAGTATAAAGGTTTCTGGATGAATAATCAACCTTGCTTTTATGAGGATAAATTGATAGTATTAGGTAAGCAAACACGATGGAGGTAGCATATGGATGCTTATACAAGTTTTGCGCAGGTGTATGATCTGTTCATGGACAATGTCCCATATGAACAGTGGTGTGCATTTCTATGCAGAATATTAAAAAAATACGGAATCGGGGATGGACCGGTGCTCGATCTGGGATGTGGGACTGGAAAACTGACGCGTCTTATGGCAAAAGCCGGATACGATATGACCGGCGTGGACAGCTCGGCAGAGATGCTTCAGATCGCATTGGCACAGAGCGGAGAAGAAGAAATCCTGTATTTGCTGCAGGAGATGCAGGAACTGGATCTGGATGGATGTGTCCGGGCAGTATACAGTGCCTGTGACTGCATCAATTATGTTCTGGATGAAGAGGAACTGCAGGAAGCATTTATTCGGGTATATGAACATCTTGAGATTGGCGGGGTATTTCTTTTTGATATGAACACAGACTATAAATACACGCAGCTTCTTGGAGAGAATACATTTGCGGAAAGTCGTGAGGATGGAAGTTTTATCTGGGAGAATTATTATGACGAAGAGGAACATATCAACGAGTATGATCTTACACTTTTTATACCGGAGCGGGATGGACTGTACCGGAGGTTTGCGGAGACACATTACCAGAGAAACTATGATTTGCAACAGATAAAGAGCATGTTAGAAAAAGCGGGCTTTGTCTGTGAAGCCATATATGATGATTATAGCGAAGAGACGGTACATGCCGAAAGTGAGAGAGCTGTTTTTATTGGAAGAAAAGAATAAGTAAAAGAAAAGGAGATAGACAATGTCAGATTATATCGTACGTGCAACAGCAGCGGATGCAAGCATCCGTGCGTTTGCCATCACTTCAAGAGAACTCGTAGAGACTGCACGAAAAGATCACAACACATCACCGATTATGACGGCAGCACTCGGCCGACTGCTTTCCGGAGCAGCGATGATGGGCGTGATGCTCAAGGGAGAGAAGGATCTGCTTACATTACAGATTCAGTGCAGTGGACCGGCGAAGGGACTTACCGTTACTGCTGATTCTCATGGAAATGTAAAAGGATTTGCCAGCAATCCGGTGGTAGAGCTTCCGCCAAATGCTGAGGGACATCTGAATGTCGGTGGAGCCCTTGATCTTGGTATTTTAAGTGTCATAAAGGATATGGGACTGAAGGAGCCTTATGTGGGACAGTGTCAGTTACAGACGGGAGAGATTGCAGAGGATCTGACCTATTACTTTGCAACTTCGGAGCAGATTCCGTCGGCTGTGGGACTTGGTGTATTGATGAACAAAGACAATACCGTAAAACAGGCAGGTGGATTTATTATCCAGCTGATGCCTTTTACAAGTGATGAGATTATTGATAAGTTGGAGAAGCGTATCGCAGAGATTGATTCTGTCACTATGATGTTAGAGCGTGGTATGACACCGGAAGATATTTTAAAAGAGATTCTTGGTGATTTTGATCTTACATTTACCGATGAGATTCCGGCAGCATTTGTATGTGACTGTTCCAAGGAACGTGTGGCAAGAGCATTGTCTACGATCAGTAAAAAAGATATGGATTCCATTATCAACGATGGAGAGAGCATTGAAGTAAAATGCCAGTTTTGCAATAAGGCATACAATTTTGATATCGATGAGTTAAAGGAGCTGAGAGCGTGAAACAGGGATTTGTAAAAGTTGCAGCAGTTACTCCGAAGATTAAGGTTGCAGATACAGCATACAACGGAAAGCTGATTCGCAGTTATATGGAAGAGTGCGCAAAGGCAGGCGCAAAAATCGTAGTATTTCCGGAACTTTGCATTACTGGATATACCTGCCAGGATTTGTTCTTACAGGAAAAATTATTACAGGGAGCAGAAGAAGAGTTATTGCAGATCGCTGAATGCAGTGCCGCAATGGATGGAATCTTTTTCGTCGGACTTCCTTATGAAGTCAATGGAAAGCTTTACAATATGGCAGCTGTGATTTCGGGCGGAGAAGTACTTGGTATGGTGCCAAAGAGCTTTCTTCCAAATTATAATGAGTTTTATGAACGACGGCATTTTACCCCAGGTGCGGAACTTTGCACCGAAGTGACGCTTTCAGATGGCAGTGTTGTTCCGGTAGACAGAGATCTGTTGTTTATCTGTGACAGTATGCGCAGACTCCGCATTGGTGTGGAACTTTGTGAAGATTTATGGACACCGAATCCACCGAGTATCGGACATGCTTTGGCAGGGGCAACAGTCATCGTCAATCTGTCGGCATCAAATGAAATCACTGGCAAGGACAGTTACCGCAGAGAACTTGTGGCTGGTCAGGCTGCCCGTTTGTTGGCTGCCTATATCTATGCTTCTGCGGGAGAGGGAGAATCCACGCAGGATCTCGTTTTCTCCGGACATAATATTATTGCGGAAAATGGTCATATTCTTGCGGAATCGAAGCGTTTTACCTATGGTGTGATCTATTCGGAGATTGATGTAGAGAAACTTACCGAAGAACGCCGGAGAATGACAACGTTTGAAACGGAGGATACACACACGGACATCGCGTTTTCATTGAAAATGGAAGAAACAAAGCTGACGCGCTTTGTAGATCCGGCACCGTTTGTTCCGGGCGATAAGAATACGAGAGACAAACGATGCGATGAGATCCTTATGATTCAGGCGATGGGATTAAAAAAGCGTTTGGAACATACGAATGCTAATGCGGTAGTCGGTATTTCGGGCGGACTCGATTCCACTCTGGCACTTCTTGTGACAGTGCGTGCGTTTGATTTATTAGGCAAAGACCGCAAGGGAATCATTGCAGTTACCATGCCGGGATTCGGAACAACCGACCGGACGTATGACAATGCTGTAAAACTGATTGAATGTCTTGGAGCAACCTTTGATGAAGTCGATATTAAAAATGCGGTAAATGTACATTTTTCCGATATTGGACAGGATTCTGCCGTGCATGACGTGACATATGAAAATTCACAGGCGAGAGAGCGCACACAGATTCTGATGGATATTGCAAATAAAAACAATGCATTGGTAATTGGAACCGGAGATTTGTCGGAACTTGCGCTGGGATGGGCAACTTACAATGGAGATCACATGTCCATGTATGCGGTGAATGCGTCCGTTCCAAAGACTCTTGTGCGGCATCTTGTACAGTATTATGCAGACACCTGTCAGGATGCGGAACTGGAGAAGACATTGTTGGATGTACTGGATACACCGGTATCACCGGAACTTCTTCCGCCGGAGGATGGAAAGATTTCCCAGAAGACAGAGGATCTGGTAGGACCGTACGAATTGCATGACTTTTTCCTGTACCATATGCTGCGCCTGGGATTTACCCCGGCAAAGATTTACCGTCTTGCGCGTATTGCATTTGCAGGAACCTATGATGATGATTTTATTTTGAAATGGCTGAAAACATTTTATCACCGTTTCTTTGCACAGCAGTTCAAGAGATCCTGTCTGCCGGATGGCCCGAAAGTTGGTTCGGTTGCAGTATCACCGAGAGGAGATCTTCGTATGCCAAGTGATGCGTGTGCAACACTTTGGAAGAGTGAATTGGAGACATTATAATAAAACAAAAAAGCTGGTACACAGAAATCTGTGCGCCAGCTTTTTATTTGGTAGGTTTATGTAATTACAGTAACTGAATACCATGTTTTTCGCATGCTGCGATTGCTTCTTCCGGCCAGAGAGAACTCTGCACTTCACCGATGTGCGCTTTGCGCAGGAAGAACATACAGATACGGGACTGACCGATTCCTCCACCGATGGTGTAAGGAAGCTTCTCCTCGATGATGGCTTTCTGGAAAGGAAGATCCTTGCGTTCCGGACAGCCGGCTTTGTCTAACTGGGAGAGAAGAGCTTTCTTGTCTACACGGATACCCATGGAAGAAAGTTCCAATGCAATATCAAGTACCGGATAGTATACTAAAATGTCAGCGTTCAATGCCCAGTCATCGTAGTCCGGGGCACGTCCGTCGTGTGGTTCGCCGGAAGCTAAGGTATCTCCGATCTGCATAATACATACAGCGCCTTTGGCTTTGGTAATGTAGTATTCGCGTTCCTTTGGTGTGTTGTCAGGGAACATATCTTCCAATTCCTGGGATGTAATAAAGAAAATGTCCTTTGGAAGAGTCAGATCAATGTAATCGTACTGGATGGCCATATACTGTTCCGTCTTGCGGAGACATTTGTATACGGTACGTACAGTTTCTTTTAAGTAGTCGATGTTGCGATCTTCTTTGCTGATGATTTTTTCCCAATCCCACTGATCTACGAAGATAGAGTGGATATTGTCGGTATCCTCATCGCGGCGAATGGCATTCATATCTGTGTAGATTCCTTCGTTTAAGCCAAATCCGTATTTCTCTAAAGCATAACGTTTCCATTTTGCAAGAGAATGAACAACTTCTGCGGATTTGTCATCCTGCTCCTTAATTCCAAAGGTAACAGGGCGCTCGTAACCATTTAAGTTATCGTTAAGACCGGTTGCCGGATCTACGAAAAGTGGTGCAGATACGCGGGTAAGATTCAGTCTCTGCGCAAGCAGGGCCTGAAAGAAATCTTTGACGGTCTTGATTGCGAGCTGTGTATCGTGAAGATTTAATTCGGATTTATAATCTTTTGGTAAAATCAGTTCTTTCATGTTATCTCCTTTAATTTTGGTTCATATTCTAATCCGCATTTCATTATAACACACACATATTAGATTTCAATAATTCCGAACAGAAAAATTGTGAAAACAGGTGCGTATTTTTTGGAAATGTGTTAGGATGAATTGCATGAAATTTTGAATTGTTTATTTATAGAAAATACGATAGAAGTTCTCAGATGTATGTTAGAAAGGTGATGGAAGAAGATGAAAAAAGAGGATTTGACGGTGTTGGCAATATTGGCAGAGGCTGTGGGCGTTTTGCTGGGTATTTTATATATTGGGCTGCAGATATTTTATGGAATTAACTATCATGTAGCACCATATAAATATATTTGTAACATTGCAGGACTGGTGCTGGTATATGCAGGACTGACGATTCTGAGCAATCATCCGGAGAGAATCAACCGTATTCCGGAGCAAATGTGTGTGGGAAAAATCCGGATCTATTCGCTTCGTATGCTTCGTCTGGTCAAATTGATTTTTGTAGTGGGGCTGATGATTCCATGTGTCGCAGATGTGATCGGAAGACAGATGCAGGATGCGTACAGCCTTATTATCATAGGTCTGCTTTTGCTCGTGACGATTTATTATGAATATAAAATAATTCTTACCATCCGAAAGAACCGGGACGGTAAGAATTAAAAAAGTTCGATATTACTGGGCTGTCAGAATGCTGGCAAATTGTTTTGCCTTGATTCTGGCAGCTTTGTTTTTGCCACCGATGGAGAAGAGAACGAGTCCAAGGGTGAGTGATACAATCATGATCAGCAGCATAAGCAACGCGGTAAATACGGTTGAACCAAAGTCGCCGAGAAGCTGTTCGAGAACGGTTCCCCAGAAATTAAACAGGATGTGCATGAGGAGGGAGTAGTAGATGCTTCCTCCCTTTTCACATACATAACCAAGAAGAAGGCCGAGTGCAAATGCATAGATGCCCTGAATCCAGTTCATATGGAAGATACCAAACATCAAGGCCTGAAAAATATTGGCAAGCCAGAATGGCAGTGCTCTGCGGGCTAGTCGCATAGTAACACCACGGAAAATCAATTCTTCTCCGATTGGTGCCAGAATAATGGAATAACATAACATTGCTATTGTAATGTCTGAAGTAAGTCCGGCAGAGTCGATCAGGTCCTGATATTGCTTTAACCATTGCGGAAAGACCATGGAAACGATTCCGATAAGATAGCTGCATGCAAACTGCGCGCCGGGAATCAGTACAACAATTCCAAGAATCTGCAAAATATCAAATGTTTTTGACGGTTTTGGCAGGTATTCGCCGCCACAGGCGTGATAGTAATATAGCCCAAACAGTACAATACAGGTGATGGAATAGATAACCATGATGCCTGTACTGAAATAGCTGTCGGTAAGCATATTAAGCAGAATATCCACGGAAAATGAACCCTTGGTAATAAGAAGAGAAAATATAGCGATTCCCATCAGAAAGAATGTAGCCAGCGACTGTATGGCAGTTGCGACAATAATCGGTAAAAACCCGGAAAAAAAGTAACCTACTTTACGCATTTTGTATCTCCAATCTACTTTATTACGATAAAATGTGTTATTGAATTTCATTATAACATAATGGGATAATTGTGCAAGAAATCTGTTTACTTTAAAACTTTAATATGTTAAAATACAAAAACAGGAAAGCTATTTTGACTGCCTGGAAATGTAGGGCATGTTGAATAATTACAAGAAAACATAGAAGAGAGGAAATGCAATGAGCAAGAAACTTAGAACAGAAGCTGTTGATCACTTGTTTGATGCAATATTATGTCTTAAAAATAAAGAAGAGTGCTATACCTTTTTCGAGGATGTATGCACTGTGAATGAATTGTTATCTTTGTCTCAGCGCTTTGAAGTTGCAGGTATGCTGAGAGATCAGAGAACGTATCTGGATATTGCGGAGAAGACAGGTGCTTCAACTGCGACAATCAGCCGTGTGAACCGTTCTCTGAATTACGGAAACGATGGTTATGATATGGTCTTTAACCGTTTGAAAGAAGAGAAAAAAGAAGTTTAGTAAAAAAGACAGTCTGATGAATGAAACGTCAGGCTGTCTTTTTCGCTCTTTTATTATTTGGATGAATCTTTCTTTTTCTCGGATTTGGATGAAGTATCCTTTTTGGAAGATTTTGTTTGATGCAGTTCATCAATCATGCCTTCAATTACCATTTTTTTGATATAGACATCATAACTGAGAAGGCAGATGAAACTGAACTTCTGAAGAAAACTGCGGTCTTCTTCCGGAAACTGCTCAAAAGTATGCTGGGCAATAAAGTATTTCTTTCCCAGATCTTTTAATAATTTCTCAGATTCTTCCTTTTCCAGATGAAACACTTCATTATATACATCTTCCATATTAAAATCATCTTTGTCTCCAAAATAGCTGTCTGTGATTGGATTCAGCAAAGCCTGAATATCACTGATGCTGAGAAGATTCTTAAAATAGTAGATGAAAAGCAATGTCAGTACATGTTCTTTGGAGTATTTTTTCTTCTCCGGAGCAGGTAACAGATTATTTTTTGCATAATTATTGATCATGGTCTTGGTCAGAATCTTGTCATCGTCATAGCGTTTGCATGCTTCTAACTGTTCGTCCATAAAAGTTGTGACCTGATCCATATATAATCCGATATTTGGAATATCTTCGGTTTTGACATAATCGATCGATTTGAGTTTTTCCTGCAACTGTGCAAGAAAGTCTTTTAAATCATTTCCCACAAAAATCACCTCAGAACACATTATATAGTATCAAAAACTAGATGACAAGTTTTTTCCAATTAAATTTTTATAAAAAGAGCGAGAATGTATGTTCTGTTTTTACATATTGTATGTTATAATACCCACTTATGTATTGCAATAAATAGAAGTAGAACAGAACGGAGAGTCAAATGAGTTTACTTGATACACTGAATGAACAACAGAAGCAGGCAGTCATGACCACGGAAGGACCGCTTTTGATCCTGGCGGGAGCTGGTTCGGGAAAGACAAGAGTTCTTACCCACCGTACGGCCTATTTGATTGATGAACTTGGAGTAAATCCATACAATATTATGGCCATTACGTTTACAAATAAAGCGGCAGGGGAGATGCGGGAACGTATTGACAAGATGGTTGGATATGGTTCAGAAAGTATCTGGGTTTCCACGTTTCATTCCACCTGTGTCCGTATTTTGCGCCGTTATATTGACCGGCTGGGATACAGCACAAATTTTACGATTTACGATGCAGATGATCAGAAGACGTTGATGAAAGATATTTGTAAACGTCTGAATATTGATACCAAGATACATAAGGAAAGAATGTTTCTTTCTGCCATATCCTCAGCAAAGGACGAACTCATCGATCCGATTGAGTTTGAAACACGTGCAGCAGGAGACTATGCGAAGCGGATTCAGGCACAGGTTTATCGAGAGTATCAGCAGGTGCTCAGACAGAACAATGCGTTGGATTTTGATGATCTGATCATGAAAACAGTGGAGCTTTTTAAGCTTGATGGCGAAGTTCTGAATGCGTATCAGGAACGTCTGCGCTATATTATGGTGGACGAGTATCAGGACACTAATACGGCGCAGTTTGAGCTGATCCGTCTGCTGGCGAACAAATATAAGAACCTCTGCGTGGTCGGTGATGATGACCAGTCGATTTATAAGTTCCGAGGGGCAAATATTTACAATATTCTGAACTTTGAGAAGCATTTTCCGGACGCAACTGTCATAAAATTGGAACAGAATTACCGCAGTACGCAGAATATTCTTGATGCTGCAAACGGAGTGATCGCGAACAATGTAGGACGAAAAGAAAAGAGTCTCTGGACAGATAACGGAACAGGAGATAAAATTCAGTTCGAGCAGCTGGATACGGCAAATGAAGAGGCTGATTATGTCACAAGAGACATTATGCGTCGTGTTCGAAAAGGCGAATATCAGTATAAGGATTGTGCAGTGCTGTACCGTACCAATGCGCAGTCGCGTCTTTTTGAGGAGCGGTTTATTGCATCAAACATTCCTTATAAGATTGTCGGCGGCGTAAATTTCTATTCCCGCAAAGAAGTAAAAGATATGCTTTCTTATTTGAAAACGATAGCGAACGGACAGGATGACCTTGCGGTACGCCGTATTATCAATGTGCCCAAGCGCGGAATCGGAGCGACGAGTATTACAAAAGTTGCAAACTATGCGGCGGAGCATGAGATGAATTTTTATTCTGCATTGTGTGAAGCGGCGGAGATTCCGGGATTGGGAAAGGCAGCAGCAAAAATCGAGCCTTTCGTGCTTTTTGTGCAGTCTATGAAAGCAAAATCCAAGTTGAAACCGGTGTCAGAACTGTTGCAGGAGATCATTGAAACGACGGGATATGTGCGGGAACTGGAAGCCGAAGGAACGGATGAGGCAGAGGCACGTATTGAGAATATCGACGAATTGATCAGCAAGGCGGTTGATTACGAAGAAGCACAGGAGCATCCGACACTGGATGGATTTCTTGAGGAAGTCGCACTTGTGGCAGATATTGACAGCCTGGATGCGGACAGCGACTATGTGGTGCTCATGACATTGCACAGTGCTAAGGGACTGGAATTCCCGAATGTTTATCTGGCAGGCATGGAGGATGGGCTTTTTCCAAGTTACATGTTGATCGTCAGTGACAATGCAGATGCGGAAATTGAGGAGGAGCGCCGCCTTGCATATGTGGGAATCACGCGTGCCATGAAAAATCTTACGATTACCTCTGCAAGAGTGCGTATGGTCCGCGGGCAGACACAGTATGGCAAAGTATCGCGATTTGTAAAGGAGATTCCACCGCAGCTTCTCGCCGGAGAGATTTATGAGCCGAAAAGTTATGAGGAACCCGTCGAAGAAAGTTCATTCCAGAAAGCACGCAAAGCCTTTCGCAACACACCAACCTACAGCAGTGAAGTGGGAGAAGGATATGGTTCGACATTCAAAAGCAAAAAGCCGGCTGCACCAGTGTATACCAAAGTAAGCAATCAGCGTGATTTTGGCAGTGGTGCGACAGAAAAAGGAGGTCTTTCCTATGAAGTGGGAGATCGTGTGCGCCATATGAAATTTGGTGAAGGTGAAGTGACATCGATCGTTGCCGGAGGAAGAGATTATGAAGTAACCGTAGATTTTGACAAAGTTGGCACGAAGAAGATGTTCGCCACATTTGCGAAATTGAGAAAAATTTAAAAGTTATTTTTCCTAAAATCATAATTTTTTATAGGAAAACTGGAAAACATATGTTATAATAATGGTAATTTAAAACTTAAGAAGGAGAGGTGCCTACTATGAGTAAAATGGAAGATATTTTAGGTTCTGCAAAAGTAAGTGATGTATTGAGTGCTGCAAAGCTTAACAATTTAATCAAAAAAGAAGAGGAAGAGAAGAAACCTTCCAAGTTCGTAATCATATTTGCAATCATCGGTATCGTTGTTGCAGTTGCAGCAGCTATTTATGGAATTTATCGTTTCTTTACACCGGATTATCTGGATGATTTCGAGGACGATTTTGAAGATGAATTTGATAATGATTTCTTCGAAGATGAAGATGATGAGCCTGCTGCAGCCACAAAGAATGACACTGCAGAGGACGCAGAGTAATTTTTGAAATGTATCATCAGATATATTACAGAATATTTTATCGGGGACTGCTGCTTGGAGGTAGTCCCTTTTTTCACGCATATAAACATATAAAAAGAGAGAAAGCAGGAGCAAAGATAGATGAAAAAAGGTCAGGTTGCAGAAGGAACAGTAAAAAATGTGGAGTTTCCAAACAAAGGAATTGTTTATACGGATGAGGGTGAACGCATTATTGTAAAAAATACGATTCCGGGTCAGAGAGTTTCCTTTGCAGTGAACAAGGTGCGTAAAGGAAAGGCAGAGGCGAGGCTGCTTGAAACATTAAAAAAGTCACCATTTGAGACGGCAGACACCTGTGCACATTTCGGAGCGTGTGGCGGATGTACCTACCAGAGCCTGCCTTATGAAGAGCAGATAAAAATCAAAGAGGAGCAGGTGCGCGGCATGATGGAGAATGCCATTGGAGATGCATGTGCGTATGAGTTCCTGCCAATTAAGCACAGCCCGCGTGTGCTCGCTTACCGTAATAAGATGGAATTTTCCTTCGGTGATGCATATAAAGATGGACCGCTGGCACTCGGTATGCATAAGCGAGGCAGTTTTTATGATATTGTAACGGTGGAGGACTGTCGGATTGTAGACGGAGATTTCCGTGCCATTCTTATGGCAACACTTTCCTATTTCAGAGAACAGGGCATTTCTTTCTATCACCGCCTTCGCCATACTGGATACCTTCGCCATCTTCTTGTGCGAAAAGCAGTAAAGACCGGAGAGATACTTGTGGACTTGATCACCACAACACAGGAATGGAGTAATGCGCCGGTACAGGAGCCGGACGAACGCGCAAAGATAGAGGCTGCACTGCTCGAAAAGCAGGGCAAATGTCCGCATGCCGGAACGGTAAGTGAGGAAAAAGAAAAGCTGCTTTTGGACGGCTGGAAAGATACACTTCTGGCACTCTCGCTGGAAGGAACCTTAAAAGGCGTACTCCACACAAAAAATGACAGTGTGGCAGATGTTGTAAAAAACGAAGGAACAAAAGTACTTTCGGGTCAGGACTATTTCTATGAGGAACTGCTGGGACTGCGTTTTCAGATTTCACCATTTTCTTTCTTCCAAACGAACTCGCTTGGAGCAGAAGTACTTTATTCCACAGCACGCGAATTTATCCTTGGGGATAATCCGGATATGCTGACAGATAAGACGGTTTATGATCTTTACAGCGGTACCGGTACGATCGCGCAGATGCTTGCTCCGGTCTGCAAAAAAGTTGTGGGTGTGGAGATCATTGAGGAAGCTGTGGAGGCGGCAAAAGAGAATGCGGCGCTCAACCATCTGGAAAATTGTGAATTTCTGGCAGGTGATGTCTTAAAAGTGCTCGATACGATTGAAGAGCGGCCGGATTATATTGTGCTTGATCCACCAAGAGATGGCATCCATCCGAAGGCTTTGGAAAAAATTATTAATTATGGCGTGGATCATATGATCTATATTTCTTGTAAGCCGACGAGTCTGGCGCGGGATCTGGAGGTGCTGCTGGCGCGGGGATATGTCGTGGATAAGGTGCAGTGCGTGGATATGTTTCCGAATACGGTGCACGTAGAGACGGTTGTTCTTTTGTCCCAACAGAAGCCGGATGACACGATAGAGATCGACTTAGACCTGGACGAGCTGGATGCAACCAGTGCTGAGTTGAAAGCAACCTATCAGGAAATCAAAGATTATGTGCTGAAAGAATTTGGCTTGAAGGTTTCAAATTTATATATTTCTCAGGTAAAACGCAAATGTGGAATTGAAGTGGGAGAAAACTATAATCTTCCAAAATCAGAAAATGCAAGAGTTCCACAATGCCCGAAAGAGAAAGAAGATGCTATCAAGGCTGCCCTGAAATATTTTGCGATGATCTAAGGACATCGCTGATTTCAAGGAGGAATAACACATGAAAAGCACATTTGAAAAAATGGGTGGAACCTACACACTTGGCGCAGACGGAATTTACTATCCGAATCTTGTCAGTACAGATGAAGAACCGCATTATGGGAAATATGGAATGATGCGGAAAACATATCTGAAAGAGCATCGTCCGGCAATGTATTCACTGTATATGTTGGAAGACAGACTGACAGAACATCTGAATGCGGTGGACGATGAAGCGCAGGAGCGGATGGATATTCTGGTGCGTCAGATGATGGAAAAGCGAGGCATTACGGAAGAATTGAAAGCTCGTGATCAGATGGAATGGGTCAGGGCGGAAAATAATATCCGGAATGCTGCAGAAGAGATTGTGTGTAATGAACTAATTTATAGGTAATAACGGTGAAGGAGACTGTCACATAACGATAGTCTCTTTTTCTATTTTTATGAAAAATATTTTTGCATAACGAGAAAATGATGGTTTGGGACAAAAAACAAGCAAATATGTCCATTTCTATTGACTTGAATATAACAAATGTTATATATTATGTAGTATAATAATAGGAGGAGTGTATGTTTGCGAACCAGGTTAAAAATGTAAGAACACAATTAGAAATGAGTCAGAAAAAATTAGCGAATGCTTTGGGTGTAAGTTTTGCTACCATTAATAGGTGGGAAAATTCAAGAAATGAACCGAGTCAACTAGCTAAAAATTCTTTCTATGAATTTTGTGAAAGCAATTTTATTGATGTTAATGAATTGAAAAAGCTATGACGATTTTCTTGTTTATTTATAAAACTCGATTGGAGGATGTAAAATGGCCAGAGCAGATTTACTATGTGAATTAATTAAGGCAGGATTGCGAAAAGATGATATGACTTTCCGGAGAGCAACGCAGGCAATTTGTGCCGAAGAACGAACAAAACAACATGAGATATTAGCGAATAAAATAGAGCAGCTTCTAAAGGAAAACCCAGAACAGACAACTTATACGTCGAGAAATCCGAGTATGCATACTATAAATAGTATTAATAGTATTCCAAAGCATTTGTTTGAAGAAAAAATGCCAGAAAAAAGATTAGAGCAATTATTACTTCCGGATAATGTTGTTGAAACATGTAGAGCAATTATTGAAGAACAGATAAGAGCAGATTTGCTTAGATCTTATGGGTTGGAACCAAGAAATAAAATTTTGCTTATAGGTCCACCAGGAAATGGCAAGACATCCTTAGCAGAGGCAATTGCGGAAGCTCTTATGGTGCCACTTATTACGGTAAGATATGATACAATTATTGGAGCATATTTGGGGGAAACAGCCTCAAGGCTTTCAAAACTATTTGAATATGCTAGTACGAGGCAATGTGTGTTGTTTTTTGATGAATTTGATACAATTGGAAAAGAACGAGGAGATCAACATGAGACAGGTGAAATAAAAAGAGTCGTTAGCTCGCTTCTTTTACAAATCGATTCATTGCCAAGTTATGTTGTTGCAATAGCAGCAACTAACCATGATGCTTTATTAGACCAAGCTGTTTGGAGAAGGTTCCAAATGAAATTGGAATTACCAAAACCGACACGAGCCAATCTAGAAAAGTGGTTTGTGTTATTTGAAAAACGTATGAACTTTTCCTTTGGACTTGCACCAAGTACCTTGGCAAAAAAATTATATGGAAAAAGCTATGCGGAGGCGGAGGAGTTTGCATTCTCTGTTTTTCGTCAATATATTTTGAATGGATCAAGTGTTAAAACAAAAAATATTACCAATACGCAACTTCGCCTTTGTGGATATCAGACGGAAGAAAAATAAGGAGGGATAAGTAATGCCAGAAAGACCATTAGTGTTGTTTGCAGCTCCAACGGTTGCTGATAAGGAAAGAAGATATGGTGGTGCACCCAAATATTATTTTCCATCACATTCACGACAGGTATCAAGACTAACACCTCAGTTTAACGTGCTTCAGAATACAATGAATAGTGGAAGTATATATTTTACTAATTATGCTACAGGCGTTGATCCAGAATATACATTAGTATTTGAGACAGTAGGAGATCCACATGATTTTTACAAAGCGGTTAATAAATTAAAAGAGACCTACCCGACAGTTGAATGGTTAATGGAGTTATCGGATTCTAATTTGGATAATTCTGATGATTTTTATGTTATGAATAGTCAGTCAGTTCGTGATGATTCAAAAAAACTAACGACAAAATTATTTTGTATCATGACGAATCAAGTGGCATTGAGTGAAATCATATCGTTGTGGAAGCATTATCAAACTGATGAAAATTTTAAGTTTCCTAGAGGAATGGCTGGTTTCAAGCAATTGTTCAGAACATTGTATGATGTGCATAAATGGGGAATTCAGGAAAGGTTAGAGGATACGGGACTAACAGAAATATGGAAAGAAGAATTGCAAGATGCATCGCTGGAAAAGGTAAAGGTTCAGATTGAATTATTTTTTCGTTCATCAATTTCAAAGCGTCAAGAAGTAGAAGATAATATTAAAAATATTGTTATTCAAGTGGGAGGAGAAATTTTTAGTTGTTCGGTCATACCAGAGATTGAGTATCATGCCATTTTAGCTGCTGTTCCTCGTGAATATGCTCAAAAAATTATAGATAGAGAAGAAGTGGCTCTTGTAATAGCTGAACCAATTATGTTCTTAAAACCATGTGTTCAAGCAATATTTTCAAGTGATAATAATAACTTTTCGGATTCAAATAGTTTTAGTGTTCCAACCAATGTAATTGAGGATCCTATCATTGCTATGTTTGATGGCGCGCCTCAAGCCAACCATCCTCTGCTAAAAGGAATGTTGACGGTCGATGATCCAGATGGATTTGAAAGTTTTTATGAGGTACGTGAGCGTGTTCACGGGACTTCTATGGCATCACTTATATTGAGAGGACAGGATATGTCTACCATTGAGGAAAAAATAAGAAAAGTATATGTTCGTCCTATTATGAAACCGGAAACTTGGAATAATAAAGTTATGGAATATATTCCAGATGATTTTTTATTAGTAGATAAAATCCATGAAGCTGTTCGTAGATTATTCGAACCAGAAGCTGGACAAGTGGCTTCGAATGTTCGAATTATTAATTTATCAATTGGGATACGGTATAGAGAATTTTACAATATTATTAGTCCTTTGGCACGATTATTGGATTGGTTGAGTTATAAATATAGAGTTTTATTTATAGTGAGTGCTGGGAATCATCCAGACGAAATTGAGACAGGGATTGATTTTAATAATTTTAAAAATTTAAGTGATGAAGAAAAAGATTCAATAATTATTAAATTCATAGATCAGGATATTCGTAATAAGCGTTTGTTATCTCCGGCAGAAAGTATGAATGCTTTGACGGTAGGAGCAATATTTGCTGATAATAATGATGAAAATCCAATTGGTTCTTTAGCAAAGTTGTGTTCTGATAATATACCTGCCGTTTATAGTTCATTTGGAAGTGGAATTAATAATGCAATTAAACCTGATATTTTCTTCCCGGGAGGAAGAAATTTTGTCCATGAAGATTATATGCATAGAGGTATGGTTAAATGGAGGGAAAGTTCAACAAGGGCACCTGGCATTTCTTCAGCAGCACCAGGATTAACGATGGGAGCAATTGTAAACAAAGCGTTTTCTTTTGGAACAAGTGATGCGACCGCACTTGTTACTAATAAAGCTCAGGAATGTTATGCTGTGCTGGATGAGATTTTCATGAAAGAGACAGGAATGGGAGTTCCTAATGAATATGTTGCTGTGTTAATAAAGGCAATGCTTGCCCATGGAGCATCTTGGAATGGCTGGGATAAAATGTTTCAGGGTGTTTTAAATATATCTGGTGCTAATGCAAAGAATGCATTACATAGATATTTGGGATATGGAGAACCCGATGTTGATAAAGTTAAGGAATGCACAAAAGAGCAGGTAACGTTGATTGGATTTGGAGATATTGCCCAAGATAAAGCATTTATTTATTCAATACCTATACCTATTGAGTTTCACGAGAAAAGATTAAAAAGAAAATTGACAGTAACTCTTGCATATTTATCTCCTATACATCCTTCATCCATTAAATACAGAGAGAAACAAGTTTGGATGACAATAAATAATGGAAATAGTTTAATTGGTTCTAGAGTGGAATATGATTATCATGCTGTACAGAGAGGTACACTTCAACATGAAATATTTGAAAATAATAGTATAGAGGTATGGGACGTTGATGAGTCTATTGAATTAAAAATAAATTGTCGAGGATGTGCATCGGAGAATAACCCTGAAATGCTAATACCATACGCACTATTTGCAACATTTGAAATGGCACCAGATTGTGGAGTTGAGGTATATCAAAAAGTTGTTACTAAAGTTCAGACTAAGAATGCGATTAAAACTATGTAAGAGTATTTTTGAAGGTTTTTTGGCAGAAATAGTATTGAGGAGAGAAAGAAAATTCTAATAATTAGTACAATAATAGCTTTTCAGTATATGATTATGAATAATGGTGTAGAAGAAATTATGTATACTAAAGTAATTTGAAAAATAGTGAAAGTTGAATAGACCTAAGATCTATTCAACTTTCATTACGTTATTGAAAGATATCTTTCTATAAAGAATCCAGTTTTGGGGTTATATCTCTAAATTATGCGATTTTTTCTTAGTCCGAGCAGGCTGATTTCGCCGTATTTCCTGTTCTCTTTGATATTTAAGTTCCCATGCACGATGGGAGAAAACATCCGGATCTTCCACATTAAGATAATCCACCTCATTGGCGGCAATATCACGGCGGTGATAGTCATAATATTTACCAAAAGTACCTTTGAGCTGCTCAATCAGCTTATCACGGAAATCAGGACGTA